>Ga0154003_1000264_pt1 | contig 16196 bp, 11 predicted proteins | sample TSFL087MetaG_FD_104679 | JGI IMG/M metagenome (GOLD analysis project Ga0154003, IMG submission 104679) | Attine ant fungus gardens microbial communities from Florida, USA - TSFL087 MetaG | ecosystem: Host-associated > Fungi > Mycelium > Unclassified | place: USA: Florida, Lake Talquin State...
CTATCAACGGATTGTCCGATGTCCGCGCCGAGTCCAACATTGAATTGTCCGCCGGCAGCGCCGACTTCAACGTCGAGAGGCTGCCCATCGCGAAGATGAGTCCCAGCCCGCCCCCGAGCAGCGCGAGCACGACGCTCTCAGTCAGGAGTTGGCGCACGATGCGTCCTCGTCCGGCGCCTAGCGCCGCCCGCACCGCAATCTCTCTTCGCCGGGCGGCGGCCCTGGCCAACAACAGGCTCGCCACATTTGCGACAGCGATGAGCAAAACACAGCCGACCGCGGCGAGCAGCAGCAGCAGCTTGTCGCGCATCCCTTCGGTCATATCCGCTTGCAGGGAAACGACCTCGGAGTTAGCGTTCCACGTGGGAGCCATTACAAAGGGCGCCGAGGTTCTGACCCGTGAAATCAACGCCGGCAACTCACTCGCCGCTTGCGGCAATGTCGCCCCCGGGCGCAAACGCGCAACCAGAAGCATCCAGCCGTGCTCCCAATACTCACCCCTATCGGTGGGATCGAAGCGCGCGGGTATCCACATCTGCGCCCTGGTTGAAGGAAAACCGAATTCGGGAGGCATCACCCCGACTACCTGCCGCGCCGTTCCGTCAATCATGACGGAACGGCCAATGACGCCAGGATCTCCGGCGAATTTATTCTGCCAAAGCGCATGACTGAGAATGACGACGCGGTCGCGTCCGGCGCGGCCTTCTTCGAGTTCGAACGTGCGACCGATTTTGGCCGGCGCGCCGAGCATTGAGAACAGATTGGCGGAGACAAGGCTGCCCGCCAGGCGCCCCGCCTCCCCCTCTCCGGTGAGGTTGAACTCCGAATCGGATAAGTAGGCCGCAACTTCCATCGTTCGGCTCTGCTCCTGCATGGCTACGACGCCGGCCTTGGGGTAAGCCTCCGTAATCCGGACTAGACGTTCAGGCTCGGCGTAGGGCAGGGGCCGGATGAGCGCGCCGTTGATGAGGCTGAAGATCGCGGCGTTGCCGCCGATCCCCAGCGCCAGGCTGAGCGCCGCCACGACGGTCAGTCCAGGATGCTTACGCAACATCCGCAGGCTATAGCGCAGGTCTTGCCACAGGTCTCCGATCATTCTCATTCTCCTCGTTCCGAAAATTAGGGGCTCGCGGCCGGCGCGGCGCTCGACCCGCCCCAGTTCTTGCGCCAGCAATCCGCCGCTACGCAATTCCGCGAGAGCGGCGCGCGAGGCTTGCTCATCGGTCGCGCCGCCAGCGCGCAACTCGGCGTAGCGATCGTCCAGATGCTGCGAAAGCTCTTTGACGATGGCCGCTTCACGCGCCGGCTCCAGTTTCAGATCCGCCAGCAAGTGACTGATTTCTTCATCCCATTCACGCATTTTCGTCCTTCCCCTGTTTCTAGATCGGTTTGCGATTGCGTGTACGGTGTGGGGCGATTTGTTTAATCGCCCTATTTGCGGCTTTGTCTAATCAGGGAAGAAGCGCGAGGCGAACAACTCGCCCCCGGAGTCCCATACTCATAATCACAAACCGCTCTATTGTCATGTCGAAGCGATGGAAGTTAGTGACGTGAATCGAGGAATGGTCGCATGAAAATTTCGTTCTACTCACACCGCAGAGCAATCATCGGATCAACCTTCGTCGCCCGTCGCGCGGGGATGTAGCAGGCCAGCAGCGCCACGCAGGTGAGCAGCGCGGCGACGCCCACATAGGTCAACGGGTCGGTCGCGCTCACGCCGAAGAGGACGCTCTTCATCAATCTGGTCAGTCCGAATGCGGCCAGCAAACCGACCGCTACGCCGATCAGCGTCAGCGCCGTTCCCTGGCCCATAACCAGCATCAACACGTCGCCCCGTTGCGCGCCGAGCGCCATTCGAACACCGATCTCGCGCGTGCGTCTGGAGACCGCGTAAGACATCACGCCGTAGATGCCGATTGCAGCCAGCAATAACGCCAACAACCCGAAGCCACCCAGCGCCGAAGCCACGATGCGCGCGGGCAGCAACGGCGCGCTCAGTCTCTCGACCAGCGTGCGCGCGCTGGCGATAGGCAGGTTCGGATCGAGTTGTTGCAGTTCGCCGCGAACGAGGGCGATCATCTTCTGTGAATCGGATTCAGCGCGGACGACGATCGTCGTGGCGCCGACTCGATACTGCCACTGCGGTCGATAGACGAATGGCCATCGGTTCTCATTCAACCCGGTATATTTCCCGTCTTGCGCGACGCCTATTACCTGCATCTTCGGCGATTCGGGACCGCCCAGAGCGAACCGCTTGCCGATGGGGTCCTCCCCCGGCCAGAACCTGCGTGCGAAGGTTTCATTGATGATGGCTACACGGGCCGCTTTATCGTCGTCATATTCGGCGAAATCGCGCCCGCGCAGGAGACGCGTGTTCATCGCTCGGAAATATTCGGGCGTGATATTGCTGGTCAGCGCCCGCGGGGCGTCGGCGAGTCGAGTGGGCTCCTGCCCCTCGATGAAGATTGGCTGGCTGGAAATATGGAGATCGACCGGGATGATGTTGGCGGCTCCGGCGGACTCGACTCCGGGCAAGGCGCGAACGCGCTCCAGCAGGCTTTTCTGAAACTCCCGGCCTTTAGCGCTGTCGTAGCCCTGCAAGCGCAGGTCGAACGACATCTCAATAGCGCGCCGCGGATCGTAACCGAGGTCGATATTCTGCGCCTTCCTCAAGGCGCGCAGCATCAGGCCGCTGCCGACAAGAAGCGCCAACGACAACGCGACCTGCAAAACAATCAGGCCGCTCTTCAATCGCGACCGAGGAAGGCTGCCGAATGAGGCGTCGTTCTTCAACGCCTGCCCCAGATCGGTCTTCGTCGATTGCCACGCCGGCAGCAAACCGAACAGCAATCCGGCGCCGAGCGAAACCAGGCAGGCAAAGATGAAGACGCGTATGTCCACGTGGAGTTCCGTCGCGAGCGGAACGTCAATTGGCAGTTTGATCGCCGCCGTCAGCTTCGCCAGCCAGACGGCCAGCAGGAATCCCAATACGCCGCCGCCGGCGGCGAGCAGCAGGCTTTCGGTCAGCAGTTGTCGCATCACCCGGAAGCGGTTCGCGCCAAGCGCCAAACGCACTGCGATCTCACGGCGCCGCTCGGTCGCGCGCGACAGCAGCAGATTGGCCAGATTGACGCAGGCCAGCAGTAGCGTCATACCGACCACGACCATCAACAATCCGGCGAAGCCCACAATCGCCCCGCGCATCTCGCCGCCGACCAACCCGGGAGAAACCAGCGTGACCCGCATGCCCTCGTTGACGTCGGGATATTCGCTTTCGAGCTGTAGCGCAATCGAGTTGAGTTCCGTTTGCGCCTGCCTAACGCCGACGCCGGGTTTGAGACGCCCCATCAGAGAGACGGTCTTCCACCCACGATCGTCAAGCCATTGTGAGCCGACCTCGATCTGCGCCTGCATCGCCATTGGAAACCACATCTCCGGCGTCACAATGACCTCCGTTCCCGAAAATCCCGGTTGCGCTACCCCGATGATCGTGTAGCCGCGCCCGTTGACGATCACGTTTTTGCCGATGACGGCCGGGTCGCCGCCAAACCGCTGCCGCCAGCATTTGTAGCTCACGACGGCGACCGGGGTCGCGCCCGGCGAACGATCATCGTCCGCAGAAATCACCCGCCCCAGCGCCGACTTTACGCCCAGCGTCTCGAAGTAATTGCCTGTCACCAGGTATCCCCACAGCCTTTCATTGACGCCGTCGTGGCTCAGACTCAACTGCGCGAAGCGGTAGCCCAGGAGGCCGGAAAACGCGTTGTTCCGATCACGAAAGTCTTTGTAGTTCGGATAGGAGAAGGCGGGTAACATCTGGCGCTGCGCCGCATAGTTGAGCGTCACGAGCCGATCAGGTCGCTCGACGGGCAGCGGACGCAACAGGGCGGTATTGACCAAACTGAAAATCGCGGTGTTCGCGCCGAGCCCCAATCCCAGCGTCAACACAGCGATCGCCGCAAAGCCGGGGTTCTTGCCCAGCGTCCGAACGGCGTAGCGCAGATCCAGCCAAATGTCTCCTAGCATTCTGTTCCTCCTGTTCGATCCCAATAAGACAGATTCATGCGGGGCTGGCCGCTCGACGCGTCGCAATTCCTGCGTCAACAACTCACTCTCACTCAATTCCGCAATCGCCGCGCGGCAGGCTTCTTCCTGCGTCGCGCCCCGGGTGAGCGACTCCGCGTAGCGGTCCTCAAGATGCTGCGAGAGTTCCTCGACGATCTCGGCCTCGCGCGACGGCTCTAGATCCAAGCTCGCTAACCGATGTCTGATTTCCGGTTTCCACTCAGGCATGTTCGGTTCCGGTGATTCGACTGATCGCGGCCACGAAGGACTCCCACGCGCTGCGCTGCGCCTTCAGCACTTTCTTCCCCTCGGGCGTCAACTTGTAATAGCGCCGCCGCCGCTGCCCGGCCTTCTCCACCCACTGCCCCTTAATCCAGCCGCGCTTCTCCAGCCGGTAGAGCAGCGGATAGAGCGAGGCGACGTGGAAACTCAGCGCGCCCCCAGAACGGGCCTCGATCAGTTTGGAAATCTCATAGCCGTGCCGGGGCCGGGCCTCGACGAGCGAGAGGATCAGCAGCTCGGCGCTGCCCTTCTTCAATTCGCGGTCGAAAATTCGGGTGTTTATATTTGTCATAGCCACATATTATGCAGACTCATATACGGCGTCAATAGGAGTTGAGTTCCGGGGAGAAATTTCGACCCGCGTGTGCGCCCCGAGACGCCACGCGCCTGTCCCACGGAGGCTCGCGTTTGCCGCTAAAGGCGAAGATTCATTTTCACAGACGGCGCGGGGACAAGCCCGCGGCGTCTTGAAGAACATCGGGGTCAATTCCCGGCTTATACCTTATGCTTCTACACCTGTTTATATAATATGTAGAAGTAGGAGGTAACAGCAATGAAGCCGGCGAAATCGGATCTTCCCCAAGGCGCGTTGGATTTGTTGATCTTGAAAGTTGTCGCGCTCGGTCCTTCCCCGAGTAAATCTGCCGTACCGGCAGAACCATGGACGTTATATGGTCGTAGCGGCGCGGACGCGGGTCGCTCCGGAGAGCCTCGCCCCCGACTTTCGGCAGAGCGTGAAGGACCTAGATGCGAACCTTCCTGTATTCGGTGTGCGTTCTCTAGCCGATCATCTCGCGACTGCAAATTACGACATGCGCTTCTTCAGCGCGATGATTACTGTCCTGGCGATGATCGCCTTGGCGCTCGCGTCCATGGGTCTGTACGCCGTGATTTCCCAGTCCGTAAACCAGCGTACCAGCGAGATGGCCATACGAGCCGCGATGAGCGCGAGCGGATCTCGCCTGTGGCGCCTCATGTTCTTTCAGGGGATGTGGCGGTTCGCGATAGGACTTGTGATCGGGTTGGCTCTGTCATTCGCCGCAGGCGGCGCGCTCAGCTCAGTACTGGTAGGCGTCCCTCCAAGCGACCCGGTTACCTGTCTGCTCGTAATTTCAGTGATGGCGATTGTGGCCGCGCTCGCCTGCGGCTTGCCAGCGCGTCGCGCCGCGCGGTCCGACCCTGCCGCGTTGCTGCGATTCGAGTAACACCACGCGCAGAAGCGTAGGATAGAAGTTGAGAGAGTGGCAGTAGTACCTGTTTGACCACAAAAACACAACGAGGAACACAAAGGTAAGAAGGCGTGTAAAAGTAGAGACAGGTAACACTAAAAATATTTGTAGCTTTTGTGTTACTCCTTGGTTTTTGTGGTCGAAGACTCTCCTCTTCCGCCAAATCAATTGACGTATAGCGTGGCTTCGGGCTATGCTGGGGTCGCATAAAGCGACAGACATACTCCTTAACTTACATCTTTCGTCGAGTGGCGTGATGAAGGCAAACGCGTTCAAACAACCTGCCACATGGCGCGCGATCATTGCGGCGTTCGCGCTGCTGGTTACCGGTCTGTCGCCCGCGATCTCGCTCGCCGCCAGCGAGCCTGAATTCTGCGAAATGGCCTGCTGCGTGGCCGATGGCCATTGCTGCTGCGAGGCGCGCAAACCCTGGGTCAAGGGGAAGAGACCGGACGGCCAACCCATAATTGAGCAGGTCCAAATCAGGTCGCAATCCTGTTACTCCTGCGCTCCGCCTTCGTCATCAAATTTCATTTCGCGCGAAACCACACGCCCGGCGGCGCATGATTTCGATCTCGCGCAACGCCAGGTCTTCGCATATCACGATCCCTTACGGGCGCATCATTCCATCTGGTTCACGCGAACCCCGCCGCGCGCCCCGCCGGCGCTCTTCATCTGAATCACAATCAACGACAACGCAGGCATTAGCGCGCCTACAGACGCACATTTTGGGAACAGTGCGTCTCGACGCGCCAATCCGGCTTTCGAACCACAAAGAGACGAAGTGGACGAAGTAGGCGTGTTAGGAAATAGGATGCGGGGAAAAACCCGTTCCCCGCTCCCCACTCGCCACTCGCCACTCGCCATGATGAGGAGTTCACCGAATGAAAACCCGTACTATCGCTCTTTATCTAATCATTTCTTTCTGCGGCCCGAGCGCGGCGGTTTACGCCCAGCAGGCCGTGACTTCCGCCACGCTCAGCGGGCGCGTTGAAGACGCGAACGGCGCTGCAGTCGCGGGCGCGGCCATCGCCGCGATCAATCTCGACCAAAATCGGAGTTCGACGGCGCAGAGCGACTCGCAGGGCCGCTTTCGCTTTCTCTATCTGCCGGTCGGGCGCTACCGGCTGAAGGTCGAGGCCAAGGGATTCTATGAGCTCGAACGTGATTTGACGCTGACCGTCGGCCAGGCGCTCGACGCGCAGCTCAGGCTGAGCGTCGCCGGAGTGGCCGAGCGACTCGACATCAAGCCCCAAGCGACCTTGATCGAAACCGTGCGCACGCAGGCGGCGGAAACAGTGCTGCCGGCCGAGGTCGACCGCCTGCCGCTCAACGGGCGCAATTATCTGGACCTGGCCGCGCTTACGCCCGCCGTGACGCGCGCCAATCCGGTCGCCAATCAGCGCTTCGCCGAAACGTCCGCCGTGCCTGGGACGCAAATCTCGGTGGCGGGCCAGCGCAACATCAACAACGGTTTCGTCATGGACGGCCTGTCGGCCAATGACGACGCCGCCGACCTGCCGGGAACTTTCTTCAGTCAAGAAGTGATCCGCGAGTTCCAGGTCATTACCTCTGGCGGCATCGCGGAGTTCGGCCGCGCTTCGAGCGGGATCATCAACGTCGTCTCGCAATCGGGCGCGAACGAATGGCGCGGTCGCGCCTACAGCTTTCTGCGCAGCCGGCGGCTGGACGCGCGCAACCCGCTGTCAATAACGCCGGACCCGCGCGACCCGAGCAGGCTGCTGAAAGACCCGCTCACTCAGACGCAATACGGCGCGACGATGGGCGGCCCCGTCGCGCGCAATCGGACGTTCATCTTCGCCAATTTCGAGCAGACCAGGTTGAACAATTCGGCGGTCGTGACAATCTCGCCGGCGGATGTGACGGCGATCAACAGCGTATTGGATCAGGCCGGGTATGCGGGCCCGCGCATCAGCACGGGACTCACTTCGACCGGCTACGACACGACCAACTTCTTTACGCGCGTCGACCATCACATCAATGCGTCCAACCTGCTGACGGCGCGCCACAGCCTTTACGGCATCGAGAGCTTCAACGCGCGCGGCGTCGGCGGTTTGAACGCCGCGAGCCGGGGAACCGCGCTCGAAGACCGCGACCAGACCGTCGCGGTGAGCGAGGTGGCGACGATCTCATCGCGCCTCGCCAACGAGGCAAGGTTTCAATTCACGCGCAGCCGGCTGGCCGCGCCGCCGAACGATCTGGTCGGTCCGGCGATCAGCATCTCCGGCGTGGCGAACCTCGGCGCGTCAACCAGCTCGCCGACCGGGCGCGACATTGATCTTTACGAGATAGTGGACAACGTCACTGTCGAGCGCGGCGCGCATTCGCTCAAATTCGGCGCGGACTTCATCTACAACCGCATCAACATCACCTTTCCAGGGGCGACTCAGGGGGCCTACACTTTCTCATCGCTCGCCAACTTTCGGGCCGGACGCTACGCGCAGTTCCAGCAGGCCTTCGGCGAGCCGGCGCAGTTTCAATCCAACCCTAACTTCGGCGTCTTCGCGCAGGACGAATGGCGCCTTCGGCCGAGCCTGACGGTCAACGCCGGGTTGCGCGCGGACGTTCAATGGCTGCCAGACCCGATAGAGACGGACGCGAACAACGTGGCGCCGCGCGTCGGGCTGGCCTGGGCGCCGGGCGACCGCAAGACGGTCATCCGCGCGAGCTATGGTATTTATTATGAGCGCATCCCGCTGCGAGCGACTTCGAACGCGCTGCAGCGCGACGGCTCGAAATACCGCGTCGCCCAGTTCCAGTTCGGACAGGCGGGCGCGCCCGTCTTCCCGAACGTGGCCGCGTCATTCCCGGCGGGCTTTCTACCGAGCGTCACAACGATCGACCCGAAGATCGAGAACGCATACACACAACAGGCCAGCCTGCAGATCGAACGCGAATTGACCGCGAGCGCGTCGCTGTCGGTGGGATACATGCGCACGCGCGGGCTGCATTTGATCCTCTCGCGCAACGCCAACGTCCCACGCTTCCCCGTTTCGGCGGGCGTACCGAACCAGGGCCGCCCCAATCCGAACTTCGCTAACATCTCGCGGTTCGAGGGCTCGGGCGATTCGTACTACGACGGCCTGATGGTTTCGCTCAACAGGCGGTTCAGGCGGTGGGCTGGCGCGCGGCTGTCGTACACGTTCTCGAAAGCGATTGACAACACGGGCAACGCATTCTTCTTCACCCCACAGGACAACTTCAACCTGCGCGACGAGCGCGGCCGCGGCGACAACGACCAGCGACATGTGCTGGCGGTGAGCGGAGTGTTGGCCGCGCCCGATACTGCGGGCGGCGGATTGTGGCGGCGCGTCATAGCCGGCTTTCAACTGAGTTCGATCTTCAGGTACGGATCGGCGCTGCCGTTCAACATACTGACCGGCGCGGATCGCAACAACGACACTAACGTCAACGACCGCCCGGTCGGCGTAGGGCGCAACACGGGCGAAGGCTTCGATTTCGCCGCGCTCGATCTGCGATTGAGCCGCCGCATCCGCTTCAACGAACGGCTCGGTCTGGAAGTGATCGCCGAAGGCTTCAACATGTTCAACCGCTCAAATTTCCAATTGCCGAATGGGACGTTCGGGAGTGGCGCGGCGCCGAACGCGAATTTCGGTCGCCCGACAGCCGCGGCTGACCCGCGGCAGATTCAATTCGGACTTAGGTTATCGTTTTGATGTGGATGGGACGAATGGGACGGTTGGGAGAGATGGCTATCTGGAGATGCTAAATCGAAACATGCAACATTGAGACACCGGCACAGTACCGCGCGCGTAAGCAAGCGGCCGACAGGCGCCACGGCCGCTTGCTTACGCGCGCGGTACTGTGCCGGCCTCACGTGTTTTGATTTAGACGGAATAGGAAGCGGAAAATGACGCCTCTTACTTTTTCTGTCCGGTATTTTCCTGTCGGCCTTTCGTTCGCGTTCCTGGAAAAGGTTGAAACCTCCGGCGATGAGAAATGGTCTGATGTAGCAGAATCCGAATGCGCGAAAGGAACCGGCTTTTAATGATAAACAAACTTCTCGCCCTCGCCGTGTTGTCGTTGGCGGCGGTCAGCGCGAGCGCGCAGATTCAGATCGGCGCGATCAAAGGCGCGATCACTGACCCGGCAGGCGCGGCTGTGGCGGACGCCAACGTATGGCTGACCAACTCCATCACCGGCGAAAAGGCGGGGGGCATAATTGACGGCGCGGGTGGTTTCGTCTTCAACAACGTGCCGTTCAATCGCTATACGCTGCGCGTCGAAGCTAAGGGCTTCGCCCCGCAATCGCGCCAGGTCACGGTCAATTCAAACTTGCCGATCGAACTATCGATCGGCCTGCGCGTGGCCGGGGCCAGCGAAGAGATAGACGTCGCGGCGCGTGACGATCTGGTCGATCCCGATTCGGCGAGTTCGGCGACGACGCTGGCCGCGAATTTCATCGGACGCGCGCCGCGCATCAATCGCGGACGCCAGCTTCAGGAATTGATCGCGACGGCGCCAGGCATGGCGACTGAAAACAACGGACTGCTCCACGTTCGCGGAGTCGAAGACGGCGTCCTCTACGTCCTCGACGGCGTCCCGGTCGCCGACCGGCTCGATGCGCTTTCGGCCAGCTCGTTCGACACCGACACGATTAACTCGCTGAAGGTGATTGCCGGCGGCATGTCGGCCGAGTTCGGCGGACGCAACGCCGCCGTCGTCGTCGTTCAACCGAAGTCCGGCATTGATCAGGGCGTCGCCGGCGGCCTGCGCGCAGGCGCGGGCGATTTCCGCACGGGAGACATCGCCGCCGCGCTCGGCGGCAGTCTCGGAAAGAAGTTCGGTCTCTTCGCCAACGCCGCGACGAATCGTTCGGACCGTTTTCTCGATCCGGTCGACCCGCGAAATTTCAACAACCGCGGCGGCGCGATCAATCTGAACCTGCGCGCCGATTGGCGAGCGAGCGCGCGCGATACAGTGTTGTTCAATGGGTCCGCCAACGGCTCCGATTTCCGCGTGACGAACGACGCGCTGCAGGAAGAACATGGACAGCGACAGCGGCAGGAACTGCGCGATTACAGCCTGTCGTCAAGCTGGCAGCGTATTTTCTCGGATCGAACCGTCGGAAACTTCGCGGTATTCCAGCGCCGGCGCCAGTCAAAATTATTCGGCGGCGAAAACGACATTCCGATCTTCGCCGAGCAGGATCGCGCGCACACGCGCTCCGGCTTCATTGCCAGCCTGACGCATCAAACCGGCGCGTTTATGGGCGGCGGACACGCCATCAAGGCCGGGGTTGAGGCGAGCCGCATCGCCCCGCGAGAATTCTTCACTTTTTACATCAGCGACGAGGACGTGGCCGAAGAGCGTGAGGTCAGCGATGAGGCGTTGGAGTTCGACGACGATGATCCGTTCGTCTTCCGCGACCGCCGCGTCCGCGGGCAGTTTTCGTTCTATGCGCAGGATCAGTTTTCGCTCGCGCGCAATCTGACGCTGCAAGTCGGTTTGCGCTACGACCGCAGCAACCTGCTCGTCTCCGATCAACAGTTCAGCCCGCGCCTCGGCGCCGTCTATTTCATACCGAAGACGAAGACGGCGCTGCGCGCCTCTTTCAATCGTCTTTACCAACCGCCGCAGGTGGACAACCTGCTGCTTTCGGCGTCGGCGCAGGCGAAACAGCTTTCGCCGTTTGTCGAAGCAACAGGTGGCGGCGCCGACATTCGCCCGGAGAAAGTCTCGGCCTGGGAGGCCGGCTTCGCGCAGGATTTCGGCGGATGGTTCCGGATGGACGCCGCTTATTGGGGACGCGATTTCCGCAACGTCGGCGACCCGAATGTCTTCTTCAACACAACGATCATTTTTCCGAACAGCGTGGCCAAAGGCTTCTCGCGCGGCGTTGACGTGCGGCTGGACGTCCCGGAGCGCAAGGGCGTTTCAGGCTGGCTGAGTTATACGAACATGCGATTGCTGCAAACCGGCCCTCTCAACGGCGGATTGTTTCTGACCGACGAGTTCATCGAGATCGGCCCCGGCGTCAGCTTCATTCCGGATCAGGACCAACGCAACACCGGCGCGTTCGGCGTCACGTATAGCCATCAGCGCTCGGGCTTGCTGCTGAGCCTTACGGGCAGACACGAGAGCGGCGTGCCGATCGAGGTCGAAGAGGAACGGCTCGAAGAGCTGAAATCCGCGCCCGGCGCCGAACTCGTGGACTTCGATCGGGGGCGCGTCAGGCCGCGCACGATCTTCAATTTCTCCGCCGGCGTCGATCTGTTCAAGAAAGAAAAGGTGGTCTGCGCGGCCCAGGTTGACGTTCTGAATATCTCCGGCAGGTTTTTCGCGTACAATTTCGGCAATCCTTTTGAAGGGACGCATTTCGGTCACGGCAGGCGTTGGAGCGGAGGACTGAGGATCGAATTTCGTTAGGGTTTTGGGTCTCGCATTCAGGCGGCGCGCTTGGGTTGCCGGGCTAAATCAGAGCGCGTGAGATTGGTACAGTACCGGCGTCCTAACTCAAAACCTTTTCCGCAGGAGGTTCATTCAATGTGGCAAAGAATAATTGTAATTGGGTTGATATTAACCGCCACTGCGATGGCGATGGCGCAGACGCATCAGCACGGCGCGACCGCGACCAGCGACGGCCAATACAACCCGTTCATTGTTTCGGACAATCGCGGGGGCTTTTACCTGGCATACGTCGAACGCGCCAATAGCGTCAGCAACCTGATGTTGCGCAGTTCCTCCGACGGCGTGAATTTTTCCGCGCCCGTCCGGGTCAATGACCGCGCGGGCGACGCCATTGTTCGCAATGAGAATCCGCCGAAGGTGGCCGTCGGCGCGCGAGGCGAGGTTTATGTCTGCTGGGCAAACGAGCGCGGGAAATGGAAGGGCAACATTCGTTTTGCGCGTTCGACCGACGGCGGTAAGACCTTCTCGCCCGCCAGCACTGTCAACTCGGACGCCGCGGGCGAGCCTGCCGGCCATGCCTTTCAATCCGTCGCCGTGGACAGGCGGGGCCGCGTCTATATCGCATGGATTGACGAGCGCAATAAACAGAAAGAACATCGCGGCGCTGAAATCTGGCTGGCCGTTTCGACGGATAGCGGCAGGACGTTCTCGCGCGACCGCCGCATCCTGACCGATGTCTGCGAATGTTGCCGGACGAATCTGCAAATTGACGCGGAGGGCAATCTTTATCTCAGCTATCGAACTGTGCCGCGCTCAGGGCCGATGTACCGCGACATCATCATTGCCCGCTCGACCGACGGCGGGAAGACCTTCGCGCAGACCTTGGTCAGCGAAGACAGGTGGGAGATCAACGGCTGTCCTGTCGCCGGGCCGAGCTTCAGCTTCGACAACCGGGGCGCCATCGTCGCGGTCTGGTTCATGGGCGGAGGCGAACGCCCCGGACTCTATTATGCGACCTCGACCGACGGCGGGAAGACTTTCGCCCAGCGACGGTTGCTCGACCCGCGCCAGAAGATCGGGAAACACGCGCACACAGCCGGCCTCGCGGGCGGCGGAATCTTCGTCGCCTGGGACGACGCGGACGGAAAGACCTTCAGCGCCTGGGGCGTGTTGGACCCACAAAAGGAATCGATTCGGAGTAGCGACCGACACGAAGGCGTCGCCTATCCAGTGGCGGCGGCCAATGGCCGGATCGCGGTCATTGTCGGAATGCGGCTGGCGACGCATGAGATCGCAACGTATACCGAAAGAATCAACACAACCGCCGAAACCAACTCGACAGGACGCTAAAATGTATCTGCCACCGCAAACACCCCAGACACAGAGACGGAAAGAGGAGGAGACAAGGGTAAACGGAACTCAAAGAGAATGAAGATAAGGACGATCACTCATTATTGATTCCGGCTCTTTCACCCATATAAATTACCTGTGAAATCAAGTGAGCAAAAATCCCAAGAGATTATAGGGACAGCGGCGAAATGCGATGGCTGCGGTGTTGGCGGCGCGCGTCGCTATCAATTGGCCAACTTCGGTAAACCAAACGAGCCGAGCGGCGAACGAGAACTCCTGTTGTGCGTCAAGTGCGCGCGCGATGAGCGGAAGCGGCTGAAAGCCCGCCCTGATCCTGACAATGGGTTGACGCGCCAGGAGCTGATCGCCTCGCTCGACCGTTTCTTCTCGTCGAGCGGGGCTTTCGACATCTGCCGTCGCTGCCACGACCAAGACACGGGCTGTTGTCCGACGACTTGCCGCATGATGGGGGCGAAGGGCTGCGATCAGAACAACAGATACGGCAAGACCGTCTTCTGCGCGGCTTTCGTTTGCGGGGCTTTGCTCAACGCAATTTCGGAATGCGACGCCGAAGCGGCGCGCGCGTTGAAATGGGTGAAGACCGAGCTCGGGGCGGCGGAGTTCCGCATCTACGAAATGATCACGCGCGTTCCGGCACAGGCGCGCGAGCTTGTCCGCCCGCTAGCGCTGCCACGCCGTTATCCACAACCCGCCGGGTTGGAAAACGGCGCCAAGATCAAGGATATGTTGAGCGCTCTCGCCCCTGAAGTCCTGGAGATCAGGCGGCGGTGGCGTGAGTTGGAGAGGCAAGAAGCCGACAACGAAATCTGAAAACAGGAGGTCTAAAGATGAGGCTAAAATCGGTTTGCCTTGCGGCGGCGCTATTGATGGCGACCGCCGGCGCGCCCGCGCAGTATATCTCCGCCGACACTTACACCCGCTACGAACTGCTCGCGCCCGAGACGCATCAGTTTCGGATTTTTTATGAAGTGACCGAGACAAAACCGGGCGCGCGTTTTCACTTCAACGCCATCCGTCCGGGCAGCGAGGCTTCGGACGAAGAGATTTACGATCTGGGCGCCGGCAAACAACTGAAGTTCGAAATCGTCACCGCCGCCCAGGCCAAGGCTGATTCGCCTGATGGAAATTTTGACCCTGCGACCAAATACATCAAGGTTCATCTGGCGCATCCCGTGCCCGCGCGCGGCGAGTACCGGCTCCGCATTGATAAGACCTATAAGGACGAAAAAAGCTATTACTCCGAAGGCGACCTCATCGTGTTCAAACGTTCCCTCGGAATTCCGCGCAACAGTGTGGTTTTGCCCGCCGGTTACGAGATAGTTTCGACTTCGGTCGCCGCGCAAGTGATATCTCAACCGGACGGGCGTCTGAAACTGGCGTTTGTAAATCCGGGCAGCGGTGGCCAGCTTGAAGTGACGATCCAGGCGCGCCGGTTGGCGTCCGCCGGGAAAGGAGCGGACAAGCCATGACCGGCGCCGCTAAGTCTTTCAAAATTGGGTTCGTAATCATAGCTCTATGTTTGACCTGCGCGGACGCATGGCAAACGGCGGGAACAGCCGCGGCGCGACAGGACGCGCAGCTTGCGGAACGCGCCTACCAGGACCGTGAGATCCTTTACGAGTTGCAAGAGCCGCAATCGCATGCGTTCCGAATCACGCACGATTACACCGAGCGAAAAGAAGGCGCGAGTCATTACTTCAATATCGTGCGCGCCGGCAGCCGCGTCTCCGACCCCGAAAGCGTTGATCTGGATACGGGCGAGAGCCTTAAATGGGAGGTTCTTTCGGGCAAGCAGGTTAAAGAACGCAAGCTGCCCCTGACAGATGTTAATGACGGCGCCGAAGTCGTTGTCACTTACCTGGCGCGCCCCGTCGCCAAAGCCTCCTCCACGCGATTGCGGCTCAAGGAGACCTACACCGATCCGAAAAGTTATTACCTGGAGGGCGAGGAACTGGTCTGGGATCGGACGTTCGGGAGGCTGCGAAATACGGTGGTGTTGCCTGCGGGATGGCGTTTGACGACCCTGGCCTCTCCCGGGGTGATCCGAACATTGCCCGACGGCCGCGTCTCGGTTTACGTTGTCAACCCCCGCAACGACGACGTTCGCGTTTATCTGCGCGCCCGCCGCCGCGCCGCGCGCTGAGACGATTTTGCGCGTCCGTTCACGACATCGCCATAGTTCACGGTTCCAATTTAGAGTGGTTTCAGATCAGTATACGGGTTAATAGAACGCGGATGACGCTGATAGAGCGGATTGGCGCTGATCTTTTTTAGTTATGTCCGCGATGATCCGCGCTCGTCCGCGTCATCCGCATTCTATTGCCGCCCTCTTTTCCGCCGTTCACCACCAATCACGCCACAGACAACAAAGCCGGACGCCTTGTTTCGTGAGTGACGTCCGGCTTTCACGGTAAAATAACTATTGAGCTTCGTTTCCTAAGCTCGGCGGCGGCCCGCATTGACTCTTGATTCTCAAGGCCGCCTATTACATCTATTATGCGCCTGCCGACTCGATGCGTCGAGCCCCTTCAGCCGCCCGCAGCGGCGTGTGTATAGGCGTTACGCGCTTCCCCTAAAAAAAACCTGACAGCCATTCCCGCGCGAAATCGCCCCTGGCGCCTCCAGCCGCTAGGAAAGCCATCTCCGCGCTGAGCGCAACCCCTCGTTGAAGTCGCGCGCGTAAAAGAGCGCGCGCTCTTCGAGATTGTAAGCCACTATATCCCACGCATCTTCGTGGTCTTCGATCAGAAGGACGCGTTTTCTATCTCGGTTTGGGCGCCCCATACTCCTGTCACTCCTGTTTGTTAATGTTTTTTGTAAAGAATCTTGTCTCTATGTCTCGAAGTCAAAGAAATC
>Ga0154003_1000265_pt1 | contig 16186 bp, 20 predicted proteins | sample TSFL087MetaG_FD_104679 | JGI IMG/M metagenome (GOLD analysis project Ga0154003, IMG submission 104679) | Attine ant fungus gardens microbial communities from Florida, USA - TSFL087 MetaG | ecosystem: Host-associated > Fungi > Mycelium > Unclassified | place: USA: Florida, Lake Talquin State...
CCCCCAGGTGCTCTTCTTCATTGTAAAAGTAAAACCATGTGACACGCTAATCCGATCTACATGCTTTTTGTGTAGCTTGATGCAATCATCTTGAGTGCTGGTGTGCAATATGAGTTCTATTTCGACAGGGAGATCGATGTCGCTAGTGAGTTATTCCTGGTATAATTTCTACTGTCATTAATCACCGCCAATGACTTTAGAGTTCCAGAATGAAATGAACGTTAACTATACTTCTGTCACAGCGTTTATCACCTACCTCCTGCCCCACTTTTGGAAGCTTTCGGTTCATTGCTTCCGAGATCTCTTAATCAATAGCTGATATCTCTCGCAGGATGCAGGTCGCCCTTCCTTCATAGTGCCGATAACTGCAGGAATTGGTATCGTCCCAGGTTCCTGGGTACCAGGATATTCTGCATCGAAGGCAGCCCTTCATTCTTTCACTCTGAGTCTGCGAGTTCAACTCAAGGCTAAAGAAAGTAAGATCAATGTCTTGGAAATCATCCCACCGTAAGTAGTTTTGCTGCTTTTATCCCCTTGTTCATATCAGGTTATTGTACAGGCTTGTTGAATCAGAATTGCATGACGGCAAGCATTTATACCCAATACTATGAGGACTTATGAAAGTTGATACAAGGTTCATCCCAGACGCAGGCACAACAGAAAAAATTAGCAAGTTCTGGATGCCCTTGGATACTTACACCGAACATGTCGTTGAGGGGCTTAAGAGAGGAGAATCTACCATTACGACTAAAGGTTCTCTTGCCTTATATGAGAGATATGAGACCGGCAAGGAGGAGGATGCTCGGCAATTTTTGGCAAACAGACAGCAGTGGTAATCTGATCCGAGTGGTAGGTGTTTACCTCTTGGCTGAGATATGAATCGTCCAAAGATCCTGCTGTGCTTGATTCATTTTTGTAGTTCTATATCTCAGTTCTATTGCTGCCCGTCGTTTGTACGCTTGACAGCAAATCCTATTGCGCTGAACCCTTGAACCCGCTTGTCCGAGGGGAAAACTTTGGACAAGAGATTTTCGACAGTTAGCGTCAATCCTGACACATTGTAGAGGAGTAGAGATGATGGACTGCGACCGAGCATCGTGTAATAAATAGTTGATTCGAAAAAAAGAGGAGTAAAGATGTCTTGAATGCCCTGATATTGTCGGAATCAGGGATTAGCACCATTGATTCGCAGACCGCTCCCTTTTGATAGTTCAACCACAAGTGAGCTGCCAACCTTCTTCCCTCGCAGAGGATTTAAAATTAGTGATAACTGAGTACTTGCATCGCTGATAATCTGTATTTGCCCGGCTCCGATAACCGAGGAAACGACGCCAAATTCTGGAGACTGCGAAATATGTCATCACTAGCCTGTGAAAGGAATGAAGGAGATTTCTCGGTTTTGAGCCAATGGTTGAACAACTCTGGGTAGTTAACTTTTAACTTCAAACTATATGAGATAAGATACGAGTCATATAAGTTTCGGAGCGTGCATTCGAGATCAATCAGTGAGTGCTCTGAGGCGAGGAGTATCATCCAAATAAACAAGCATAAAGGAAGGGAAAACATAATCAATGATCTAAATTTTCAAATACTACTACAGTTACATGCCCAAGTCTGTGTTGTGGTTACGCTGCGAAAAGAAGGAGTTCGAGCGGCGATCGGCGCTCACACCTACAACCGCGAAGAAACTCATCGATGCCGGTTTTGAGATCATAGTCGAACGCGATGAACAACGGATCTTTGACGACGAGGAGTTCGAGAAGTATACTTTTCTTTCGATCACTGGAGTTCAGTCATTGATGTCAAAGTCTAGAGTGGGATGCAAGCTTGTAGAGAACAACAGTTGGCCATCTGCACCTAAGGATACACCCATTATCGGACTCAAGGAACTGCCAGAGTCTGATGAACCCCTTCCACATACGCACATCCAATTTGCACATTGTTACAAGCGGCAAGCCGGGTGGTCCAAGGTTCTCTCTCGCTTCCACAGAGGAGAAGGGACGCTTTATGATCTCGAGTTCCTTACTGATGCCTCTGGCCGTCGTGTGGCAGCCTTTGGTTTTCATGCAGGATTTGCGGGGGCTGCTGCCGGTACCCTGGCATTCGCCGCACAGATGAAAGGAATAACACTTGGTCACCTTGAACCCTATGTTAATGAAGAGGCTATGATTTCAGCGGTCAAGGCCGCATTGGGAGGCAGTGGTAAGAGTATCAAGGCACTTGTGATAGGCGCGTTGGGCCGGTGTGGTCGAGGTGCAGTTGACCTGTTCAGAAAGATCGGTCTTAATGAGTACGTCTTGACCAACGTTACTTAGAGTGATGGCTGACTGCCAGGATCAGAGATGATATTTACAAGTGGGATTTGGCAGAGACGGCCAAGGGCGGTCCATTTTCCGAAATTCTGGAAGTTGATATATTCGTCAATTGCATCTACCTTTCGTCACAGATTCCATCTTTCATTACCCGGGAGACGATCGTTGCTGCAGGCCAGAAACGCCGCTTGTCAGTAGTCGTCGACGTGAGCTGCGATACGACTAACCCGTTTAACCCAATACCGATCTACGACACCAACACGACATTCTCGAAGCCTACTGTAACAGTTGATGGGCTTGGGTGAGTAGGATGGTTGCTTTTGCTCTAGTTGACCTAACTTGGAGCAGGGAGGTCCCGCCGTTGTCTGTGATTTCAATTGATCACCTGCCGACGTTGTTACCGCGGGAAGCATCTGAGCAGTTCAGCGAAGATCTGTTACCATCACTGTTGGGGTTTCCTGAGACGAGGGAGTGGAGTGAAGCAAAAGCACTGTTCCAGAAAAAGCTGAGAGAGGCAGAACTAGGCGAATAGGTGGGAAAGTGATGGGAAGGTTATGGTTGCCATGTGTAGTCTGTTTTGAACCTGGTCAACTTGCGCCTGTCTGAGTAAGATTACTTGGTCTTTTCCGTGGCTGGCCACACTCCCATGGCTTGTACTGTCCCGACAATCCGCGTTTCTCCTCCATGTGCCAAACACCTTTCTCCCCTTTGTCCCCCAGATACACCAGTAAATAATAAGGGCTTTGACAGAGAGCGGTTTGAAGCGCTCATTCAGGTCTCGAGGGAGAGGAATGCACTTGTCGGTGCAAAGAAGCCAGTAGACCTTCGCAAAGAAATTGCTCGCAGGGTGCACACAAATAAGCTGGGTTGGTCCCTTTCATGCCCCTTACAGATAATTTTTGCTCACTTGCCTATCACCTAGTTGAACGCCGGGCGCTCTTCCTCGCCAAGGTCCGTGCTCCCCCTTCCCCAACGGCTACGACGACTCCAAAAACCCCTCCCGATTCCCCTGCTATCTTCCATTATTCTCTTCCTTCTCCAGGACTTGTTTCCCCGCTTGCAATGTTTGATTCTGTTCACGGCATCGATGCTATTCCTCTATGCAGATCCATTGAGCAGGTTGACTTCCGCCTTGTCCATGACAAAAATATGCAAGTCAACCATAACCAAGTGTTGCCATCTTTAGACCAAATTTCTGCCCGTTTGAAGACCTTGGCTTCGGCACGTTCAACTACCATTGTCGATGGCCCTGTAGTTATTCCAGCATTGGCATCAACTCCTCCCTCGGGTAGACCAGCTACTATAGAAATTGGTCGTTTGAAGATGCCGGTTCGCAGTGCCAAACTTCTTTCGGTGGCTGCAATTGAGCCGCCATCTCAATCTCGACCAGCTACAGTTGCCATCCCTCCACCTCTGATTCCAGACACTTCGCTTCGTTCGAGCATGGAGATCACAACGACGGTTGCCCAACGAACAGCCACTGCGTCTCCAGCCAAGCTTACTGAGTCTAATCTCAAAATTCTTGATGCAAGGGAACGCAGAGCAAATAACATGCTTTCAACTCTCCGCAGACGGACCCTGTCTATGCCTCAGCAACCATCACAATCTGCTCAGCTCATTAATGATACAGTGCCTCGAAGTTTGACCAAAGACGCTGCAAGGCGAACAACGCCCATGCCTATTCCGCAGGAAGTTATGGAATTAAGTTCGGAAGACCGCAAGTCACGGTGGAAACGCCATAGTGCCCCAGCTGACTTTATGCCGAAAGGCCATGCTGGGTTTGAGCATCCAGTTTTCGCTTACCCTGGTGCTTTTTGAACAGGAATTATTTCTTCTCAAAATTTCCCCGGAGTGTATTGCTATACAGATTTCAGGATTCAGCAGCCAACCTTTGTTCCAACTTGTCCCTTTTTTATGTTGCTGGACTTTTCGCCTTTGATTTTTTTGATCGATTTATTCAGGACGATGACTCTGTCGCTTCTCGCGCCGTCTCTAATTTGTGTAACATTTTCACTTCTAACTTGCTCCCAGTTTGTATTTTTGATTCACACTTGCTCCGTCTTTTTTCTCGTCTTTTGTCTCGTCTTTTGTCTCGTCTTTTGTCTCGTCTTTTGTTGACTTAATACCTCTTGTCCGAAGGCGGAAGTGGTCCCATACCCTCACGCTCGTTTCTATTGTAGTTGCATATTAGTAGAAGGCCGGGCCTCGTGTAATTCATCAAATGACCGTTGATGTTCGAGAAATGCATGCAGTTAATTTCAGATGAAACTTCTGTCGCTTGTTCGATCTGTGTCCAATCTTAATTCCGTATCATTGATGCAAGCCTATTGAAACACAACATCTGCAACACAGCATCTGCAATCAAAAGATGTACAAAACTACGGAAAGAGAAAGCAAGAAAGCAAGAACGTGGATAGCTAGCCTGTCAAAACAATATTAGAGTAAATTATTCGCGAGCAAGATGATAGAAAGATGTGATATGATGTGTACAAGAAGATTGGAGATTGACTTTAAGAGATTGATCCATTAATTTTGTCGGTGGACTCATTTTTGAGTTGCGGCACCTCGTGGTGAGTGTGTGACGTTCTGAGTTGAGGGGGACACTGATGACATTGGGCCCGAACTATTGTTGGAGCTATTGGTCTGTACCGCTAATGGGGGAACCGGTAATCCCATTTCACTACGAGATCGCCGATGCTGCGCATGATCGTACCACGGGGGAAAGTATCGAGGAGTAGAACGATGGTATGAATGATGCGGGTGGAGGGCTGGGCTATGAAACGGTAAGTCTTCAAATTCTGAATCAAGCTCGAGCTTATAACGTCGCTGTTGCCCCTGGGGTTCGCACTCCCGCGGCTGCTCGTAACGACGTGGATGGCGCTTGCTATGAAGGCATCGACCCTGCTTCTGGGTCTGTTGTTGCTGGGAAGACCGTTGTCGAGTTTGTTCCACGGGAAAATCTGAGCCATTGAGCATCCGGTCAATGACATCTAGACGGCGTCCTGCAACGACGTGTGATGTTAGATTCCAAAGCACGGTCGAGTCACCATATTGAACACCTACTGTAATCCAAACGGATCCGGTCGTCTATCGACTCATCATCGTCAGAATCCGCAAGAGGGTCTTTAGTGTTGACAATGTGCCAGGCCTCTGGGAGTGTATTAATGGTACTTATCAACTTATGATAAGATGTACTTACGTTCGAGCATCGTTCGCTCTCCACCAGGAAATCGAGGTCCAGGATACGAATATCGACGGGGTTCTACCGTTGGCATCACTATTGATAGAAACTAATGAGAATCCGAAGCTTCTGTCAAGCGGAAATAAGAGTATATGTATAACATTCACCTGCACTAGGAGGATGAGTAGGTGGAGATGGGGGATCTTGCTCGCGGTTTGGGCTTGGAACGTAATACATGAAGTTATCATCTTTGAGAGGCAACTCCCGGTTCTGTCGAATAGATCGAGTAGATGAAGGTACTGTTTCCGGGGCTGAGAGAAATATGAACTGGGGCCACCGATCTGTCAAAGAATTACCTGATACGAAATGTGACAAGACAAGGTTCTTAGGCTTCTTTTCGGCTTCTACGGAAGCAACGAGGCGTTGCAGAAATAGATTTCGTTGTGTGGTCATCTTTCGTCCCCATTCAATTTCTTCTTTGGTATCGACATTCTCTCGATTTTGGTCCGCCTCAGTCACGTGCCTCATTTGAGGCACCCTGGGGCGATTAGTCTTGGAAAATTCATCATCCCAAGGATTGGAGCCCTCTGAGTCCTCTAAATAGTGGAATATGAACCATAGGAATACTTTGGATCGATCTGCTGAAGAAAGACCCCTCCTGGGAAGGAAGAGGTCCAGAAAGTTTAACAAGCCATCAAAGTGAATAGCTGCTAGGGGCTACATCAATTCAGTAAGGTCAAATGAATTCAAATCAATCAGCCCACTCACAGCGGCATGGTTAGACAGTACAAATATTAGATTGACAACGCTGGTGGGTGGTCTCTGGCCCGCTTGCTTCGGGGAAATAAACGTAAGCCTTGGAGTCAATTTACGGCATGACCATGATGCTTACTCTCTTTGCAAGAATTTCCTCGGGCGTTGACGGTGGTATTGTCCTGATCTCGGAAGGTAAAAGAGCAGCTTTCAGACAGTTCTTAATGCGAGGAGCATCCTGTGCATTCCCATCGGTTTTTTGAAGTGACGGCACAGGGTGGTAAGTTCGGAGGGCTGTCTTCATTTCTGGAAAAACTGGGCAAGGTGAAATAAATCCCCCTATCTTAACTGATAAAGGCAATAAAACGGAAAAAAGCTTACAGGCCATGGTTGTATTAATCCGACCAACGTTGGTCAGCAAAGAAAATTTGGCCAATTCTGTTGCAAATGCGGGAGTATCAATCATTTTGTCCTTCAGAACCTTGGAGCATTTTGCAGAGCTGTATAATGCATTTATGTAGAGTTCGGAGAAGCATATCTTAGCTCTTCCGGCGACGGTACTAGTGAAGGCAGCTGTCTTGTCTGAGAATATGTAGTCGAGGAGGTCATACTGAACGTCCTCCCGAGTGAGGGGTTCTGCGTCATTCCTTTTAATTGGCAGGGCCTTTCGACTCAGATATCCAACTCTGAAGATATGGTCAGAATCTTGATGATAAATGTGCAACGAACAACGAACGGAGGATTGGACTCGGGAGGCCAGGCAGGCTGATTCGAGTAAGATGAGGCAGTAGCGGACGTGGAAGCCATGAAACAAGGATAGTGCGAACACGAGGCAAGGAAGCGACAAGGAAGCTCAACGAAGCCAGACGCCCAGCATTTGCCAACTTTCAACCAATAGAATGGAAACCGATGATACCACAACTGATCCCACGTGCAACTCTCGAGAAGCAATCGCGAGTGATATGTGGTAAAATAAATGATATCTTTAGGAGATGACAGTTGGCACACGGATAAGGACCGGAGTTGCCAAGCGCTGGTCCAGGATCGAAGAAGCGCCCGACGGGTGTGATAACTTACAAGAAAAGCTTGACATGGCCAGATGCCCAATTTCAGTTAATCCGCTCCAACCCCATACGGAAAATAGATGACCTCAGGATGGACACAAGTTCTTTCCTTCGAATATTACGTCAGCAGAATCCATTTTGTGAAGTAGTGCTACACTTTGCATGGCCACACATAGGGATCCACTAGGGCCACGGGTCCGTCAATTATGTCAGCACCAAGCTAAACTAGACATAGTATAAGTCATCTAATTTACTCATATAAGCCCAGAAAAGATGCAGATGCAGCTATCAGAACCTTGGCCCAGCACCTGCCAGATTAGCGGCTCGAAGCTCACCCCCAAGGTCGAGTACAAAGCGGGAGCCTAGCCACTTTGAAGTAGTCAAGCTTCAGTAATCCAGCACAAGGCCAATGTACGAAGTGTAATGCAATAGGTATCTCTCTATGCTATTCAGAGAAACTATAACCAGATTAATATAAGGAATTGTAATTGGTACTGTAATCAGTGCTGGCAATTGGTGTTGCAGCTAGTTTTGCAAGTGTTCTGATAATTTTTTCTGGGCTTACATAAGTAAATTAGATGACTTTGGTGACACACAGAGTGAATCCTCTACACATACCATGGCTGACAAACTTGATCCTGTTTCTCAGGTATGTCGTACTCTTATCTGTTGTAGTAATTTTGGCTCAATCATTTTTAGCGAGAACTTGCTCAATTCCTGGAACAGGAACAGCTACAGGTTTGTCCTGGCTGTCCTATGCAAACTTGGTAAAATTTGATGTATCCCCTTCCCATTAGGCAAACATAAAGTCTAACATCCACCAATTAACTGCAATGTGCTGGGACAAGTACGCCCTAGTCCCCCGGGCTATTTTGATTCAAAACTAACGGCCTCGTATATGATAGGTGTATTACAGGCGTCCCTGGGACCACACTCTCCCGAAACGAAGAAAACTGCTTGACCAACTGCGTCAACCGTTTCATAGACACTGGCATCTACCTGGTGAATGAAATTCAGAACAAAAGAGATACACAGTGACATTATTCCTAGACATCTTCAGTGTCAAAATACCTGTTTAATGTTGGTTTGTCGTATGAATTATGCAATCCTACAGCAGCGGTATGTATGATCTCAGTACCTCCCTCTTCCAAACAAGTACACTAGACCAGCTGGAAAGAAGAAACAGAAAGCATCTAGGATTAGCGTTTGCGCCGCAACCTTATTGGAATATCAAGGGCCGTCGGACTGCTGGGAATCGTATCCAGGGTGCCATTCTCATGGTATCTGGTTATTACCTCATCCTTCAGATTCCAAAGATCACGCAACCAAATGTCAAATTTTTCTTTCTCTCCCGCAGGGATGTCGACTTCAACTGCACTTGGTGTGGCTACATCCGAATTTGATAAACTCCTGGATAAGTCTCCTATAGGAACATCACTGCAGACGTCGAACAGCCGCAGGTGCATATGGATGGTAGGAGGGGCAACCTCGTTGAAAAAAATTGAGCGTAGAGTGTAATAACTCTGGCCGTAGCCCATTAAGGGAATACCTAAACAAGTCGTGAGCGATGGGCGCCGGACCAGTTTTCTAAAACTTGCCAGGGTACACAACAGTTAGATCAAGCAATTTGAGGTCCGGGATACGAGGTGCAAGCGACCGCAGAGTGTAATGCAAGCCAGTGGAACGCGGGAGGAGTACATTCTTCATGTCGGGCTGTCTAGAGTGTTAAGTTTCCTTTTTGTCATTCCAGAGGAAGTAGAGCATACAATACCCATTTTGTCTGCAAACTTCTTACTCATGGGCCTAGTATGTCTACTCACTAAAGTGCCTTCGGGATATAACAAAAAGCAAAACGGCCTGTTCTCCTTCCTTGCCTCCTTGCCCAAAGACGCCAGCTGGGAGGCAAGCTGGACTCTATCAGCAGCCCACGATCTCGCCAGAAATATGAAATTGAAGAATTGCATGCCCTGTTTATCGTTGAGAACCGGCTTACCAGGCTTGGATTCAGAAAATTTACCCAACCCATGATAGGCAGCCATCGTAAGCTCTTCTTGAGTGTGATGAATATGTGCCGGTGTACGCCGCTTGGACCAATGAAATAGAGGAAGCACCAAGCATACCACCAATCTGCGTAGATCTTGAGTCCTTATTCAGTCAGGTCCCAGGAGGCACTTCTGCAATCAATACTCACTTGATGATTGGCAGTGAGAACGAATTTAGTTGGCAGGTTCAGGCTAACGACCTGGCCTTTTGTGTTCTTAATGGCAACACGTTCAATCTCCTCTTGGCTAAACTCCCCGGGGCCTCGCGTTTCGAAGGTAATCCGCAGCTTGGTTGGCGCAAACCACTGGCACAACAAGACTAAAAAACCACGCTAAGCACTCCAGACAACAGTGCAGTTCATCCTCACCCACTTAATAGACAACCAAAACACCCCTTTGTCCAACGGATCCCCTCATAGTAGAAACTCCTCGCCGACCGGAAAGGAAGCAATCTGATGGGAAGCAAGAATGCGAATTGCAAGCCATTAAGCATGATGCTCGCGGCCAGTAGAAGAACCATGAATGCTAGTGACTTGAAGATCTGCCTCCATGATGCTGGAGGTCGTGCAGAGATAGGCAGTTTATAGAGCTCTGAGTTAGTTGACATTCCCAGCCACCCCGGAACGTCCAGAGGTATCCTCATAAACACCTACGTACAGAGAGGATAAGTATGAGAGTAGTACAAAATTGGTGGCCGAACAAAAGTCTCTTGTTATGTTCAACGTGCTGTGATCGTGCTGTAATTGGTTGTTTGAGGCCTTGATCTAGCCTATCAGAGTAGTATGTTAACCCCCACAACTGCTCTTCCCTCGTGATATGGCAAGCTAGTAAGACCCAACATACAGCACATCTATAATAATAACTTGGACCGACATCAAACTGCAGACCAACTCTGTTTAGATTGATTTTGACGCCTCCATGAGAATTACAACGAAATAACTGAAAAGAGAAGCAGGAGCGGGCTAACTCTGAGGCGTCTTGGCTGCACGGTAAGTGCCAGTCTGAGATAACTAGACCCACAGAGTCTCCTTCTGCAGCCAAACGCATAGGGTCCTTGTTTCATCAGAGCAGGGATTGATCCTAATGATACGTACTGACTCTAGATAGTTATTAGTGACCACTCCTTGCATATGGAGGTATGGTTCACGTCCGAGTCAGAATCAGAAAAACCCAATGGCTCACGCACAATCCCGCGATGCCACTTGTCAAAAGATAAAGGAATAAGGTGATAAAATACCGTTGTTGATAACATCGAAGCCAGAGGATGATCCGGATAGTTTGCCCGAGGATACCAAAACGGTCCTTGATCTATTACATAAGGCGTTATGGGGGAGGGAACAGTGTCCAGGTTTTGGCAAACAATGATATCGGGTTAAACCTTTGAACATATACATATATAACTACGTGGTACTTCTTGACCCGTACTGCCACTAGTCAATCGTAAGTCGTCAAGTCCAAGCTGCACCTACGCAGAACCTCACGCAATACTTCGCCACGACTCATTCACAGCACTCGCATACAACTCCATGATGGACTTCCCAGAAGACCTGATTCCCGTTATCCTCGAGAGCAATCATCACTGGTGGGAAAGAGACCTCACTCGTCTTGCTTTGGTTTCTCCGGCCTGGTTATACCATGTTCGGAGACGGCTCTACGCTGCACCATCTTTGTATTCGTTCGCTGCTTGTTCCTTGCTCGCCAGGACATTGCAATCCAACCCTTGTCTAGCATGCCTTGTGCACGAGCTAGCGCTTCAGCTCACGTGCACCTCATACGGCTCTCCTCAAGGTAGGCTGGCGGTCCGGATGCTTTTAGGTCTAAGAGGCCTGCGCAGCCTCGTTCTGGGTGGCGAACTAGCCGTTCGGTCAGAGCGTTTTCTTGGCTTCGTGATCGCAGTAGATACTCTTGAGAAGCTGCACATTGATGGTAGATTGCTGAAAACGTCATTGGCGTCGCGAGCGTCAATCGAGTGGTCCGAAGACCTCGCTTTCAGACTTCCGAATCTCAAGAGCCTCAGGCTGACGGAGTTAGATATCGACATTAACCCAATCTCCAGCCCTGTGTCCCTCCACTGGGATGAACTCATTCTTGACGACGCCAGCATTGTCAACGGATTTCTTTTGCATCTCGTCCCAGAGGGCTCGACTGTGAAGAGTTTGTATGTGAGAGCGACAAATATTTCAGAGTATGATGAGCACATTCAAATGGTGCTTGGGTCTTCAAATGTACATTCATTGAAATATGAAGTTGGAAAGGCCAGTCCGTCTGACAGCTCCTTTTTGGAGCCTCGAGAACTGGAGAGTCCTCATGCGCTTCGTCTTTGTCACCTCGAGCTGCATGGACTCCACATTGACCACGGGATCCTGTCTACGATACGTCAGCGGTTCCATGAGATTGAAGAACTCGTTGTGTCCAGCCGATTAATATGTGTGTCCCCAGAGGACTGGGGAGCATACTTTATGTCTGGGGCGCTACCCTCCTTGCGTACCCTCAGGTTGACACGAGGCACGAATCAGCCTCCCTATCAGCCATGGAGTGCGAATGAGGTCCGAGTATTGGATGAAATGGCTTCGCTGCGTCGCATTGACTTTCTTCCGCTTTGACGAGCAGGCATAATGTAGTAATATCTTTGGAAACATGTGCATGAGCATGATATCTGGACGTTGAGTAGTGTACGCACAGAATGAGACGATTGAATGTGGGAAGGGTAGGATTGAACGAGTTTGGTAAATATGAAAGATGATACCCTGAGATGCCTCTTGTATTGTTAGGGTCGTATTGACGGCATTCCTCATTAATTTCCAACATGTATTCCGTTTTATCTCGCAGCCAGCAACCAGCAACATCCACCTCTTCTCCACACCCCCCAAGAAAGTCCTCGTTTTTGTCCCTCCGCAAGGACAAGGGCAAATCAGTCCAGGCCAACATCCAACCAGCTTTATCCACTCATGATATGCAACCCTCATCCTCCAATCCCTTCTCCCGGTCAAAGACAAACACAGCTTCTCATGTCGCCAAGGGCAATGCCAAGCACACCCAACCACTGACCCGGCCTCGAGGCGATTCAGCATATACTTTCCCTACGTTCGAGTCCGCCGAGGACCTCGCTGCGCCTACCGCCTCTTCACGTTATGTACGTGTCCGGTCAGACACGGGGCCTTCAGGGAAATCGCACCCGGATGATCTTGTCAGCGCTACCCATCTTCCCCTCTCCGGATCATCCTCCACCCGACATACAGCGATACCACCACGCAATCCCATCGACAGCGCGTCGTCGCAGGACTTTTTCGAGCAATTTTCTGTCGTGGCAGCACCCGTGGCTGGAGTGGATGTGATGGATGCCCTGGTAGACGGCATGAATGGGGGGGAAGGAAGTTTGCTTGTATCTAGTCGAGCACGGCTGGGCATCCCAAATCACCATCCACTTTACCAGCCTCCTCTGCCCACACCGCCCCCAGGCATTGTGTTGGGAGGCGGAAAACCGAGGCGAACAAAAATGAAGCAGGTGGACAATCGTGTGAGCGACTCGAGCGATACTGAAGATCACCCGAGGAACATGTCTGGAGTGGCGCGGAAGAGTCGAAGACGAGCACGTCCCTCTTCTTCTCGCACTATTTCTGATGCAACAATCACGCAAATCCCTCCCACTTCGTTTCCAGATGTTGTTGACGAAAAATCTTCACCCATGATCCCTTCCCATCGATTCAAGCATGAAGTTTGTCGCGCTCCCAGTGCCACGTCTCTTCCAGAAAAGCCAGCGAAAACAGTTGTTCCATCCATTTCCGACATCATTCGAACATATGCCCCCAAGGAGGCCCAAGTCCGTACAAGACCGTCCACAACTCGCTCGCCCTCATTGTATACGCCAACCTATCATCTTTTGGGTGGTCTTGAAGAAGACCATTTGATTTCCTCAACCCAAACACACGAACTGGACTCCATCTCACGCTCGTCCATGGACTCTATAGCAGACGAAGTCCAGCAGACTCTCAGAAACCAGACCAAGATAAAACCCATAACCTCTATATCCCCTTCCTCATTTCCCAATCGACAATCTATCATCTCTGATAGTACAAGTATATATTCTCCTCGATCAGATCCCGGCGGCCCTACTCCGTCGCTTTTTTCGTCCATGACATCCTTCCATCCTGCTTCTCCTTATGAAAGCTCTTTATTTAGCTCACCTTCGCAAGCCGTGGCTCAATACTTGCGATCCGCAAGGTTAACAACCCTGCTCAAACTTACACGATCACCACACGCATCAGCAGACAATCCCTTGACCGTCAGTTTATCTGACCTGGGCGATCGTACAGGACATCCCATTCTTGTTTTTCTCGGTCTAGGCTGTGTGCGACATGTCATGGGTCTTTATGACGAGATGGCAGATTGTATGGGGCTGAGGCTTATTACCATTGATCGGTGAGTGCTCTGCTCGTGTCATGATCAATGCATCGATCAATACTTCATCCAGCTGGGGCTTAGGCCGCACAGAACCTCGTCATAAAACTGCCAAAGGGATCATGCAGTGGGCTGATGTCGTCGAGGAGGTCCTTGACCTACTCAATCTTGATAAATGTAGCGTCATGGCTCATTCTGCTGGTGCCCCTTATGCCCTTTCATTTGCCAACAAATTCTCTCATAGGATTTGTGGCGATGTCTGCTTGCTTGCACCCTGGATCGGAGGGAGCGAAGGCAGTGAGTTTGTTAGTCTGTGTTTTTATTCCTGAACTATATCTTTTTATTCCAGCAAGTGGGTACAAATGGCTCAAATATGTACCCAACGGTATCCTCAAAACTGCTCAGGCGGCTGAATGGAGGATACAGGCGTGGATGATTGGAAAACCTCCCACAGTCGCATATGAGGGCATCGGTTACACAGCCCCCAAGGATTTGAAACATGCCGTCAACCTAAACGCCACCGACCCTCCAGGTGCTGATAGGCTCTCGAGACCTAGCATTGGTTCTAGCACCGATACTTTCAGCGAGTATGACGATCTTCGTGATTTCGAGGGTCGTTTCGAGAGTCGGAGCACACTTGAAGCAGATTCAATCGAGCGCATCGCATCCAAGTCTAAAGGGCCACGCGGGTTTATTGAACGCCTGAAAGCCCCTCAAGAAACCAAACAAAGCAGCTTTGCCGGAAAGAAACTCAGGGGTCTTCGGTCGTTGGGATCTCTGAAAGCTAAGGGTCGAGGAGAATCTGTGAAATCAGTGCCTTCGAGTCCTATACCTTCCTTTCAGCTTGATGTTCACGTCCCCTTGGACAGTGACTATGGATGGATCAAGAGCATTGAGACAGCTAGTCAAAGATCTACGGGCAGCCAACCACGAACATCCAGCACCAGTCAACACTACAGTCGATCCAATGGACATCGATCCATCTCCTTCACATCATCAAAAGCTCCAATGTCGATGCCCTCATCACCCGCTACCAGTCTTGCAAATTCCACCTTTACGGCTAGTGTAGGGCCGACTAGCTCCTACCAAGTAGCTCTCGGGAATGCTCTGATCGCAGCGTCACATGCAGAGTCTGCCAAAGGAACTCATAACGACTTGCTACAGATCCTTAACCACGACAACCATCCCTGGGGTTTTTCCTATTCCAATTACCCGCATTCTGTGAGAGTTTGGTATGGGGATAAAGACGAAAAGATTGCGGAGAATGCTGTTCGGTGGATGGAGCGCACTATGGGTTTTGAGAAATGCAATGTCAAAGTTGTCAAGGGAGCTGATCATGGGCTGATGTATAGAAGCAGTGTGGTGGTAGAATTATTCGAGCACCTTTCGTCGTGGCGTTCTGGTGAGGATATGTATCGTTTTTTCTGGTTTCGACGTTTGGCTAAACATTGTTGCAGATAATCGTTGGACCTACCAAAAAAAAAGATGACAAGGATCCGAATTTTTACTTAGACTTTTCTTATATTTATATATCCTACTAGTTTGATTCTCCCAACCCACTCCTAGGTTGTAAATTTTTTATTCCCTTTCAGCATCTCTTCACTTTTAGGATATCCATTCTTTGCACTTTTTTCCCATAGTTATTTGGATTTGGATAATGTCCAAGGTCCTCTTTTTTTTGTTATTACCCATTCTATATCCAACTACATTTCTCCTTCGTAGTCGTACAGTAACGCAGTGTGTAATCCGCGTCATGTCGATTAAGTCTGATATCTGTAATTTTAGACCTATAAATACTTCTGTCGTAAACGAGGATCATTGTTATTATGACATGACACTATCCAGCAGTCGGTGGGGGGGGATGGGAATTGCACACGACGTATCAGCAAAAAAAATGAGATCATGCAGGTGGGACCCTAGACAACAGTCCGCTTCGAGGCTTTTTCGTGTCCAGCTGTGCGATACCCGAAGGGTCAAAAATACTTCAAGGTCGATTCTGGCTCAGATATTGACGAGGCATAGGTGCTGAGTTAAGATAGAGTTAAAAAAGAAAGAAAGGGACGAAAACTCATGGCGCGTTTGCAACGAGTCTTGTCGAAGTCTTATCTCGACTGTCTCTATTGATCTCTATCTAAAGACAAGAAAATGGAACACTTGATCATCAGGAGATGGAACTTATTTTTAGTGTAGTGCTCGATATTCCAACAATAGTGGTTAAGAGAGAGGACGGCAGAAACAAGAGTCATGACATGGATGGTTGAAAGTATACCAAGAGAAGCTTGCTGGAAATGTGAGCAGAAGGAGCATCAAGTTCCTGACGTTCATATGGTCTGAATCCTCTCAATCGAATTTGGGGTTTGGTGCTTGCGTGAACTGGGGGCGAATTGGAAAGAGAGACTGAGGTTAGTACTGTTCCTTGCGGTCAACCGAGCTATA
>Ga0154003_1000267_pt1 | contig 16169 bp, 9 predicted proteins | sample TSFL087MetaG_FD_104679 | JGI IMG/M metagenome (GOLD analysis project Ga0154003, IMG submission 104679) | Attine ant fungus gardens microbial communities from Florida, USA - TSFL087 MetaG | ecosystem: Host-associated > Fungi > Mycelium > Unclassified | place: USA: Florida, Lake Talquin State...
ATAGCGTCTGCCCAGACGGTTGTCGCCGCAAGAAAGGCTGCCAGAAGCGCTGTATTGCACGAAGCTGGATACGAACAGGTCTAGCTTGCCGTCGTTGTCATAATCGAAAAACGTCGCGCATGTCGACCAGTTTGGCGCCGCGACCCCGGCCTTCTCGGTGATGTCGGTGAACGCGCCGTCGCCGTTGTTGCGGAACAGGACGTTCTTGCCGTAATTGGTCACGTACAAATCCTGCCAGCCGTCACCGTCAAAATCGGCCGCCGCCGCGCCCATCCCGAAATGGCCCATCTGGCCGCAGCCGACGCCGGCCTTGTCGGTCACGTCGGTAAACGTTCCGTCGCCGTTGTTGCGATAGAGCGCGTTTTTAATCGGCGTCTTCGGCGTGAAAAAGTCCGAGGGGCCGCTGTTGACGAGGTAGACGTCCATCAGCCCGTCGTTGTTGTAATCGAAAAACAACCCGCCGCCGCCGCAGGTTTCAGGCAGATGGCGCGCGTCCGAACGCGCGTTATCGTGCGTCCAGCTTATGCCGCTCGCCTTCGTCACGTCCGCAAAGGTCACGGGCTGGGCCGTCGAAGCGTTCTGCGCCTTCGGAATGGGTAATGGCCAGGCTGCCAGACAGACAGCTATGGCGCTTACGAACAATAAATATTTCACCACTTCCTCTGTAAGGTATAAACGCTGGTTGATAACCGATGCCGGGATACGTTTTTTGTGTAGTGTTCCGACATCAGGGTCAATACGGATAAGGCTCGCCTGGTTTGGCGATGCGAATCCGATGATCGGTGAATTTGAAATGCGAGCCGGGCAGATCGACCTTCGGCATATGACACGACGAGCAGTTCTTGGTTCCGACTTTGCAGCCCGGCGCGGCGTCTCCTTCGCCCGATTGCGGGGGCTTGGCGGCGGCGCCTGATCCGCGCCCTGGTTTGTGACAGGCCAGGCATTTCGCGTCGTAATAGGCCTCGTCGTGCGACGCCGATTCATGCGGGTCGTGGCACGCCGTGCAGCTTATCCTGCGATCGTCGGAGTAACATTTGCTGCCGAAGATGCGATAAGGTTGAAAGCGGACGCCGTTTATGCCGATCCGCTTCGGCGCCATGACTATCTCCTCGGCGCTGCGATGACAGGAGCCGCAGAAGTCTTGGGCCAATCCATCGCCGCCGAGCCTCGCCGGATTGAATATCTTATCCTTGTTCGGCAATCCCGCTTTGCCCGCCGCCACGTGCTCGGCGCCTGGGCCGTGACATGCCTCGCACCTGACCCCTGGCGTCAGCTTATCCAGATGCAACTGATTGCCGCTGACCGCGCCGGTCGAATGGCAATTGAAGCATTGCATGACTTCGTCACGGGGGAGTTTTCGGCCAAAGGCTTCGAGCGCCGATTGGGGGCGCGTATCCTGGTAGCCCAGGGTCAGGTCCAATCCTTCGATGTCGGCGTAAAAGCTCACGCGGCTTTCGTAATAATCGTCGCCGAATTTGAGTAAATAGGTCTGTCCGGCCTTCCCCTGCCCGAAGCTGTATAGGATCGGCTCTGAAATAGTTTCTCTACCGTCCGTTACGGTGTAGACGCTCTGATCGCCATTGCGAACGATCTCGTAAGAAAACTTGCCGTCGCGGAATGTCAGCCGCTTGTGCGATCTGAGCGCCGACGCTTCCGCCACAAGCTCCAACGCGAGTCCCATGGAGCTTTTTTCCTGAACCTCAACCCTGCCCTTGTGGCATTCGGCGCAGGCCTGGCTGCCGACAAAATTGACGCCGGTGGGAATTCTGGTCGGCCTCCAGACCTTGCCCCGCTGCGCCTGCTCGCCGGGCGCGGGCGGTCGTGAGAATCCGAGCGCCGCAAACGTCGCCAGGGCGAGCGATAACGTCAAGGCCAGTTTTCTCTTTCGATGCATATTACGGCTTCTGCGACTCGGCGGTCGGCTGTTTCTTCTGCTGCTCGGCGGTCAGCCGTTCGATGATCGCCTGCTCGCGTTTCGCGTCGTCAGTCCGCTTGAGCTTGAAATAGAGTCGCGCCAGCAGGACGTGCGCCTGCATGTAATCGGGCAATATCGTGACAACCTGCTCAAGCATTTTGACCGTCTCGTCGGTTTTACCCTGGGCCTGGACCAGCTGCGCCAACTGAAAGAGCGCGCCCGCGTCGTCCGGCCTGAGTTCTAGAGCGCGCCTCAGAAGCGGCTCCGCTTCTTCCAACTTCCCGTCCTCGCGATGGAGCCAGCCGAGACGGACGTTGGCGATGAAATCGCGGGGGTTGAATTCAAGCTCCTGTTTAAACTCCTGAATCGCCAGTTCGCGGGCGCCGGAGAGCAAATAGGCCACGCCGAGCTGCGCGTGCGCGGTCGGCAGCTTCGGATTGAGTTGCGTGGCCCGCTTCAACTCTTCAATCGCGGGCGGAAGCTCGCGGCGCGCCAGGTTGAGCAGGCCGAACATGAGATGGGACTCGGCGGAGCCCAGTTCCTTGAAGACCTTGTCGATCAACGCGCGGCCTTTCTCGACCTGTTCGTCCAGCAGATAGGCCGTGGCCAGCGCGTAGGCGGCCGCCGTGTTGTCGGGCTGCGCGCCGTAAACCTTTTCGAGTTCCGCCAGCGATTCTTTCAGCTTACCCGTCTCGAACATGCACATCCCCAGCAGGAAGCGCGCCTGGATGTTGTCGGGCTGCGCTTTGACGACCTTGTCGAATTCGCCCAGCGCCTGCTGGTAATTCTCGGTCTGGTAATGAGCGATGCCGAGATTGAGACGGATCGAATGTTCTTTCGGATCGAGGGCAAGCGCCTGCCTGTACCGGATGATCGCCTGATCGTATTGGCCCAGTTTGGCGAAGATGACACCGAGGTTCGAGAGAGCGTCAATCCGGCGAGGGATCAATTTCAACGCGGCCTCGTAAGCCGCGCGCGCGCCTTCCAGATCGCCTTTTTGCTGCAGTTCGACTCCTCGCGCGAAATGCTCCTCGGATTGGCGAACGATTTCGCGCTCCTGAACCGGAGCGAACCAGAGCGTCAGCAGAAATACGAGACAGGCAAACATAAATCGGTTCGGTTCAGCGAAAATGAATGGGAATGAGTCCAGCTTGAACAGCGAAAGTATAACATCGGCCAGCCCTCAATAAAATTCTGGCGCGGAGAGGTCGTCTCCCCGCGCCAGATAAAGAAAAGACCAATTGAAGGCCTGCGTTAGAAGGTGAACTTCACGGCCATCTCGATTACGCGCTGACCGCGCTTGTTCGTGATCTTGCCGAAGTTATTTTTCGTGGCGTCCGTGAAGGTGAAGCCCTGGCTCGGATCGCACACGTTCGAAGACTGCCCGCCATTCCCGTTGGGGAAAATCTGGGCCCGGGCCTGGCCCTGGGTCAGGGGAGCGAGTGTTGTCGCATTGTCGCCCACCTTCGCGTCAAACGGCGCTATCGTTACTGAGTCGGGGAGAGGCATCGTCTTTACGCATCGTGTGTCGAGCGTCAGGTAGATGTCGCTGTTGCCCGAGTTCCCGTTGTCGAAGCGCTTCGGGTATGCCTGGTTGAAGATGTTGAAGAATCCGAAGCGGAGCTGGAGAGTCTTCGCCTCCGCGACCTTGAAATTCTTGAACAGAGAGAGGTCCCAGTTCTGGCGGCGCGGCGAGCGGAGGTAGAACGGTGAGACCGTCGGCCCGGTCGTGCCAAACCCCGGGATACCGATGGATGCGAAGTCGAGAACCGCCTCGCCGACATTCTTCCCGCCCACGTTCGGGTTCTTGCTAAAGACCGGCGCAATCGCCCCCGAAAAATTTCCATCGGTGGAGAAAGCGTTCGAACCGAAAGCCGCAAGAGCCAGGTTGGGCAGGTCCCCGGTGAACCTCAGATTAATGGGGGTTCCACTGGTCAAGGTGGTGATGCCCGAAATCTGCCATCCGTTCAAGAATGCGCGTGGTACCACGTTTTTGAACGGAGACAAATTCGGCATGTTGTAGTTGTACGAGAGATTGAAGATATGCGTCCGGTCGTAATCCAGGACGCCGTAGGAACGCCCGCGCACATCGAGCGGATCCAGGTCGGCGAATTCACCGCCTCTGGTGCCAATCGCCTTCGAGAAGGTATAGGTGGCGAAGAACTGCAGGTTCTTCCCAGTCTGCCGGCTGAGCGTCATCTGCAGAGAGTGATAGTTCGATGTGCCTGTGTATTGCTGTAACCGAACACCGCTGAGGTCCGGGAACGGGCGGAATTTATTGATCGCTTCGTTGGCAAGCGCCACCCGGTGAAGTGGGTTAGATAGATCCGTGGAAGTGGTGAACTGACCCACCCTGCAGTCGCCAACCGTTACGACTTTGCCATCCTGGACCATGCCCGGATCGCAACCCGGATTCTCCAGATACCTGACTATAGTCCCTCCGTCACCAGGAATGACGCCGTTCAACATTGCCCCCATCGGGACGACGTTGATGGGCAGTCGAGCCGCCAAATGACGTCCGAATGTCCCGACGTATGCTGTTTCAAGCACCATCTGGGCCGGCAAGCGTGTCGCCAGACTCAGACTGGTGTTGTAGGTCGTCGGGAAATCGCGCGAATTAATATCGGGTGAAATGATCTGACCGCCGCTGCTGGCCATCTTCAGCGGATCGACCGGCACCTTCGTGCCGTCCGGCAATGTCACGATGCCCATATTGCTTAGCGTCAGACCGCCGAGGTCGTTGAAATTAAATAGGCCGCTGCCATCCGGCTTATTAGCTCCAGGGATTTGGTTGCCGCGATTGATGCTTGCGCTGACGTTGCCGTTCGGCGCGGCGCGCAATGACGAATCATATTGGAAGTTGCCCTGGACGCGGTTGTAGAAGATTCCCGCGCCGCCGCGGACGACCAGCCTGTCGTTTTTGAGGGCGCTCCAGGCGAAGTTCAATCGCGGTCCCAATATGAGGCCCGGAGGATCAAATACGCCTTTATCGACCTCTCCACGAGCGGCGGAGAGCACGCCGTTCGGACGGAACGGATCGCCGTTGATGTAATATCCTGCCCCGCGCCGGTAAGCGTCTGGACTGAAGAGAATATCGAATCCTTTTCGCTCCTTGTTGACGGACATGTGCGATGCGCGCAACCCATATTCGAGAGTGAAGTTCGGGCGGACCTTCCACGAATCCTGGGCATAGAACTCGTAGTTGTAGAACCGGTAGTTGCCGACCGGCGGTTGTGTGCCGTGGGCTACATCGGTGAGTTGCCCGACCAGCAGATCGCCGTATGCGTTTCTCGTGCCGTTGCCGTTATCGTTGTTGAAAATGATATTCCCTTGTGAATCGGGGTCACCCTGGAAGGTCTGCTTCTTGTTGCCCTGCTCGATCAATGCGCCGAATTTCAAATTGTGGCTGCCTACGACCTTGGCCAGGTTGTCGGTGACCGAGAAGCTGTCGTTGTATGCGAAGATCGGGTTGGTGCCCGGAGACCAGAGATGTTGTCCTTGCGTCCAACTGATCAGCGAGAGCGAAACAAAGGGACTCTGCCTGCCGAACTGGGTATTGTCGAAAGGCAGCCGCCAGACGTTGTCGAGGCCGAGCGTATCGAGCCTGACCTTGTTTGGATCGGCATAATTATTGTCCAGCTTCAGCTTGCTGCCGCTGAAGACGACCTCGTTGGTCATCGTTGGGTTGATGACCTTCGTCAATCCGACCGCGACCGAACGGCCCAGCCGTGTCTCTTGGTTTTGCGACGGCAGTTCGAAGGTTGACGGTCCCCACCAGATTCCGTACGGGTTGGTGAAGGTTTCCAACTCGCGGGTGGCGCGAACATAAAGATTCGTATTATCGCTGAACTTATAATCGAAGCGCATCTTCAAATCCGTGCGATTCGCTGATTGCGTGGCGTTGGAGATGTAATTACCCCCAGCGCCGTTGAAGTTCGGCAGCGGGTAAAGGTTAAGCAGCGTCTGGCCGATGGGATTGATGTAAGGCGCCAGATTATTATTAAGAGCGGGCGTCCCGAACCCATCGAAGCCTCGGGGGATGTTCACTGTCTGCCCCGCCGGCAGGTCGCTGAAATCGCCATTACGCTGCTTCAACGTCGGCACAGTTCCGGTCTTGGGCTCGGCGCCGAATTTCTGGCGCTGTACCTCGAAGCCGACGAAGAAAAACGCCTTGTCGCGGCCCTCGTTGAAACCGCCGAGGGGGCCAAAGATCTTCTTCGGCAACGAAAGCGGCCCGCCGAGTGTGCCGCCGGGGTAGTAGAACCGTCCTAGCGGTTTTACCCCTGCGATAGAAGTCGGGTCCTGGGCCTTGGCGTAGTTTCTGAAGCGGTCGTTGGCGGCCAGGGCCTCGTGGCGCGTGTAGTCATAGAGCGAGCCGTGGAATTCGCGGCTGCCGGATTTCGTTGTGCCGATAATCTGCACGGAGCTGTTGCCGTGCTCGGCGGCGAAGTTGCTGGTCTGGACCGTCACTTCCTGAACGAAGTCGTTGTTGAGGCTGACGATGCCGCCGCAGTTGCATCCGATGTCGATCACGCGCGACCCGTCAACGCTGACATTGTTTTGCTGCCCGCGCTGGCCGTTGACGTTGTATTGCCCGGCGTCACCGAACCCCGTGCCCTGGGTAGCAAATTGTGACGAGTCAGGAGCGACCACGCCCGGCAGAACGCGCAAAAGCTCGAGGCTGTTGCGGGTAATGAGCGAAAGGTTCTCGATCTGTTTGGCGGTGATCGTGTTCGACCGCTCGCCGGTTTCGGTCTTGATCTCTTCGAGAGTGCCGCTGACGACCACGGTCTCGTTGGCCGCGCCTACTTCCAGTGTATAGTCGAGACCTTTATTGTCGCCCGGGCTGAGCGTGATTCCGGTTTGCGAGAAGACTTTAAACCCTGTGGCTTCGATTTTCAGCTCATAGGCCCCAGGCTCGACCGCGACGAAGGCATAATTTCCGTCACTGTTGGTTTTGGCCTTGCGTTCGGATTGGGTGCGGATGCTCTTCAGCGTCACCATGGCGTTAGAAACCAACGCGCCGTTCGGGTCCTTGATGACGCCGCGCAACGTGGCGCTTCCGGTTGTTTGCGCCAGCGCGGCTGACGCTCCGCCAGCCAGCAGGCAGAGGCAGAGCGCTAATACAGGGGTGAACCCCGTTCTCAGCGGGCGCCTCAAGAGCCATTCGGACAGAGCCGACGTAGGCTGGGTCAATCTCTTATTCATATATCCTCCAATGTTAATTGGCGATGGGTTAATGGCACACTCACAAGGTGAATTTCTGCGCGCCTTATAGATTTGGCAGGGCCGCATACGCGACACCCCTTGGCCCAGATACACCACTGCGCATGTTGGGCGTAGCGTAATGCGGCTAGCAGCTCACAGATACGTATTTTTGATTAATTGCCGGAGTGAGGGCTCACGCCAGCTTTTGTCCGATGTTCCAGCAAAGGTCCCAGCAAAGTTTAGTAAAACGAAGTCCTTCTGCTATAATCCAGGATATCATTACATCATCATTATTTTTGGGATAGTAGACCGGCCGGGTGAAGGGGTCAATACTGAAACCGCTATTTACGGTTATCAGCACGTTATATCCACGTTATTAACATCCCCAATTTCGCTTTCTGGGGATTGCATTCGGGGCAATTCTGTATTATTGAAGGCCCGTACGCTCTCCGGTCAATAAGATCATCAACAGTCAGGAAAAACCTGGGAATCTAAAAATGGCAGCGCAAGTCAACAACCCCCACACATTGACGGGCTCCCCTCAATATCAGTCGGGTCAATTGGCGGGTCAATCCGCAGGTAAATCGGCGGGTCAACCGGCAGATCAATTGGGCCAAGTTCCTTCGGCTAATCAGGAAGAGATGAAACGGGCGCTCAACCGGGTGCTCACCAGCAAGCACTTCGTTCATGCGCCGATGAAGCAGAAATTTTTGCGTCTGACCTGCGATTTTCACCTGAACGGGCGCGGGGCGGAGCTTAATGAATATCTGATTGGCCGCGAAGTTTTTGACCGCGATGATTCTTATAACCCCGCCACCGATCCGATAGTCCGCGTCGGAGCGCATGGCGTGCGCGAGAAACTGGCTCTTTACTATCAGAGAGAGGGAGCGGATGACGAGATTCAGATCGAGATTCCCGTCGGGAGCTACGAACCTGTCTTCATTATTAAAGCGGGGCAGGCGCTCCCCGCCGAAGCCGCGATGGTTTTGAGCGCAGGCGTGGATGTCGGAAGACAGCTTCCGGCCGAAATTGACGTCGAGCCGGCGACCAGGGATGACAAGCCGCGCGGGGCCGGAAAAAAGACTTGGGCGCCGATGCAGATCGCAGTCGTCGCGCTCTCCACCGCCGTGATCGTCCTTCTAATAATAGTTCTAGGTCAGCGGGGGAAGGTCGTCGAAAGTCAGGCGCTCGCCGTCGCAAGGAACAGAGACTCTCATGGCGCGGTCTGGGAGCCTTTTCTGAAAAGCTCCGAGCCGACGCTGTTGATCCTGAGCAATCCGACCGTCCATCGCGCCGTGACCGGCGCCGACCCTGACATGGCGACGCGCCGGGCCATCACTCTGACCGCCGAGCAGGCGACGATATTGACCAACGCTTCGGGCGGACGGCTGCCATTGAAACAGGATAAGCCGCTGCAGCTTATTCCCGCTTTCAACATGTACACGGGCATCGGAGAAGCGATCGGCATTTACCGCCTGTCGTCGCTGTTGCAGGCCGCCGGGGAACAGACCCTGCTCAAACAGAGCCGCAGCATCGGGCCTGAAGACCTGCGCGATTACGACATTATTCTGCTCGGGAGCGTTTATTCAAATCAGTGGTCGAAGCCGCTCTCGATGAAGGAGAACTTCGTCTACACCACGCGAGCCACGATTGAAAATCTGGCCCCGGCCCAGGGCGAACAGAGCGAATACAAGGCGGCCTTCGACGAGCGCACGGGAAGTCTGATTGAAGATTACGCGCTGATCACAGTCACTCCGGGCGTCACGGGCCAGAGGACGGTCATGGTTCTGGCGGGCATTTACAGCGAGGGGACCGAGGCCGCCGCCGATTTTGTCACCAACGCCAGCTATCTCAATGAACTTAATCAGCGCCTGCGCCAGTTGAGACAGCAATCGACGCCTACCAGGTATTATCAAGCGCTGCTCAAAGTCAGAGTCGAAAATTCCTTCCCGACAAAAGTCTCGCTGCTCACCGTACGCGAACTGCAATCGGCGCAGTGAATCGCTACTCAACGACAAAAAAACACATGCCTGCCGGTCCTGCGTAGCGACTGCGCGAAGCTCGCAGCGGTCGGGCTACCGCCACGTTCCGCACACGCAATCTTCGTGACCCCCGTGGTTTTTCTTTCCGTACACACAATCGAAATCCGATCCAGATGTGATAACTCACTTCCCCCACTCCCCATTCCCCACCTGGCGGTTCGCTAGTTCTGCGCTTTCTCCTTCATATCCGACACCGTCTTGTATTTCTCCTTCTCTTTCTCGCGTTGCAGGTAGGGAATCCCTTTCTCCATCCATTCGGGCGCGGGCGCTCCCTTCAGGAAATGGTCAAAGAATTCCTGCAATCGCCGCGTGTAATCCTTCTGGTTCGGGCGGCGGCGCAGACCGTGCGGTTCGCCATTGTAGTTGAACATATAAACCTCTTTGTTCAACCGGCGTAGCGCAAGATAGTACTCGATGCCCTGATACCACGGCACGGCGTCGTCGTTGTCGTTGTGAAGCATGAGGATCGGCGTTTGGACGCGGTTGGCGTGGAAGACGGGCGAGTTCTCGATGAAGCGCATCGGGTATTCCCAGAGGCTGCCGCCGATGCGGCTCTGAGCGCGTTCGTACTGGAACTGTCGCGGCAGCCCCGTGCCCCAGCGGATGCCGCTGTAGGCGCTGGTCATATTGCCCACGAGCGCCCCTGGCGCGGCGGCTTTGAATCGATTGGTTTGCGTGACCATGTATGCGATCTGGTAGCCGCCCCAACTGTGCCCCTGAATGCCGATGGCGTCTTCGTTGACGAAGCCGAGGTCTACGACCGATTGAATCGCGGGCAGCACGCATTTGAGCGCGCTCTGGCCCGGATAGCCGATGTTGTAAACGATGTCGGGCATCAAGACCAGATAGCCGTTACTGGCGTAAAACGAGGCGTTGATCGAATGGGCCGGGCGCGGCTCGACGAAACGATGCAAGCCGTCCGACAATCTTTCGTAAATATAGACGACCATCGGATACTTCCGCTTTGGATCGAAGTCGTCGGGCTTGATCAGAATGCCGCTGAGCGGGGCGCCGTCCGAATTCTTATACCGCACAAGCTCGGCCTTGCCCCAAGTGAATTGATCTTTCTGTTTGCCGGCGTCGCTGATCTTTTTCAGCGTTTTGAAATCCGGGTCGGAGACCAGGATGTCGGGATACTCGTCGAAGCGCGACGCCGTCAGCATCAACACGTCGGCGTCTTTGGCCTTCACCGGGGCGCTGAAATTTTTTGCCGCCATCAAAAGTTTCTCGGGCGCGCCTCCGTCGATACGGTCGCGATAAAAACCGCTGTCACGCGTCCATTCGTTCTCGGCGGCGAGCAGCAGCGGCTTGGCCGGATCGATCCCGCGATCGGCGCCTCCCTGGCCTCCACCGCCGCCAAATCCCGCGCCGCGCCCCGCGCCTCCCGCGCCGCCGTCCTGCTCCGAGCGCAGGACGCGGAATTCGATCTTCTCTTTGCGGCCGACGCCGTCGGTCAGGTTTTTGGCCGATGACCCATCGGGGGCGATTTGCCAGACGTCATATTTATCGTAAAGCAGCACGTATTTGTCGTCTTTTGCCCAACCGCCGACGCCATAGGCTCCGGGCACGCTCGGCGTGTCGGTCTCTTCGCGCCAGAAGGCGACGCCCAGCGATTTGGTGAGGTTTGTGAATTTGCAGTCGGGGAATGAAATGCTGCCCCAATCTTTGCCGTCGAAGAAGACGGCGTATTTGCCGCCGGGCGAGAAGGTCACGGAGAATTGAGACTTCTTCAACAGCAATTTGCGCGAGCCGTCTGCCGTGTTGACCAGGTAAACGTCGGAGTAATTAGCGTCGCGCCCGACCAGGATGCGGTATTCGCGGTCGTCGGAGCCGATGGCCAATTGGCCGTTCGCCGACGGATTGACGCCCTCCATCGTAGCGTCGGCGAGCTGTACGAACTTCCGCTCCTTGATGTGATAGACCGCGCGATAGGAACGGTTGCGGTCTTGTTCGGCGCGGACTTTCTGCATCGGCTGGATGTAATCGTCCTTCCAATGCCAAAGATCGACGATCGCTTTGTCGTCGGCTTCGGCCGCGCCGGCCTCGGCGTCTTTCTCCGGTTCGAGAGGAGGCGCCACGCCGAGGAACAATTCGCCGCCGTCCCGCGAGAAGCTCAAGGCGCCGCGTTCACTGATGACCATTCCAGCGCGGAAGCCTTGCGCCGCAGTCGAAACGATCTCGGTCGCCTTCGCCGCTTTGCGATCCCAGTGGTATAGCTTGAACAGCGCGGGCGGCGAGCCTTTCGTCTGTTGTTTCGCAGCCGCTTCGTCGCGGTCGCTGATGAAGGCGAGTTGCGTTTGCCCTTCGTCCCAGGTGATCTTCGAGTACTTGCCTTTGCCGGTCAGCAGATCGACGGGCGGGCCGTCGGCGCCGGGCGTGACGGCGTAAACGCCGTTGCCATCTTCTTTCCTCGATGAGACGGTGAAGACCAGCGTCCTGGCGTCTTTGCTGAAGCTGTATTCCAGCGCGTCGGCGAAAGTTCGCTCGACGCCGGTCGTCAGATTTCGCAATACCAGGTCTGAACCGTACTCCTTCCGCACGGCGCCAGTCCTTCCGCCGGCGGCGCCTCTTCCGCGCTGCTGGAAATCTTCATCGTCATTTTCATTCTGTTTCTGCTCCGCCGCCTTGTCTTCGGCTTTCCTCTCTTCCGGTCTCGCCTCGAATTGGTAAGCGATCCACCCCGAGCCGTCTTCCGCCGTCTGAAAACTCTTCACGCGTTCGACGCGGGTCACTTGTCCATTCGACAAGTCCATAATGCCGAGCGCGTTCTTCGGCATTGCGTCAGGCGCTTTCTTCTCCTTGCGAGCTTTCAGCGCGTCGTCTTTGTTCGGCTCGATAGTGAATGCGGCGAGGCGACTGTCGGCGGTGAAGTGGACCCTGGACGCCCGACCGGCCTGCGCGAGCGCCGGCCCCGGCGTTTCGTCGCCGTCGGGCGCAGGCGTCGGCGGACGCCAGCCTCGACCGTAGCGCCATTCGACGCCGGTCGCCAGATTGCGAACGACGATCTCGCCGTCGCCGTCCTGCGGAATCAGGGCGTAGGCGATGAACTTGCCGTCACGCGAAATGGTCTGCCCTTGAATCGAACGCCAACCGTCGTAATCCTGATGAGTCAGCGGATGTTTTGCCGCGGCTCGCCCTCCGGCTTGTATGGATGAAGACTGTTGGGCTTTTGCCGCCGGACTGAAATTCGCGTAGAACAGCCCCGACGCGCAAACGATCAACAACGCTGTGGCCGCATGAAGATGGGCCAGGCGCCGACGCTGGGAATTAGTGGTGAACATAGCTCAGCTCCTTCGATAAAAGTGGGCAGTGGGCAGTGGGCAGTGGGCAGTGAAGAGATCAAAACTACCCACTGTCCACTGCCCACTACTCACTGTTTAGGATTGATGGCGATGAACTTCCGCCGCAAGCAGAGACGTGAGGCGCAACCGTGTCGTTTCGGGAAAGCCGCGAACTCTCATTGAGAACGCCGCCGCCGGGATGCGACTCCACAAGGATTGAGTTATAATGCGCGCGTCAGCTTATTGATACAGGTGAAGCGATGACCGAACAGAACAATCCATCGGGAAAATCCTCTAAAGGCAGGCCGCGTTGGATTTGGTATCGAATCCTGCTCGCATTGATCCCGGCTTCCATCCCGTTCGCTTATTTCTATCTCACGGGCAAAGAGGCCTGGTCGCTCACGGATTTCGCCGCGGTCTTCGGCCTGTTCGTCGCATACTGGCTGATAGTGATGTTGGTTGTCGGACGCTCATTGCGGGGCCGGCAGGCGCTGCAAGCGGCCAGACTCGCCTCGCCGCTGATCGAAGTTCCTTTAAGCGCCGATTTGCGCGCGCGGCTTTCCAGATTCGCCGCCTCAAGACGCCAGAAACTGGCCGTCGCGGCATTCGACCTCCTTGATGAAGAGATCCCGCGCTTCGAGCAGGACGAAGAGCGCGACCGCGCGCGCCGCGACAACGAACACTTGCGCCAACAGGCTGGGCAGGGCGCCTTCCTGGTGGCTGTCACGACCGAGATTTTAAAGCGCCTGCTGCTGCTCAGCGGCGCTCATGAGGAAGATCGCAAATTATGGCGCGCCCAAATCAGCGAAACCGCAGCCCGCATCGTCAGCGACGCGCTAGAACACCGATTGCCGATTACCGAGCAATTTTCCGAGCAGCCTGGTTAAAGTAACTTCTTAAATTCTTCAGGCGTGAGTCCGGCGTCACGGACAATTCCTCCCATTGTTATCGCATTAACCGGATTGTGGCGCGGTATTGTCACAATCCGCGAATAACAATGTGTTTGCCTTGACGGACTATTCGAAGACCGGCCTTCTCCAACTGCTTCAAGCCAACTGCTTCAATGTGGTTGACGCCGGGGATCTTTGGCATGGCTAAGTTAAGCGGCCACTTCTACTTCGCGTATTTCAGCATCCTGAATCAAATATTCGACGGCGGCAAGGTATTCTTTGATCGCGTCCAGGATGTTCTCGATGGCTTCCTCTTCAGTCGCTACCTGCGACCAACATCCCGGCAGGCCCGGGCAGGATACGCTATAGCCCTCTTCGGATTTATACAAAGCTATTTTATATCTCATTTTCCAGCCTCCGGTTTGCTTATACACGACTCCCGGAGGCGACTCAGTTCACCTATCCGAACAACGGCGAGCCCCTGTAGACCACGCTCCATCCGCGTTCGACGCTGGTGTTGATGGCTTCCTCGTAACTGCGCGCGGCTTCGCTGGGGGTCTTGAAATGTTTCATAATCGGCTGGCCTTCGCGGGGGTCCAGTTTGACCACCGCCGTGGAGGGCTTCGTCCGGCCGTCGGTATCGACCAACTCCTCGGAGCGAACCAATCCGAGGAAAGAGAACATAGTGTTTTTTGTCAGAATCGTCAGATAAGTCGTCGGTTTATCGCTCATAAAAAGAATCACCACTTGAAGAGATCTTTTTCAGAATTGCGATTGGATGATAGCACAATGGCGCCGGGTTTGGGGCCGCGTTCATTGCCGGGCCGGCGTTTTTCGTCCGGGTTTGAGCAGGTATGCCGCGAGTCCGATGGCCGTCGCCGCCGAGACCCCGAATCGGTAGCCTGAATGAATCGGCAGCGGCGAGATGAAAGCTTCGATCATGCCGGCGATCACGAACATCGGGAAGCAGCCGGCCATCAGCTTGATCGCCACCGCGCCGTTTTCGACCAGGGCCTCGCGCCTCGCGCGTTCCCCCGGCGCGATCAACGACAGCCCGATCATCAATCCCGCGCCGCCCGCGATGAAGATCGCTGTGAATTCGAGCACGGCATGCCCGGCGACGAATGACCACAGCGTATGCCCCATCCCGTATTTGAAGACCAGCGCATTGACGGCGCCGAATTGCAGCGCGGTGGTTTTCAGTGTGTATACGGTTCCGGCGACCGGGAAGACGCTGAACGCGAAGGTCAGAACGCCGACGAGGATGTTGTTGGTCATAATGCCCGCCGCTCCGACCGGCGCTTCTTTGTTCAGATCTTCCCACCACTTACGATGATCTTTGATCTTTTGAACAGCGGGGCGTGGCAGGTAAGCGAAGTCGGCGAAGTCGTCGTCGCGCCAGGTGGCGAAGAACGACGGAATCGCAATGGCGATGAAGATCAAAAAGACCGCGATCGTGTAGCGCGCCGTCCGCCGGAAGATCGCGGGGAAATCATAAAGGTAGAAGTCCAGGATGGCGCGCGCGCCTTTCGACTCGTTGCGATAAATCAATCCGTGGGCGCGGACGACCAGATTATTCAGGTAATTGACCAGCCGCTGGTCGCGCGATTCGACCCGCGCGACAGCCAGGTCGGTGGCCGCCCGCCGGTAGCTCTGTCCGAGTTCGCGCACCTCGTCCTGACTCAAGCTGCGAAGCCCCCGCGACGTGCGGGCCTGATCAATCAGCTCTTCCAGCCGCTTCCAATTAGCTTTTCGCTTCTCAATGAAATTTTCAGCCATGAAATCTCTTCCCGGTTTATAGATTTCAAGGAAAAACATTTCAGCTACTAATCGAAGTTATCAAGCATTACTTGAGACGACGAGTCAGTACCGCTCGCGGCGCTGATCCAGACAAATGTCCAGAAACTTGGTTAACACTGTACTAATTGCTCTGCTAATTAAGTTATCAAACACTATTGAGACGACGAATCAGTACCGCGAGTGGTAGCGAGCGTGACTTTGGCCAATGGCCGCTCGCTACCACTCGCGGTACTGATCCAGTCGATGTCTTACAAAACAGCTTAGTTAGCAAAGTACTAATGAACACGAATGCGCGCCAATCTCTTTCTTGTTTTAATTACCCGCTTGTTTTCCGCTTATTTGCTCCTATTCGTGAATATTCGTGTTCATTGGCGCCTGAAATGATTTTTCCTGAATAGCCAACTCCCTAAAATTTCTGATAGAGAAAATGTTTGTAACCCACGCTCATGCTCGGCAGCAGCCACGGCGGCAGTGAAGTCATCATCGTCAGGCTGACCACCGCGTGCGAGAGCGCGATCGCCGGCAGGTTCGGCGCGCGCTCGTAAACCCAGGACCACATCAGCCCGCCCGCGAAGGTCAATGTCATGAGCGACAGATTCGGCGCGTGGGTCGATGAAAAGATGGCCGCGTTGACAAGGATCGCAAGCCTCGTTCGCCTCTTTCGCTCCTCCGGCGCGCTTCCGTCGCCGAGGAGCAGAAATCTAACGCGGCGATAAACGAAGGCCTGAGAAGCGTATTGCTGAATCAACGCCCACACAGGCGACCACGCCGACGTCGCCCAGAAATGCGAAGTGCGATGAAAAGAGCCGGTTGAATACCCGATCGCCGCGAAGCCCGCGCAGGCGATGAGCGTAGGCGCCGCGAGGAGCCGGAGCGCGCGAAAGAAATATTCGGCCCCGAGGCCCACTTCGCGCAGCGATTCGCCTCGCGCTCTCTGCGAATTGATCATCAGCGCCATCGCCAACAGCGCCGGCAAAACCGCCACCCACCTGCGCCAGGGCTGCAAAGGAACGATCGCCCAGGAGATGATAAT
>Ga0154003_1000268_pt1 | contig 16145 bp, 12 predicted proteins | sample TSFL087MetaG_FD_104679 | JGI IMG/M metagenome (GOLD analysis project Ga0154003, IMG submission 104679) | Attine ant fungus gardens microbial communities from Florida, USA - TSFL087 MetaG | ecosystem: Host-associated > Fungi > Mycelium > Unclassified | place: USA: Florida, Lake Talquin State...
ACCGATGAAGGCTACTCGGTCGAGATCGCCATCCCGTTCAAATCGCTCCGCTACGAAGCGGGCAAGGGCAAGTTGTGGAACGCCCATTTCTTTCGCCGGATCAAACATTTCAACGGCGAACTGGATTCATGGATGCCGGTTTCGCGCGACAAATCCGGCACGCTCAATCAAGCCGGGCAACTGACCGGCCTCGAAGACATCTCCACCGAGCGCACGCTCGAACTGATTCCGAGCCTGGCGGTCTCGGAGACCGGAAGGCGCGTGCGAGCCTTTCCTGTCGGGGCGACGCAACTCGACCCGGGGCGACTGGTCAATCAACCCATCCAACTCGATCCGGGACTGACGACGAAGTTCAGCCTGACGCCGACCGTCACGCTCGACGCCGCGATCAATCCCGATTTCGCGCAGGTCGAAGCCGATCAAACGGTGGTAACGGCCAATCAGCGCTTCCCGATCTTCTTCGAAGAGAAGCGGCCATTCTTTTTCGAGGGCATCGATCTTTTTCAAACGTCGCTGCAGGCCGTCCATACGCGCTCGATAGTCGATCCCGATTACGCGCTCAAGCTGACCGGACGTCGCGGGCGCAACAGCTTCGGACTGCTGCTGGCTTCGGACAACGCGCCTGGCAATTTCAGCGAGGACGAGCGCAACGACCCTGAGACGCGCCCTGACATCGAGCGGTTTCTGGACAAGAACGCCTACGTCGGCGTCCTGCGCCTCAAGCGCGACGTCGGCAAGGAAGGGAATCTTGGGTTGATCGCCACGAGCTACAACTTCATCGAGAAGCACAACCAGTTAGGCGGCTTCGACGGGCGCTTCCGGCTCGACCAGAAGACGACCTTTAGCTTTCAGGTCCTCGGGACGCATTCGCGAAAATTCTTCTTCGACCCGGACCGCGGAGAAGATCTCTTCCGGACGGGCAACGGTCTTGGCTACAACTGGAACCTCGACATGTCCGGACGCCACTTCGGTTACTTCGTCGGCATGACAGGGCGGACGCGGGATTACCGCGCCGACGTGGGCTTCACGCGCCGCACCAACACCAACGAGGCGAGCTTCTTCACCCGCTACAGCTCCGAGCCTAAGCCGAAAGCGATGCTCATCGATTGGCGGTTGTCGCAATACAGCGGCGCGAATTTCGACTTTCAGGGACGGCTGCAGAACTGGATAGTCGAGCCGCTTTTCAGAATGCAGTTCAAGAGCCAGACTTACCTCGGCATCGGTTACACCCATCGCTACGAACGAATACTCGAAGAGGAGTTCGGCGCCAGGCGCGCAGTAGGGCGGCGAGGCGCTTTCTTCGGCCCCGACCCGGAGCGTTCGACTTACCGCAAAGAAGTCTGGGGCTTCGCCGGGACGGCGCCGAGCAAGAAGTACTCGGCGAACGTCTCGGGCATCTATCGCTGGGGCGAATTCGATTACGACTTCGGCGCGGGCAAACGCTTTCCGCGAGTCAGCCCGGCGGCGCTCGCCGACCCGGATGCGCCTCAGGACCCCGGCCCAGGAATCTCACTCAACTTGAATGGGAATTTCAATTATCAGCCGACCGACGCCCTGCGCCTCTCGCTCAACTATACGAAGAGCCGTCTGGAGCGATACGACACCGGGCGCGTGGCCTTCGACGACAACATCTATTCGTGGCGGGCGACCTATCAATTCACCCGATTCCTCTTCGCGCGGGCGCGAGTTGACTACACCACATTGAGTTCGAACATACGCGGGCAATTCCTGATCGGGTGGGCGCCGAATCCGGGCACGTCGTTCTACGCCGGCTACAACGACGACTTGACTCGCAACGGATACAGCCCATTCACCGACCGACTCGAACCCGGCTTCCGGCGCAACGGCCGCATATTCTTCATCAAAATGTCCTACCTCATCCGACGAAGTTTTTGAAATGGGGTTTATAAAGGCTCGACCTGCGCAAATGGTTTTGCTTCCCTTCCATTTCTGCCTGCGCATGTCGCAAAAATTTCTGCCACGAATTGCCCGCCCGCGGTGTTTCTGATAGTGAAGCGACAATGAACGGAGCGGAATTAATCTTGATGGATTGCCAATCGGATGCGACCGCGCAAACGGTCGAGGGCGTTCGACTGAGCTTCGATGAGGCTTTCATCGCGCATCATCGAGTGGTCTATCGCTACGCCTATGCGCTGACGCGCGATCCGGGGCTGGCCGAAGACGTCGCGCAGGAGGTCTTCGTTCGCCTCCACCAGCATCTCGACGCGGCGCAGCGGGACGGGTTGCTGCGCGCCTGGCTGTTGCGCGTGACGGCGAACGTGTCTCGCAATGCGGTGAGGGGCTTGCGCCGCGCACGGTCGCGCGATGAATCCTTCGTCGGGCTGATGCTCCAGGCGACCGCGCCGGCAAGGCCTGACGATGAGCTACTGCGCCAGGCCGAAATCTCCGAGGCGCGTCGCGCGCTCGCCAAGATCAAGGAGCCGATGCGCAGTTGTCTGCTGCTCAAGCACGAGGGACTATCTTATAAAGAGATCGCCGCCGCCCTCGGCGTCAACGAGTCGAACGTCGGAAGTTTGATCGCCAGGGCCAGACGCGAGTTTGTCAGAGTGTACGGAAAGATCGGGAAGTCATGAGACATTGTTTGGATGAAGAGACTCTGCAGGCTTACCTCGACGGTGAGGCGCCGGTTGACGTCGCCAGCGGCGTGATCGCTCACCTGGCGGTGTGCGCCCGCTGCGCCGCAAGGGCGCGCGAGGCCGAGCGAGCGATGGCCGCGATCGGCGGCGCGATTGACGACGGATCGCATATAGCCGTTCCGACAGCCCGGTTGCGCGCCCGCGTCGAATCCGCAGTGGCTGAAAGGCTGGCCGAATGCGCGGCGCCGAGTTTCGCTCCGCGAAATATTTTCTGGCGCGCTGGATTGATCGCCGCATCCGCCCTGGTCGTCGCCGCCGCTTTGGAATGGTTTATGTCGCGCTCTTCTACGAATTCGGAGCGACAACAGTCAGCGCATATCGCTCAAGAGACTCCGGCCGCGAATCCGCCTAGACCGCGACAATCCTCAACGCTATCTGCGCCTGGTCGGCGCGGTAAAACTCATCGCCACCGCTTCGTGAAGAATCCTGTTTCCGACCTTGCGCAAAACTCTTTGCCGGAACCGGGCGTGGCCGCGCCCGCGCCGGCGGCTGTTTTATTCGAAGGCGAGACCTTTTTCGATTTTGAAACTACAAGACATCTGGAAAAGGCCCAGGTGTTGCTGCGTTCCTTCGAGAACGCTTCTTCTCCGAGCGCCGAAGAACTGGCCTACGATAAGCGCGTGTCGAAAGAGCTTCTCTTTCGCAACATCGTGTTGAGACGGGAGGCTGAAGGGGCAGAGAACGCGCCCGTAAAATCGCTGCTCGGCAGCCTGGAGCCGCTCTTGCTCGATATTGCAAATCTGCCTGCCAGTCCTGCGCCCGGCGAGCTGGCCTCGGTTAAAAGGCATATTCGGAAGAGCGAGATTGTCGTCGCGCTACAGGTTTATTCGACACCCACAACATCTCTAGATTGAAACAAGCAAGGCCATCGTTGTTTTTATTTGAGGATGAAAACTTATGCCGCGAAGAATCCGTCGATGCGACAACGCCTTTTTTGCCGCGCTAGCGGCGATTGAGCTTAGCCCGGCTTTTCAAACCCGAGAGGGCAGTCACATAGTTATTTCAGTCGCGGAGCGATGGATGCTCACATTTTCAGCCTGCGGAGCAGGCGACAGAATAGAGCCTGGGGTGGAGCGCGACAGCGCGCAACCCCAGGAATATGGCCTAAGAGCGTATCGAGCCCGCGAAGCGGGCGGCGGCTTTTCGTCATTCACCGCTTCATCATCATTGAGATTAGGCCACTCGCTGTCGCCCGCTTCGCGGGCTTGTACAATAAATGCTGGTCGTACCTGGGGTTCCGCTGCGCTCTACCCCAGGCTCTATTCTGCCGCCCGCATTCGCGGGCTAGAATTTGACACACGTGTTTCGAGTAAAAATTTGGTTAATGACAAGGCTTTGAAAAGCCGGGCTAGGGTCACATGGTCGCTCCGCGACCGGGAAGACTGCCGACATGCGGCGGAATTGGTAAAAGTGTTGTTGTTGGCGATAGCCATGGTTTTAAGCGCATCCCTCTCGACTCGCTGCTTCGGACAGGAACTGGGAGCAGCTCAACAGTTCGTTCAATCAGCAAACTCATCGGACGCGGCGCAAAAGCTTTTGCGCGAAGGCCGCGAACTGGTCGGAGAGCGGAAGTGGGACACTGCAATAGCCAAATTCGACAACCTCATTCGCTCCTACCCGCGCGATAAAAATCTCGACGCCGCGCTTTACTGGCTGGCCTTCTGCTGGAAGCAACTGGGAAGGCCGCAGGAAGCGGATCAGACTCTGGAGCGGTTGATCAGAGAATATCCGCGCTCGGACTGGGGCGACGACGCGCGCGCCTTGAGGCTCGAGCTTGCGAAAGATTTGGGCGATTTGGAGACCGTCAAGAAAGTCCTCGAACTACACGAGAAAAACATAGAGGAGCGGCGGAGAACGCGCGAAAGAGACGATCCGGATGAATCGCTCAGGCTTATCGCTCTGCAGAGCCTCTTTCAAGCCGACCCGGAGCGCGCAATGGGCGTTGCCGCGGATTTTCTGAGCCATGACTCGAAGGCGAGCGCGACAATCCAGGAAGCCGCGCTCGGTCTGATCGCACGACACGGCGGCGAAAAGTCGTGGCCTTTCCTGTTAGACACTGCGCGTAATCAATCCATTGCCGGGAGCGTACGCGAGCAGGCGATCTACTGGATCGCTCAGCAGAACCGCGAGCAGGCGGCTGAGGCTTTGATCCAGTTGTACGATGGAGAAAAGACCGCCAAACTCAAGGAACGGCTGCTTTACTGGCTCGCTCAATCACACAACGAACGCGCCATAGCGAAGGTCGTCGAGGTCGCGCGCGGCGACAATAGCTCGCAGTTGCGCGAAAGAGCGATCTATTGGATCGCGTATCGCAGCGGCGAGCAGGCTTTCGGCGTGTTGAACGAACTTTACAGCATCGAGAAAGCCACCTCGATCAAAGAGCGCATTCTTTACTTGTTCGCTCACTCCGGCGACCCTCGCGCGCGCGCCAAAGTGGATGAAATCGCGCGCGCCGACTCAAGTCCCGAGTTGCGGGAGCGGGCGATTTACTGGATCGCGCATCGCGGCGGCCCGGAGGCGACCGACATCCTCGCCCGTTTGTACGATGAACTAAAAGAAGAAGAGACCAAAGAACGGATTCTTTACTGGCTAGGCCATCTCGGGGGAAAGACGGGGCTGCAAAAACTGTTCACGGTCGCCAGGAGCGATCCATCTCAGAGACTCAGAGAGAGGGCCGTCTACTATCTCGGTCAGAGCAAAGACCCCGAAGCGATCAAGCTGATCGAACAGATACTGAAGTGATTCAGGAAGCCGTAGCGCAAACTGCCCAGTTTGAGCGGCTCATTCGCTAACTCATCGTCGGAAGTCGGCGAGACTCGATAATCCGCACGTTTCTCCACTCGCTAAATGACTGAAGCGGCGCAAACTGGACAGTTTGCGCTACAGGCGCCGAGGTGTTTTTAAATAAAAATGAGAGGGATTATGCAGACGCTGTTACAAGACCTGCGCTATGGAATTCGGCAGTTCCTGAAAAGCCCTGGCTTCACCGCAGTCGCCGTTCTTTCGCTGGCGCTCGGCATCGGCGCGAACACGGCGCTGTTCAGCTTGGTGGATGCGGTGTTGTTGAAGACGCTGCCGGTCAGGAAGCCGGAGGAGTTGGCGCTCTTCAAATGGGCGAGCGGGGAGAGAGGGCTTTCTCTTTCGCACAACGGAACGATTGATCGAGAGCCGGGGACCGGGATGCGCCTCGGGACTTCCTTTTCGGTTCCGGCCTTCGAGCTGATGCGCGCTCACACCCAGACACTTTCCGATATCTTCGCTTTCGCGCCGCGTGGAGAGCTGAATGTGAGTGTGGACGGGCAGGCTGAGATTGCCAGCGGGCAAGTGGTCTCGGGCAATTTTCACGCGGGGCTGAGAGTGCGGCCCGCGCTGGGACGAATGATCAACAATGATGACGACCAGATTTCAGCCAATCCCGTCGCGGTAATCAGTTTTCACTACTGGCGACGCCGGTTCGGGCTTGACCAGGCGGTTGTGGGGAAAACGATCACCGTCAACGGCGCGCCTTTTACCATTGTTGGCGTGACTCCGCCGCAGTTTTATTCCGGGATGGAAGTTGGCGATTCCCCCGATCTCACGCTTCCGTTGTCGCTGGCGCGGCGCCTCGATTCAGATAGTCAAAGCCAATCGGAAATGGCTCAAGCCTGGTACTGGTGGCTGCGGATAATGGGGCGGATGAAGCCGGGAGTGAGCCTGGAACAGGCGCGCGCCGAACTCGAAGGGATTTTTCAACAGAGCGCGCAGGCTGGCTGGGAAGCCTCGCCTGCGAATCGCCGCCCACCCGATTCCGGGCCGCGCGATTTGCCTCGTCTGCGCGCGCTGCCGGGCGGGCAGGGAGAAATCTACCTGCGCCAATCTTATGAGCAGCCGCTGCGAGTCATGCTGATCGTTGTCGGACTGACGCTGCTCGTCGCCTGCGCCAACATCGCCAATCTGCTGCTGGCGCGTGCGGTCACGCGGCGGCAGGAGATGGCGGTGCGGCTCGCGCTGGGAGCGGGACGTTTCCGTATCGTCCGGCAATTGTTGACCGAGAGCCTGCTGCTGGCCTTCGCGGGCAGCGCGCTCGGCTGGCTGCTGGCCTGGTTGTCGAGAGGCCTGTTATTGATGTGGAGTCCCGGAAGAGGCAGCCAGCTCGACGCGGAGCTTCATATGGATTGGCGCGTCTTCGGCTTTACGGCGGCGGTCGCGGTATCGACCGGCCTGCTCTTCGGACTGGCGCCGGCGCTGCGGGCGACGCGCGTCGACCTGAATTCGGCGCTCAAGGAGAACGCGCGAGGCTCGAAAGGAGCGCTCTCCGTTCTGGGCAAAACGCTCGTCATCGCGCAGGTTGCTGTGTCGCTGGTGTTGCTGATCGGCGCCGGGCTGTTCATTCGCACGCTCCACAACCTGCAAAACGTTTCTCTCGGATTCAACACGGAGAACCTGTTGATCTTCCGCATCGACCCGCGCGCGAAAGGATACGGCGCCGAACAGACGGCGCCGCTCTACCAGCGAATCTGCGAGCGCCTCGAGGCCGTCCCAGGCGTGCGCTCGGCGACGATCTCGGAGTTTGCGGCGCTGAGCGGGAACGGCAGGAACGGCCCGGCGTACGTCGAAGGGCGCGCCACATTGCCGAGGAATGAAAACAACGTCTTTCAGCAGCGAGTCCGCTGGAATTACCTTCAGACTATGGAGATCAAGCTGCTCGCCGGGCGCGGCTTCACTCCGCAGGACGACGAACGCGCCACGAAAGTGGCGGTCATCAACCAGACTATGGCTCGCCGCTTTTTCGGCGACGAAAATCCGCTCGGCAAACGATTCGGCTTTGGCAGAGCCGAAAACAGTAATCAAATCGAGATCGTCGGCGTGGCCAGGGACTCTCGATACCTGAGGCCGCGACGCGATATTCCGCCCATCGTCTATCTTCCTTTTCCGCAGGTCTCGCTCGGCATGACGACTTTCACGGTGAGGACCGCCGGCGATCCGACGCAAATGACGGCCGCGATCCGCGCCGCAATGCGCGAGGTGGATAAAGACCTGCCGCTCTTCGGGGTCAAAACCCAAACCGAACAGGTGGATCAATCGCTGGCGCAGGAACGCTTCTTCCCAAAACTGACCAGCTTCTTCGGCCTTCTGGCCCTGCTGCTGGCGGGCATCGGGTTGTACGGTGTGATGTCCTACGCCGTCGCTCAGCGCACGCATGAAATCGGAGTTCGCATGGCGATAGGGGCGACGCAAGAGAACATCCTCCGGCGCGTCATCGGGCAGGGAATGCTGCTTGCGGGCGTCGGCGTCGCCCTCGGGTCCGGGGCGGCCTTCGCCTTGGCGCGCCTGATCACTTCCAACGCGGCCTATGATCTGACGCGTTTCATCTCCGATTTCCTCTACGGCGTTCGCGCTGCCGATCCGTTGACGTTCGTGGCTGTCGCATTGCTGCTCTTGTTGGTTGCGTTGCTAGCTTGTTATCTGCCGGCGCGGCGGGCGACGAAGATTGACCCGATGGTCGCGCTCCGGTGTGAATGACTGTGTTATACGGTATGGGGCGATTTGTTTAATCGCCCTGTTAGCGGCTTTTTCCAATCAGGTAAAGAAGCGCGAGTAAACAACTCGCGCCACAGCTCTCGTACACGCAATTGCAAACCGATCTACTAGGGGGGTGAAGGTTTAGCGAATCGAGCGTCGTCAATCTCCGCATTGGTCTTTACCCAGGTGATTTTGATGATCGTCTCGCCTGCCGGAGTCTTCTTCGTCCATTGAAACGAGGTCTTCACGCCGTCGACTTCGCGGTAATCCGTGTAGAGCGTCTCGGCGGGAATTCTTCCATGTGGCCCCTCATCAACCTCATCGGCGCCCCGCGAGCAAGTCGCGGCGTGTGATTTCAACAGGCGCGTCGGGCTGCGCGCCACGGCCTTCGAGGACGAAGCCTTTGGGCGTGCGGTATTCCCCAATGGCGTATTGCAGTCGAGCGCCGGTCGGCAGCCTTTCAATCACGGAAGGAAGCGCCGCGCCGATGGTCGGACGCCCGACGATCTTTGCCCTGCCATTCTCCTGCATCGCGGCGGAGAAGGTTTCAGCGGCGCTCACTGTGCCTTCATCAGTAAGGATGACCAGTGGGCCGGTGTAAGCGTTGGGGTCGGGAAAGACAGGAGCGCAATTGATTGCGACCCCCGCCGGAGATGTGTTGTTATTTTTGGGATTGCCCTGTCGCGTTTATCGTCGATATAACGTTAGCCGCTGTCGCCGGGCGTTTTGTCTTCGTCGAGTGTAAAGATGTCCTCGATCTTCATATTGACCAGCCGCGCGATCCTGAAGGCCAGGGGCAGACTCGGATCGTATTTTTCGGTCTCGATGGCGTTGATGGTCTGCCGCGACACGCCAAGCTTTTCAGCCAGATCGGCCTGCGACCAATTGCGTTCGGCGCGGATCACACGAAGCCGGTTTTTCATTGATAGCGCCTCCAGGCGATGACGTATCCGAGCGGCCACAAGACCATCATCATCACCAGAACGTAGTCGGGTTTGAGCGCCGCGATAAAACCGGCCTTGCGCAGATACTCACACGCGATCATAGCCACAGCCAGACCGGAGAAGGCAAATGCCAGCGCTTCCAGGTGAATGCGCCGCTGCAATTCATCGAGTCGCTGAATCAACCGGGAATAGGCGGTGAGAGCGAAGACCCAGGCGGCTACTGGCGCCAGCGCCAGAGCAAGGCGCAAGGCAGGGCCAAACTCCTGTGTCTTTAACAGCCACGAAACGACGATGACGCTAAGAATCATAGTGATCACGGCCACCAGCATAGTCGTGGTCCTGGCGCTAGACTTCTCAGACATAATGCGCTCCTTCCATATTCGATTACGGATCAATTTCCTCTTTATCTAACTCAACCTGATTGTTAGTGTATAGAGTGCTTGTCGTTATGTCAAGTATATTTTACAAAAAGACAGGTATTCTTGATAGATTATCCCTGAAAAAGCGGAGCTAGTGTTTTAATCTCGCCGGGTGTAACTTACCCAGGGCTTGTGGCGTTATGCAGCATGAATTGGTCTTCTGAAATTGTCTTTGGGCAAATAGCCCGGACCGCCTTATACGAAGCGTTAGGCGCGCTCACAATTTGCTAGGAACCCTCAAACTCATGGGAGCTAATCCGCTATGCCGCAATTTATCACCCGCTTGATGAGCTTAACTCTCATCCTTATTTTCTTTTCCACATTGCCGATTGCTGCGCAGCAACCGCGGTTCGCGGAGTTGGAGCGCGCGGTCCTGGCCGAGTTGGAGGAGACCAAGACACCGGGCGCGATAGTCGCAATCGTACAAGGCGAGACCATCGTCTATCAGAAAGGCTTCGGCGTCTCGAATATGGAAACAGCGCAACCGGTCGCGCCGGAGATGCTCTTTCGCATCGGCTCGATGACCAAGATGTACACCGCCGCCGCGCTCGTTTCGCTTGCGGAGGAAGGAAAGATAGACCTCAACGCGCCGATTGGAAAATATCTGGAAGGGCTGCCGCCCCGGCTCGCGTCCGTGACCGCTCATCAACTGATGAGCCATACGGCGGGGCTGGCCGACGGCGCGAATCTGTTCGGAAAACATGATGAGAGCGCTTTGGCCGAAGAGGTGCGAGGATATAAGGATTCGATGTTCTTTACTGACCCCGGCGCCATTTTCTCATATGCCAATCCTGGATTTGTGATAGCGGGTTATCTGGTCGAACGGCTCTCCGGCGAGTCGTACAGCAGAGCCGTCCAGAAGCGGGTTCTTGATCCCCTCAAGATGGCGCGCTCGACATTTCAGCCGACCGTGGCGATGACTTATCCGTTTTCCGTCGGGCACGTGGGGGAGGCGGGAAAGGCGGCCAGGGTGCTGCGACCGATGGAAGACAACTCGCAGATTTGGCCGACCGGTTTTCTTTTTTCCAACGGTCAGGATCTGGCTCGGTTCGCCATTGCCTTTATGAACGGCGGACAAATAGACGGCAAGCCGGCGCTGTCCGCTAAACTGATCGAGCGGCTCTCGACTCCCAACGCGCCGGTGCAGAGTCAAGTAGACGGAGCTTCATACGGCTATGGGTTGATGATGCGCGACTATCGGGGCGTGCGTTTGGCGGAACATGGAGGGACGACAGCCGGTTTCGCCAGCGATTTTGTCATGTCTCCGGCGCAGCGCGTGGCGGTGATCGTGCTGGCTAATCGGAGCGCGCATTTGATGAAAACGGTGGAGAAGGCTTTGGAAGCCATGCTGCCGCTGGCTCCGAAGCCGCAGGAGCAGGAAACGATGAAATTCACTGATCGCGAGATCGAAGAGTATGTGGGCCGCTACGCGCAAAACTCGAATAGCCGATCTCCGTTTGAGTTGGCGCGGGCCGGCGATGGCCTCGCTCTCAAGCAAGGGCAAGCGCAGTTTACACTGACCAAAATCGGGAATGATCTCTTCACCGTCAAACTCCCGGGATTTTCATCGCCGCTGCGAATGAAGATAGTGCGGGGGACGGATGGGCGGATCGCTTACTTGCACAACCGGCTGCGCGCGCTCAAACGATTGCCATAGCGCTTGATAATGACCAGGTTTAACAAGCCCATCAGCTTCCGCCGGAAGAATTCCGTCTGACTCCTAAATATTTAGTTGACACCTGCCCGCCACTCGCCTTATGCTACTAAAAACTTAGGAGACAACTTATGGCCCGACGCAAAACCGAGCGCCTGACGCCACTGGAGCTTGAAATCATGAAGGTCCTGTGGGAGACCGGCGCCGCCAATGTGCAGACAGTGCAGCAGCGGCTCGAACGGGAATTGGCCTACACCACGGTACAGACCATGCTCAACATCCTGCACCGCAAGGGGAAGGTCAAACGCGCGCTGAAAGACCGCGCCTATTTCTACAGGCCGGCCGTCAGCCGCAGTCAGGTCGTCAAACAGGCGGTCAACGACCTGGTTGAACATCTCTTCGGAGGCTCGGTGGAAAACCTGGTCATGAGCCTGGTGGAGACCAAGCATCTCACTCCCGAGAAAATGACCCGGCTAAATAAGCTCTTGAAAGAGTCCGAGGAGGAGAGCGATGCGGACAATTAGCCAACCGCTGTTAACCTTTTTGTTGAACGCCTGCTGGCAGATCGCATTGATTACAGCAGTCGCCGCCTTTTGCGCCTGGTTGCTGCGCGGGACGACGGCCCGCTGTCAACACCTGCTCTGGGTGACCGCTTTAGCATTCTCTTTTGGTCTGCCGGTTATGACCTGTGCGCCTCTCTTAGGCGGCGAAATTTTCTCCGAACCGCCGCGGACGACAATTCAACCATCCGACGAAGCTTTGGCGCCAGCGACTCAACTGGTCACGGACATGCAGGCGTCATTGCCGACAGCGCCGCCAGCAGCTTTGGAGGAGACGGCGCCGTTCATCCTCATCAATAGGAATGTGGCCGCCGTCATAGTCGTCCTTTACCTGCTTTTTCTGTGCTATCGAAGCGGCAAACTATTCATGGCCTGGAGAAGGGCGAGAAGCCTGAAACGTAGCGCCTATCGGATTGAACTTCCCGAACACGTCCGGGCTACCGTCAGTGAGTGTCAATCGGTTCTCGGGATGAGACAGGTCCAGGTTCTGTGTTCGGCCTCTATCCCCGCGCCGATTGCGGTCGGCGGTTTCAATCCGCTGATCATTCTGCCTGAGCGGTTGTTTAAGGAGACTGATAGAGGCGTTCTGACCGCGGCCATCGGACACGAACTCGTCCATGTCATGCGGCGCGACTACCTGCTGAACTTGATCTATGAACTCATTTCTTTGCCGCTCTTATTTCATCCGGCGACGGCGCTGGTGAAACGCCGGATCAGGGAGACCCGGGAACTGGGCTGTGACGAACTGGTCACCGAAAAATTGCTGGACGCCGCAGTCTATGCTCGTTCGCTCGTCCATCTGGCCGGTTCGGCGATCAATTTGAGCCGTCCCGGTACAACCATTAGCGTAGGCATTAGCGTAGGCATCGCCGATGTCGACATTTTGGAGGAACGTGTCATGACCATACTTAGAAGACCAAAGATCAACACTCGCAGAAAGAACTTGTTGCTGGTCGCAGCCGCACTCGTATTTGTCGTACCGTGCGTTGCTGCCGCGCCATTCTCCTTCCGCATCGGCGTCGTCGACACACAGTCCACCGCTGTGTCGCCTGACGATAACGTCGTGTCGCCGCGTGCCTCTGTCGTGGCAGTTCAACAGGGCGATAGGCAGAAGGCTAAACAGGAGGAGAGGGCGGCCGAAGATCAGAGGAAGAGGCTCAGAGAGTTACGCGAAGCGGAGTTGAAGCGCAGGGCGGCGGAGGTAGAAGCGATGCTCCTGGAGGCGCGGCAATTACATGACGCTTCCTTAACGCAAGAACAGGAAGAAAAAAAGAAATTGCGCGAGTCTGGAGAAAAATTGCGGGCAGAGCTTGAAGCAAGTGTACGGGATATGGAACTCATAGGACAGCGTAAACTGGAGCATGAAATCATGTCCAGTTACCAATGGGAACCGGCCAAAAAGGAGAACATCGCCGAACTGGCCAAAAAGGCGAACATCACGATGCAGCAGGCGATTCAGATCGCCATGAATCAACAGCCTGGGACGGTGACGCAATGTCGTTTGATAAGCGAACAGCCAATGGGCGAGCGGGATCAGGTCTTTTACATCCTCACAATAGTTTCCGGCGATGAACCGAAGAGCCCTTCGATCACTATGCTGATCAGCGCGGTGGACGGCCGGGTCGTCAGGACCTGGAAAAATGAGCGTTGAAGATCGCCTCTCTTTGCGGCCATTGGAAGGACGGCGGAAGCCTTTAGCGCGCGTTGCGATTCCATGTAGGGTTCGTAGTCCCGGCTTTAGCCGGAATCGGCTGGCCCTTGAGCCTTTCCGCCTAAAGGCGGGACTACAAACATCCGTACACTGAACTGCAAACAGATATAGAAGCGCGGCGCCTCGATGCGCTCCTAAGGCTTCTCCGAGTTCGATGGATAATTATGTAAGCCGGTGACTGATCTTCTGCCAATTGCGCTCAAACTTCCTTCCGGCAAAATGGAGTGAGCCAAAATAAGCGAGCGCCGTCAATACAAGAATAGAAGCGATCTTGGCGGCCAGCAGTTCTGAGTTCAAGCGAGTCAGGAGGATGATCGCGACGAATGGCAGCGAGCAGAGCGCCAGACCCATCATCGCCGTAATCAGAGAGCCGCCCGATTCCATTCGATAGAATCGCATTTTGAAGGGCGCGATTACCGAAGCCAAGTTCCCCCACGCCAGGTAGGCAAAAAACAAAGCCGCCGCCTCAATCAAGCCGAAGGAGACTTCCCGCCAACCCAATCTCCAGAGCGCGAAAGGCAGCATCACGGAGAGCTGAACCGCGACGATGACCACGAAGCCCAGATTTTTGCCGATCAGAATGTCTCTTCCCCTGAGCGGGAAGAGCAGGTATCGGTTGATCTCCGACGGCTCATCCAGCCCGAAACCATTCCACGATAGACCCGTGTTCATATAGAACACCAGCAAAATGATTGAATGATAAGTGGCCGGATAAGGCGCGGCCAACCAGAAGATTTGACTGTAGGCGAGCGTGAACAACAGACAGATCCAGGGGCCGGGCATTTTGCGAAAGTATTTTTGCTCCTTGCGGACGAGTCCGCCCAATCTGCCGGGAACCCTGAAGAACCTGGCGGCGCGGTTTGCGCGAGGCCGATTGACTTCTTGGTCGGACAGGCTGCGGCTGAAGCTCCAACGAAGCAGCAGGGCAGCGAGCGCTGCGCAGGCGATGAGAGTTGTCAATGAGGTCAACGCCGTCCAGTAATCCGGCGACACGGCGGCTTTCGTGACCAGACGAATTGGAGTAAACAAAACCATCACTCCCAGCCGCCTCGCCGCGTCTTTGCCGACAGCAAACAACACGACTCCAAGCGCGGCGATGACAGCCAGAGCCGCGATCATCAAAATTCTTCTCAACGCGGCGCTACGCATGAAGTGAGACAAACTCAGCCCCAGGCTCGCGACTATCACGAATAAAAGGAGCGCGGCTACGAGTCCGATGAACGGTCGCGGAGCCGCAAGGAGCGGCAGCGCGCCCAGCAGCGAGCTGGCGGTGATGATCATCGCGACCGGCGAGATGAAGAACGAGCCGATTCTGATCAAGAGCAACGAGTCGGTAGTGAGCGGATATCTGAACAGATTATTTGGATTGAGGCTAATGAGCGAATTTTCGAACAGCGAGTAGAACCAGGCGATGGCGAGCGGGAAGAGAAGTCGATCCATGCGGGCGGTCTGGCCGATCGCCAACTCGCGCGAGGCGCGCCACACATCTGGCGGTAGTTTGTAAATAAACAGCGCTCCGAACAGCAACAGTAGAAGCATGTCTAACTGGGTTACTTGACCGGCCCGCATGAACCGCCGCCAATGCGCCTTCCACTGGTATTTGAGGATCAGCCTTACCCCAGCCACGACATCTCCTCCACCGCCGGACGGCCCGCAAACTGAAAATAGACGTCTTCGAGCGTCCGGCCCGCGCCGACGGTTTCTTCGACCGTTTGCTGGCAGACGATTTCGCCGTCAATGATGATGGCGTATTGGCCGACGAGCCGTTCCACGACTTCGAGAATGTGAGAGGTCAGAAAGATCGTTGCGTCTTTCCGCGCGAGATGCAGCAGCAGGTCTTTGATGTTACGCGACGATCCCGGGTCAATGCCCTCGAAAGGCTCGTCCAGGAACAGCACTCGCGGGTTATGCAACAAGGCCATCGCCAGCGCGCATTTCTTACGCATGCCGAATGAAGCTTGTTCGACGTAAGTCCCGCGCTCCTGCCACAAGTCCAGATGCCGGAGTAGCTGCGCCGCCCGCGATTCAGTCTCTTCAGGCTTCAGCCCGTAAAGCGGCCCGCTCATCTCCAGATGCTCCCATATCGTCAGCGCGCGAAACAGCGCGTCGTCTTCGGGCAGGACGCCGATCTTGCGTTTGAGCGCGACGTTCTCGATGGCCACAGGCTCGCCGGCGATCAGCGCATCTCCCTCAGTCGGCGTGAGCAAGCCGGTCAGCAACTTCACAGTGGTTGATTTGCCGGAACCGTTCGGTCCCAGAAAGCCGAAGATCGTCCCGCGCGGCACGCGGAGGTTCAGATTGCGTACCGCAGTGAATGAGCCGAATGCCTTGGTTAACCCGCGCGCTTCAATGTCCCAAGTTTCCACCATTTTTGATTCCTTCTGCGTTTTGTGATCGTCGCTTCGGCGCCGGCAGTGCGCGACGAAGAATAACAGACAGGCCCTCCTCAATTAAACGGACATCTTCTACCGCGACGACGCTCAGATGCGGTATGCTGATCGCCAACCACAAGTTCGCGCGCCTGGAAATTGATGCGCGTGATTGCAGGCGATGATCGCTCAACCTAAGTATGGCGACTTTGGAGCAGTCTGATTTCGATCAATGCGCCTCCCGCCGAGACTGCACGCTGGAAGCGAACAGTACCCAGGCGTCTTTCGATTTATGCGCATTCTTCCCGATTTCGCGATTTACTGACGCT
>Ga0154003_1000269_pt1 | contig 16112 bp, 7 predicted proteins | sample TSFL087MetaG_FD_104679 | JGI IMG/M metagenome (GOLD analysis project Ga0154003, IMG submission 104679) | Attine ant fungus gardens microbial communities from Florida, USA - TSFL087 MetaG | ecosystem: Host-associated > Fungi > Mycelium > Unclassified | place: USA: Florida, Lake Talquin State...
CCCCGCACTCGCCGCAGTTGGATTCGAGGGTCGAAATAAAAACTTTGAGTTCTTCTGTTTCGTTTTGTTGCGATGCCATAGCCTTGATTTGACGCCCAACTGCTGCATCACTTCATCGAGTGTAAGCACACCAATATCTGGATTGAGGCGACGAGTCAGTACCGCGAGCGGTAGCGAGCGGGGACTTCGCAAACGGCCGCTCGCTACCGCTCGCGGTACTGATTCAGTCGGCGTCTTGCGAAATCCAGATCTTGGTGTGCCGGGCACATAGGTTCCATCAGTTCGATGCGGTTGCCAAACGGGTCATTGACATAGGCGCGGCGGAAGCCATCGAGAGGCTCATCCCAAACGACCGGGACACCAGCCTGTTCGCACTGCCTGATGAGTTCATCCAGTCCCTCGACGAGTAAAGCGGGATGCGCTTTCTTTGCCGGGCGGAAGTCGGACTCGACGCCAAGATGGATCTTCAAATCTCCCTGCTCGAACCAGACCCCGCCGCGCGCGGCGAGACGAGGCGGTTTAGGCTTCTCGGTCAATCCCAGGACGCCGGCATAGAAAGACCGCGCCGATTCCTCTTCGTTAGGCGGCATTGCCAGTTGCACGTGTTCGATTGCGTAGACTTTCATTTCATATACATTTTTCTGGGATTATTTGAGGCTGATTGTCTTGATGCTCGCCTCTCGCGCATATTGTACTTTGCGTCAGAAGGCGCTCAAAGCAGTGTATGAAAGGAAAATATCTAAAGCCTGTGCAAAACTGTGTGGCGCGCGCGCCGGGTACGCATCGCTTCCAGCGCGCAGTCTCAGCGGGGGCGCATTGGGAATCAACGGGCCGTCTAACTGAGACTGCGCGCTGGAAGCGATGCGTACCCAGGGCGCGCGCTTCCCGATTTAACGGCGGGCGCTGTTTGGGTTCAACCAAGGCCAATCAGCGCCGGAAGATTTCACGTGCTGAGAACAAGTTGTACGCTCACGACGGCAGCGGCCCCGTGTACGTCTTCGTCACAGAGACGCATTTACCGTCACCATCGAAAAGGACCGTGCCCTGGAAGGCGTTTTCCCGATTCACGCTGCACGACCAACCCTTCCCGCTTCTGGTCACGGTGACTTCCTTCGCAGTGACGATCCCCGGGCCGACGCGGTCAGAGCTGTACAACGATAATATGGCGGCCGCGCAGATTTTGGCGTCATCGTCGCTTGCGACCCGCATCATTCCCTGGTTGTAACCCAGATTGTAATCCTCCTCCTCGTGAAGAGACGTCATCTTCCCCTGCTCGTCAACTCTGATGGTGAGGGAGATAAACTCCTTCTGATACTCGGCCATCTTTCGTTCAAACTCGTCGACGAGCTCTGGCAGGGGAGCGCCGGGAGGCAGCGGAGGGCTAGAATAGACGTAGTAAAACCGTACCTTCTCATAAGCCTTGCGAATCTCCTCACTGTCCATACGCGCCGGACCGGTTTGCCATTTTTTCCCCGGCTTAATCTCCTCGATGTAGCTTTGAAATTTTGTGAGATCCGCCCTGGTTTGCTCATCCTGGGCGTTCTTGCCCTCCGAGCTTGTGACGATACCGAAGTCGAGCATGAGGGCTATTATGCATGCGGCGCCAAATAAACCGAGCTTCATCATTGATCCTGCTCCTTTCCTTAACTAAAGCAGTCAGGTGAATATTCTGAGACGATTTCATTTTCCATTGTTCATATTACATTTTCCATTTGTCATTGCAGGAGAGTCGCAGTTCCTGCAATGACAAATGGAAAATATAATATGAACAATGGAAAATTAAAGGCGATTACGCCTCGAAACTTTTCCATCAACGCTTATGGCCCGCTGGCGGCGAATGCGCAGGCGTTGTTTGTTGTGTCCTCATCGATAATGATAAACAATCCGCTTTGCGATATCACTATTGCGGAGCCTCCATATTGACGCTCATCGGCAGACGCTCATCACTTTAATGGCTGTGGCGCCCTTCACCGCCAGGTCGCCGTTCCGGCTATGCGGCACGCTCACTTCGAAATCGGCCCGCGTGACAGCGCCGCCGCTGTCCCTCAACAGTAGAGTAACGGTGTAGACGCGGCCGTCTCCTGTCCCGGCCCGCTCCGCGCGCAGTTGAACTGACCGGCAGTCAGCGCCGATGACGATGTCGTCGATTGTATTGCCCTCGCCTAGAGCGTCCTCCGGCTCATCGCTCGTCACCACCTCGATCACCACATCGTTTATGCTGATGGGGCAATTGTCACTGACGCTCTGGACCATCTCGGCCACAGTCACGGTATGGTACTTATGATTGGGCGGCCAGAGCGAGATCGGCGCATTGAGCGTGATGATCGGGGGCGGATTAGAGACAGTGGTTGCTGTTGTCGCCGTGTTGTTACTCTGCTCAGGATCGAAGGTTGCTGAGCTGATCGTCGCCGTGTTGTTGACGATCGCGCCATTGGCGACTGAGCACTTCACCTGGGCGACCAGGGTGATGGAGCCGGACGCTCCGGGCGCGAGTGAGGCGAAAGTAACGGCGCGGTTATTTTCCGCGCCACTGCAAACGCCGCCGCCTGTGGCGTCGCAGGAGATGAAACTAGTGGCCTCTGGCAGGATGTCGGCGACGGTCACGGACTCAGCGGCGTCAGGGCCGTTGTTGGTAATCGTAATGGTGTATGTGAGGTTACTCCCGGAAGTTACCGGATCTGGCGCCGCGGTCTTGCTGATTGCCAGATCAGCCGTCAGCCGCGTGAGATCTCTGAGGTTCGTTATTGTCCACGCGCCGCGGCCCAGTGTGCCGGCCAGCAACACGTCGTCCGCCACATCATAGTCGAGATCCATAACCAGCGCGTTGGGTAGACCGGTTCCCAACTTGTTCCAACTCGTGAAGCCGCTGGAACTGAACGACACAAAGACCCCCGCATTCGTGCCGACCAGGAGCAAGTCTTTAGGGGCGCCGGCGACGAACTCGGTAGTATTGAAGTCTCCGGCCCCGAGTTCCGCCAGGTTGCCGGTAACGTCAGTCCAACTGGCGCCGGCGTCGGCCGTCCGGAACACCTGGTTGCTGTCGATGGCGTACGCGCTCCTCCAGTCGTCCGGGTCGATCACAACATCGCGGACAGCGCCAGCGCCGGCCGGGAGCGCCGCCGTGGGCGCCAGATCGGCGCCGGCTGTGATTCGCAAAAACACTGCGGAACCGGAGCCGACATAAAGGACATCCTGGTTATCTACACCGCCTGACCTGCCGCCATAGGCCATCGCATTTCGATTGGCGCCGGGGCCGTTGATCTCGGTAATCGTGTTCCCCTGGTTGAGTGATTCATAGACAGAGTTCGCTCCGCCGATGACCAGGCGGGACGGATTGATCGTGTTTAGCTCCAGTGGAGTAACGAACTGCGGCTGTAATGGGGCTCCGCCACCCACAACGGTCCGAGCGGGGAATACCCTGCTGATGAGATTGTTAGCCGCGTCGTATACCTCCCGGCGGAAACTGCCCAGGTTCTGGAAACTTGAATAGCGGATGGATAGATTACTGGCTGCCAGTGTGCGGCTATCGACTGCGACGTCGCCGCCGTCGGCCGTCGAGACGCTTCTCCAGGTTGTAGAGCCAGTAGTGAGCTGCTGCGGAGTCCCGGTGTCCTGGGCTCCGCCGATGAGGATGGTGTTTGAGGTGGTGTCATAGGCGATGTCGTGGAACTCGGTCGTTTGGATGTCGCCGTTTATCGAGAACCAGTCGCCAGTGTTGTTTTGCGGGCTGGTGCGCCGATAGATACCACCGTCATTTACCTCGATGAGGTCGCCGTTAGCGTCGACAGCCATCTCGCGCGAGTCCGCATGCGGCGAACTACCGCTCGCCGTGCCGCCTCCCGGGATCTGCTGGATCGAATTCAAGTGCGTCAGGTGTTTCCACTGTGGAGACGGGACCGCGCCCGTGGGCGCAACGCGCGTATCACCGCGGAACAGCCGTCCCGAGAAATCACGCGCTCCGATGAAGTTGGGAAAGGGAGAATCCTGCCGATCGCCAGACACATAGACTGTATTCGGGTCATTCCGATCGACCACAATCGAAAGATGAATGGTTCCCTGTCCGCCAGGGTGGAGTCCCTCGATCTCGCCATTAGGCTCAAGAGTCCGCGGTAGATCCATGGCGGTCCACGCAGGGGAGGCCGCAGCCGGGTTGTCGCTGAATCCAATGTATTGAGCCCGCCCGCTGACTACGACAATGACGTATAGCCGGCCGTTACCGGCGACCGCCATCTCGGCGTTGTTGTTTCCGGCATGAGTGATAATCCCGTTCAGGGTAGCGTCACCGCTGGAGATATTGGTCCAAGTCGCTCCGCCATCATCACTACGGAAGATCCCCATTCTCTGGACGGACACGTAGAAACGGTTGAGACTATCCGTGGCGCCGACGAGATCAAAGGCGGCGCCGGCTGGTAAGCCGTTGCTGCCGGATAGCATGGCCCAGTTAATACCGCCGTCAACGCTACGGAAGACCCCGCCGACGGTAAACAAGCTGTTTGCCGAGGCCAGCAGTGTAGCTCCGCGGGCAGCGATACCTGAAATGCTCTGATTGAGCAGGATCGGATGGCTTATTTGCGTCCAATTATCGCCTCCATCGGTGGTACGAAGCATTCCTGTCAGGGGGCCTCCACTTCGGCCAAAACTACTGGACCGACCGATGCCGGCAATAAGCGTCTGGTGGTTTACGTCAGTGGGGTCGAATTCCAATGCGCCGATCGAGAGCGACGGGAAATTATCGATCAATGGCGTCCAGTGAGGACTTGCGGCTGTCGCGTTACTCGTCCTCCAGATACCACCGTTGACTGCCCCGGCATAGAGGATGTTCGAGTCAGTCGGATGCGCCGCCACGGTTTGGATCGCTCCAACCACCTCGTTATTGGGGGATATGTTTTCGGCCTGCCCATTCCGGGTCGGACCAGGGCCCTGGGCAGTCCACCTTCCTCCAACAGCGCTAGTAATAGAAGAGAATTGGCGGGGCGAAGGGGCCTCCAGGAATGCGGCCTTAGTTTCTTCCTCTAAAGCGGCCTTACCTTCTTCCTCTTCTTCTTCCTCTTCTGGAGCTTCAGACGGTGAAAGGATCAGGTTTGAAGGAGCCTCTTTGTCATTGATCACTCGGCCTTGTACGCGTCGCGCCACACTGATCACTCCTGAATCAGAGCAACCAGGATTGTTACAGTTGTGAGGCCGCGTGGAGGCAGGCGGCGCGGTGAGGGAGGGCGTGGACGCCGCGCCTACACTCTCCTTCACGGCGCCGCCTACCTCCATGGCGTCCCGATGTTGGTTTCTCTGATATAACGCTGCCAGGCTTATCAGACCAACTAGGCTTATCAGACCAACAAGCAAAATCTTGGTTTTTTTCACTGCCCCTCCTGTATTTGGCTGCTCAAGGGTTTCTCTGGCGTCATCCTCGCCGGTTCGCACACACCGGAACTGGAAGTTGGACTACTCTTGCGCTTTTACTTTCAAGTATTACTGCGTTGGGGCTTTAAACGGCCGACAGACTATCTGGAAGGAAATGGTCTCTGATCACGGTAGCTAGTTCATCAGAAAACCTCAAAAGGATACCCCATCCAATATACTACGCGCTGTAGTAAGACGGCGCGGCGGACTATATTTCAAAGCCGTATTTGAAGTCAATTGAGATGGAGAACCTGATCGAGAAAGTTAAGCAGTCTAATCTATATGAGTGACACACCAAGATCCGGAGAGCGGCTCGCGAAACATAAAGATCGGACAGAAAAATGAAGGACAAAAAAATGAATGACAGAAAAATGGGGGACAGAAAAATAACGGATTTGGGAAAAGGCGATCCCAGAATCGGACACCCCACGCGCGACATTAGCCATCGGCCTGATTTTAAATCGCATCATTTCAGCATTTAGGTTTTCAGCCCTGGTGGCACGCCGCTTGGATATTCAATCTGGATAATCATCAGTACCGCGAACGGTAGCGAGCGTGAGTCCAAATGAAGCCACGCCGCTACCGCTCGCGGTACTGACTCGGAAGGGAGAAAGCCATGAACGCTCTCTGGCAAGATCTGCGCTATGGAGCGCGAATGCTTTTAAAGCGGCCCGGCTTCACTGTCGTGGCCGTCATCACGCTGGCGCTCGGCATCGGCGCGAACACGGCGATTTTCAGCCTGGTCAACGCCGTGCTTTTAAGCCCGCTGCCGTTCGCGGAGCCTGAGCGGCTGGTTTGGACGTGGGGCGAATTCAGCGGCGGTAATCGGGCTTCGACATCGCCGCCCGATTTCCTCGATTACCGCGCGCAGAACCGAAGCTTTGAAGAACTGGCCGCGATGCGGTTCAACTCGTTCAACCTGATTGACGCCGGCGAGCCTGAGCGCGTTATCGGCAGTTTGGTGACTGCGAATTTCTTCCAGGCTCTGGGCGTCAAGCTGGTTCAAGGCCGCGCGTTTTTGCCGGAAGAAGAGCAATCGGGCCGCGAGCAGGTGGCGATCATCGGCCAGGGGCTGTGGCGGCGGCGCTTCGGCGGCGACCCGCAAATCATCGGCAAGACGATCACGCTCGACGGTCGCGGCCACACTGTAGTAGGCGTCGCGCCGGACGCGACCCGTGTGTTGCAGGAGGCCGAGATATGGACGCCGCTCACTTTTGATAATCCCGACATGAAGATCCGCCGCTTCCATTTCCTTCGCGCCATCGGGAGGTTGAGACAAGGCGTGACTCTGCAACAGGCGCAGGCCGATATTGACGCCGTCGTCGCCGGCTTGGAGAAACTCTACCCTGAATCGAACAAAGATTGGCGGTTGCGTCTCGTGCCGATGCGCGAGTATCTGGTGGGCCAGACTCGGAGGCCGCTCTACGTCCTGTTCGGCGCAGTCGTCTTTGTGCTGTTGATAGCATGCGCCAACGTGGCGAACTTGATGCTGGCGCAAGCCTCACGGAGACAAAAAGAGGTGACGCTTCGTCACGCGCTCGGAGCCAACCGCATGCGTTTGATCAGGCAGTTGCTCACCGAAAGCGCGCTCCTTTCGTTGATAGCCGGGGGGCTCGGTCTGCTGTTGGCATGGTGGAGCCCCGACGTGTTGATGGCGATGGCGGCGGACAGCATTCCCAACGTGGGCGAAATCAGATTGGATAACCGCGTGCTCGGATTCACGCTGCTGGTCTCGTTGTTGACCGGCGTGGTCTTTGGCCTCGCGCCGGCGCTGCAAGCCTCCCGCCCCGATCTCAACGAAACGCTCAAAGAAGGCGGCAAAGGCGGCGGCTCCGGCTCTCGCACGGGTCGCGCGCGCAACGCGCTGATCGTCATCGAGGTGGCGATGGCTCTCGTGCTGTTGGTCGGCGCCGGATTGCTGATCAAAAGTTTTCGCCGTTTGCAGGAAGTCGATCCGGGCTTCGACCCCCGCAACCTGCTAACGATGCGCCTCTTCCTGCCGCAATCGAAATACGCGGAGCCTCAACAGCGACAAGCTTTCTTCGAGCAGGTTCTGCGGCGAGTCGAAACGCTGCCTGGCGTGCGGGCGGTCGGAACCTCAACCATGATTCCGACATTGGGCGGCGGCGACACGTATTTCACGATCGAAGGCAGTCCTTTCCCCGATCCTGACAGGAAGGTCACGGCCTTAAATCCGATGGTAAGTCACGACTACCTGCGCGCGATGAAAATACCGCTCATCAAAGGCCGCCATTTCACTGAACCGGAAACAAAAGAAGAGAAGGCAAAGACCGTAATCATCAACGAAGCCTTCGCTCGCGCCTACTTCGCCGGCGGCTCGCCGCTCGGCAAACGATTGATTATTGACATGGGCGAGCCGTGGACTTGCGAGATCATCGGCGTAGCGCGCGACACCACGCAGTTTGCGCTCAACGTCGGCGCGTTCCCGATGATGTATCTGCCGTCAATCCGCGCGGGCTTCGCCGCCGTCGTCATCCGCGCGAGCGGCGATCCGCTGGCGTTGACCGCGTCCGTGCGCGAGGCGGTGCGCGAAGTGGACAGAGATCAACCGATAGCCAACATTCGTTCGATGGATCAGATTATGTCAAACATGGCGGGCGAGGCGCGCTTTCGTACGCTGCTGCTGGGCGTCTTCGCGGCCGTCGCGCTGCTTTTGTCAGCCATCGGAATTTACGGCGTCATCGCTTACTCGGTGGCGCAGCGCACGCGCGAGATTGGGATTCGCATGGCGCTGGGCGCGCATGGCGGCGACGTGCTCGGTTTGATGATCATGCAGGGGATGAAGCTCGCCTTGATCGGCGTCGGCGTCGGAATAGCCGGCGCGTTGGCCCTCACGCGCGTCCTGTCGAACCTGCTCTTCAACGTCAGCGCCACCGACCCGCCGACGTTCGTCGGCGTTTCGACGCTGCTGGCGCTGGTCGCATTGCTGGCTTGTTACGTTCCGGCGCGGCGGGCGACGAAGGTTGATCCGATGATTGCGCTCCGGTATGAGTAATTGGCCCCACTATTTCCGACGATGATCGAAACGATGATCAGAGCCTGGATAGTGGTGGATGACCGCTGTTCATTCCGCCGGTTTTACGGGGCTGGGGCCTGGTTTTTTAGGCGCCCCCGGCAGAGCTCCGGCGCGCTGAAGCAGCATGACGATCTCTTGATTGGCAAACCGCTTTGCCAGGTCCAGCGCGGTCATTCCGCCATTATCCCGCGCATTGACGTTGGGGCCGCGCTCAAGCAGGAGCCGGACGGCGGTGGGCCGCCGATAGCGCGCGGCGTACATCAACGGCGTGCGTCCGTTGTTGTCCGCCGCATTGATGTCGCAACCGGCCTGCAACAACGTTTCGCCGATCAACTGTAGAGCCTGGCTGTTCTCTTCCACAATCACAAATCTGTTGCCGCCAAGCGCGTCGCCGGGCGCTACTCTCCTCACATCCTGGAAATCGAGCCCCCTGTACTCCATAGACATGACCATCAAGGCGTTGCGCCCGTCGCTATCGCGCGTATTCGGATCAGCGCCTTTTTCCAGCAGAATTCTGACGGCGTTCTCGCGCATCGCGGGTAGCCGCATACGTCGCCACGCCTGTGACCACTCGGGATAAAGCCATTGATACCGCGCAGCCGCTAACAATGGCGGGCCGAAGCGAGTCGGTTCATTGAGGTCTACGCCGGAAGCGAGCAGCAATTCGATGGCGGATGGACAATACGTGATGGCCACGATCAAGGGGCTGCGTCCGATGGAATCCAGCGCATGCACGTCGGCGCCGTGCGCGATCAACAGCCGCCCGGTTTCTACGCGCCAATCCGTCACCGCAACATGCAAAGGCGTCACGGAGACATCGCCGATCCCCGGTGGCGTCCAGGCTGCCTGCAGAATGAGCCGGGTATTGACGTCCACCCCCTTTTCGAGCAGGAATTTCGTCATCGCATAGGATTGAATGATGAATGGGCCGTAAGGTTGGTTTCTGTACGGCCCAAACGGGAGCAGGACTCTGCGCAGCCAGCGTGGAACGCCTGTGGGCGTATCACCTGCCAGCGACCAAAATGTGAGCGGAACTCCGGCTGCCTGCAATGCTTTGACGGTGTGGATATCGCGTGAATGGATTGCAGCGCTCATGAATTGAAATTTCTGGAGCTGCAAGGAGCTCATCATCAGCAATAACGCGCAGGTCGGCGCATATGTCGTGAAAGAGAACCACAAGCCGCGCGTCCTGGCTTCCACATCCTGGCGATAAGGCGGCCCCTCTGTCTCCGTGGCGCCTTCGCCCAGGGCTTGTCGCGCGGCGCCATAAAGCGCCGCCTGCTCGATAGAGCTTTTCAGGCTGAGACCGAACGCGATGATGCAGAGGACCAGCGTCAAGGGAAGGCTGATGGTGATCGCCTCGGTCAATCCGCTCCTCCCGCCATCCATCGTGACGCCCCAAATCACCAGCATCACCTGCCAGGCGGTCAACACGAGCCCGAAGGCCAGCAAGCGTCTGAAAAAAGGATAAGCCAGCTTGCGGCGCAACGGCGCGATCAGTTCGGCTGAACGTTGCGCCGCCTCGTCAACGCTCAGCCCTTCTTGCATCAAAGGCGGAACGATAAGTAGCGAATCAGCCCAACGCTTGATCTCAGCCGGCTTGAACGAACACAGTTTGCGCGCGAGGCCGGTCCATTCGGCCCAGGTCGCTCGGGCCAGCGCGCCGCCGCGCTGTCGGATAGCCCTGACAATATTGCCCGTGTCAATCTCCGGTTTCGCCATTTTCCGCGTCTGTTCAAGGAACAGCGCGCAGGCCGCAGTGACCGAGTTCTGCTTCCAAAGCGTAATGGCTGCGATCAGCAGCCAGAGCAGCCCAAAGACCAGGACAGCCTGTAACGGGCGCAGCCCAGGCAGTTTCACCGTAGCCATCAGAGTCAAGCCAATCAATAACCAACTCGGCCATTGCAAGCGCACGGCCAACACAGTCAGCTTGAATCTGTGCCGCCGGTTGATGGCGTCGGCCTGCTGGCGCATCCAGTCATTGCCCTTGAGTTGCAGGCTCAGTAGAAAAGCGAACGCGCCTGCCGTGGCGGGCCGGGCCGAAGGTTCTTTGGCCAGCGCCTGGCAAATGACGGCGTCGAGCGTTGCGGGTATATTTCCGCGCTTTTGACTCAGCGGCGCGGGCGCGGCTTCACGATGCTGTTGAAGCAATTCCGCAACGGTTCCGTGGAAGGGCACATCTCCGCTCAGCATCTGGTACGCGATCACGCCCAGGCCGTAAATGTCCGAGGCGTTGTCGAGTTTTTCGCCCCGGCATTGTTCGGGCGACATGTATTTCGGCGATCCCATCACCACGCCTGCGCGCGTCAATTGCTGTAGCGTCAGGTTCATCCGCAGCGTCTCATCCTCTGTGATGGAAAAGAGCTGTGGTTGCGGCGTCGTTGTCTCGCTTGTTTCGCTGATGACCGGCGCCGGTTCCGGCTCTTCGATCGCGAGCAAGTCATGCAATTGGGCGATGCCGAAATCCAGAACCTTGACGTTGCAACCGCCGATTCCCACGGGTTCGAGCCAGATGTTTTCCGGTTTGAGATCGCGATGCAGAATGCCCAGCCGATGAGCTTCGTCAATCGCCGCGCAGGTCTGGCTGAGAATATCCAGCGCGTCAGCGAGCGGCAGCGGACGTTTGTCTTTGAGCTTGACGGCCAGCGTGACGCCTTCAAGGTGTTCCATCACCAGATAGGCCAGCGGTTGCTCATTCTCGCCCGTGATGCCGAAGTCGGTCACATTGACGATATTCGGATGCCGCAACCGTCCGATGGTCTTGGCCTCGCGCCGGAAGCGTTCGATGAATTCGTGGTTGCCCGCCAGTTCCGGCGCAATCACTTTGACAGCCACACGGCGCCCCGTCCCGACGTGCAGCGCGCGATACACGGCGCCCATCCCGCCACGACCGCACAGTTCTTCCAAGCGGTATTTCCCATCGAGCAAGCGCCCGATCATCTGCCCGGTCGTCAAGGCGCCGGACGACGGAACCATCGACTCCTCGATCCGCGATTGCCAATGACCAAATTGAGGCGAGAGGCTGACGCGCATCACTGGCGATTCCATGAAGCTGCGATTTTCTTCGTGGGCGTCGAGCAGCGCTTGCAGATCACCGCCGAGCGCCGGATCGCTCTGCGCGGCGCGCGCCAGGAACTCCTCGCGCTCCTCTTTCGGATATTCCAGCGCCTGATGAAAAAGCTGATCGATCTTTTCCCAATCCTTGCTCATCGCTCGCCTCCATTGTCGTGACGTGTGTGCGATTGTTTAATATGCTTATGGTTCAATCAACCGTCCGTCACTGCAAATAGCGACAAAGTGGCGCGAATCCGCTAAGGCTGGCGAAAAAAAATCATGTCAGCGCCGCAAGCGCCGGCGAGCGTTGATTAGACCATGAGACACGCCGCTACCGCTCGCGGTACTGAAGCGTTCACAGCGCCAATTCTGAGGTGAAAGCTATGTCTACAAACTCATCGGAGATCAGCCTGCTGCTTGATCAATACCGCGACGGGCAAACAGAGGCGTTCGGGAAGTTGATGGCGCTGGTTTACGACGATCTGCGGCGGATTGCCGCCTGGCAGCTTCAGGCCGAACGCCCGGAGCATACCTTGCAACCCACCGCGCTGGCGCATGAAGCCTATCTGAAGCTGGCCGCTCAGAATCCGGTCGATTGGCAAAACAAGGCGCACTTCTTCGCCCTGGCCGCGCAGGTCATGCGTCACATTCTGGTGGATCACGCGCGCGCCAAACAGCGCGACAAACGCGGCGGCGGACAAGTCATCGTGGCGCTGGATGAGGCGTTCGAGTTGAGCCGTCCAAGCGAGCCGGGCCTGGTCGAATTGGATGAAGCGCTCAACGCGCTGGCCACTCAGGACGCGCGCAAAAGCCGGATCGTGGAACTGCGATATTTCGGCGGATTGAGCATTGAAGAAACCGCCGACGTGCTGGGGATTTCGCCGGCGACCGTGAGGCGTGAATGGACGCTGGCAAAAGCCTGGTTGCGGCTTGAGTTGAGCAAAGGCGGCGGCGGCGGCTGAGGTCAGCCGTTTCAGGGGTCAGGGGTCAGGTTCCAGGGGTCAGGTTCCAGGGGTCAGGGGGCAGCACAAGATTGAGCTTACCTGAAACCTGAAACCTGACCCCTGACCCCTGACCCCTGACCCCTGACATATTTTTCGGCTCGGGGATCACTTCAATGGCGTAGATCAGCGCGTAATTTACGACCGGCTTAAACTCCAACAGGATGTAGCCTTGTTCATTGGGCGCGATGCCGGTAAAGGTCTTTTCCAGGGCGCAATCGGCCCCGCCCGTTTCTTTGAAGACGTCGAGGTTCTTCAACAGCGCTTCGCCATTACAGAAGACGTGAAAGATGCGGCTGCCAGGCCCGCCGCCCATCGAATTGGCCGTGCCGAAGTACCTCTCGGCGAACCTGAGCGTGACCGTGTATCGCCCCGGCGCCACGGGGATGGCGTAGGAGAAATTGCCGTAGCGTTCGACCCGGTAAAGCTCCGGGGTGTCTGTTCCCGCGACGGCCCCGACCCGTTCGACCGTTTGCCCGCCTTTGAAATAGCAGTCGGGGCCCCATTCCTGCCCCTCTTTCGTGAAGACCGCCGCGTCGTGCGGGGTGATCCTGACCGGATGAATCTGCCCCGGAAGGCCGGGGAGAATCTCGATCGCGTTGAGCAGCGCTTTGGCGTTCGGGCGGGAGGAGAATTTCAGGTGAAGAAATCCATCCTCCGCCGGCGTGAGGTCTTTGAAGACTCTGACGTCGGCGATTCTGGCGCCTCCGGCGTTGGCGTATATGTCGTACATCCAAAGCAGAGGTTTCCCGTTCGCGACCACGTGCATCAACCGGCTGGTCTCGCCGCCGCCCACCAATTCCTCCGGGCCGAAGAAGGTCTCGGCGAAATGCAGCCGAAGCTCGTATACGCCGGGTTTGAGCGGGATGTCGTAAGTGAAATCGCCGAGCCTGGAAACGCGATAGATTTCAGAATCGAGAGTCCGATAGATGAACTGTTTTTCCGACCTGTCAGGCGTTCCGCCCGTGAAGTAGCGATCGCCGCTCCAGATCTTGCCCGCGTGATCCTGGTATCTTGTGACATTTGAGCCGGCGAGAATCCGAATGGCCCCCTCTTCCGGCGCTGCCCGGTTTGGCGCCGGCGCGGGAGTGTTGGCAGCCAGCTCCGGCAATCCCGCTGGAGTCAGGGTTGCGGACGCCGCGCCCTTGCGAGACGAGAGCGCCTCCTTGCCGGCGAAGGTCAGGAAGATCAGGCCGATTCCAACACCCAGGCCGAAAACGACCCTGAATGTAGTCGGGCGCGAGCCGCGCGATTCGACATGCGCTGGCAATTGGGCGGGCGATTCAGGCTCGTGATGAGCCGGGAGAGAATCTTGCGCTTCAGCAGGCGCCGGAGAGTCCGTACAAGACTGAGGACTCGCCGGGCCGTTTTTCGTGAAGACCGGGACATAATGCCCGACCGGAATGGTCAATCTTATCGAGTGATCCGCGCCTTCGGTCTCGTAATATTGGCGCAGCTTTTCGCGCAACCGTCTGATTTCCACCCTGACAATCGAGTCCTCTTTTTTATCGAAGTCGGGCGCGCGTCCGAAGGCCTCAACACCGATGGTGTATTCCTTGAGCAGGTCGGCCTCGCCCTGAAAATACTTCTGACAAAGATAAGAGAGCAGATTGACCAGTGAAGGAGTGCGCACGAAAAGGCTGGAGTCAAGAACCGCTTCTAACTCAGCCTTTTCGTCTTCCAGAGACAATTTACCCTGGTCTTGATCTTGCATGAAGGACTTCTCCTGCGGGGGATCGGGAGTTTAACAAGAGAAAAAGTGCGCAACAAGCAGAGTCACATCGAAAATAACCCAAGGCGCCCTGAAGCGCCTAACCTTGTAACCCCGGGTTAAACTATTGAAACATAACGATATTGTCGAGCTAACCCTGTTGATACGAAACTTAGCCCCTATAACCTTGCCAGCGGGGCATGAAAATCGCATGTTGCGGCCTGGCCACAAACTTTGCTGGGACGAATCCTATTTGTTGACTGACCAAATGAGAATCATATCGTGAATGCAAGGCATTACAGCCTCTGGTTGCCTTACCGCATTCAAGTTCGACTTTTGAGGAAGCCAGGCAAACCGGACAGTTTGCCCTACAGAAATCCGGAGGAATCATTCAGGTCGCTGTGGTGACGCCCTGAAACGATTAAAACCGCATCGCGAATGTAGGGCAAGCTGTCCAGTTTGCCTGGCTTCCTTTTTGTATATCGCCATCACGCGGAACCCGGACGACGCGAACGCATCCGCGGTTCTATTGCCAGGCGCTTTGTCGCGGACAAATGAAAAACGCTAGTGTTGTTATTTGGCGTTGTTGTTCTCAGTCAGAGTGATCATTCGATCCACCTCTTTCACTTCAACCGTTTCTCGCGCGCCACTGGGCCAGCGAATCTCCAGCTTCTCCACCTTCGTGGCCTTTCCCAGACCGAAATGTAGTCGCAGGTCGGATTGCGAGCAGTAGCTCGCGCCGCTGATGACGTCGGCGCGCTGGCGTTCGCCGCCGGCCGTCAGCCAGGCCGTCGCGCCGATGGCGTCGCGCGGGCTTTTGGGGCCGCCGACCAGTTTCAACCTCAGCCAATGTCCGGCCTCTTTCGTCACATTGCGTAGGACGGTCGGCGCGTCGTCGCAATTGTTGAGCACGACGTCCACGCGCCCGTCATTGTCGAAATCGCCAAATGCGGCGCCGCGCGCCGACTTCACGACGGCCAGACCGCTGCCCGTCGCGGCGGGCGCCAGATCAAATACCTTCCCGTTTCTGTTTTTGAAGAGCAGCGGCCGCTGCGCCCAGGTAGTGCCCCAATCGTATTTGTCCACCTGCGGGTAGACGTGGCCGTTGGCGACGAAGACGTCTTTCAATCCGTCGTTATCGAAGTCCAGGAAGCCCGCGCCCCAGCCCAGAAAGGGAATCGTCGGCGTGCCGTGCCCGGACGCGAAAGTTACGTCGTCGAACAGCGCCTCGCCCACTCTTTCTGAGATGTTGTGGTAAAGCGTGTTTGTATCGTCGGAAAAATTGGTGAGGTAGCAATCGGGCTTGCCGTCGTTGTCGTAATCGCCCACGGCCAAACCCATCGCGGCCTGCTCGCGCCCGTCTTCGTTGAGCGCGAAGCCGGAGACGAAGCTGGCGTCTTCAAACACGCCGCCGCCTTTATTGAGGTAAAGAAACTTCGGCGTCGAATCGTTGGCGACCATCAGGTCGAGTTTGCCGTCGTCATCAATATCGCAAAACGCCGCGCCGAAGCCGTAATAGCCCTTCTCATCGGCCACGCCGGCCTGAAGGCTTACGTCCGTGAATTTGCCGCCGTCGTTGCGCAGCAGATGATCCGGCGCGCCTTCCAATCCGCGCGGGCCGCACATCACCGGCTGGCCGCGATAATGACAATACTTCTGGCCGTCTTTAGTCGTGCGCGCTTCGGGCGGGTTGGACGGGTCGAATGCGACGTAGCCCGCGACGAACAGGTCGAGGTCGCCGTCGCCGTCGTAATCGCCGAAGGTCGCGCCTGTAGACCATCCTTCAATCGCCGCGCCGACTTTTTCGGCCACGTCGGTGAACGTGCCGTCGCCGTTGTTGCGGTAGAGCCGGTTCTTGCCGAAATTGGTGACGTAGAAATCCTCCAGGCCGTCGTTGTCGTAATCGCCGGCG
>Ga0154003_1000271_pt1 | contig 16055 bp, 14 predicted proteins | sample TSFL087MetaG_FD_104679 | JGI IMG/M metagenome (GOLD analysis project Ga0154003, IMG submission 104679) | Attine ant fungus gardens microbial communities from Florida, USA - TSFL087 MetaG | ecosystem: Host-associated > Fungi > Mycelium > Unclassified | place: USA: Florida, Lake Talquin State...
AACACTGGGAGACTGCTTAAAAAGTAAGGTTGAGCCAGGATATGTTGTGGTTGAACTTCACTGCGATCACAACATCTTCTATGCCAAAACACTTTTTAAGCAGTCTCCCTGTGGTCCCCGTGGTAAGTCAGTCTTTACCGTACACTGATTTGAAATCCGCTCTAAGGTCGGGATACGTTAAAAAAATAAGCCTCTCAACGATAAAAGCCGGGGAAACAAAAAGGGCAAAAAGCGCAAAAAGGACAAAACCCTTGCCTTTTTTGCGCTTTTTGCCTTTTTTGCTTCCCCCTTCCATCACAGCGGGGAATATATGTCCAGACGCTAGATGATCAGCCTATTACAGCAGGACGCGCCGCGCCCCTTTTAGCCAGCCGTTCGTCGCAGGCCGCCCAGTTGATATTCGAGAAGAAGGCCTCGATGTATTTCGGACGATCCGCGGGCGCATAATCGCGTATGAACGCATGCTCCCACACGTCCATGATCAGAATCGGACTGAAGCCCGCGACATTGCCCGTCTCGTGCAGGTTAATCCAGTGATTCGACAGCCGCTCGGCGACCGGGTCCAGTTAGCAGGCGGCCCATCCAACGCCGCGCATCTTGCCAGTGGTCACGAAATTCTTCTTCCAGTTCTCGTAACTGCCGAAGCTCGATTCGGCGGCCTTGTAGAAAGCCGAATTCTTATCGGGGTCGCCGCTGCCGCCACTCATCATGTTCCCGAAATACCACTCGTGCAGAACCATCCCGTTGTATTCGAAGCCGAGCCTGCGGGTCAGCTCGGAAAAGACTGGCATCTCTCTCGCTGTGATCTCGCCCCTTGACATCTCGGCGATCTGCTCGTTGAGAAGGTTGGTATTGGTCACGTAGCCCTCGTAGAGCTTGAAGTGCATCGCCAGCGTCCCGTCAGAGATGCCGTTCAAGCCACTCAGGTTGAATGTCTGCGCTTTATATACAACATTGCCCATACTCGTTTATTGCCTCCTGGAATTTAAGCCTGTTAGAAACACAAAGGGGCAAAGTATCAAAGGGGCAAAGATCGGCTTGGAAGAAACCCCAGGCCCATCTTTGCCCCTTCGATCCCTTGACCCTCTGTGTTGAAGTTGCGATTCATCTGTCTATTGCTCGCGGCGCATAAGCAACGCGGCGATGACGATTATACTTAAGATGATGACCAATCCGCCGGGCATCATTTTGAATTCTCCCGAGCGGATCGTAGCGACCCCGAACCTGCCTAGCAGGAGCAGGGCGACGATCAACGAAACCCACCAGCCGGCGCTGTAAGAGCCTTTCATCATCGCCACCGCCGCGCCCACCAGCATTATCCCCGAAACGCCGCCCGCGATTAGCGAGGGCATGCTTTGAGCCTTGACGTATCCCATCACGCCGCCAACGGCTACCAGAATTCCGTAAATCAACACCAGCCATGCGATCATATATTGTGAACCTCGATTGTAAGCGTAGAAGTGATTGTTACATCGAACACCCGAATGTAGTAGAGATCACTCAAATACTCAAGCGCAAATCCCTCAGGTCAACATGCCGCTTCGGCGGAGCGGCGGCGCGAGGAGTTTTGGCCTCTGTCCCATTCTTGAAACTTAAAGAATAGCGTCGGAAAAATATCGCGTTTACATGCCGCCATTTACGCGCGACCACAAGATGTAGTTGAGAATTGCTGTTGACAGTCTGTATCTAGTGGAATATATTCCCCGTCGCTCAAAGCCAAGAGGACAGTAAATCCGCAGCGACCCGGGCGCTTTTCGTTTACCCTGTTGTAAGCGTTCCGAGTCTCGAACAGCTCTAGCGTCGCCTGTCACGGTCCCCCTGACCGCCGCTGACTTGCGTCCCCACCCTGACTTTTTCGGACTTCTGGCCGTCTGGCGTTTGTTTCAAACAGACAGATCGAGAGATCGCTATCAAGAGAGACACAAGAGGACACAAGGAAAGCGCCATGAGTGTAAACAAACAAAAAGTCATTAAATTCGCCGCCCCCGCATCTCACTATTCTCCGCTGGGAATCAACGCCCAGCGCGTAGTCGCGAAACGTTATTCACTCAAGGACATCACAGGCAACCCGCTCGAACAATGGGATGACATAGTCAAACGAGTCGTCAGCCACGTGGCCAAGGCCGAGACTAATCCGGCCCGCCGCGAAGAGTTTATGATCAATATGATGCGGCTGATGGAGACTCGCGCTTTCATTCCGAACACTCCTTGTCTGGTCAACGCAGGCAAACCCAAAGGTCAATTGGCGGCCTGTTTCCCGGCAGGAACCATGATCAGCTCGATCGACGGCCCCAAGCCTATTGAAGAGATCAGGGAGGGCGACTTCGTACTCACCAGCCGAGGCAGATACCGCCGCGTAACCGAGACGATGCGGCGGGAGAGTTATCTCTATCGCCTTAAGATCGACAAACTGCCGGAGATGCGCGTCACCGGAGAGCATCCCTTCTTCACTGACCAGGGCTGGATTGACGCGGCGGACCTGGAACCCAGACGCCACTTCGTCCAGATCGGCTGTAGCGCCGAGCGCGCCGGCGAACCGATCACGATTGACATTGCGGGCGCGCAGGCGGGCGATTTCATTTATCAACCGAATGTCGATCGCAGAATGCGCAGCGGCCCGATTTCGCGCCACGTCTCGCCTGTGGGCGCAGGCGTTCAAGTAGACGAGGAGATCGCTTGGATGCTTGGGATGTATATCGCCGAAGGCTCAATCACCGACGGCCGCGACATCCGCTTCACACTCTCGACGGACGAACAGAAACACGCCGACCGCATCTGCGTCATCCTGCAAGATCGCTTTGGGTTGACAGCAAGCAAGACCGTGACCAATCACGAAGAGCGCGGCAGTTCCTGGCTCAGCGTGCGCGTCAACTCGGAGCTATTCGCCCTGTGGCTGCAAAACAACTTCGCCAGCGGCTTCGATCGCAAGCGCGTGCCGCAGTGGATGATGACCGCCGACGAGCCGGTTCAATCCGCTTTCCTTAAAGGCATTGCGGACGGCGACGGCGCGCCAATCAATACGCAACAAGTTCGCATCACGCTCTCGAATGAAATTCTGGTCAGGCAAATTTTCGAGATCGCCACGCGCCTGGGCTACTATCCGACGCTGCGCCGCGAACATATGCCGCCTAACGCAACCGTTCGTCCATGGGCAGTCGCCTTCGGGCCTACCTACAACGCCGGTATGGCGCGCGGCGGCTTCTATCGCGTGCGCGAGGTGGAACTCACTGAAGAGTACGCCACAGTCTACAACTTCGAGGTTGAAGAAGATCATACCTACGTCGCCAATCAGGTCGTCGTGCATAACTGCTTCGTCCTGCCGGTGCCCGATTCGCTCGAAGGGATCATGGAGCACGCCAAATACTGCGCGCTCATCCACCAGAGCGGCGGGGGCACCGGGATGACCTATGAACGCTTGCGCCCAGCGGGCACGCCAGTCGGCGAAGGGCGCGGAATGGCTTCAGGCCCGGTATCGTTCATGCAGATCGTCAACACGATGACCGAGACCGTTAAGCAGGGCGGCGTCCGGCGCGGCGCGAACATGGGCATTCTGTCGGTTCATCACCCCGACATCCTGCGATTCATTCAGGCCAAGACCGATCAGAAATCGCTGACCAATTTCAACATCTCGGTCACCGTCACGGACAAATTCCTGAGGGCTGTTGAAAACAATGAATGGTTCCAGACCGAGTTCGAAGGCCAGCCGTGGGAGCGCCCGGTTTTCGACCCGCTGGCGAAGACCGGCGACGGGGAACAGGGCGGCGATTACGCCTACAAAGGCCAGCAGCCGCCCAAGCCGGGAATGGTCTATGCGCCCGACATCTGGGAGCGCATCATCGCTTCGACTCACCGCTGGGCCGAACCCGGAATCATCTTTATCGACAACGTGAATCGTTACAATCCGCTGCGCAACTCGATGGGTTTGAAGAAGGCGTCTAATCCTTGCGCCGAACAAATGCTCCACGATTACAACGCCTGCAACCTCGGCTCGATTGACGTGGCGAAGTATTACGACGAGAGGACCGACGATGTTGATTGGGATCGGTTCTCCGACGACATCTACTGGAGCGTGCGCTTCCTCGACAACGTGATCGACTCCTGTGACTGGCCCCTGCCGCAGATTCACGACACGGTACATCGCACGCGCCCGGTGGGACTGGGCATTATGGGCTTCGCCGACCTCTGCCTGCAAAAGCGCATCTCTTACGGCAGCGAAGAGTCGGCCGCGTTCGCCGACACGATGATGGACTTCTTCCGCAAAGAGTCATGGCGGGCGTCGCTCGCGCTCGGCGCTGAGAAAGGCGCGATGCCTGAATTCGAGCCGAACCGCGATCTCTACGAAGAACTGATCTACAAAGAGGTCGGACTCGAACACTCGATCCCGCTCACGCCGCGCAATTATGAAGTGACCACCGTCGCGCCGACCGGAACCATCTCGCTCGTCGCCGAGACCAGTTCAGGTTGCGAGCCTAACTTCTCTTACGCATACGTGCGCCGCGACACTCTGGGCACGCGCACTTACGCGCACCCGATCGCGGCCAAGGCGCTAGGCATAGAGTTGGACAATACTGATTCCGCATCAATCGAACGCGCGGCCAGTTACATCGTCGAGAATCGCGACAAGTTGCCCGGGTATTTCGTCGACGCGCACACGCTGGTGCCGGACGACCATCTCCTCGTGCTCAAAGCGTTTCAGGATCACGTCGACAACTCCATTTCGAAGACCGTTAACGCGCCGTCGAGTTATTCGATTGAAGATACCGACCGAGTGCATCGTCTGGCGTGGAAGATGGGCGTCAAGGCGGTCAGTTATTACCGCGACGGCTCGCGCGACAACCAGGTGCTGACGGCCGTCGGCGCCGGGCAGAAGGCCGAACAAAAGCCCGAAGTCAAGGCCGAAGCGCCGGCCCCGGCCTTTGTCGCCGTTCCCCCGACGGTTCAGCCCGCCAAGGTCGAGCCTTCGGGCAAGATCGAGCGCCCACGCGAGTTGACCGGCTCGACCTGGCAAATTTCGTTCGATCATCAGAACCTCTACGTCACGGTCAATCACGACGGAGTCCGCGTGCTCGAAGTCTTCGCCACCGGCGCCGGGCTTTCGGTCTCAGTGGGACTGCTCGCGTCTAAGATGTTGCGCGGAGGCTTCGAACCCGAACAGGTCGCCGCCAGTCTCAACAAAGTCATCGGCAATCACTCGGTCTGGTTCAACGAGCGGCTTTGCACGTCGCCGGAGCAAGTGGTCGCTGAATGCATCATGCTCACCAAGCGCCGCTTGATGAATCTCCCCGATTCCGCGCGCGCCGCGGCCAAACAGGCGACAGTTCAAACCGAACAGCGGCAGGCCGCGCCGCAACCGGCGACGACCGGAATTCCCAACACGGTCTCGATTGACTCGAAGAAGGTGATCACCACCTGCCCGGAGTGCAGCAGCAAGCAGATCGAGTACGCGGGCGGGTGCTACACCTGCCGTGATTGCGGATTCTCAAAGTGCGTGTAGCGTCGTTTGATTGCTGTAGCCTGACTCCCGTGCTATCGTTTTGTTATGATCGTGTCGTTCAAAAATGAAGGCACGGAAGACATTTTCAATGGCAAAAGTACGCGGGCGGCGCGCAAGACATGTCCGGTGTCCCTATGGAAAATCGCCGCCCGTAAACTTGACCAGCTCGACTCTGTAATCGCGCTGAGCGAATTGCGAATCCCACCCGGCAATCAGTTAGAAGCATTGGCTGGAGATCGCAAAAGGCAACACAGCGTTCGGATCAACGAGCGATACCGAATATGTTTTGTGTGGACAGACTTGGGTCCTGATGACGTGGAGGTTGTTGATTACCATTAGTTCCCGCAGAAGAGGTGAAATATGATTCGTGTTCCCACGCGCCGCGCCCCAACACATCCCGGCGAAATGCTCTTAGAAGAGTTTTTAACGCCAATGGGACTGACCCAGCGCGATCTGGCTGATGCGATCCACGTCCCCTATCAGCGCATCAACGAGATCATCAATGAACGGCGAGGCGTAACGCCCGGCACTGCGTTGCGCCTTGCAAAGTTTTTTAGGATGTCGGCGGATTTTTGGATGAATCTGCAAATGCGTTGGGATTTGTATCAGGCTCAGCAAGCTGAGCAAGAGGCATTGAAAAGTATCCGGCCTCATGCCCAAGTGGCGGGGTAGATCAAGTCAGCCATCCAAACACGCCGTAATGAACAAAGTGGCCCTTCTAATTCAGAATATCTCATCACGTAAATTGAGGCCACTATCCATTTTTCTGTTTGGTCGATGGTCGCCAGATGCGTCCCGGCGTTAGGGTGATATGTCAAGCGCCAGAGACATTTCTGCAATAATGCGGAAGGTTCGCGGAAGCGGCACGACCCCGGAGATGAAGTTTCGCAAGGCGCTCTGGGCCGAGGGGCTGCGCTACAAGCCCAATGCGGCGCAGTTGCCAGGCAAGCCCGATGTCGTTCTGGCGGCGCATAAGACGATCATATTCATTGACGGCGATTTCTGGCACGGCGGCCAGTGGCGAAAACGGAAACTCTCGGCCCTCGAAGATCAGTTTGAGCGGACGAAGTCGAGGGATTACTGGCTAAAAAAAATCCGTCGCAACATGCGCCGCGATTGCGCCGTCACCGCCGAGCTTCTGTCGCAGGGCTGGACGGTGATTCGATTCTGGGAGAGCGACATTCGCAACGATCTGGCGGGGTGCGTTGAAAAGACCTTGAGAGTTTTGAGCGGCAAAATCAAACCGGACATCATGTCCGTGGCTCCTCAGAAGACTTTCGCGGAATTCTTCGCCGGTATAGGTCTCCTCAGAATGGGATTGGAGCGGCAAGATTGGTCTGTCGCCTTCGCCAACGACGTGGACGAGCGGAAGCGCGAGATGTACGACGCGCATTTCGGCGACGCGGACAAACATTTCAAGCTCGGCGACATTCACGACCTGTCGGCAAGAGACGTGCCGACCGTGACTCTGGCGACGGCTTCATTCCCCTGCAACGACCTCAGCCTGGCCGGTTCGCGCAACGGGCTTCGCGGCGAACAGTCGTCGGCCTTCTGGGATTTCGTCAGAATTCTTGACGAGATGAAGAAGCGACGCCCGCCCATCGTGTTGATTGAAAATGTCACAGGCTTTCTGACTTCGCGCGGCGGCGATGATTTTAAAGAGGCGCTGCTTGCGCTGAACGGGCTCGGCTACCGCATCGACGCGTTTATTTTGGACGCGGCGCGTTTCACGCCGCAGAGCAGGCAGCGACTGTTCGTCGTGGGCGTGTTGCGGGAAAAATCTTCGCCGCCGGCGCCTCAAGCTCTCGATGGAGATGAATTGAGGCCGGCGGCGCTGGCGCAATTCATCTCATCACATCCCGAAATCAATTGGGACATACGCGCTTTGCCCGCGCCGCCTGAGAGCGCGATCAAGCTGGAAGAGATTCTCGAAGACCTGCCCGACGACGCGCCCGAATGGTGGAGCGCCGAGCGCGCCGAGTACCTGTTGAATCAAATGAGTCCGCGACACCGCGAGACGGCGGAGCGGATGATAGCCGGCTCGAAGTGGCGCTACGGCGCGGTCTTTCGCCGCGTCAGACAGGGCAAGTCGATGGCCGAATTGAGGACCGACGGCATAGCCGGTTGTCTGCGCACGCCGCGCGGCGGCAGCGGCAGACAGATATTGTTCAAAGCGGGCAAAGGGAAGTATTTTGCGAGACTCTTCACGCCGCGCGAATGCGCCCGGTTAATGGGGGCGGACGATTACAAAATCTCCGCGCCCACAAATCAGGCGCTCTTCGGCTTCGGCGACGCGGTCTGCGTCCCGGTGATCGAATGGATCGCGGAGTATTATCTCGACCCGGTCGTCAACGAATTGATCCGAGGACGCGCCTTACGCGAAGCCAGGCGCTAATCGGAACAACCGGTATTGGGAGTTCAGTTTGACTGAACCCCAGTCTTGGCCCCAGTCTTGGGTGGAGTAAAAGTGAACCAAACGCTAGCCTCCGACGCGGAGCTTGAAAATGGCTGAACAACGCATCATTTCACTCATCGCCAGCGCCACGGAGATCGTTTGCGCGCTAGGCTTCGAATCGCAAATGGTCGGGCGGTCGCACGAATGCGACTTCCCCGCTTCGGTCAAGCGTCTGCCCGTTTGCACCAGCCCGAAGTTCGAAGTAGAGGGGTTGAGCTACGAGATCGACGAGCGCGTCAAAGCGATTTTGCAGGAGGCGCTGAGCGTTTATCGCGTGGACGCGGATCTGCTCGAACGTCTGCGGCCCACGCACATCGTCACCCAGTCGCAGTGCGAGGTCTGCGCGGTCAGCCTCAAGGACGTCGAGCAGGCTGTGTGCCAGTTCACAAGCTCGCGGCCCGTCATCGTCTCGCTCGAACCGAACGCGCTGGCCGACGTATGGTCGGACATTCGTCGCGTGGCCGAGGCTCTGAACGCGCCCGAACGCGGCGAAGAACTCATCGCGAGGTTGCAGCGGCGAATGAACGAGATCGCGGAGAAGGCGCGAACGGCGGCGTCGCGCCCGACTGTGGCCTGTATCGAATGGATCGATCCACTGATGGCGGCGGGCAACTGGTCGCCGGAGTTGGTGGAGATGGCCGGCGGCGTGAACCTCTTCGGCGAGGCCGGCAAGCACTCGCCGTGGATGAGTTGGGAGGAACTGGTCGCGGCTAATCCTGACGTGATCTTCATCTCGCCCTGCGGCTTCGACATCGCGCGCACGATGGAAGAGACGGATTTGTTGACCGGCAAACCCGAATGGCGGGAATTGAAAGCGGTAAAAGAGGATCGCGTCTTTGTCGCTGACGGCAATCAATATTTCAATCGTCCGGGACCGCGCCTGGCTGAATCATTGGAGATCCTGGCTGAGTTGCTCCATCCCGAATTGTTCAATTTTGGCCACGAAGGAAAAGGCTGGGTAAGATTGGCTCCTCCTGTTATTGCGGAAGCGCCGCGCGATTGCGGCAATGACAAATGATAAATGTAATATGAACAATGGAAAATGACCTGGGCTTTAAGGGCATTTAATAGCTGGGGACTTGACGCTTATCCCACGTTTAGCTATTTTCATTCTTCAATCATCAGAAGGGGAGTAGATCATCCTCGCGCGTAGCGAGGATCTGAGTGAGTCGTCAGGACGATCGCCTAGGAAAGGCGGTCCGGCTCGCCAGCAAGGCCGCTCAAGGCCGAGGGATCAAGACCTTTTGCGGCGCCGTGATTGGCAATTCGCAAAAGGTCTTTTTTATTTGGCGCGCGCGCCATGTGTTACAGTAGCCCAACCGTGAGGGAAGGCTCGATGACCGCGCCTCCCTCACGGTCAGGTTACCGTAACCCGCGCGTCGCGCCTGAGAGGAGAAGGGATATGACTGGGAATCGATTGAAGACTTTGCTTCTGCTCGCCGCGCTCACCGCCCTGGTTCTTTTCATCGGACAGGCGATCGGCGGTCGCGGAGGTTTGATGATCGCCATTGTATTGGCCGGCGTGATGAACTTCGTCAGCTACTGGTGGTCAGACAAGATCGTGCTGCGGATGTATCACGCGCAGGAGGTCACTGACGCCGAAGCGCCGGAGTTGTACGGCATCGTGCGCCAACTCGTCCAACGCGCCAACATCCCGATGCCGCGCGTCTATATCATTCCGGAAGAGACCCCGAACGCGTTCGCCACGGGGCGCAACCCGCAACACGCGGCTGTGGCCGCCACCGTGGGGCTGATGCGAATGCTCGACCGTCGCGAGTTGGCCGGCGTGATCGGGCACGAACTTTCTCACGTGATGAACCGCGACACGCTGATCATGACCGTCGCCGCGGCGCTGGCCGGCGCTTTAGGCTACCTGGCGCAATTCGCGTTCTTCTTCGGCGGCAGGTCCGACGATGAAGAGGCCCCGAATCCGATGGTCGCGATCTTCGGGATGGTAGTCGCCATGATCGCCGCGCCGCTGATCCAGATGGCCATCTCGCGCTCGCGCGAATACATGGCCGACGAGGCCGGGGCGCGTCTGACCACCGACCCGCTCGCGCTTGCGAGCGCGCTGCGCAAGATTGACGGATGGAGCAAACAGATTCCGATCCATTCCGGCAATCCGGAAACCGCGCATTTGTTCATCATCAACCCGTTTTCTGGCGGCGGCATCGCCAACCTCTTCAGCACGCACCCCTCGACCGAGGATCGCGTCGCGCGGCTGGAGGCGTTGGCGAGAGGCGGAGCGCCTCAATCCGCGCAACCAATATTGACATAAACAGATCAGATGTCAGATGTCAGATGTCAGTGAGGAACAGATATCAGACATCTGTATTGCTCTTCGCCGGCGCCTGACATCTGACATCTGACATCTGACACCTGATATCTGATCCTCCATATGCCAAACGCGCGCACTCACGACGCAATTACCTACGCAATAATTCCTCTCACCTTTATCGCTGCGGAAATCTATTGGAGCAATTATGCCACGTCGGCCCTCGCCACTGTCGCGATGTTATTTTCGGGATTGATGTTCGGACCCGATCTCGACCTCGACAGCAAGCCTTACCGCCGTTGGGGGCCGTTGAAGTTTTTATGGAAGCCCTATCAGGTCGCGCTGCCGCACCGCTCGGTGCTTTCGCACGGCCCCGTCCTCGGCACCATCATTCGCATAATCTATTTTCTGATCGTATTCTCGCTGTTCGCCGCGACCGTGCTCTACCTCAGGCATCGCTACATCAACGGCGCGGAGACTTCATGGCAGGGCGAAGTCGGAGCGATTAAAGCCGACCTGTTCACGCTCTTCAACGAAACCGACAAGCAGTATTTATGGGGAGTCTTCGGAGGGTTGTGCGTAGGAGCCTTGGCGCATACCACGGCGGACATCGTCTGGTCGGCGATCAAGCGACGAAGACGAAGACGAAGATGAGACGGGGCGACAAGGCGACGGGGCGACGGGGCGAGGGAGAAATAAGGAGATTTGATGACGCTGATGCTGTCTCCTTGTTTCTCTCTCGCCCTGTCGCCCCGTCACCCTGTCGCCTTGTCGCCCTGTCGCCTTAGAAGAGCACGTCGAAGTCGACTCTGAATCTGCGCTGGTTGTTTCCGAAGAAGGTTCCGAATTGCGGGTCGCCGGTGTTGCGGCGGACGTCGAGCGCATTGAAATGGTTGGTCAAGTTGATTCCGGTCACCGCAAAGCGAACGGCGTATTTCGGCGAGACCTGGATATCTTTCGAGACGCGGGAATCAAAGGACAAGAAGTTTGGGAATCGTTTTGAATTGACCTCGCCTACAAAAGCCTGCGAAGGATCGATCGTCGAAAAAGGCAATCCGTTGCGGTATTCCATGATCGGCGCGTATCTCATCTTCCACGGCAGGTCGAATGTTCCCCAGCCAAGGAAGCGATTCGGCAGATCGGCCGAGCCTCGCGCGAATTGATTGACGCGGACCACTGGGAAGGGGAAATTGCCGATGTAGGTGTTGAATTCGTTAACGTCGGCGCGCGAACGGCTGTTGACGTAAGAGAGGAACACCTGCTGCTTACCATCCTGGAACATCATCTTCCCGATCAGCTCGAATTGCCGATAGCGGGACTTGCCTCCGCCGCCCAGGACCAACGCGTCCAGTCCCTGCACCACCTTCGGGTTGAGGACGATGAGGCCCGAAGAATTACTACTCAAATAACCTCCGCGAACCCGCAGCCAAGGCGCGACCGCCCGTTCGACCTCAAAGTTCCAGGTCCCGCTGTAAGGGGCGAAGTTGCCGGCGTCCGAACTGCCGCCGATGAACGCGTTCTTGCGGAGTTCGGCCCTGTCCGTGATGTTGAAGAATCGGCGGGGCCCGTCGATGACCGAGCCGTCGGGCGCGAACGTCGTCATTACCTGCTGGGGATATCTGTTGAACGCGTAGACGTTCAACGGCACGCGGTCGTAAAAGATTCCGTAGCCCGAACGAATGACCGTCTTCTGGTCAGCGAACGGAGTCCACGCCAGACCGGCGCGAGGCGCCAGGCGGAATGTTTCGGTAATCCCCTGGCGTTCGAATCTCAGCCCATAATCGAGCGCGAGTTTGGGCGAGACGACCCAATGATCCTGTCCGAAGAAATAGGTCTCCAGATCGACCAGGTCAAAAGGCGCGCCGTCCAGGTACTCGATTCGGCGCAGAGGCGTCCCCTGGTTGTCGAGGATGTTGACGGGGCGCGCGCGGAATTCGCCGCGGTTGGAAGTGCGAGTGATAACCGAGCCGAACTTGAAATTGTGATCGCCTCCAAAAATCCCCTTCCCCTGAATCGGTTTGAGCGAAAACGTCTCCATCCATTCCCCGCGACGGGCTTCCCGATTCTGCGTGCTGAAATAGTTTCCGGTGTTCGCGGTAGGGGTCAGGTTCATGTCGGCGGCGCCCTGCCCGTAGACGTTGACCATGTAGTTTTTGACCGTCAATGCGCTCTCGAGCAGGTTCTGGCCCAGCGTCAAACGATCAATCAGCGTGCCCGTGTAATCTTTGCCCTTCCAGTTCGGCGTTACGGGACGGCGGTTGAAGAAATCAAGGCCGAAGAAACTGTCTTTGCGCGGCGCCAGGTGGAACGTGCCCGTCAGCGTGTGAGTGCCCGAAAAGAGGTAATCGAGTTGCGTGAACGAATTGACCGATTCCGACTTCGATTCCTTGTTCGGAAATTCGAGCGTTTGAACCGGGCGTTTGCGGATCGCATACTCCGTGCCCTGAGAGATAAACAAGCGATTCTTGATCAGCGGCCCGTTGAAGACGACGCGAGGAGTCGCGTCGCGCAGCCCGCGCAGATGGCCGCTGAAATAACGGAATTCGGGCAGCGGGTCATTCAGCTCGAAGTTCCATTTATCGCCGCCGCGCTTCGTCTCGACCGATACGACGCCCGCCGTGAACCGCCCGTACTGAGCCATATAAGGCGTCTTGAAGACGCTGATCGATTGCACGCTGTCAACGGGCACGGTCATTCCGAACTGCCCCGTGGCCGGGTCAGTCACGTCGGCGGAATTGACGATGAACGCGCTGCGATTTTCGGCCGAGCCTGAAATTCTGATCCCGCCGTCAGGAGCGCGAATGACGCCGGGAACCAGCGGCAACAGGTCCGCGGCTGTCTTCGGGAGGCTAGGCAGGTCTTTAACTTGAGAGACCTGTAGCTCCGTCACGCTCGTGGAAGTTTGTTCCGGCAACGCGCCCGCCGAACTGCTCGCGTTGATATCGACCTTGTCGGTCAGGCTCTTCGGCGTCAGCGCGAATTTAATTTCGACCGGATTCCCGTCGGTCAGTGAAATTCTCTTTTGCGTGGGGATTTCAAAACCGTCTTTGGAAACGATGACCTCATAATCGCCCGCCGGAAGGTTATCGACGACGGCGACGCCTTTTTCGTCCGTGGCCAGGACGCGCAGGACCATGTCATTGAGTTTCAACTGCACGGCCGCGCCGGCGACCAGGGCGCCGGACTCATCCTGCACGACAATGCGAACCTGGTTGTTCGACGACTGTGGCTGTTGAGCAAGGGCGGTTTGCGTTACCAGCAATAAACCAACCGCCAGCCCCCATGACAACAAACATTTGCGATTGAACGGCTTTATTTTCATATATTTCTCTTTTTACAGCTTAAAGGCCATTGTCATTCGGGGAATTTAGCATGGGAGCCACGAAACGACGCTTACAAAGTACAATAGATGGCTGCGATTGGCCACCCCTACCGACAGCCATCGCTTCCCCCAAAACCCCCGTGGCGCGCCTAATTCGCCTAATCAATCTTACACACGCTTACCATCCCGCTTCGATGGGGACAGGTAAGCCCGGCAGTAGGATTCGCGGGGCCTCTGTTTTCAATGATGATCCAATCTACACCGAAGTCTTTTTTGAGTCGGCGAAAGTCTTCGGAGCAAAAGTATTTCCATCCTTCTCTCGCCTTCACCTGTTCAAGCCAGGTCTCGGCCATGGCGGGCAACGGATTCGTGACGGCGCGGTCTTTGATGCGATCAGCGAGCATGCTGCGCTCAGCCAAAGCGCGGAACCCATGATAATCCAACCCCTGACTCTTCAGGTAATAAGGATCCAAAGCGAACATGGCGTCCCGCGGCGTGTTTTGCTGAATCCACTGGAAAGCTTCCAGCCATTCGTTTTTACGCGTAATACCTGGCAATTCGATGTGGGGGCTGGCGGAAAAAAGCTGTCGTTGGACCAGAAACATCAGAACGCATAGAGGGGCGAAAAGGATCAGCCAACGCGCCGGACGATCCCGCAAAACCCACTGCCCCATAAAGCCGCCTGCAAACATAAATAGCGTCAGATAGACCAGGTGGAGAGCCCGCATTGGTTCGAGTGGCGCCACCCGCTCAAATCGCGCCGGAATGGTCAGAACGGCGGAGAGGATAAAAAAGAATAAGCCGAAGACTGCCAGCTTCCAACTTATCCGTTGTAAAACTTTCAGCCCATGGCGCCGCCCCAAATAACCGAACCAGATCAGCAGAGCCAAAGGAGCGAATATTCCAACCCATTCATACCATTGCCAACGAAGCAAATAAAATTGAGAGCATACCGACGCCGCCTCCCGCCAGGCGTCGGACGGCGCCTCCAGATCGAAGGGCAGGAGCAGGAGTAACGGCGGAATGAGGCAGAATGCCAGTAATTGTTTGATGGACGGCCACAAAAGGAATACCGCAAATGCGCCGCCGAGCGCCCCCATTATCGGATGTATCAAGAAGGCGACAAAGAATCCTGCTCCGGCCCTGTAGTAACGCCTCTCCAGCAACTCCGATAAACTCAAGAGAATGGCGGCGGTGGCCAACGAACGCGGATGAAGGTGTTGATCCATTATGTAAAGCGCCGTGCCCGCGACCGGGAGAGTCAATAAGGCGGCGACCATTATTACCGCGCCCCATTGCGCCCTGGGGTCGTCGAAGCATTTGCGGCTTAATCGCCAACAGGCCGCTAAGACCAGAAACAGCGCTAGAAGGTGAGCCATAAATACGGCCCAGTGTACTGGCAGAAATGTTACTCGCGCCAGCGAGCCGACCAATACAGGAAGTAACGTGAGGTTGTTTTGAGGCACAAAAAAAATCGAGTCGAACGGATAAAGCGATGGGTCCAGATATTTCTTGATAGCGGGTAAATATATGGCTTCGTCCTCTACGCCATAATGAAAGCCGTGGACAGCCAGGGCGAGGATGGTAATGAGTATGATGAAGACGATATCAGTGATTATGTTATTGCGGGGAGGCAGGTTTGAGTTTGCCATACGCTAATTGTCGCGGTTCAGACGATTCAAAATGCGGATAAGCCCGATGATAGCGCCGGTCAGGCCCAAAACGATTCCGGTTATGGTCAGCCACGGGTCGGAGCCCAGCCACCGGTCAAGCAGGTAACCGATGAGGATTCCGCCGAGGATGTTTGACGAAAACAGCGTGACGACCGTGAGAGTCAGCGCGAGTTTCGATTGTTCGGAACCATTGCTCATTAGGTCTCGATCGTCCTCCCCACCATTGGCGGAAGACTTCAGAAATCACACTCCTGTCCTGCATTTTCCTGTTGGTAAAACCGGACAGAAAAATAAGACAGGAAGATATGGATCAATTGATTCTCAAATTGTTCACCCTGGCCGAAACGACGATTAAGACCGATCACCTCATTCGGTCAAAGGACGGCTCTGTCTCGGTTGCCGGACAGAGAGAAGGGAGCCCGTCGCCTTACATCAGTGAACTGAATCGAAACTACTCGCGGCCATTTCGGCGGCGCGAACGGGTTTCAAAATATAGTGAGGAATGTGGGAACAAAAACTCGGGGGAGATTTACATTTCGTGGCAGAATCTCCGCAATACGAATGCGCTTGCTCGACAGGTAGTTGGCGTCGCCGACCGATAAGAGCGCGTGATTGGCGCCCCGCTGGGGTTTCAATCACAAACTGCTATCGTAGCGTTCCCGCTTCATAGAGCGCCGTCGCTCTCCACGGGCGTTGTATTCGGGCTTGCGGGAGCCCTATTAACCGATGTCAACTACTTCATCTAACCGCTACCGCGTTGTAGATGGAGCTTGCAGTTCCAAGTTTCGTATTCACGCCCGAAAGGACAGCCTTTCGAGAACGGACTGCTTAGGGCC
>Ga0154003_1000272_pt1 | contig 16024 bp, 1 predicted proteins | sample TSFL087MetaG_FD_104679 | JGI IMG/M metagenome (GOLD analysis project Ga0154003, IMG submission 104679) | Attine ant fungus gardens microbial communities from Florida, USA - TSFL087 MetaG | ecosystem: Host-associated > Fungi > Mycelium > Unclassified | place: USA: Florida, Lake Talquin State...
GCTTCCCCGCTCTCGTTCGCCCAGCAGCGCATCTGGTTCTTGGACCAGTTGGAGCCTGGGCTGCCAGTTTATAACGTTCCGGCGGCGATCCGATTGATGGGGCGACTCGACGTCGCAGCGCTGGAACAGTGCCTGGGCAAGCTCATCGAGCGTCATGAATCTCTCCGAACCAAGTTCGTAATTGTAGAGGGGCAACCGGTTCAAGTCATTGCTCTCGCTCGACCCGTGACGATGCCGGTTGTGGACCTTCATCTCCTGCCCGAAAGCCAAGCCGCCGCCGTCGCCGCGCAATTGGCCGATGAAGAGGCTCGACGACCTTTCGACCTTGCCGAGGGGCCTCTCCTGCGAACTACCCTCTTACGACTTAATAACGAACATCACATCGCGCTGGTCACGATGCATCACATAATAAGCGATGATTGGTCTATGGGGGTGTTAATTCACGAAGTAACGGCGACCTACGAGGCCATCTCCACTGGGGTTCCGGCTCAGCTTCCTGACCTACCTATTCAGTATGCGGATTTTGCATGCTGGCAGAGGGAATGGCTACAGGGAGAGGTATTGAACGAACAATTGGCTTACTGGAGGCGTCAACTGGGCGGAAGTCCTCCCGTATTGCAATTGCCGCCGGACTGCCCGCCAATGGCAGAACCCACTTTCCGCGGAGCGAGACATGATTTGTTTCTTCCCGGCGGACTGACGGCGGAACTAAAAGCGCTAGGTCTGAGGGAAGGCGTCACCCTGTTTATGGTAGTGACAGCCGCGTTCAAGACGTTGTTATATCGTTATACGGGCCAGGAAGATGTGCTTATTGGCGTTCCTATTGCTAATCGCAATCATGTTGAAATAGAAAACCTGATCGGCTTCTTCGTTAATACACTGGTGTTAAGGTCGGATCTCTCGGGGACTCCCACTTTCATCGAACTGTTGAAGAGAATACGGGAGACCACACTTGGCGCTTATGCGCATCAGGACTTGCCTTTCGAAAAAATTGTTCAAGAGCTACAGCCCGACCGAAAACTGAGCCATACACCGTTTTTCAGAGTGCTGCTCTCGCTTGAAAACACTCCGGATTCGACTTTGGAACTTTTAGGCTTGACTCTGGGTTTAATAGAAAAAGGGAACGACAACACAATATTTGATCTGGGACTTTCTTTGAAAGAGACCGATCGAGGACTGATCGGATCGGCGGTGTACAACGTTGACCTGTTCGAGTGCGGGACCGTCAGTCAATTGCTGCGGCGCTTTAAGAACTTGCTGGAAGCGATAGTCAAGGAACCGGGGCAGCGGATCAGCTGGTTGCCATTGTTGACCGAAGCCGAGCGTGAGCAGTTATTGACTGCATGGAATCGGACTGAAGAAGTTTATAGGCCGGACCAATGCATTCACGAACTTTTTGAGAAACAGGCGGAGCGCCAATCTTTCGCCGTCGCAGTGAGCTGCGACGGGCAAGCGTTAACATACGGCGAATTGAATCGGCGGGCCAATCAACTGGCGCATCATTTGAGAAGGCTTGGGGTCGGAGCGGAGGTCCGAGTCGCTATATGCGTGGATCGTTCGATTGAGCAGATCGTTGGGTTATTGGCGACGCTCAAAGCCGGCGGAGCATACGTGCCGATAGATACATCTTTCCCCACTCAGCGGATTACATCCATTCTCGATGATGCGCTGCCTGGGGTGATAATTACTCGGCGGGGGTTCGCCAATAAGCTGGAGGACCGAGGGCATGTTGTGCGCATGGAGCAGGACTGGAGCCGTATCGCGCAGGAAAGCCCGGATAATCCGGTGAAGGAGATGAGCGCCCGAAATGCCGCCTATTTGATATACACATCGGGGTCTACGGGGCAGCCCAAGGGAGTGGCGCTGGAGCATCGCGGACTGTGCAATCTGGTCGCGGCTCAGATCAAGGCGTTTGGCTTAGATGAGGGTAAGCGCGTCCTGCAATTCGCCAACTTCAGCTTCGATGCTTCCGTTTCCGAAATCTTCACGACACTGCTGGCGGGAGCGAGACTGTATTTGGGAAGATCGGAATCGTTACTCTCGGGGCGCGAATTAGCGGAGTCGCTAAGGGATGAGGTCATTACCACGGTGACTCTTCCTCCAACGGTCTTGACGCATTTGCCGGTCAAAGAACTCCCAACGTTGGAAACAATTGTGGTTGCGGGAGAAGCCTGCCCTCTCGATTTGGCTGAACGCGCGGGGGTGGGCAGGCGCTTCCTGAACGCCTACGGGCCGACCGAAACGACGGTCTGTGCGACTATAGGGGAAGACTTCGATGGAAAACGTAAGCCTCACATTGGTCGGCCCATTGCCAATACGCAGGTCTACTTGCTGGATCCTCACCTGCATCCTGCGCCGGTTGGTGTGGCCGGCCAATTGTATGTTGGCGGCGATGGTCTTGCTCGGTGCTATCTCCGAATACCTGGGCTGACGGCGGAGAAGTTTATTCCAAATCCATTCGGCCAGGACCCAGGCGCGCGTCTATACAAGACCGGGGATCTGGCCCGCTACCTGCCTGACGGTAACCTGGAATTCCTCGGTCGCGCAGATGATCAGGTGAAGATCAGGGGGTATCGTATCGAACCGGGAGAGATTGTGGCCGTCCTCAACCGGCATTCATCGGTATTGGAAAGCGTGGTGGTCGCTCGGAAACTGGGAGGAGTTGGTGATCAGCTAGTCGCTTACCTCGTAGTGAATAAGCAAGAGGTGTCGATCAATGAGTTGCGATCCTTCCTCAGGGAGAAGCTTCCCGATTACATGATTCCTTCCGCCTTCATCTTTCTCGATAACTTACCCTTGACTCCTAGCGGCAAGCTGGATCGTAAGGCCCTGCCGCCGCCGGAGATGGCTAGGCTCAGTCCTAGTGAGGATTTTGTTTCACCTCGCACACCCCTGGAGGAGTTACTGGCCGGAATATGGGTTGAGGTCCTCGGCATAGCGAGGGTGGGCGTTGACGATAACTTTTTCGATCTCGGCGGCCATTCGTTGCTGGCGACGCAGCTCGTTTCGCGAGTCGAGGTTGCATGCAAAGTGAAAATCCCTTTGCGTGAATTCTTCGAGACGGCTACCATCGCCAGTTTGGCGAAGCGGATCGAATCGGTTCGCATGTCAGGCGCTCTCCCTCAAACCTCGCCAATATTGCCCGTCCCAAGAGAAAAGGACCTTCCACTTTCATTCGCGCAAGAGAGGCTATGGTTTCTCGATCAATTGGAACCGAATAATCCCTTCTATATCCTTCCTGCGGCGGTTCGTATCGGCGGCCGTGTGGGCCGGATTGCGCTTGAGCGGTCTATCAATGAGGTGATCAGGCGTCATGAAACGTTACGCGCCAATTTTATCGCGATAGACGGACGGCCGATTCAGGCGATCGCTCCGTCATTGACCATCAGCCTGCCGATCATAGATCTAGAGGAACTTTCTGAAGATGAACGGGAATTGGAAACGGCGCGCTTGAGCGCTGAAGCGGCGAGTTTGACGTTTGATCTGGCCAAAGATCCTCTTTTAAGAGTTATTCTGCTGCGCCTAAATGACGAGGACCAGGTTTTGGCGCTCACCATGCACCATATCATCTCCGATGGTTGGTCCATTTCGATCCTGATTGATGAAATTCAGGAGTTCTATGAGGCGTTTTCCTCGGATAGGCCCGCGAAGTTGGCGGAACTGACCATCCAATATGCGGACTTCACGCTTTGGCAGCGGAAATTATTCGAGGGTGAGTTTCTGGAAACGCAGCTCTCGTATTGGAAGCGACAGCTGGAAAATGCCCCTACAATACTGGAGCTTCCTTCCGATAGGCGTCGACCGGCAATCCAGTCTTTTCGCGGCGCAACGAAGCCAATCGAGTTGTCTCAAGGTTTATCCGGAAAGCTTAAAGCCCTCTGCAGGAGAGAAGGCGTCACACTTTACATGGCGCTGCTCGCAGTATTCAAAGTCTTGCTTTTCAGATACACGGGGCAACGAGACGTAGTGATCGGTACGCCGATAGCAAATCGCAACCATGCCGGGATAGAGACCCTGATCGGCTTTTTCGTCAACACCCTGGTCTTGCGCACAAACCTGACGGGAAACCCAAGCTTCCGAGAGTTACTTTGCAGAGTGCGTGAGACGGCTCTGGACGCTTATACCTATCAAGACCTGCCGTTTGAAAGACTGGTCGAAGAATTGCATCCGAAGCGCGATTTAAGTCGAAATCCACTGGTTCAGATCAACTTTGCCTTACAAAATGTCCCGGTATTTGGAGAGCGGGCGCCGGCGCGGAATATTAGGCCGGTTGAGTTCGAGACCGGGACGACCAGGTTCGACTTGGAGGTACACTTATGGGATCTTGCGGACGTAATTACAGGTCGATTTGAATTCAGCACGGATTTGTTTGACGCTTCGACGATTGATCGTTTGGCGAATCATTTCCAAGTGTTACTCGACGCCGCCATTGCCGATCCTGAACAACGACTTTCAGACTTGCCGATATTAACTGAAGACGAACGTCATCAGCTCACCGTCGAATGGAACTCTACCCGGACCGACTGTCCGGAGGGCGAGTTTGTCCATCGCTTATTCGAGGAACAGGTAAAACGGGCGCCTGGCGCGGCTGCTTTAATCTTCGAGCAAGAGGAACTGGATTACGAGGAACTGAACGCGCGGGCCAATCAACTGGCTCATTACTTAAGGAAACTAGGCGTCAGACCGGAAGGACTGGTCGGATTGTATGCCGAGCGATCAATAGAAATGGTCATTGGCATCCTGGGAATTTTGAAGTCTGGCGGCGCCTATGTGCCGCTCAACCCCGAGTATCCTCGGGCGCGTATCGCTTTGATGTTTGAAGACGTTCATCTGTCAGTCTTGCTGATCCAGCATCGTTTGCTTGAGGGCCTGCCGGAACTTGAGGGGGATATAGTATGCCTGGATCGAGATTGGAATGAGATCGCAAAAGAGAGCAGGGAAAATCTCGGTGACTCGATTAACGCCGATAATCTCGCCTACCTGATCTTCACCTCTGGAACGACAGGCAAACCAAAAGCCGTCATGGCCGAGCACGGCAACCTGACCAACGTCATCCGCGCCAGTCAAGATCAATTTGGTTTCATGGATTCGGACGTCGTGCTAAATAACGCGGCCTCCTCATTTGACATCTCTCTCTTCGAAATTCTCAACCCGCTGGTCGCAGGCGGGACATTGGTGGTCGCCGCACGTGATCAAGTTCTTGACCTGGATTGGATGGTGAAGCGGATGGAAATGAGTACGGCTATTCATGCCGTGCCCACTCTGATGAGGCAGATAGTCAATTTCATACGAGAAAATGGGTATGCCAACAAGGGATTTCTTCATCTTGAGAAGATCTTCGTAGGCGGCGAACTGGTGAGCTACGATCTGTTGGAAGAAATGAGGGGCATTTTTCCGGCGGCAAAGATCTACGTCCTATATGGACCAACAGAAACGACTATCATTTGCACTAGCTATCAATTGGAAACGGGGCGGGTGGGCGAGCGACACCTTATTGGAAAGCCGCTGAGGAATACCGTTATAAGGCTGTGTGACGAAGATCGAAACCTTGTCCCGATAGGCGTCAGAGGCGAGATATACGTCGGCGGGAGCGGAGTCACCCGTGGTTATTTTAAACGAGACGAGTTGACCGATGAGAGATACGTCACTATCGAAAATCAAAGATATTATCGAACAGGTGACATCGGCCGTTACTTGCCGGATGGCAATATAGAGTTTCTTGGGCGGCTCGATCAGCAGGTGAAGATCCGTGGTTATCGCGTGGAACTCGAAGAGATTGAAATAGCGCTGAAGCGCCATTCGGCCGTCGGCGAGGCTGTTGTAGTGATGCGGGAAGATGTCCCAGGGGACAAGCGGCTGGTAGCATATATCGTAGCTGACGCCGGGTTTGAAACCCTGGAAGAAAAAGAGACCGGAGCAAAATGGGTTGATGAACAGATCTTGCAATGGCAGGCCGTCTTCGATGAAAGCTATGGCCGGACCTCCTCCCTGGATGATCCTTCATTCAATATTACCGGCTGGGACAGCAGCTATACTCGCCAACCAATCCCGGAAATAGAGATGAGGGAGTGGGTGGACTATGCCGTTAAGAGCATTTTCTCCTTACAACCCCGCCGTGTATTGGAAGTAGGGTGCGGCGTCGGTCTGCTGCTTTTTCGGATTGCCCCGCGCTGCAAAGAGTATTGGGGGACTGATTTCTCCGAATCCGGGTTGCGATATATAAGGGAGCAGATGGCCAGCCTTGGGCAAGAACTCCCGCAAGTTAGGCTTCTTCAAAAATTGGCCGATGATTTTGAGAACCTCGAACCTGAATACTTTGATACGGTAGTGTTGAATTCCGTAACGCAGTATTTCCCAAAGGTGGATTATCTGGTACGCGTACTCGAAGGCGCGGTCAGTGTAACCGCCGATGGCGGTTCCATTTTCATAGGCGATGTGCGCAGCTATCCTTTGCTGGAGACTTTTCATGCGTCAGTTCAGCTTTTTCAAAGTCCACCGTCCACCGGCAGAGAGCAATTGCGGCGGCGGGTCCAAAAGAATGTGGCTCAGGATGAAGAGCTGACGATCGATCCGGCTTTCTTCATCGCCTTAAAGCAGCGCCATCCGAGAATCAGCGGCGTGAGAATCCAACTCAAGCGCGGCAGGCATCATAACGAAATCACTAAGTTTCGCTACGACGTAACGCTGCGCGTGGGCCGGACTGAAAGTTTGCCAGTAGCTGGCTCCAGCATGAATTGGCGGAAAGAGCGTCTGACGCTGCCCCTGGTCGGAAAGATGCTGGCAGAATCCAGTCATGAATTACTGCACATCACACAGATACCAAATGCGCGGCTGGAGTCAGACGTTTTAAGCATGAAATTGCTTTCAAGTGAATTCGGTCCTGAGACAGTCGACGAATTGCGTGGAGTTTTGCAAGTAGCGGAAATCGAACATGGAATAGACCCTGAGGACGTCTGGGCGCTTGTCGAGGGCCTGCCTTATTCAGCCGAAATTGGTTGGTCCGGCTCCGGCGCGGACGGTTGTTTCGACGTCGTCTTTAGACGACGGGCGGCCGCAAGCTCGATGACTGACGGCAGAGTCGCCTCGGAAGATGTAGCGCGTCGCCATCCGTGGGAGCATTATGCCAACAATCCCTTGCAAGGAACATTTACTCGCAAAATCGCGCCATGGCTGCGTAGTTACTTACAAGAAAGATTGCCAGAGTACATGGTCCCCTCGGCTTTTGTAGTGTTGGAAACCGTTCCGCTCTCGCCGAACGGCAAAGTCGACATCAAAGCGCTACCTGCGCCTGATGGCGGGCGGCCTCAGATTGAAGGGGCTTTCGTCGCCCCAAGCAATAGGACCGAAGAGATCCTGGCGGAAATCTGGTCTCAGGCTTTGTTGCTCGATCAAGTGGGTGTGCATGATAACTTCTTTGAGTTGGGCGGAGATTCCATTCTGAGCATTCAAGTCGTCGCCAAAGCCAATCAAGCCGGCTTGCGCCTCTCTCCGAAACACATCTTTCAACGCCAAACTATCGCGGAATTGGCCGCGATAGCCGGACAGGAAGGGATTCCCCAGGCGGAGCAGGGCCTAGTATTAGGAGAGACGCCTCTGACCCCTATTCAACATAGCTTCTTCGAGCAAGAGATCATTGAGCGGGATCATTTTAACCAATCCATCTTACTTGAGACGAAAACGCCTATAGATGCTGAGACCTTAGAGCGAGCCGTGGAGCGATTGCTGGTACACCATGACGCCCTGCGACTTCGCTTTGTCAAAGAGGAATCAGGGTGGCGACAATACAACGCCGGCGTGGAAGTAGGTATTCCATTTATAAAGATAGACCTCACGGCGCTCCCTGAAGCGGCGCATAGATGGGCGGTCGAATGCGCGGCGGCCGAGGCGCAGAAGAGTCTGGATTTATCGACTGGCCCGGTCATCCGCATAGCCTTATTCGATCTTGGCGCTGAAAGGCCGGGGCGCCTGCTCGTAGTAGCGCACCACCTTGTGGTAGACAATGTCTCTTGGAGAATCTTGCTCGAAGATCTCCAAACAGCTTACTCCCAGCTCAGCCTCAGTGAATCTGTTCAATTTCCGCCCAAGACGACCTCTTTCAAGGACTGGGCGCGGCGTCTCCTTGAGTACGCGCAATCGGAGGCGGTCGGGAAAGAAATTATTTATTGGCTGAGAGAAGAGCGTCAACCTATAGCGCGGCTGCCGGTCGACTTCTACGGCGGGGTGAACGACGAGAACTCGGCTCGGACTGTATCCGAGGTTCTCGCCGCTGACACCACCGATGCTCTACTTCACCGAGTTCCGGCGGTCTACCGAACCAAGATCAATGATGCGCTGCTAACGGCATTCGTCCAGGCATTTGCCTTGTGGGTCGGAACACCGTCACTACTGGTCGATCTCGAAGGGCACGGGCGGGAAGATATTCTCGAGAATGTTAACCTGTCGCGCACCGTCGGCTGGTTCACCACAGTCTTTCCCGTACATTTACGTCTCGAATCCGCTGCCAATCCGGGTGATGCTTTGAAATTCATCAAAGAGCAGTTCCGGCAGATCCCAAACCGCGGAATTGGTTATGGCTTGCTGCGATATCTGGGCGCCGATGCGGAAATCGCCGAGAAGTTACGGAAGCTTCCATGGGCCGAAGTCAGCTTCAACTATCTCGGCCAATTCGATCAAACTCTGCCTGAACTTTCTTTGTTCGGGATGGCCGAGGAGTCAAGCGGGCCAGCGCATAGCCTGCGAAATCGCCGCAACTACCTGATCGAGGTAAACGCCCTGGTCGCGGGCGGACAGCTGCGGTCGGAATGGATCTACAGCAAAAACCTTCATAGTCGCGCTACCATTGAAAAGCTGGCTCGAAGCTTTACTGAAATGCTTCAGCGACTCGTCGCTCATTGCCAATCTGTGGAGACAGGCGAGTACACTCCTTCTGATTTTCCGTTAGCCCAACTTGATTCCCATAAACTGAGCAAGGTCCTTACCCAGATTAACAAAAAGAGCAACAGATTCTAAAATCGGCGGCCAAATTCGACTTTATGGAACAGAGTGACATTGAGGACATCTATCCGCTATCTCATATTCAGCAGGGCCTGCTTTTCCACTCGATCTACGCGCCGAATTCCGAGGTCTATTTCGAGCAATCAAGCTTTACGCTGCGTGGATATCTGAATACTTCAGCCTTTGAACGGGCCTGGCAATTGGTAACCGATCGGCACACGATTTTGCGAACTTCATTCTTTTGGGAGGGGGTGGATGAGCCGCTTCAGGTAGTCCATCGTAAAGCAAAGTTACCAATCGATCACCAGGATTGGCGTAGTTTTTCGGCGGACGAACAGGAGAAACGACTGGAGGTCTACCTGCAAGAAGACCGTGCTTACGGCTTCAATTTTTCCCAGGCCCCGTTAATGCGACTTGCTCTGATCAGACTAGCCGATGACCTATACCAATTCATCTGGAGCCAGCACCACCTGTTACTGGACGGGTGGTCTCTGCCCCTGCTTTTGAAAGAGGTCTTTGCATACTACGATGCGTTCTGCCGTGATCAGGATTTACAACTGCCATGCCCTCGTCCTTATCGAGATTATATTGCCTGGCTGAGCCGACAAAAACTTTCCGAGGCGGAATCATTTTGGCGCCGGGCCCTCAAAGGCTTTGCCAGTCCGACTCCGCTGGTTATCGACAAGGATCAGGGAGAAGTTCATGAAGGATCTGGTTATGCTCAGCAGAAACTTTCTCTATCGCTGTCGACGACTGAGGCGCTGCGTTCTTTCGCTCGAACTCACCAGCTAACCTTGAATACGATCGTGCAAGGCGCCTGGGGGATGCTTTTGAGCCGCTATAGCGGAGCGAAGGATGTGGTCTTTGGGGCGACCACCGCGGGGCGCCCCACGGATATGCCCGACTCCGAGTCAATGATTGGCATATTCATTAATACTCTGCCCGTGCGCATCCAGGCGCGGGATGAAGATTCGGTCTTGCCATGGCTGTGTGAACTTCAGCGCCAACAGGTTGAAATGCGGCAGTATGAGCACTGCCCACTAGTCAACATCCAGGGTTGGAGCGATGTGCCGCGCGGCCGGCCGCTATTTGAAAGTATTCTGATTTTCGAGAACTATCCTGAAGGGCCACTGGATCGCGACCCTGCCCAAACAGCGGATATCCAGATAACCCTGGAGATTCTCAACAGCCATTTTATCGAAAGGACGAATTATCCGATCACTGTGTTGGTAGAGCCTGACTCGAGATTGACTCTAACCATTTCTTATCATCGGAACCGTTTTGAAACTGCGGCAATCGGCAGGATGCTGGGCCATTTTCAAACTTTATTGGAGGGAATGATAAGGCGCTCATACCAGCGCCTCGCCCATTTACCGCTTCTCCGGGAGCGGGAAGAGCGTGAACTGCTGTTCGAATGGAATGAGACTGCTAGGGAATATCCAAGGCGTCAGCGCATACATCAACTGTTCGAGGCCAGGGTCGAACAGACGCCGGACGCTATTGCCATTGCGTTTGAATCGATGGAGTTGACGTTCAAGCATTTAAATGACCGCGCAAACCAACTCGCGCATTATCTCCAAAAGCTTGGCGTGGGGCCGGAATCGCTCGTGGGCGTTTGCGTTGAGCGCTCTATCGAGATGGTCGTGGGATTGCTCGGCATCCTGAAGTCTGGCGGGGCATACATCCCGCTCGACCCGAAGTATCCTCGAGAACGGCTATTGTTGATGCTGGAAGACGCAGGCGTTCAAGCGCTGTTAACCCAACAGTGGTTGGCTGGACAGTTGTCAGATCTGACGCCTCGAATGGTACTAATGGACGAAGACCGGTTTAAGATTGAGCAAGAAAGCATAATGAATCCGGTTAGCCAAGTAACATCCGATAACATTGCATATGTCATCTATACGTCGGGATCCACCGGGCGACCGAAAGGAGTCATGATCGATCACCGCGAGGTGATTAATTTCTTTACCGGAATGGACGATTGCATCGGGAGCGAAAGTCCAGGGGTATGGTTAGCCGTCACTAGTATATCTTTCGACATCTCCGTCCTGGAAACATTGTGGACTCTTACCAGAGGATTCAAGGTCGTCATTCAGGCTGAAAATCGGATGATCGCCTCTGCGGCAAAGCCCAATAGCAACCCTGCGAATCGGGAGATGGATTTTAGCCTCTTCTATTTCGCCGACGACAAGGCGAGGGACGGCAACGATAAGTATAAATTGTTGATCGAGGGCGTGAAGTTTGCTGATCGACACGGCTTCAGCGCAGTATGGACGCCCGAACGCCACTTCCACAATTTCGGGGGCCTTTATCCCAATCCGGCGGTAATCGGCGGCGCCATCGCCGCTATTACAGAGCGGATACAAATCAGGGCAGGGAGCGTCGTCCTTCCATTGCATAATCCGATTCGCGTCGCCGAGGAATGGTCGGTGATTGATAACCTGGCGAAAGGAAGAGTAGGGTTGTCCTTTGCCTCGGGCTGGCATGTCAATGACTTTATATTCGCTCCGGAAAATTACGACAACCGGCACGAGGTCATGTATCGTGATATCGAGATCATTCGTCAACTCTGGCGCGGAAAAGCAATCAGGGTAAAAGGCGTAGCTGGCCGTGAGAGCGATATCGAGATCTTTCCTAAACCGGTCCAGCAGGAGTTGCCCATCTGGATTACCGCCGCAGGCAGCGCAGACACGTTTAGGGCCGCTGGCGCAATGGGAGCCAATATCCTCACCCATCTGCTCGGTCAAAACATCAATCATCTGGCTGAGAAGATCGCTATTTACCGGGAGGCTTGGCGCAAGCACGGCCATGGTCCAGGCGCGGGCTATGTTACTCTCATGCTCCACACTTTCATCGCCGATACAGTCGAAGTTGTCCGCGGGGAAGTAATAAAACCTCTGAGTAAGTACTTTAAAAGCTCGGTCAGTCTGGTCCAGAACTTGGCGCAGAGTGTCGGATTCGCCGCCGAATCGGAAGCTATTACCGACGTCGATCTGGAGGCCCTCATCTCTCACGGTTTCGACCGATACATAATGGCCAACAGCCTCATTGGAACTCCTGATCTATGCTCGAAGATGATTGACCGGCTAAAAATGATAGGCGTCAATGAAGTCGCCTGCCTCATAGATTTCGGGATGGATTTTGATTCGGTCTTGGCGAGTCTTCATCGTCTGGACGCTTTAAGGGAGAGCAGCAATAGGAAAAGCGACGGCAAAGATCACGGCTCTTCGCTGATTGAGCTGATGTCGACCCATAGGGTATCTCACCTGCAGTGCACCCCGCCCGCCGCCGAAATACTTACTTCATCGCCGGAGGCCGCCGCCGCTATCGGATTGCTGGAGAAACTATTGATTGGCGGGGATGCGTTCTCGCCTGCGCTCGCCGAGCGGCTGCTCGATATTACTAAAGGCGAGCTTCGGAATATGTATGGGCCGACAGAAACTACTATCTGGTCCACGACCTGCCTGGTAGATAAGGTCAAGAATTCCGTGCCCATTGGAAGGCCGATCGCGAACACACAGATCTACATTCTTGATCAGATGTTGCGTCCAACTCCGGCCGGCGTACCCGGTGAGTTGTTTATCGGAGGCGTGGGAGTAGCAAGAGGATACCTGCGCCGCCCGGAATTTACCGCGGAAAAATTCACACCAGATCCATTCGGCAAAAGAGCGGGGAATAGATTATATCGGACAGGCGATCTGGCGCGTTACGCGCAAGGTGGGAATATCGAATTTCTCGGCCGCCTCGATCACCAATTAAAGATTCGCGGTTATCGGATCGAACCGGGCGAGATTGAGGTGGCGCTGCGCGGTCACCAAGGGCTGCGCGACGCTCTGGTGACAGCCCAGGAAGACGATTTGGGCGGCAAGCGCCTCGTTGCCCATCTGATAGCGCAACAGGGAAAGGCGACGACGGCCGAGGAACTGCGCCGTTATTTGAGGGATAAACTGCCTGACTATATGCTGCCTTCTCACTATCTGTTTTTGGAGAGCTTTCCCTTAACGCCGAACGGTAAGATTGACCGCCAGGCGCTGCCGATCGCAGCGCAAAAGGAGGTGGCCTTGGGGGAAAATTGCGCCACTCCACGCACGGCTATTGAAGACATATTGGCGGGCATCTGCGCCCAAGTCTTGGGAGTCGACCGCGTCGGCGTCTATGACAATTTCTTCGATCTTGGCGGTCATTCGTTGATGGTCATGCTTGTCATAGCGAGAGTTCGCGATAGTTTCCAGATAGAGTTACCTCTGCTTAGCTTTTTTGAGTCGCCCACCGTAGCGGAACTGGCAAAGAAGGTCGAAGCGGCGTTGAAGTTCGGTGATGAGACAAAGACGCCGCCGATCGTCAGTCGGGTGTCGAGGTCTGGAGAATTGCCGCTATCGTTTGCGCAAGAACGGTTGTGGTTTCTAAGTAATTTAGACCCCGGCAATATTTCCTATCACGAGCATGTTGCGATCGCCGCGCCGGGGCTGGTCGATTTAACAATAATGCGGCGCACAATCAATGATATCGTGAGGCGACACGAAACTTTGCGCACCACATTTACATCGATCGATGGGCGACCGATTCAGATTATTGCGCCCCCACAGCCGGCGCCGTTGCCTCTGATCGATCTGAGTGAACTGCCCCCAGTCGAGGCCGAAGCAGAGGCGAAGCGACTGGCTGTGTTCGAAGTGCAACAGCCGTTCGATCTGGCTCAGGGGCCACTCATGCGCGCCAAACTCCTGCGCCTCCGCGAAAAGGAACACGTCTTATTCTTTACGCTGCACCATATCATCTGCGATGGCTGGTCGCTGGGGGTGCTTACTAATGAAGTGCCGATCATTTATGACGCCTTCAGTCAAGCCCGTCCTTCACCTCTTCCTGAGCCGGTTGTTCAGTATGCAGACTATGCTCAGTGGCAGCGAGAATGGTTGCAGGGAGAAGCTCTCAATGCGCAGCTTTCATATTGGCGGGAAAAGCTGAGCGGTCATCCACCGGTTTTGGAATTACCGACTGACCGGCCCCGGCCAGCGGCGCAAACCTACGATGGCGCGAGGCAGGAATATGTTCTGCCTGCGAGCCTGACTGAGGCGATCAAGGTGTTGAGTCGGCGGGAAGGGGTCACGGTTTTCATGACAGTTCTGGCGGCGTTCAAAACTCTCCTTTACCGCTACACTGGAGAGAGCGACATCGTCATCGGTTTGCCCATTGCCGGCCGTAATCGAGTTGAGACGGAAGGGTTAATAGGCTGCTTCGTCAATATGCTGGTCTTGCGCACTGACCTCTCTGGCAACTTGAGCTTTCGTGAGTTGTTGGCGCGGGTTCGCAAGGTAGCGATCGAAGCTTACGCGCATCAGGATCTGCCTTTCGAGAAACTGGTCGATGCCCTGCGGCCCGATCGTAAGCTGAGCCACACCCCACTCTTTCAGATCGTCTTTCTCTTCCAGAACGCCGCCGCCGGAACGGCTCCGTCACAGGATCAGGCTTGGCAAGCTCTCACGATCGATAGCGGAACAGCAGCCTACGACATCGTTTTCTATGTGGCCGAGGAAAATGGTGAAATGGGCGGATATCTTCGGTATAACACGACTCTGTTCGACGCCGCCACGGTTGTTCAGATGGTGAAGCATTTCGAAAACCTGCTTGAAGATGTTACCAAGAACCCGGAACTCCTGTTGCTTGAAGCGCGATTAACTGACCGCGAGCGAGAAGGCCATGCCGAAGCCGCTTTTCTTCTTAACCAAACATATGCTGACGACAGGTTCGCCTTCAGTATTGGCCAGTATCCCGATAGCCATGAATTCCTCGATCGATGAAAAACTGACGGCTCTCGACTGAGTCGGACCTGGGGAGCGCCGCAAAATGAATGGCCATAGTCTTGTTACCATAGAACGCATCAGATCTATCAATGGTCCTAACGCGGTAAGCGGCAAGGTATTGCTGGTTAAACCGCCTTATTTCTCGCCATTGACCCCGCCGCTGGGCATCGCCGTCATTAAGGCGTTTTTGACAAAATACGGCTTGTCGGTCAGGTGCTTTGACTACAACACAGATCCTGAGCTTTGGGGGATGCATCACAAATACTTTACCATGTTACAAACATCCGAAGGTATTTCGAACAGAGATGGCTACTCCAAATTGTGGTGGATCTTGAATGCGCACCTGCTCGCCTACGCCAACGGCGCGGATTCTGTTGCTTGCGCGAAAGTACTCGACAACATCATCCCGCTCTACGGAATGAGGTGTGAACCAGGCGTCAGAGACGCATTGATTCAGCTTGTCAATAGTTATTTCAAACGGCTGGAGGCGCTGACGGACGAGTTCGATCTGTCGGAGTTTTCATTCGTGGGAACGAGCACGTTTACAACTTCACTCGGCTCGTCCCTCTTCATTCTGAAGAGGCTCAAGCAAAAATACCCGGGCGTAACGACCGTCATGGGGGGCGGCATCTTTGCAGACGATTTAGCGCTCGGTTCAGACAATCTGAACACGCTGGTTGCTGAGTACCCTTATGTCGACCATATTATTCTTGGAGAAGGGGAATTGTTGCTCCTAAAACTCCTTCAAGGCGAACTCTCACACCAGCGGGTCATCTCGATCGCTGATCTCAAAGGCGCAACCCTCGAAATGAAAGATGCGCCGGGCCCAGATTATTCCGATTTCAACCTTGAAGATTATTACCATTTGTCAATAGAAGGCGCGCGCAGTTGCCCATTTCAATGCAGCTTTTGCTCGGAGACGACCCAGTGGGGCGATTACCGCAGGAAGCCTGTGGAACTCTTTGTCCATCAGGTGATAGATCTTGCCGAGAAATATAACAATAAAACGTTTTTTATGGGCGATTCTCTTATGAATCCCTATATTAACTCCTTCGCCACGGAGTTGTTCAATAGCCGCGCGGAGATTCTCTATGACGGTTATCTGCGCGCGGATAAGCCGATCGCCAATCGCGACAAGGTGAGGCTCTGGGCCAATTCGGGGCTTTATCGGGTGAGGCTTGGAATAGAGAGCGCGTCGAGACGGGTACTTGAGGTTATGAACAAAAAAACGA
>Ga0154003_1000273_pt1 | contig 15971 bp, 11 predicted proteins | sample TSFL087MetaG_FD_104679 | JGI IMG/M metagenome (GOLD analysis project Ga0154003, IMG submission 104679) | Attine ant fungus gardens microbial communities from Florida, USA - TSFL087 MetaG | ecosystem: Host-associated > Fungi > Mycelium > Unclassified | place: USA: Florida, Lake Talquin State...
AACGTCAAAAAGGGCCAGTTCCTCGCGCCGCTCGAAGTCCGCAACATAATTGAAAAGATCGAGGCCGCCGGCAATCGTCAGATCATGATCACCGAGCGCGGGACGAGTTTCGGCTATAACAACCTGGTCGTGGATATGCGCGCCTTCCCGATGATGCGCCAGTTCGGATATCCGGTCGTCTTCGACGCCACGCACAGCCTGCAACTGCCCGGCGGGCTGGGCGACGCCACCGGAGGTCAGTCGGAATACGTCGGGCACCTGGCGCGCGCCAGCGTGGCATGCGGCGTTGACGGATTATTCATGGAAGTCCACGACAACCCGCCGATGGCGCTGAGCGACGCGGCTACCCAGTTCGCGCTGGACAAACTCGAACCGCTGCTTGAGACGTTGCTCAAAATTCATCAACTGGCGCAGCCAAAAGCCGGCATTTTGAAGTAAAATTCGGGCAAGGTTTTGGCAAAATCGGATCGGCGGCAAAACACGAAGAATCAACCATGATGAAGAAACTTTTTTTCTGTTCCATTTCCATTCTTGCGCTCTCCTCAATCGCCTTCGCGCAGGAGTTCGAGATCAAGAAATACGAGATCAACGCGCGCATCGTCCCCGAAGAACAGAAGGTCGACGCGCAGACGAAGCTGCGCCTGGTCAACCTCTCGGACCCTGACCTGGCCGAAAGGATTCTGCTCTCGCCCGACAACAAGCCCCGGCTGTCGTTCTACATCAACCAGAAGGCGAAGGTCGAAGCGATGAAGGTCAACGGCGCTGCCGTACAGCCCAAGACCGCCGAGGACGCGCGCAACAACCTGACGCGCGTCTATATCGAGATGACTAGCGCCATGACGAGCCTGCGCGAATTCGACGTAGACCTGGTCTATTCGATCCCGGCCACCGACCGCGGCTCGTCGCTGCACGTCTCCGGCGAGGAGACGTTTCTGCTCCCGGCCAGCTTCTGGGTTCCAGTAACGCACACGCCCTACGCCGATCACGGAGCCGACACCGCGCCGTTTTCGCTGACGATCGCAGCGCCCGCCGGGTTGAAAGTGATTTCGTCGGGCGTCCGCAAGAGCGAAAATTCGTTCGAGCAATCGCTGGCCGCCCTTCCCTTCTTCATCGTAGGCGATTACGACGTTGTTTCGCGTGGCGGCGCGGATTGTCCGGTAGAAATCTATTACCCGCGCGGCTCGGGAGAGATCGGGAAACAGCAGGCTGAGCGGATCGCAGCGGAGGCCGAACGCGCCGTCAAGTTCTACGCCAAATACTTCAACGTTATACCGGTGGAGCCTTTCCGCGTCATCTCCACGCAGGCGCGCCAGCTCAACACGACGACCTCCGATTCGTTCTCGGCCTCACGCGAAACCTCCGCGTCGATGGTCGGCGCGGTCACGATCGACGAGAACATCTTCCGCCGCGACGCCGTGGACCTGGGGACGATCGAGCTGCTTTCGGGCGCGGCGGCCAGGGCATGGATCGACGGGCAGGTCCTGCTGCGCGGGCGCGGCGCCGGGATGCTGCGCGACGCGCTGCCGGTCTACCTGGTGGCGCAATACCTGGGCGACCGCTTCGGTCTCCCTCAACGCGACGCGGCGTTCGAGCGATTCCGCCGCGCCTACGCGGCGGTCGCGCGCAATGACGCGCCGCTTCTGATGCAAAGCCCGCTCGACCGCAACTACGCCACCAGCGTCTACAACAAAGGCGCGCTGGTCTGGCGGATGATGGAGAGAACGTTCGGAGTTTTAGCCTTCGAGAAAGCGCTGCGCTCGTCGCTCTCGCGCGGCGGCGTCGACGCGCTCAGCCTGACCGGATGGCTGGCGCCGCAGCCAACGCGACAGGGGCAGCAAAGGCGCGGGGCGCCGCAACCACACCCGCTCTGCCAATTCTCGCGCTGCGCGAACTTCAAAGAGAACCTTGTCTCCGCCGGCGCCGATCGCAAACTCGTCAACGAGCTTTTCAACAACTGGATCGACGCCGTTGTAGAGGCTGGTGGCGCGGTTATGGCCCCTCTGCCCGACTTCGCCATCGGCCAGCCGCAAAACACGGCCAGCGGCGTAGAATCGACCGTCGCCAACTTCGGCACCGGAGATTTCACGGTCGAGGTCGTGGCGACGAACGACAAGGGAGAGAAGATTTCCAAGACCGTGGCGGTCAAGGCTGGCGAATACGGCTCGGTCAGTTTTCCCGCCGGCGTCGACATCAAAGCCATCGAGGTCGATCCCGACAAAATCTATCTGCAGAGCGATTACTTGAACGACGTCTTTCCGCGACGGCCTTCGCAATCCGAGTCCTTCGGCCAAGCCAATCTGGCCTTCAGTAAAAACGATTTCGCGACGGCTGAGGCGAAAGCCCGCGAAGGTCTCGCCGCCACATCTAACTCTTCCGGCTCTTCTGGCTCTTCTGGCTCGCCGACGCTCCAGTCGCTGCTGGGCCGCGCCCTGCTCGCCCAGAAGAAAAACGAGGAGGCCGCGAAAATATTCGACGACGCCCTCAAGGCGGAGCCGCTGCCCATCCAGGCCTACGGGCTGGCTCATTTCGGCCTGGCCGAACTCGCCCTGGAGCAGAGCAAATACGACGCCGCGGCGAAACACTTCCGCTTCGCGGCCGCGGCCGACCTCGACGCCGCGACGACCATCGCAGCGCGCGACGGGGCGCTTAAGGCCGAACGCGGCTCTGGCGCCGTGAAAATCCCGGATGACGTTCGCGCTTTCCTGCAAAAATTCGACGCCGCCGTGCTGCAAGGCAGCGCCGCCGCCGTCAATCCGTTCGTCGAGTTGGGCAACCTCAGGAAGTTCGCCCAGAGCCTGGTCGTCAGAAAACCTTCGGCCTGGGTGACCGAGGCCCTGCGCGCCGAAGAATGGGACGCCAGCCGCACGGCGGTCGACATAACGCTGAAGATCAAGATCGAGGGCAAAGATTACGCGGGACGCGCCGTTTACATCATCAGCCGAACGGGCGGTAAACTGCTCCTGAGCGAGGTGCCGACATTTGACGTGAAATAATGAGAAAATCGAGAGTGGAGAATCGAGAGTGGGGAGCGACTTCTTTGAGGATTCATTCCCCACTCTCCACTCTCCACTCTCGATTTTGGAGGAGGCGCTATGGCATACCCGGAAGAACTGACGCGACTTTCGGTCGAAGAATATCTGGCGCTCGAAGAGAAGAGTGAAGCCCGCCACGAATACGTCGCGGGCTACCTCTTTGCGATGGTCGGGGCGACCAACGCGCGTTCTGATTTCACAGGACGAAAAACGTTTCGAAATCTACCGCCGTGACAAGCGCGGCAAAACACAGATGCTGGTTCTGAGAGCGGACGACGAGGTTCGCTTTGAATCGCCGCCGAATGGCGCGCTTACTTTGACGATGGACGACATATGCGAGGATGTCATCTTCGCCAAGCCATCTCAGCCACTGGAAGACAAATGAACATTACTGAAGAAACCATCTCCCGCGCCCGACGTATAAAACTCCTGCTGCTGGATTGCGACGGCGTTTTGACTGACGGCGGCCTGCATTACACCTTCGACGGCAAGCGCGTGCTGGAAGGCATGAAGGTCTTTCACATCCACGACGGTCAAGGTTTGAAGCTCGCGCGCGAGGCCGGCCTGGAGCTCGGCATAATCAGCGGCCGCGTCTCGCCTGCCCTCATCGCCCGCGCCCGCGAATTGCAGATTGATCGTCTCCATCAAGGCATTGACGACAAACTCTCAGTCTACGAACAGATCAAAACCGCCGACGGCTTCGCCGACGACCAGATCGCCTACGTCGGCGACGACCTGCCCGACCTGCCCGTGATGCGCCGCGCGGGGTTGGCGATCGCCGTCGCGGACGCCGTTGACGAAATACGCGAATGCGCCCATTTCGTGACCAACAAAGCCGGCGGGCGCGGCGCGGCGCGCGAAGCCGTTGAACTCATCCTCAAGGCGCAAAACAAATGGCGCGAATCGCTTCAACGCTTTACCCTCTGATTGTGACACATGCGAAAAGGCTCCGACCGGGTCAGTACCGCGAGCGGTAGCGAGCGGCCGATTGACAATCAACACGGTATCTACCGCTCGCGGTACTGACCCGGCCGGCCTTCCCGTAGATGAAGAAGGGAGCAATAATCCTTCATTTTCTTTACCCCGTGATCACCGTGTCCCCCGTGGTTGATCCCTTACACACACACGTAATCCGCTCCAGGCAGTAAATATAAAGGCGTTGCAAACAAGCCCGCTTCGACTATAATCCACGCGTGCCAGTGGTATTGCCTGGACATCCTAGCCAAAGTTTTACCGAAAGGTTCATCATCACAATGAGCTACCTGTTTTTTCTCAGCTATGCGCGCGAGGACAATAAATTGGACGGGCTTGTCAGGAAGTTTTACGAAGACCTATGCAAAGACATCGCCGGGAAGATGGCGGCTTCGCCCAATGAAGTGGGATTCTTCGACGGCGCGGAGATAGAGCCCGGGACCAACTGGGATCAGAAGCTGGTCTCGGCGCTACAGCAGAGCCGCGTCTTCATAGCCATCTACTCGCCGTTCTACTTTCAGAAAAAATTCTGCGGCAAGGAGTGGGCCGTCTTCAGATCGCGCGTCGAGGCTTATGCGAAAAGCCTGCCTCAAGGCGCCGACTTCCCCGGCCTGATGTTTCCGGTCTTGTGGCAGAAAGAAGATTACGTATTGCCGCGCATCCCGGCGGCGCTCGGCAAGATTCAATACAAATATGACGCCTACGGGAAGGCTTACGCCGAGCAGGGGTTGCGCACAATGCTGCGAAACAAAAAGTTCAAGCAGCAATACGACGACTTCATTTCCGTCCTGGCCGACGATTTGATCGAGGCCGCGCAAGAACACAAGCTGCCCGCCTTGCCGAATATGCCGCCTCTGGATCAGGTTGCGGAGACATTCCCCACGCAAGCCGCCGCTCCGGCGCCAATCCAGCAGCCGCAAGTCGCCGGCGCCAATCCGCGCTACGTGAAATTTATCTTTCTGGCCGGGCGCAAGGATGAGTTGCAGCCTGTCAGAACCAGCCTCGCCCCCTACGGCGAGAGCGGCGGCGAATGGCGCCCCTGGCTGCCCGACCCGAGGGATGAAGTTGATCTACTGGTTCAGGAAGTGATCCAGCGCGAAAGGCTCATCTCGGACGGCGCGATCCCGCTCGACAATGAATTGGAGAAGCAGCTCAAGGAGGCCGAGGAAGACAACAAGATTGTCGTCATTCTGGTTGACCTGTGGACGCTGAAGTTGGAGGACTATCGCAAGCACATGCGCGACGTCGTCGATCCCAAACAGTTCGTCAACTGCGTCATCGTCGTGCCATGGAACCCGCAGGACGCCGAGGCCGTGAATCAGCGCCAGACGCTCGAAACGCTTCTGCAAGCCACGTTCGTCAACCGCACGGCGAACGATTCGCCCGATCTGCTCACGCAGATAGACTCGGCCACGAAGATGAAAGACCGGCTGGCCGCGATGCTGCAAGTCACCAGGAGCAAAATCATCAAACGAGCGGAGGTCCTGCGGAAGGCCATAGGCGCCGAGGCCGTCGCGCTCGCGAACATCGAAGGGCCAGGGGGAAACTGAGCAATGAGTTCCCGCAGTAACAGTGATTTCCCCGCGGACGGACCGCTGGGCAACATCATCACCTTCTATTCATACAAAGGCGGCACGGGCCGCTCGATGGCCGTCGCCAACATGGCCTGGATTCTGGCGAGCGGCGGCAAGCGCGTCCTGACCGTCGATTGGGACCTGGAGGCGCCGGGGCTGCACCGCTACTTCGCGCCGTTCCTGAGCGATAAAGACCTGACCGGCTCGGAAGGATTGATCGACCTGTTGATCGAATTCAGAGACGCCACCGCCACCGGCCACGTCGGCGCGGACGAGGACAACTGGCACGAGGCCTACGCCGACATCTCGTCCTACGTCATTTCGCTCGATTGGGACTTCCCCCGAGGCGGCACGCTGGACCTTCTGCCCTCCGGGCGGCAGGGGGCTTCTTATTCGGCGCGGATCAACTCATTCGACTGGGAAGAATTCTACGAGCGCCGCGGCGGCGGCGTCTTTCTGGAAACGGTCAAGGAGAAGATGCGGGCCGATTACGACTACGTGTTGATCGACAGCCGGACGGGCGTCAGCGACACCTCCGGCATCTGCACGGTGCAAATGCCCGACGCCGTGGTCGTCTGCTTCACGCTCAACAACCAGGGCGTCAATGGCAGCGCCGCGGTCGCGCATTCGATCTACGAACAGCGGCTGCGCAAAGGCCGCGAGATCGCCATCTTCCCCGTCCCGATGCGCGTCGAGCCTTTCGAAAAGACCAAGCTCGACGTGCGCCGCGAATACGCCAAGGAGATGTTCAAGCTCTTCCCCTCGCACCTTCCGCCGCAGTCGCGCGCGCAGTTCCAGGAAGACACGCAGGTCAAATACCTGCCCTACTACGCCTACGAAGAGATTCTCGCCACCTTCGGCAACCGTCCCGGCGAGAGCGACACCACTTCGCTGCTGGCCCCGGCGGAGCGCTTGACCGCCTATTTGACCGATTATCTGCCGGGCGAGCCGATCAGCCGGATGGAAGCCTCGGAGTATCTGGAATCGCGCCGCCAATCGGTCCTGGCGCTTTTCGGAGGCAAACAAGACGCCGCCGATCCCAGGCAGTTGTTGGTCCAATCGGCCGACGCGGCCTGGGCGGGATTGAGGCCGGAAGAGGCGAAAGTCGCGCGGCGGGCGCTGCTGCGACTGGTGCGCGTGGCCGACGCCGGCGAACAGGGCGGCGATACGCGGTTGCTGGTCAGGCTGTCCGAATTCGACAGGACCGCTCAAACCATCCTGAACAATCTCGGCCCCACGCCCCTGCTGACAATCGAGCGCGATACAGCGTCGGGAGAGGCCGCCGTTCAACTCTCCGGCGACGACCTGCTGCGTTACTGGGCGCTCTTGCAAATATGGATTCAGGAAGACCGTGAATTTCTGCTCTGGCGCCAGAAGCTCAACATCGACATCGCCGGGTGGAAGAGACTGAATGAAGACAGCGGAGCGCTACTCACCGGCGCTCCGCTGGAACAGGCGAAGGGATGGCAAAGCAGCCGCGCCGACGACCTCAACGAAACCGAGATCGCCTACATCAACCGCTGCGTCGCCGAAGAAGAACGGCGCATACGCGAACAGGTCGAGCGCGAGGAACAAGAGAAACGACAGGCCGCCGCGCAGATAGAGTTACAACAACAGACACAGGCATTGATCAAAAAGAATCAAAATTCCCTGCGGCGCGGCCGGCTGCGCACGGCGATAGTCGCCGTCGTCACGGCGCTGGCGTTGGCCGTGTTCGGTTGGTGGGGCTATCAGCGATGGACATCGCGGCAAATAGCGGCCGACCTTGCGGCGGAGGGTAATGAGATGGTGAAAGAGAATGTCGATGGGGCCATCGAAAAATTCACCGAAGCCATCGGAGTCGATCCATCTTATGCGCTCGCATACTCCAGTCGAGGGCGCGCTTATCTCGGAAAGGAACGCTTCGACGAAGCCCTGGCCGATTTCAATGAAGCTATCAGACTGGATGCGAAAAACGCCAGCGCTTACCTCGGACGCGGGGATGTTTACTGGAAAAAGCACGACCTCGACGGGGCGTGGGCCGATTATACTCGCGCCATTGAGCTTGATCCGAAACTATCCGACGCATACACCAATCGCGGAAAAGTCCTGGCCGAGAAGGGGACCCCGGACAAGGCCGTGGCTGAATTCGATCGGGCGGTTAAACTCTCTCCCAAGGACCCGACCCCTCTTCTCTTGCGGGGTGAAGCGCGTTCGATGTCAAGCGACTACGACAGCGCGCTCAAGGACATCGACCAGGCGCTCACACTGAATCCGGACTCACCCGAAGCCAACATAAAGCGCGCCGACGTTCTCCGGAAGCGCGCCGGCCCCGGCGACACCGAACAAGCGATCACAGAATACACCAGAGGGCTGAGCAAGCGGGTCTCCTACGACCCGGTGCCTTATTTCAATCGCGGCGCCGCATACAAAGAAATCCACAAATTCAACGACGCGAAAGACGATTTCGAGAGGGTTATCAGACTGAGTCGGTACAAACCGGAGTATTCCAAGCTCAAAGAGGCCGCTTCAGCGCAATTGGAGGAGCTTTCACCAGGACGGCCGCACGTCTCGCCGACGCCGCCGGAAAAGGCCAATCCGACGATATATCTACACTTCCAGGATCGGAAAGACATATCGACGCTCAAGACGATCTTTGCGGCGCTCAAACAACTGTCGAATTACACAGTGGCAAAGAAGTTTGAACTGGTAACGCAAGCGACCTCGGGTGACGTGCGCTACTTCCACAGCGAGGATGAGTCGAACGCCAGGGTGATTAAACAGATTGTTGAGAAGGCGCTCAAGGAGAAACTGATTGAACAGCGCATCAACCTGATAATGCCGAAAGACCTATCCAACAGCGTTCCGAAGGGATGGATCGAGGTCTGGCTGCCGCCTCTGCCGGAGCCGTCTTTTAACATCCAGCGCCAGTTAGAGCAAAACCCTTATCAGCAGAGGCAAAGACCGCAGTCACAATTACAAATGCCGTACAGCAAGGACACAGGGAAAAACTGAAAAACCAAACGGAGATGTCACAACGCATGACTCCCTAAATATAATCCGCTTTCGCAAGCGACTGACATTGCGCGAAGCCTGATCCCCTTCAATCGCGAGGTTCTATGTTTGATCACTCACCCGCAGAGCGGGCGCGCGTCTTCATCAGTTACAAACACCAGGTCGGGCCTGATCAATCAGTCGCCGACCAGGTCGTCCGTGCGCTCGAACTACACCACACCGCATTCATAGACAAAAAAATCCTGCCCGCCCTGGAGTGAGGAAAAGGGTACGCCTGAAATGTCATTAGAGATGAAACACGCCAACTACACCGTCGGAGGAACAGTTCAAGCCGGCGGCGGTCTCTACATTTCGCGCCGGGCCGATGATGAACTGCTCAACCTCTGTCGTCAAAGCGCCTTCGCCTACATCCTGACCGCGCGACAGATGGGCAAATCGAGCCTGATGGTTAGGACCGCTGACCGGTTGGCCAAAGAGAACATTCGCTCGGTAATCATTGATCTGACGCAGATCGGCGCGCGGGTCACGCCCGAACAATGGTACCTTGGATTGCTTACCATCATAGAAGATCAGTTGACGCTCGGCGCCGACGCCGTCGCGTGGTGGGGGGCCAACGCCCACATGAGCGGCGCCCAGCGCGTGACCAAATTCTTCGAGGAAGTGTTGCTGAAGAAAGTGGCCGAGCCGGTGGTCGTCTTCATTGACGAAATTGACGCCACGCTCAGCCTTGATTTCACTGACGACTTCTACGGCGCGATCCGGTATCTGTACAACGCGCGGGCGACCAAGCCGGAACTCAAGCGGCTTTCGTTCGCGCTCCTCGGCGTGGTCACGCCCGGCGACCTGACCCGCGATCCGCAGCGCACGCCGTTCAACATCCGGCATTGCGTGGACTTGAGCGATTTCACCTACGAAGAGGCCGGGCCGCTGGCCGAGGGATTGAACCTCCCGCCCGGCGAAGCCAAGCAGGCTCTGCGCTGGGCGATGAAATGGACGAACGGACATCCTTACCTGACGCAGCGCCTATGCATGGCGATGGTTGAGGCGCGCCACCTGCGCTGGACCGAAGCCGACGTCGACAGCGTGGTCGCCGACACCTTCTTCGGCGCGATGAGCTGGCAGGACAGCAACCTGCAGTTCGTCCGCGACATGCTGACCAAACGCGCCCCCGATGTCGAAGGCGCGCTGAAGACTTATGGAGAGATTCGCGACGGGGTCCCGGCGCGCGATGAAGAGCGCTCGCCGGTCAAATCGCTCCTGAAGCTTTCAGGCGTCGTGCGGCGCGAAGGCGCCGAGTTGCGGACGCGAAACCGGATTTATGAGACTGTATTCGATGAGCAGTGGATAAAAGATCAGACGCCGGTCAACTGGCGCAAGCGAGCCAGTCTTGCGGCGGCGGGATTGATCGCGGCGACTTTCGTTCTCTCTACGCCGACGGCGCTTTATGCTGTGAATCAGAGTCGTAAACTCGCAAAGGCGCTGGTCGAAACCGGCGATACGCTGAAGGCGGAGGAAGCGAAGAGAAAGATTGCGGAACAGATCGCGGCGGAAGCCCTGGAGCAAAAAAACATCGCCGAAGACGCGTTCAGAAAGGCTGATAGCGCGCGAAGACAGGCGGAAGCGTCTATCCGGCTGGCGCGGGCAAACGTCATTGACGCCGGACGCCAACGCGACGCCGCGCAGTCGCGTGAATTGGCGGCCAACTCGATTTCACTGCTGACAATCGATCCCAGCCTCAGCTTAATCCTGGCGACCAAAGCGGCGCGCATCGCTCGCACAACGCAAGCCGAAGACGCGTTGAGGCGGTGTTTGCTTGAAAGTCCAATGCGCGATCGAGTGATGTCCATGCCTTTCGATGAATTGATGGAGTTGGCGCGAAAACTTTCGCCGCGCGAATTAACGCCGGAGGAGCGCGAGAGGTATCTGCACGAACCGCGAAGCAAACAATAAAAACCGAAGTAGCGTCAGATAGGAGCCTTCATGTCGCGATGCGACGCGCAGAAAGAATGAAAATCGCGGTTCGTAGTCCCGCCTTTAGGCGGAAGGGCTGCGGATAGCGGAATGGATTTGTAGCTGGCCCCTCCGCCTAAAGGCGGGACTACGAACCAATTTTCGGAGGAGACACCCTATGCCAAACAGCCACAACCGCAAGAACGTCAGCCGCGAAACCGAAAACGTAAAACTGGCCAAGAAGATCATCGCCGGTCAGGACGAGGAATTCGACACCATGTTCGACCTGGCCAAAAAGCTCAAAAACGAGCGGGCCTTCGGCTACGCGCGAAGGATTCTGGAGCGCGCACGGGGCAAGCCTGAAGCCAATCATTCCGATACCCGTTTGAAACTCGCGCAACAGCTCGCGCTGGTCACATATAAAGACCCCGATCTGCCGCCGGACGAAAAGCTCGACGATGCCTTCAACATCCTGTGCGAAGCCGACGACCCGCAGACTACGAAGAATCAGGAAACGCTGGGATTGGCCGGGGCGATTCACAAACGGCGTTGGGAGTTGGCCGGGCAGAAGCAGCGTCTGGAACGTTCGCTGGCCTTCTATTTGCGCGGCTATGAGCAGGGCGTTGAAGGCGATTGCGGATATACGGGGATCAACGCCGCGTTCGTGCTCGATCTGATCGCCGATCAGGAGGAGGAAGATGCCCGGCAGACCAACATTGCGTTGCGAAGCACGACGGATCGCCGAAGCAAAGCGCATGAGATCCGCGCGAAGATCGCCGAGACGCTGGTTGGCATGGCGGAGAAAGATCCATCGCTCACGCGACAGTGGTGGTTTCTCGCCACGATCGCCGAAGCTTATTTCGGTCTCAAACGTTACGACGAGGCGCGGAAGTGGCTGAAAGAAGCGGCGCAACTTGACAGCGTTCCGGAATGGGAGCGCGAATCGACCATCAGGCAGCTCGCGCAATTGGCGCGCCTGATGGACGGATGGCCGAGCGAGCCCGGCAAGGAGCGGGAATCCGAAGCCTGGCAGGCGCTGCGCGAATCGCTCAGGGAAATATATAGCAAGGGGCGCGACGCCGAAGCCGCCGAGCGCCTGGCTGAAGCCTGCTGTGAATCGGCCTTTACTGGCAGGATCGGTCTGGCCCTCTCGGGCGGAGGATTTCGCGCGGCGCTCTATCACATCGGCGTGATGGCGAAGCTGGCGGAGATGGACCTGCTGCGAAAAGTCGAAGCGCTCTCGTGCGTATCGGGCGGCTCGATCGTCGGCGCGCATTATTACCTCGAGGTCCGCAAGCTGCTCCGCGAAAAGTCGGACCAGGAGATCACGAAAGACGATTACATCCGGATCGTCAAGCGCGTGGAGCGCGATTTTCTGGCCGGGGTGCAGACCAACATACGTACGCGCGTGCTGGCCAATCCGTTGACGAACCTGAAGATGATCTTCTCGTCGAACTATTCGCGCACGCGGCGCGTCGGCGAGTTGTACGAGATGAAAATCTTCGCTCGAGTCAAAGACGGCGAGGGCGGCAAGCCACGATGGTTGAATGAGTTGATAACCCGGCCCAAGGGCGAGGCGCCTGATTTTCATCCCAAGAACGACAATTGGCGTCGCGCGGCGAAAGTCCCGATGCTGATCCTCAACGCGACGACCCTCAACACCGGTCACAACTGGCAATTCACCGCGACGTGGATGGGCGAACCGCCGTCTTCGATCGATTCCGAAGTCGACGGCAATTACAGGTTGCGGCGCATGTATTACGAACAAGCGCCGGGCGATCATAAACGGATTCGGCTCGGCCACGCGGTCGCCGCTTCGTCTTGCGTGCCTGGATTGTTCGAGCCGTTGGCGCTCGCGAATCTCTATGACGGGCTGGTCGTGCGGTTGGTCGACGGAGGCGTATACGACAATCAAGGCACGGCAAGCCTGCTCGATCAAGAGTGCAACATCCTGCTGGTGAGCGACGCCAGCGGCCAGATGAATACAATGAACGATCCAGGCGGGGGGCTGTTGGCCGTCCCCCTGCGAACGAATTCGGTGTTGCAGGCGCGCGTTCGTGTGGCGCAATACCGCGAGTTGTCGGCGCAGCGGCGATCTTCGGCCCTGCGCGGGCTGATGTTCATCCATCTGAAAAAAGGTTTGCAGGTCAAACCTCTCGATTGGATCGATTGCCCTGACCCGCAGGATTCGCGCGATTCAGATTCCCCGCTCACGAAATACGGAATCAACAAGGACGCTCAGGAACGTCTGGCCGCGATCCGTACCGACCTCGATTCGTTTTCGGACGCCGAGGCGAGGTCGCTGATGATCAGCGGTTATCGAATGACGGAGTTCGAGATAGCCCGAAGCCTGCCGGAATTCGACCAATCGGACGGAGCAGACGCGGACTGGCAGTTTATGAAGTTCGACGAATCGCTCACGCGAGCCGAGGCGCCGGCCCCATTGCTCAAACTGCTTTCGGTCGCGGCGTCTCTCGCGTTCAAAATCTGGAGGCTGTGGCCTCCGCTGCGCGCCTGCGCAATCGCCTTTGGGATCGTCCTCACCGGACTGCTCGGCTGGCTTTGTTGGAAAAACCGGAACGTCCCCATCGTCTCGATCGGTTTTGGGGAATCAGATAAGAGCCTTTGGCCATTGACCTGGGGCTACGCGGCTCTGACGGTAATCATTACAGCGGCGTTCAGCCTGCTGCCCACTTTTGCGCGGAGCATCCTGCGTTTGATCGATTACCGCAAGACCGCGTACGAAATCACCGTGGGCGTAGTGATGGGACTGCTCGGCTGGATCGCGGCCCAATTGCATCTGCTCGTCTTCGACAAGCTCTATCTGTGGTGGGGCAGCCAGAAACGCCTGCTCGGATCTCAGGGTAAAAGGCCGGAAGAGTGACGCTAGAGCGAATTTCAGATCAGTGTACGGGTTTATTCTTCATCGCCGCAGCGACGGTTGAGCTCAGGCCGGCGTTTTAACGCGACTGGGATTAAGTTGCCCCCAGTCTTGGGTTGAGTAAAAGAACCACTGGGAACACTGGAACACGGGGATGAAAGAGGAAAAAGCTTTATGGAAGAAAGGTTCAACATATCTTCCGACCATATGCCCCCCCCGTGTTTCCGGTGTTCCCCGTGGTTGGGCTTCATACGGCGCGCGGTTGGGCCGTGAATACCCGCCCCTACGCGCGCCGTACTGTACCATCAAGCTAATCTATTATTTTCCTTCGGTACGCATCATAGTACCCCTGTATAAACGCTTGACGATAAACCGGGCTGTAGGATTTGTAAAAATCCTTGTGTATTGTCGGATTGGGCAGCCTACCATCTTCGGCGTCATCCTTACCTTCATCAACCCCCTCTTTATACCCCTTCTCTTGCAGGTAATAGAAAGGCCCCACTACGTCATAAGTCGGCAATAAATAAGGGCCGTAGACTGGGTAATACGGCCGAACTACGGGATAATACGGCTGAACCTGGATTACTCGCACAGGCCTGCGCCAATATATATATTGGGCGTCAGCCGTGATCTTCGAGACGCCGGGAAGAAAGATAACCGCCGCAAATAAGCTCATAATTAGTTTCTTTAGTGTCGATCCCATACTGAAGTTCCTCCTTCCTACTTTTATTCCTGCTTATTGCGTCGCAATTCTTTGACCAAAGCAGCATATACGAATGTTTAATAATGCTAAATCGAGCTACACATCCGCTCGCTGACTTCCCACAACCGCGCCGCGATTGTTGTGTTGTACGACTCCGGATTGGTTGCCTGCTCTCTCCGGTCGACAAAATATTTTCCCGTAATCCCTTCGACTTCGGGCGCCGAGGCCAACCAGATGATGGTGTCGGCGCCTTTTTCCGGCGTTCGCATAAATGGCGCAATCAGGCGCAGGAACTTTCCCGCCAGGCCACCGATTTTATTGAAGAAGCCGGTGCCTACGACACCTGGATGCATGCAGTTGGCCGTGACGCCCGTGCCTTTGAGCCTACGCGCAAGCTCATAGGTGAATAGCGCATTGGCCAGCTTCGATTGCCCATAGGCCTTCCATCCGCCATAGCCGTTCTCAAGGTTCGGATCGTCGAGGTTGATGTGCGCCGAGCGGTGCGCTTCGGAAGAGACGTTGACGACGCGGGCGGGCGCGGACGATTTCAGCAGGTCGAGCAGTTCAACGGTCAGTAGGAAATAGCCGAGATGATTGACCGCGAAGGTGGTTTCGTAACCGTCGGCGGTAAGCTTCCGCTTGCTGTTGTAGGCGCCGGCGTTGTTCACCAGCGCATGCAATCGAGGGTATTTCGCTTTGACCTCGGCGGCCAGTCGTCTGATCTGACTCAAGTCGGAGAAATCGGCGATCATCAGGTCGACGTTTTCGTTGCGCGTCTCTCTGACGATCTCGCCGCGCGCGGCCTCGCCTTTGTCGCGGTTGCGGCAAACCATGATCACCGTCGCCCCGCCCGCAGCCAGGGTCTTTGCTGTGACTTTACCGATGCCGGAATTGGCGCCGGTCACCAAACAGATTTTCTCATTCATATTTCCATTTTCCATTTTCCATATCACTTTTGTCATTTATCATTGCCGGAATCCGGCTAAACAGTGTGGCGGTAGTCCGACCGTGAGGGGGGCTCACTCGCAACGCTTACGCCCTCCCTCACGGTCGGACTACCGCCACGCGGCTCAGGCGCGGTATGGTAAATGACAAACGTAATATGGAAAACGGAAAATGAAACAACAAAAGCTCCCTCTTCGGCTGTTGGCGCTGGCGCTGTCGGCCATCTCGCTCGGCCTGCTATTCGGCCCGGCAAGGACCATCTCTTCAACTAAGAAACCTTCGCAGCAGGGCGGGATATACACCGACGCTCAGGCCGCCAGAGGGCAAGCCGTCTATGACAAGAAATGCGCCTCCTGCCACGGGCTGCGGCTCGAAGGCGTTTCGGCCTCGGCGCTTTCGGGCGGCAAGTTCGCCGACAGGTGGGCGCGCGGCGACAAATCGGTCGATGATCTTTACTACATCACCCTCACGCAGATGCCTTTCGGCGCGGGAAACACGCTCAGCAAACAGCAATACATCGACACCGTCGCCTACATGCTCAAGGCCAACGGCTACAAGGCCGGGACGCGAGAGCTGCCCGCCGATCCGGCCCTCCTGAAGCAGATCAAGATCGTTCCGCAAGGCTCATTGAAAGAGGGCGTCATCCAGACCCCGGCCGAAGGCGAGGCCAACGCTTCGGCTTCAGCAAACGGCGCGAGCGGCGTTCCTGATCCTTCATCGAAAGGCCCGTCGCAGCAGGAACTGAACGCGGCGCCGTCGAACGCCGCCGACTGGTTGATGTCGAACCACGATTACACGGGGCAGCGTTACGTTGACCTGAAGCAGATCAACAGGCTGAACGCCGCGTCATTGCGACCTGTCTGTCTTTACCAGGCCGGCGACACTAAACCGTTCCATAACAACCCGGTCGTCTATCGCGG
>Ga0154003_1000274_pt1 | contig 15957 bp, 15 predicted proteins | sample TSFL087MetaG_FD_104679 | JGI IMG/M metagenome (GOLD analysis project Ga0154003, IMG submission 104679) | Attine ant fungus gardens microbial communities from Florida, USA - TSFL087 MetaG | ecosystem: Host-associated > Fungi > Mycelium > Unclassified | place: USA: Florida, Lake Talquin State...
CTGCACGCTGGAAGCGAACAGTACCCAGGTTTGCGCCAATCAATGTTTGGAAAATGGATCTCTTCGATCATTTCGTGATTTACTGACAGCACCGCGCGCGTAAGCAAGCGGCTGGCCGCGTGATGCGCCGCTTGCTTACGCGCGCGGTACTGTATCGGATTCCGACCTACGGCCAGACCTCTTTCGCCACCAGCCATGGGTGGATCTCAGCAATCAGCAACCCGGCTTTGACCGCCGGATCGGCTTCAGCCAGGGCTTTCGCCTCTTCGGCCGATTCCGTGTTGAAGACGAATATTCCGCGCAGATCGCCGTCCTTCATAAAGGGGCCGGCCGTGAGCATCTTTCCTTCGTCCATCATACGGCGGATGTTCCAGAGGTGGTCCAGTTGAATCTTCTGAGCCTCCGCGGCGGGCCGCGTTGTCTGCGGCCCGCGCCTGAGGATGGCGAGATGATATTTCTTCATCGTCCATTTCATATCAGGATTCTTTTTGAACTCCTCCATCGCTTTAACCCCGATGCCTTTCGACCCGAACCATGGCAGTATTTCGAGCTTCAACCTCTCCGCCTTGATCGCGGGGTCTTCGGCGGCCAACGCCTTCGCTTCGTCAATCGAGGCGGCGCGGAAGACGAAGATTCCGCGGAGGTCGCCGTTGCCCAGAATCGGCCCGGCGGCGAAGAGCTTGCCGGCCTGCGCCATCTTGTTGATGTTGGCCATGTGGCCTTCTTGAATCTTCTGGATCTCAGGCGTGTTCTCGGCCGTCCACTTCGGCCCTCGCGTCAACATCCCGAATTGATACTGCTCGTTGTCGAACTGTGGCGGTTTGGTTTCGGCCTTTGGTTGACTCTGTCGCTGCTGAGGCGCGGGTTTACTGCTCGGCGGCGTGACACCTTTCAATGATTGCGCCTGTGGATCGGCGGTCGGAGTTGTCGATTGAGCCTGAGCGACCGGCGCCATCGCCATCAGGCAGACTACCAACAAAAGAACCTCTTTCATTTTTATATTCTCCTCGACCTTCTTCTGAAAAGCGGGGCGGGCCCGAAAGTGAGCGGCGCCCCGCATAATATCGCCAATCAGGGTTCGGTTTCTCTGTATATCCAAGCTCCGGCGATGGCGCCGAGGGAGTATTCAACCAGGCCCCAGACAAGCCCGATCCAGAATAGTTTCATCGCCACCATCCCCAGCCCGCTATAGATCACGCCGGTGTAAAGGTAGATGAAAAACCACGCGAACAACCCGGCGTAGATCGCCGTCTTCACTCCCGAGCCGAACTGCGTCCTGATCGCCGCGTAGAGAAAGGTAATGACGACGCCCAGGACGAAAGTGGCTACTACAGCCTTTGCGATGAAATCGCCGCCAGGCTGAGGGAGACCTAGCCTGGCAAAATCCGACCTCATGTCGTCGCCCAACACTACTTCGTTGAGCAGGAATTCGCCGATGTTCAACACTACGCCTGCTATTAAACCGCCCAGCAGGACACGTCCTAAGTTGATTTTCTTCATGTCTGCCTCCTTGAGGTTAGAGGAACTACTGGTTTGGCTTGTAAGCCGCCGGAATTGTTCGGTGGGGATATGCTCAGTTCCGAGCGGCCATTGATAGACGGCAAGCTGGCCCTGTTGGCGTGTCTTACCCGGTGGCGTGTCTCATGGGCCAGCGCGGATTGAAGCATAGCCCTTTTCGCGGCCATTTGGCCACCAAATCCGGTCAGGGTTTTGAAATTTTGGGGCTCGCCCGGCGGATTAACCGTTTGGGCTTGTAAGCCGCCGGAACCTTTCGGTCAGAGCCGGCTCAATTCCGAGCAAACGTTGATAGACGGTAAGCTGACCCCTGTGGTACATCTCATGCGCCAGTGTGAACTGAAGCATGGTCGCTTTAGTGACCTGTTTGCCATCCAATCCGGACATTAATTGCTCGATCTTTTCCTCGCCGAATCGACGAACCTTCTCCTGGCTTGTGGCGAGCGAGGAACGCAGCAACGCGACGATGGCGTCTTTCGTCGCCACGACTCTTAGCTCGGTGTCAGGCGGACGGGTAAAAAGCCTTCGCAGATCGGTGTCGTCGCGGCAGATTTCATCGACCAGCATACGCTCCGATTCGATCACATGATAAAGCAGTTCGAGCGCGCTGCGCGTCTCGGCCGCAGGGCGGAAATCAAGCTTATCTTCGGGGACGCGCTCGACTTCTTTGATCAATCCTTCTCGCGAATCCCGCCATTGCGACAGGAACTCTTCGATCTTTGTCATAAGGATCGCCTCCGTGTTTAAGCCTTGCCAGTAGCTTCGAGCCGCTTCGACAGAAAACGCCGCTCAGGCTCCGAGCAGGGACGGTTCAATGCCTGGCGATAAAAATCGGCGGCTTTGGTCGCGTCGCCCATTTCGCTCCACAATTCGCCGAGCGTCGCGGGCAACAGGTAGTAATGCTGCAACGCAGGATGGCGACTGATGTCTTCGATCGCGCGGATGCCGTCTTCGGGGCCTTTCCATTTGGCGACCGCGACCGCGCGGTTCAACGCCACGACCGGCGACGGATTCAACGCGACGAGCAGGTCATAGAGTCGCACGATCTCGGCCCAATCGGTCAACTCGTAGCTCGACACCGCAGCGTGGCAGGCCGCAATCGCGGCCTGCAAGTGATACTCTGTGAATTCGTCGCCTTCGGCCGAGGCTTCGAGATGTTTAAATGCCAGGTAAATCATCCGCCGGTCCCACAGAGAGCGATCTTGCTCGGAAAGCAGAGCCAATTCGCCCCCCTCGCCCACGCGCGCGGGCAATCGGGCCGCCTGAAACATCATCAGCGCCAGCAACGCCTGGCATTTCGGACGATTGGTCGCCCGATGCCGGACGATCAGCGAACACAACCTGATCGCTTCTTGAGCCAGGTCGGCGCGAACCAGGTTCTCTCCCGCATGCGCCGTATAGCCCTCGTTGAAGAGCAGGTACAAGACTTCGAGAACCGAATCGAGCCGCGTCGACATTTCGGCTTCGCCAGGCAGATCGAATGTCACGCCCTCGTCACGGATCAGGCGTTTGGCGCGAACCAGGCGCTGCGCGATGGTCGGCTCTTTGGCCAGAAACGCCCGCGCGATCTCGCTCACGCCGAAGCCTCCGACCGTCTTAAGCGTTAACGCCACTCGGCCTTCGCGCGGGATCGCCGGATGACAGGCCATGAAGATCATGCCGAGCGTGTCATCAATCAGTTCGGCGTCCCGCTCCGTCTCGACCTTGCGGTTCGCGTACTCTTCCTGCGCCGTGAAGGCGCGGACGATATCTTCAGACTTCTCCCTCAGCGAAGCCTCGCGCCGCAGCAGATCGAGCGCGCGATTCTTCGCCACCTGTATAAGCCACGCCAGCGGATTTTCTGGAACGCCGCGATAAGGCCATTGCTGCAGGGCTTTGATTAAAGCCTCCTGCACGACCTCTTCGGCCAGATCGATGTGGCGCGGCCCGAAGACGCGCGTCAACGTGGCGATCATCCGCCCGGCCTGATGGCGGAACAGGTGATCAACCAACGCCTGCGCTCCGTTGTCCATATTTTTCTGTCCCACATTCTTCTGTTTTTTCAGCCTGCAACCGTTGACAGGTCTTCGACCTCGCGGACTTCGACTCGGCTGCCGAATTCCAGACTCGGGCAAGTCGAGGCCAGCTTGACGGCTTCGTCATAATCCGCTGCGGTGATGATCCAGTAACCGCCGATGATCTCCTTGGTCTCCGCGTAAGGGCCGTCGGTGACGACCTGGTTCGGGCCGACGCCGGTGATGTTCTTTCCAGGCTCTTCACGCAGCTTATTCAAACTGACCAGGTGGCCCGATTTCCTCAGACCTTCCGCCCAGTCGTTGTATTTCTGAATGATGCCCTGAATGATTTCAGGAGTGATCTCAAAACCTTCCGGAATCTCCATCGAATCCTGAGAGATGAGCATAAACTGCGGCATGTGTTTTTTCTCCTTCATGCGGTTGGTGTGTTTGACGGCCGACGGCCGTCAGTCGAAGCAGAAAACGTGGGGCGCATATTCTACTCCTCGCTCCGTTTCCGACCTATAGACGGACGAAGTTCAGGAAAATCGACAGGGGGCAAAAAAATAATGCGATTGACACGGAACTGTAGACGAACAATAAAGCTGTTCCCTGAAATTCCCCAGCCAAAAAAACTAATCGCTTTTGGCGCCTGTTTGGCCTGTGTGCCCACTGGTTGAATTCCAGCGATAAATTGTGAACTCCTACCCTATCAATGTGCGCCCCAGAATGCAGTTAGAGATTCAAGCCTAGCCACGAATCCACCTTGGCTTGCGGACACAGTTATAAAAGAGATCGAAAAGATTAGGTCTCCTCAGGAAGCTTCGACCTATTTGAATCGGTAAATCGTCGTGTGATCGAGCGGGAGGCCGCGCTCCCGGTATGATTTCTTCGAGGTCGCGATAGCTGAGGGCAAAACGTAGATACCAGCGCACGCAGAGAAGGAGGATCTCGGGTTGATAGTGTCACCACTTGAAAGGATTGGATTTGGTTAGAGCAGCCCCCAGTGATGATGAAATCGGGCTAGTTTATCGGCATTGAGGACCGGGTGTCTGGGTTATTCGCAACGGAACCTAATTGCAAGTGTAATGTTTGATCTTCAAGTGATGTGAGCTATCACACCGTTTCCCGCAGCAAGACCAAATTAACTACAAGAAAGAAATTTTTTTCGCTAGCGGGCGCCTTTTACCAGGTTCTCCCCTCTATGAGATGTATGGGCTTTGTTACACGGACCTGAGTGAAGGGATGCGAATGCAAGGACTGGTATACTCCTTTTGTTATGAAGAAGTCCAAGTACCACATCAGCAACTGGAGCGAGCATAATTCCTCACTCAAACAACGAGGGTACCTCACTATCTGGATCAGCCCGGAGGCCGCCGAGAATCGGACGACGGATGAAATGGCCGAGCAGCTATGCGCCTCTCCGACTTATACTGATCTCGCGATTGAGGATTCTGTTGCAAAAATTCGCTGACTATACAAGATGATGTGACAACAACCAGTTCCTCACTACTACAGAATGTGGCCAAAATAAGTTTTGATACTGCCGGCGAATTCTCAGGTTCTGGAGCGCCAGAGGCGCGTAATGTTTATAGAACACATTGTGCAATAGTTTTCCAAGCTCCGGAGGAGCGACATCCGCCATATGTCGCTCCTCCGGAGCTTGGGACAATCGCATGGTAATTTCTATAAGCATCAAGCTCCTCCGGAGCTAAGAGCTAAAAGACTCATTTTCTGAATTCGCCAGCAATATCAAGTTTTGCAACAGAACCATCGTTGCCATCCCTGAAGTGTATGCGGGGATATTCGGCAGAGAATGAGTAGGGTAGATAATGCAGGACGAATTACCTGACGATCAGACGGTCGGAAATGATAACGCTGCTGCGGCGACGGGCGGAGTCACCCCTGTGCGCGAAGATCCAGCGCCGGGAACCGTGCAAACCGGCGGCGACCAGATTCACCCGGAACTCGATGACAGCGACGACAACGACCGGGTGAAAGAGTCGCCCCCAGGAACAGGGGCGGGGCAGGGTGAGAATCAGGTTCAGCAAATACTCCAAGAGTCGCCTGCGGCCAACCTCAACAGTCTCACCGGCAACAACAGTAAATTGTACAATAAGAGTGAGGTTCACTACCACCATGTCGATGCCGCTAAAAACCTCGCTCAATTCGTTACGGAAAATCCGTTACAGCCCTCAAAACGCTCATACCAGAGCGTAAGCAATTCGGACATTGCCGGATATGCGGGGGTATTACTGGCCCGTCGGATTCTTTTACTCAGTTGCTATAACGAAGATGTCGCTCTCAATGTCGCTAAGTCAATAGCTAATGAGAGCAAGGCCATCAGTAAGCGGCTGGTAACGATAGAAAGTAACTGCCAGGGCGCCTATACGCTCAGGAATCTTATCGAAGAGTTAGCACACCGCAAAGGGAATGATGGCCTGAGGGGGGAATATAGCTCACAGAGCATACCGACTACCATCTGCGTGTGGGCAGCGCATGACATCAGCGAGGGCGATGTCTCCAATGCGATTTTGGATTCCCTATTTATCGGCAACGCGCAAATCGAGCAATATCAAGCCGCGTTGAAGGCTCGTGGACTGTACCTGATCTGTCTGGTTTCGTCCCAGAAGCTGCAAGATTATAACCGTTCCAAGGTGAAGGTTAATTTAAAAAACTGGGACATAGATTTCCTGCGCCCCCTGTTGGAAGAACATGGAAGCGAAGAGCTGGCCGAAACCATCACCGAGCAGCGGCGACAAGGAAAATGGGACGCGGACGACGCGGGGTTCTACAAGGAGATCGGCAGACATTTAAGTGCGGGCAAGCTGCGCGAAATCGTCGCCGGCAAAACGCGAGAGGATAAGTACGTCGATCTCGGCATCGAGCAACTTTTTGATCGGCAAGACCCGCTGGTCGACACAACACTCTATTGTGCGACGTTCTACCCTGACCTCTCACCGGAGGACTTTTCTCAACTTATTCAACTGTTCCTAGAGGATGCCGTTAAAGACGTAAGTAAGAGCGCCGCCGAGGATGCCGCCGAAGACGTAAGTAAGAGCGCCGACCAGTCTCGAAACGGAAGTAAGGTAGCGGACGCCACCAAGTCGCCGACGCTGACACAACGCTGGCGGCATGAGGCCGACGCCATCCTCCGCCGCTGTGAGCTCGCCGTCATCAGGGACGCGGACAGCAAACACGTGGTCAATTTCAAGGTTGACGGCCTGAGGAACCGGCTGAGCAAGTACATACGGAACGACCACTATTTCTTCTATGAGTCCAAGTTCAAGGGTATGCGCCAGCAGGGCCTTATATTCAGCCCCAACAAAAAGATCGCAGAGGGGGCCAGACAACTGCTGGTGGAACTGGCGACGCTGTACGCCCCCGACAGGGTCGCGAACTGGCTCTACGAAATCGTCTATGAGTTCGAGCAGGCGGCGCAGACTGCCTACCTGTATAGAGAGGGCTCGCAGCTCTTTCATCTGATCCCGGACGCTAGGGTCAAGGCCGCGCGCCATTACGTCTGCCGCGGCCTGAGCCTGGTCTTGAGCAGGCTCAATAAAGAGCCCGACTTGCAAGAAGCCGCACGCCTGTTCTGGCAAAAACTCCTCCAGTACGAGCATCAGTGGTTCCTGGATTTGCTCCGCCAGATGGGTAACTCCGTGCCGGCGGAAACCCTGCGCTGGCTGAAGCAGGTACTTGAGCAGGGCAGGAAGGATATTCGTGCGCAGGCTCACGGTTATCTGCTCGGTTACCTCCTGCGCCGCGACTCGCTCATCTACACGACACTGAAAGAGCTGATGGAATGGTCGCCGGATGGACAGGCCGGACGCGCAATGCGCACGCTCTTAATCATCTATTGTGTCGAGACAAACCGGCAGTTGCCGCAACAGGATTACGGCAAGTGGCCTAGCTCCCACCCGCTTTTCGGCTTCCAAGACCGCGCGGAAGCCCGCGAGCGCCTGGAACTTCTCATCGGGTGGGTCTTCACTGCGGCTTTCGAAGTTGACGCGGACGGTGGGCTATCCATCATCGCTGACATCATCGCTGGTTGGTATTTCATCTTCAGCCCGCCCTTACAAACCGATCCCGGGGGGGGCGCGAGCGCGCAAAACGATGCGGACGAATTGAACGCCCGCGCTGTCCGCCAACTCCTCCTGGAGTGCCTGGCACGGTACTGCTCCCGCACGCAGAAGAACAGCCTGTTAGCGACCTGGGAGGATTTCAGGAATAACATCCTGGAAGAAGTTGGCCGATTCGAGGAGTTCACCGGCCAACTCATCGATATTGCCTTAGACGCCAAGCTCATGACGGACGTGGCGGCCGCGCGGCGCAAGTTGCTGGACACCAGGGCGTTATTAAGTCGGTTGCGCAAGGACTTTATGTCCTGCGAGGCGTAATTTGTACATGGCTGAGGGGCAACTCATGAAGCACACGATCAACTTGGATCAGGTTATCCGCAAGCTGGACGGTCAGACGCCGAAGCTTGTGGCGGGCGAGGGAATTGTAGTGACGATTGATCTCGGCACTGGAAAAGCGGTCGAGAAGACTTTCAGGGTGCGCATCGGCGGTAACTACCGTGACTATCTGGTCTCGAACAAACGGAACCCGACCCTCTTCGGGAGCGGGAAGCTGTCACCTTACTACGTCCGTGACGCGCAGAACAAACGCACGCTGGCCCTGGACATCGACATCACCGCCTGTTTTTGCCCGGAGGGCGCCGAGTCCAAGGTCGCGATGTCTCTGCATGGGGAACAGTCTCCCTCGCAAATCTTCGCCGGCATGCTGGAGCGTTGGATGCGTGAATTCATCGCCCCAGGCAACGAGGGCAGCTTTATCGACTCTTACGACGCCGCCCGCCAATCCCTGGAAAGACACCTGGCCAGCCGCGCAACCGCCCAGACCGGCCTTGAGATTCAGACGCAGGTCTCCTTGAGCGCCGTGAACGCCGAGCTACGCGAGATGGTCATCGGGCCGATTGAAATCGGCGTGCGCCTGCAGGACTATAAGCAGCAGCAGAGCCTCACGGTCGAGGCGGGGCTGATCCTCGACGAACAGCACTACGTGAAGGCGTACGTCTTTCAGGAGGGGCGTGATTCCCCGGAGGAACTCCTCAAACGTCACCTGCGGGAGTACTTCGACGCGCATGTCACGTTTCAGCGGTTCAGCCATGAGCTGCAATACCCCAACTTCAAGCAGCCGATGCTTCACGCGCTGAGCAAGGCGCTCGCGACGGTCGGGCGGCGCGTCAGCTTCATCAACTTCTCGGCCAGCGAAGAGAAGAACACCAAGCGGCCGCGCGAGTTCGTCGCCGTCACCTACACCTACAGTCATAACATTCCCGGCCGTGCGCAGCCCATCGTTATCCACAACACGGTACAGCTTTATTGCGAGAACTCCGTGGCCTTCCTAGGCAGCAACGTCAAAGACCTAGAGGCTTGGGTCAAAGTCGAGCTGAACCGCATCCTTAAGCGCCACCTCATCGGCAAGACCTACGTCGACCTGCTCCTGCGCTTCGCCCCTCTGGAGCAGGGCGTCAAGCGTGAGTTGAGCGTGCGCGCGGCGGACATCGGCTATAAGGTTGACCATTTGGTCTCGATTCCCTACCTGAAGGAGATCGACCTCACGAACCCGTTCGACCTAAGCTTCGATGACACCTTCGAGACCAAGCTGGACAAGTTCGAAGTTCAGCTCAAGTTCGACCTCAAGCTCCGCATCCCGAACTTGCAGACGGTTGAAAAGTACCTGAACCGGGACGCAGACGTGAAAGAAGCGATCAAGGGCGTGACCCTGAGCGCGACACGCCAGATTCTTCGCAACATCCACCCGGAACGGTTCTACCTCTATTTCAATCAACCCAACGAGGACGCGACGGACGCAGGTGAGCGGCAGGCCGTAAAGGAACTGCTCAACGACAAGATTGAGGAAAGTTTATGGCTGGAGTTCGGCGCCGAAAACATCGAGCTGACAACGCGCGCCGGCCGCACCGACCTGACGGAACGATATAACCAACTGTGCTTCGTCATCCGCGAGTTCAGCGTGAGCATCGAGACACCCGATCCACAAGGTACGGAGTCGCTTACCCTGACCGGTAACTTTGAATTGCGGGGCGTTTATCCCGACTCGGAAGGGTGGCAACGCTTCAGCACCTTGCGCCAGGACCTAGACGGCTTACAAACTCTGTTGGAGAACCACCTGAGGGCCGAGCTGAAGACATACTACCAATCCGACTTCATGTACCAGAATCGTACCTCGCGGCATCAGGTGTTTAGAGTGGTCGAAAATTTCGCCAGCCAGTACATGCGCCGCGAGTTCGGCCTAATGATTCACCTGACCAACCTCGACCGCAACACCACGGAGGCCGAAAGAAATCAGCGGCAACTGCTCAACAAGTTAGAGGAAAAGAAGCTGAACGCCGCGCTGGATCAGGGCCAGCTCCTCGTGGAGAAACTCAATTTGCTGAAGAAAAGGCGCACCAGCGTGATGTCAGTGACTCCCGTCGATCGAGAGGATCTACAGGACATAGAAGAGAACATCCGGCTCCTGCAAGGCGAACTGGATTCCATCATGTTGGAGCGCTTCGGGCAGAATCGACTGGCGGCGACGCTCGAATCCCAACGACCCGACGAACTGCCCCGCGAAGGAGAAGTGAGTCACGTCTCCGCCCAATACGAATTGGGTCCCAGGCCGAAAGGCCAGTTGGCCGAATGACTGCCCCGCCACACAAACATCACTATCGGAAAGAGGAAGATCATGTCAAACAAGGTAAAAATTCTGTACCTCGCCGCCAACCCCATAGACACGGGCAACCTGAGCTTGCAGGAGGAGGCCCGCGACCTGGAAGAGCGCATCCGGCTCGGCCTGCACCGGGAAGAATTCGAGGTTATACATTGCTTGGCCGTGCGGCCCAGAGACTTACTGCGCGGGCTGCAGGAGGTACAACCACACATCATACACTTCAGCGGCCACGGCAATTATGACAAACAGATCGTGCTCCAGAACGACGTGGGGGAGAGCTGCCCTGTCGCCCCGCAAGACTTGGCGGATCTGGTCGAGTTGTTCAAGACTAACCTCAAGATCGCGTTGATGAGCTGTTGCTACGGTCGCCTGCAGGCGGAAGCCCTCAACCGGGCGCTGGACTTTACCATCGGCATGGACGAGCCCCTCTCTGACGTGGGCGCCGTGAGTTTCTCCGCCGCGTTCTACCAAGTCCTCGCGTCCGGTGGGTCCGTCAAACAGGCTTTCGAATCCGCCCGCCTGCTCACGCGCATGGAGGGTCAGCCCGTTTTCCAGGTCTGCGACCTGCTGGTGCGCGAGGGGGCCGAGACCGAATTGAACAGACCCTTCGTGGAATTTCTGCGGCCGCGCCCCGAGGGGCCGCCGCCGCCACGCGCGGAAGAAACACTCACGCCATTTGGCGGCAATATCGTGTCTCAACAAGTAAGTGATTCACCGCACGCTCGCGCAAACATAGTGGTCGGTAACAACAATGTCATTGGTAAACACGACTAGGACTGACGCCGTATCTGCTCGGCGTGGGGGCCGTGCGGGGGGCGTTTCGGTATAGAGCTTATTTAGAACGATGGGCCGTAGAATAACACTCTTGCGGACTCCGCGCCACGGCGAGTTTCTCGGCGCCCAGCGCAAGGACCCTGTCACGCGTAAGGTTTTCGCCGATGGGGACCGGGTAACGAGATGCGCCACCTGTCTGCTACCGTTTCTCGAAGAGAGCTGGGACGGCATGGGCGGCGCGCACTGCGGGCAAACCGCCACCGTCGGGCTCGAGGCTTTCGAGACGGCAGCGACAACGTTCGCCGACGAGAGCAGTGATAACTCGAGCGCTGGCGACACTGACATCAAAATCGACGACCGGTCAAGCGCCGAGGCGTTTGACAATGCCCTAAAACTAAGGCCCATCCCCTGCAAGCTGCGCCAGGTGCCAATCAAACTACGGGGGTAGCCGGTCGCACAAATATTGATTAAGAGGTGATCATGAATATCGTTGCCAGAATCCTGCTTTACCTGTCTAAAACCGACCGCCGCCTGATCGGGCTATGCTCGGACTCGGCATATAAGACCCAAGTCAGCTACGGCGTCTTCGTAATGATCGTGGGCATCTTCGCCTTCGTCTCTTCCTCTTACGCCTTACGCACCACGCTCAGTGATAGCTATGCTGTCTTCGCGGTCTCGGGCGTTTATGCCGCACTGGTCATGTTCATCGACCGGGAGATCGTGTCGGCGACTAGCAAAGGGAAAGGCATGATTGCGGCCCGTCTGGGACTGGCTGTATTTATTGGCTTGGTGGTGTCCGTGCCTATCGAGCTGAAGCTTTTCGAGAAGCAGATAGTTCAGGAGTTGAAGCGCATTCAAAACGTCGACAACTTGCCCTATCTCAATAGAAGACGAGAGGAGGAGGCGAAGTACCGTGAGCCCAGACAGGCTAAGTATGAGCGGATTCAAGAGTTGGAAAAGGAAGCCGGCGATTTCCAAAAACGTAAAACCAATGAGCTCTTACCATCCGACAATCAGATACAAGGAGTGGTCAAGGGCACGGGGCGGATCGGCGCAGGACCAGTCCACCGCGGGCTCAACGATCAGCTTGAGAAGACGCTCGAACAACTGAGGCAAGCCCGCGAAGACCACAACAAACTGATTGTGGAAGAACGGGACGAGTTAAAGCGGATTGCAGATGAGTACGAAAAGCAAGCCATTCCTCCTGCTGACGACCTGCTGTCACGCTACGTGGCCCTTGGGTCGGTTAAAAAGGACCCAGAGCAGGGCTGGGATGCATGGTACATGGCCTGGGGTGTGCGGTTGGTGCTCATCATGCTGGAGCTTACTCCGGCGCTGATTAAAATGTTGCAGGAGGAGAGTGACTACGACGCCATGCTCCAAGCGAATCGCCGGCGCAGTATTACGAGGATTTACGCAATTGCCAACGATCATATTGAGCAACTTGTACAAAACGGTGGCCAGAATCCCACTCCGACTTTGATGGAGCAGTTGAAGACTGAGCCATTAACGTCTTGAAGGTTCCGTTGCGAATAAACCGGACATCCGGTCCTCAATGCTGATAGACTGACTTGATTCCATCATCACTGGGGGCTGCTCTGATCAAATCCAATCCTTTCAAGTGGCGAATCTTCATGATTGCCGCATAGGTTGGAGTCCGGGTCAGACCTTATTATGTCCCTACTCATTTTCTGCAACACAACCGTCAGATATTTCACCGAGGGCTTAAAATAAATAGATGAGGGAAGCTGCTCACTCAGCAACAGCGTGTTGACATCTGTCCTTTGAATTTGCACCATATAAAGAATAATCACGAGGAAAGGGCACTTCTTCAGGTTCTGTAATGAAGCAGTGCCTTTTCTATTTGTCATGCGCATATAAACGATCTTTACGAGGGGTAGTGCCCGGACAAAGGATTTACGGCAGTTTCAGGGAACAACTTTATTGTTCGTCTACATATCGGTTTTCATTTGCATATACGGGTCAGAAATTGGTGTTTGCGTCAAGGAAGGCGGCAATAGAACGCGGATGACGCGGACGGGCGCGGATTATCGCAGATAAAACTAAAAAAGATCAGCGCCAATCCGCTGCGGTCCGTGTCATCCGCGTTCTATTAACCCGTACATAGATCTGAAAACCGCTCTAATTCACCGCGGAAACTCTCAGGAGGGACAAGATGAACATCAATAATCGTCTTCTGCTGTCATTACGCGTCTTCGCCGCTCTCGCATCGTCACTGTTTGCCGCGTCGGTTGATCAGGCCCTCGCCCAGACTTTGACCTTCGAAGAGTACGAGCCGAAATCGACGATGGTCGTGCCGGAGCATCATATCCCCAGGGCTAAATTCCCGCTGATTGACATCCACAGCCATCATTCGAATCCATCGCCTGAGCGCGTTGACAAACTGATCAAGGAGATGGATTCGATCAACCTGCGCGTGATCGTTAATTTGAGCGGCGGCACGGGCGAACGTTTGAAACAGACCGTCGCAGCGATGAAGGGACGCTACCCTGACCGGTTCGTCGTATTCGCCAATCTGAACTTCAACGATTTGGATGAACCCGGCTATGGCAAACGCGCCGCCGCCCGGTTGGAGCAGGACGTGGAGAACGGGGCGCAGGGTTTGAAGGTCTTCAAGAATTTCGGGATGGATTTGAAGTACAAGAACGGAGAGCGCGTCAAGGTTGACGACCCTGAATTCGATCCCGTCTGGGAGACGTGCGGACGGCTGAAAATCCCCGTGCTGATTCACACCGCCGAACCATCCGCATTCTTCGATCCGATAGACAAATACAACGAGCGATGGCTGGAACTGAAACAATTTCCGAACCGCGCGCGGCCCCTTGAGAAATACCCGAAGTTCGAGACGCTGATGGCCGAACGGAATCATATGTTGGCGAAGAACCCGAACACGACGTTCATCCTCGCTCACCTGGGCTACCACGGAAACGACCTGGCGCGATTGAGCAAACTGTTCGACACTTATCCGAACGCCTACGTGGACATCGCCGCCGTACTGGCCGAGTTCGGACGCCAGCCATATTTCGCCCGCGACTTCTTCATCAAATATCAGGATCGCATTCTGTTCGGCAAAGACATCTACGAGCCGAGCGAGTACACCTACTACTTCCGCGTCATGGAGACGCGCGACGATTACATCGAATATTATCGCCGCCGCCACGCGTTCTGGCGCCTTTACGGTTTGTATCTGCCGGATGAAGTGTTGAAGAAGGTTTACTATCAGAATGCGTTGAAGCTTGTCCCGGGTATGAGGGCGGAGCAGTTTCCGAAGTAAATCCGCAGGAGCGCGCGCGGCGCGGGGCGATTTGTTTAATCGCCCTGTTTATGGCTTCGTCTGATCAGGAAATAAGCGCGAGTAAACAACTCGCGCCCGGAGCGCCCTACAAGTATTTGCTATCCGATCTAGCTCCGATAAACGGACATTTAATGAGAATCCCGCGCACAATCCCTGCAATCAACTCGTTTACGAATACGCCGAAACTGCGGACAACATTTGGATGATGGCATTGAAATAATCGGAGGACTGTCATGAAATTCGATCTTGACGAAGCGATGGCCGCGCTGTCCCGCACGCCAGCGACCCTGAAGACGATGTTGAGCGGCCTGCCTCGAAATTGGACGAAAAACAACGAAGGGCCTGAGACCTGGAGCGCGTACGACGTCGTCGGACATCTGGTTCACGGCGAGCGGGTCGATTGGATAGCGCGAGCGAAGATCATCCTCGAACATGGCGAAGCCCGCCCGTTCGATCCTTTCGACCGCTTCGCGCAGTTTGAAGAGAGTGAGGGCAAAACACTCGAAGATTTGCTGGACGAGTTCGCCGCGTTGCGCGAGCGGAATCTGGCGGCGCTGCGCGAGATGAAAATCATCGCGGGCGATTTCGAGAAGACCGGCCAACACCCCGCCCTCGGAAGGGTCACTTTGAAAGAACTGCTGGCGACCTGGGTCACGCATGATCTGGACCACATAGCGCAGGTGGCCAGAACGATGGCCAAACAGTACGCGGGCGAAGTCGGGCCGTGGCAGGCCTACATCTCAATCCTTCATGACAGAAAGAAGTGAATCGAACGCGCGAAGACCGCCGCCATCGCGGCGCGCATCCTAAAGATCGTCGACTGTTCGACGCCGCGCTCCTCCCGGCGCTGCGAGGGGCGGTCGCCGACCTGTCGTGGCTCTTGAGCCGCGGTTACCCGGCGGCGGCCTCGCTGAAACTGGTCGGCGATCACTTCGGGCTCAAAGAACGCCAGCGACTGGCCGTCGCCAGGGCCGCATGTTCAGATCGACAAAGAGAATCGCGCGAAAGAATCCGACTGCCTCTCGAATCCGTCAGGGGAGAAGACCTGCTGATAGACGGATTCAACATCATCGTCACTACGGAGGCGGCGCTTTCTGGCGGCGTTTTGATCCGCTGCCGCGACGGCTGCTTCCGCGACATGTCGAGCGTCCACGGCTCGTACAGATCGGTCGCCGAAACCGATGAGGCGATCCGGTTGATCGGCGAGATTTTGTTCGGCGCGGAACCGGCTTCGGCCTTGTGGCTGCTGGATCGTCCCGTTTCGAACAGCGGGCGTCTGGCGCAAAGAATCCGGGAGATGGCCGCCGAATATAACTGGCCGTGGCGCGTCGAGGTCGTGATGAATCCCGACAAGGTCCTGCGATCCGCTGATCAGATCGTCGTGACAGCCGATTCGAACATCCTGGACGGTGTGAAGGGGTGGATCAATCTGGGAGAGATGTTGGTTACACAACGCCTTCCGGAAGCCTGGATTGTGGATTTTAGAGATTGAGGCGCCTAGAGCGTGTTGCGATTGCATGTACGGTTCGTAGTCCCGGCTTTAGCCGGAATCGTCTGCCTCTTGAGCCTTTCCGCCTAAAGGCGGGACTACAAACATCCGTACACTGAACTGCAAACCGA
>Ga0154003_1000275_pt1 | contig 15923 bp, 14 predicted proteins | sample TSFL087MetaG_FD_104679 | JGI IMG/M metagenome (GOLD analysis project Ga0154003, IMG submission 104679) | Attine ant fungus gardens microbial communities from Florida, USA - TSFL087 MetaG | ecosystem: Host-associated > Fungi > Mycelium > Unclassified | place: USA: Florida, Lake Talquin State...
AACCTTCCAGGACATAATCGAGACCACACAAGCGCCGGTCATCGCTTCGCACTCCTCCTGCCGCGCGTTGACAAACGTCCCGCGCAATCTGACAGACGACATGCTCAAGGCCTTGGCCCAAAACCGCGGCGTTGTGATGATCAACTTCTACAACGGCTTCATCAACACCGAATACGCCAAGCCGGGAGCGCCGGCGCCGGCGAAGCCCGCAAACGCCGCGACGATGGATATGCTGATCCAACATTTCGAACATGTGATCAAAGTGACCGGCATCGATCATGTGGGCATCGGCTCAGACTTCGACGGCGTTGACGGAATGCTGCCCGGCGGGATGGAGGATGTTTCGAAATTGCCCGCGATCACTTACGAACTGCTTAAACGCGGCTATTCCGACGCCGACGTGAAGAAGGTTCTGGGCGGGAACCTGCTGCGGGTGATGGCCGAAGTCGAAGAGGCGGCCAGAAAGTCGCAGGCCTCGGGCGCAAAGCCGTCATTCGCGAAGATCAACACTACGAAGTCGCCGTAAAAAAACAAAATTCAGGCGCCAGGCGCCAGGTGTCAGAAGAAAAATGGCGAATCTGACACCTGACTTCTGGCGCCTGAAAACAGTGGAGAAAGATTATGCTCCGCACGAAAACAATAGCCTTGACTGTCGTCACAATTCTATTCACTTCCTCTATGATTCCAGTTAACTCGCAGAATCAGGTTGGAGACAAACCCGCATCGACGGGTGGCAAGACGCGATCGGCCGTTCGCGCGATGAACGGGATGATCGCGACCAGCCAGCCTCTGGCTTCGGCCGCCGGTCTTCGGATTTTGCAGCAGGGCGGCAACGCGGTTGACGCTGCGGTCGCGGCTGCGGCTGCGCTGTGCGTGGTCGAGCCGATGATGGTCGGCCCCGGCGGCGACATGTTCGCAATCGTCTGGGACGCGAAGCGCAAAGAGTTGAAAGGTCTCAACGCCAGCGGGCGCTCGCCGTCGGCCATCAGTATTGATGAATTGAAGCGGCGCGGCGTTGAAAGAATGCCGTCGGACGGAATCCACACCGTTACGGTCCCGGGCGCGGTCGACGGGTGGGCGAAGATATTGGATCGCTACGGGACGATGAAACTGGCGCAGGTCTTGCAACCCGCCATCGAATACGCCGAGCGCGGCTTCCCCGTAACCGACGTCATCGCCGCCGACTGGCAGACCGGATTGGGTCATAAAGATCAAGCCGATTTCGCCGCGACCTATCTGCCGCAAGGCAGGCCGCCGGCGCCGGGTGAAATCTTCGTCAATAAAAATCTGGCCGGCACGCTGAAAAAGATCGCCGCCGAGGGGCCTGACGTCTTCTATCGCGGCGAGATCGCGGCCAAGATCGTCAAGTTCGCGCAGGAGAAAGGCGGGCTGCACGCGCCGCGCGATTTCGCAAACCAGACGTCGAACTGGGTCGACCCGATCAGCGTGAATTATCGCGGCTACGCCGTCTACGAGATGCCGCCGAACACGCAGGGCCTGACCGCGCTGGAAATGCTCAACATTCTGGAAAGTTTCGAACTCGGCAAACTCGGCCACAACACGGCCGAATATCTGCACCTTCTGGTGGAAGCCAAGAAGCAGGCTTTCATCGACCGCGCGCGCCACATCGCCGATCCGGCGTTTTATCAGGCGCCGCTGGACAAACTTCTCTCGAAAGATTACGCGGCGGAGATGCGCAAGCGCATCGACGCGGGGCGCGTCGCCAGTCAGCCCGCGACCGAGCCGGGCGGCGGCGAAGACACCGTATATCTGACAGTGGTCGATAAAGACCGCAACGTCGTCTCATTCATCCAGAGCATCTTCAGCGCGTTCGGATCGGGTCTGGTCGCGGGCGACACCGGGATCATCCTGCACAATCGCGGCGCGGGATTTTCGTTCAACCCGCAATCGCCCAATCGGCTCGAAGGCGGCAAACGCCCCTTTCACACGATCATTCCCGCGATGGTCTTCAAAGACGGCATGCCCTGGCTCTCGTTCGGCGTGATGGGCGGTGACATGCAGGCGCAAGGGCACGTCCAGGTTTTGCTCAACATTATCGATTTCGGGATGGACGTTCAGCGGGCGGGCGAGCAGCCGCGCTTCAGACACTTCGACAGCGGACTCGCGCTCGAATCGGCGATCGGAGCCGACGTGCGGAAGGCGCTCGAAGCCAAGGGCCACCAGTTGACGATCTCGCCAGGGATGTTCGGCGGTTATCAGGCAATAATGATCGATCCGAAGACGGGCGCGCTCTTCGGAGGATCGGACCCGCGCAAAGACGGCTGCGCGATAGGGTGGTAAGAGTGGGATAGACTTAGGTCTGTCCGTAACCTGAACTGTAGATGGACAGACTAATGGCCGCTGAGAATTAAGTGGCGCCATAGCATCGGTCTTCCCTTTGCGGCCTTTGCGTCTTTTCGAGAACCGCCGCCTGAATCAGAAAACCCATTTCTCGCAAAGACGCAAAGTGGCGCCATTTGTTTCTCAAGGTTCTGGCATTTTTGTGAATCGGCGCTGAACGTCACGATTTTATGAGCGCTCCGACGATTGCGCCTGCCGCAATTGCCTTGACCCAACCTCCCAAAAACCATCCCCACGCTAAGATAAGAGGAATCGGCATATGGATGTACGTGCCGAAGCCGACCGAGACGCTTATGGCCAAACCGAAGAGCGCTCCGAATCGAATTCCGGACGCCAATGATTTCTCCTTAACAAGCAGCCCATAGATTAGCGCGAAACATATGATCAATACCGCCATGACGAAGTAGATCAGGGGGAAGTTCATCTCGTTCGTCGGTCGCCATAAGTGGGCTGTAGCCTCATAGGCTCCCCGGAGCAGTAATCTATGCAGGAAGAAATCGAGGATTGACCATGCGATGAAAATCGCCAGAACGGCCCAAATTGTCCGCATTACCATCGGCTTTTCTTCCTTTTATATCCATTAAGTTTTAGACGCCCTTCCCATCTTGCGCGGTCAATTCCGGTCAACCGCTAGAGAACAGTGGGACTGACGACATTACTCGCGTAGTTTGCTAAAGACGTAATCATTATCCTTCTTCGTGGCGTGGCAGTTGTAACAAGCTGTTTTGGCTTGCGCGGTCAGTACGCGCTCTGTCTGACTATCACCGGCATACCGTTCATAGCCCCACCCTCCGGTATCGGCAAAGCGCTTGCCATCCTTCACCATCATGTCTATGAATTTCCGTCTCCCCTCAATCGTCGTTCCATGATGCTCTTTCGCCTCAGACAAATCAAAAATCAGGACGGAACCATCGGGAAACTTTCCGTTGCGATAACCTTCCATCGCCTTTTTGTTCGCGTAGATGTGATGCAATCCGCCATACTCTTGATAAGCGGGGCTGGCCGGACCGATTAACGCGCTTCGGACGTGGTTCCAGTCGCGAAATCCCGCCGGATAAGCGATCACGTCTTCCGGTTTCGCCCACAAATACAGGCTCGAAATCAACATTACGAATGACACAAATAGGCAAGTCTTTTTTTCGATTGTCATAAAATCGCCCTCCTTCTCCCTGGTTCGACTCAAAGTGTTTTTCACTTACGATATTCGCTGAATACGAAGTCGCGATTCTTTTGCGGCTCATGGCACTTAAAACACGCGGTCCTGCCCGCCGCGTTTAACCTTCGCTCCGTCTGGCTGTCACCCTGGAAACTCTCAAAGCCCCAGCCTCCGGTCTCTGCATACCGCTTGCTCTCCTTTACCATCACCCCCACGCGTTTCCGCGGCCCTTCTGCAGTCACGCCCGCGTTCTCTCGAGTTTCCAGCAGTTCAAATACGAGAACCGAGCCGTCGGGGAACCGCCCGGCACGGTATCCTTCCATCGCTTTTTCGTTCGCATAAATGTGGTGTAGACCTCCAAAACTTTCGAAGGCCGGGCTCTGTGGGCCTATCAACACGGTCCTCACATGCGTCCATAGACGGTATCCCACAGGATATGGAACCTCGTCATTTGGCTTTGCCCGCGAGGACAAACTCCAGGTCGCAATGCAAACGGCGGTAAGCGCGAGAAAGATCATCCTTCTCCGCTTAGCCAACTGGATCAGCCTTCCGACATTTTCGTGAATGGGCATTGCATCATCTCCTTCCGTCTCCTTTACTTGATCCGCTGATTTCAGCAGGCCGATTCTATTTATGAAACGCGCTAAATGCAGAATTGCGCTTTGCGGCGAGCGAAACGCTTCGTCGCGATTTATAGTGAACACACTGAGTGCGCTCCTGCGCACAATAGACGGGATCGGCAAGTCTCGGAACGGATTTTGGGTAGACGGCGGTTTTCTGGGGTAGGCTGGCCGAACCGCTTGGTAAAATGCCAGCGCCGTCTCGCGTCGCTAGAGGTCGTTGAGAAGTTTTTGAAGGTTTTCTCGATAGCCACGGCCCGACGTCAGTCGCGTGCCGTCTTTCAAGACAATTCGGTATTCTCCATGAAACATTGGGTGAAGTTCTTTTATCCTCCCGACATTGACTATCGCCGAGCGATGAATGCGGAGAAATTTATCAGGGTCGAGCCTGCCCTCCAGACTGTTCATCGTGGCATGTAAAAGGTGTGATTCGCGTCCGGCATGGACCTGAACGTAGTTATCAGCGGCTTCAATCCAATCAATTTCGTCCACGCTCAAAAATGTGATGCGGCCGGCGGATTTGATCGATAATCGTTCAAGATGTTTTCTTTCGACTCTGAGGGCCACCATCATTTCATGGAGCCGCTCACTGACGGCTTCGAGGTTTTCGCCCCGAATCCGGCTCCTAGCCCGTTCGAGAGCTTCAGAAAAACGCCCGCCGTCAATCGGCTTCAGCAAATAATCGAGCGCGCTCACTTCGAAAGCTCGCAGCGCATGCTCGTCATAAGCAGTGACAAAAATGACATGCGGCATTCGTTTTACGCCGACGGCCTCGATCACTCCGAACCCGTCCAGCCTGGGCATTTGAATGTCGAGAAAGACCAGGTCGGGGACGTCGCGTAGGATGGCCGCCACCGCCTCCCGACCATTTTTGCAGGCGCCGATAACTTTGACGTCCGGCTCTTGTTCGAGCCGCATGCGGATTCCCTCGCGCGCCAGCGGTTCATCGTCGACGATAAGCGCCCGAATCTTTTCCACGTTGTTATCTCTTCGCTTCAACTTCGATAATCGTTTCAGTGTGAAACGGGAACGCGGCCGTAACGATCAAACCGCCTTCCTCGGCCTCGCATACTTCGAAGCGGCTGCAGGAACCGTACAAATACTCAAGTCGAGAGCGCGTATTCGAAAGACCGACTCCCTCCGTCAAGTTTCCGCGCGAAACGTTTAACCCCGGCCCGTTGTCGCGCACCTGAAGACGGAGCATGCCGTTTTGGCGTTCGGCGCTAATGTCAATCACTCCCCCCGTTTCGCGGTCCGCGATCCCGTGCCGAATGGCGTTTTCAACCAGGGGTTGAAAAAAGAGCTGAGGGACCAGCGCGTCCAGCGCCGACGTGTCGACCTGCGTCCTGACGGTCAAACGATCCTGAAAACGGATTTGTTCGATCTCCAGATAGCGTTCGAGAATTTCCAGTTCCTGCTTGAGCCTTATTTCGTGCGCGGCGCTTCTGGCCAACGTGACGCGCAGCAGGCCGCTGAGTTGGAGCAGCATCCGATCGGCTGCGTCAACGTCCTTTCGCATCAACACGGAGACGCTGTTGAGAGCGTTGAAGAGAAAGTGCGGGTGCAATTGCATTCTAAGGGCGTCGAGTTGCGCCTCCACCAGGCGAGTTTCAAGATTCGACGCCGCCAATTCTCTGTCCCGATACCTGCGATAATAATCCATCGCCTGGTTGACGCCGATGATCACCCAGTAAACCAGCATTCCGCCGTGGAACTCCGCAATGACGAAATGCCACACCGATTCGAAAAGAAGCTTTGCATCGGGGAGAGGGCCTACTATCAACCCACGCGCGATGACGAAAATGACTATAGTGGCAATGTTGAAGGACGGAGCGGCGAGAGCGTGTATTCCAACGGAGCTGAGCAGTTTTCCGCGTTGTAAGGGAAAGCGGTTTGATAGTTTAAGGACGAGCGGGGTCAGGGCGAACCAGGCGTAACTTCCAAGCAGCCAGTTGAACAGGGGGCCTTTCCACTCGATTGTCCCGGCGGATCGCGCCTGAAACATGTAACTCTGGCTGGTGAAGAAGAGAGCGAAGCCGGTCCAACAAAGAAAAATAATCGCCCATTTCATCCACCTAATATGGGGCTTTGACTTTGGCGGCTTGTTTCTCATTCCGAATCATTTCGGCTGGTCGAGTTTGACGTCGGCGGTGATTTCGATCGCGTCATCCTTCGCGCCGACACGCATGTTAGAAAGCGTGTAGCCTAGGTTTCGACTTTCGGTTATGTGCGGATGGCCACCGGCGTCGAGCTTTATTTTGCGCGGCAGCGAAATCTCGCGGTCGAAAAATGACGGCAGTTCGACACGGTTCAACCACTTGTCGGCTTGCGCGACCGACCGGCGGTCGAATCGCAGGTCATGTCCGGCGACCTTCAAATTGAACTGGGCGTCGATCGGCAAGGTGGAGCCCGGCGCGGCGCGCAGAAAAATCTTCTTCCCTTCGCCGACGAATTCCAGCGGCAGAGGTTGATCCTTGATCGAGAAGCTCATGTGCGGCGAGATGGCGTAAGGCACGCCGTACTCGCGCCCGCGCAGCCGCGCGTCCACTTCGCCCTGCCCGCTCAACCTCACCGTGACCTTCCCGTCCGCGATGCTCTCGACGTCGAGTTGCGTCACGTCCGCGCGCCCCTCTCCGCCTTCGACATCGGTGTAATTCGTGACGTTGACGATCACTTTGACCTCTTCCGAGCGAATGCGCCCGCGCTTAAGGCGGATGTCGAAATCGGCGTTATGGGCGCCGGTCATATTCCCGAGCAGCGCGTTGATCAGGCGGCGGCTTAACACCGCGCGAAAGTCGCCGGCGGATTTTAACCCCTCGCTCATTCGCGCAATCTCGTCTTCGAGCGCCATCGGGTCGACGGCGTTCGCGCCTGCGATGTCGCCCACATATGACGCCGGGATCGGCTTCGCCGGGGCGTCCTGATTGAGCCGCAGGGAGACCACTGCGCGCTTGTCGAGCGCGAGCAGAGAGGTGACGGCGAATTTCAACGGCGCCTGGTACTCGGGCGTCGAAATCTCCATCGGTAGGTCGCCCGCGACGTCGAAGCGGCCCGCCGGAACCCGCAGCGTCTCCGCAATCTCCATCGGGATTTCGATCTCGGGCAGTTTTTTGTCCCAGGTCCTCGGGTCGAGCCATTCGTCGAAGAGCGTCTTCAGAATGAGCGACGAAAGCCCCCCATTCAGCAATTTCACGTCGGTGACCCGGAGCGGCAATCTCAGCGCGCCCCTCTCAAACTCTCCGCTGTTGATCCGCGCGGTCAGTTGCAGGTTCATCGTCACGGACGATTTCGCCTGGATGCCGATTTTGAAAACGGCCGCGGCCGTTTTCAATTCGCTCTCGACCGAAGTCAGCTTCAACATCCCGCCTTTGGACAGCAGAAATTCAAGTCCCACGAGTCGTTTCGCCGCTTCGGAGATCGCTCGCTCGCTCAATATCACTAAGACGTCCGAGTCGCGCAGCGGGTCGACGAGCTGCAACTGGTCGCGCAGCCTGCGGAGTTCGTTCATTCGGTCGAAGCCGCTGATCTGCTGGCCGAAGGCGGTATGCGCTTCGATGAACAAACAGAGGATCGTCGAGAAGACGGCAAAAGCCAGTCGTATTCTTTTGGAGGTCGGATTGCGCATAATCATCTCGCTGATTAATTGATAGAGGCGCGACATTATAACCGCGCATGCTACTCAGCGACGACAGATTTATGTTATATAGCGTTCATTCGCGATTGAGGCGTTTTTGCAACATTCAATCTTCACTTAATCAGCGCCGCAAGCGGTATCGCGCGGGCCTCACAAACAAGTTAATCATCGGAGCGCCGCTCGATACCGTTCGCGGCGCTGATTCAAGGAGAATAATGGGCGGACTATCCAAACTCGATCTGGCGGTCGTCTTCGCATATCTCGCCGGGATTACGGGCTTCGGGCTGTACGTGTCGCGCCGCGTCAAAGACACTGAAGGTTTTTTCATGGGCAATCGCCGGTTCGGCAAATCGCTGATGGTAGCGCAGGCGCTGACGACAGGCACGCGCGCAGATTTCGCCATTGGCGTGGTCGGCGCGTCTTACGAAATCGGGATGGCGGGTATCTGGTATCAGTGGATGTACATCTTCTCGACCCCTTTCTTCTGGCTGCTCTCGCCGATCTTCCGCCGGATGCGCTACACGACGACGGCCGATTTTTTTGAAGAGCGCTTCAGCAAGTCTTTGGGCGTCGGCTATTCGTTCTTCGCGCTCTACCTGTTCATGTTGTGGCAGGGGACGATCATCAAAGGCGCGGCGCTGACTATAGCCGGCATCACAGGCGTCTCAGAAACGTTGATCATATGGGGCGTAACGGCGTTGTTCGTGCTCTTCGGCGTCGCGGGCGGGCTTGTCGCGACGGTCAACACCGATTTCATTCAGGGGATCTTCATCATCATCCTATCGTTCATGCTGATTCCGTTCGGGCTGAACGCCGCTGGCGGATTTTCGGGATTGCACACCAAGCTCGATCCGCAAATGTTTTCGCTGCTCGCCGAAAAAGAGCTGTCGCTGTTTCCCGTGACTATGCTCGTGATCAGCGGCCTGGTCGGCATCGTGGCGCAGCCGCACCACATGGCGGTCGCGGGCAGCGGCAAGACCGAAATGAATTGCCGCGTCGGATGGTGCTACGGCAATTTCATCAAGCGCCTCTGTACCATTGGCTGGGCGCTGACCGGGGTGATCGCCGCCGTCTTGTTCGCAGGCGCCTACGATCACAAGAGCCGCGAGCTGGTCTTCGGCGCGATGATCAAACAGCTGCTCCCGTCGGGTCTGATCGGGCTGATGATCGCCGCAATCATCGGAACGGTGATCGCGTCCTGCGCCGCGTATATGGTCTCGGGCTCGGCGCTCTTCACCCGCAACCTGTACAAAAAATTTTTGAAGCCCGAGGCCGACGACGCGCATTACCTGCTCGTGGGTCGCATCGTTTCAGCCGCACTGACCGTCGGCAGTCTGCTCTTCGCACTTTACATGCCTTCGGTCGTCGGAGCCACCGTTCATTTCGTGACCATTGTGGCGTTTGTCGGCATCCCGATGTGGGTCGGCATCGTCTGGTCGAGGGCGAACTCAAAGGGCGCATGGATGAGCGTCATCGGCAGTTCGACGACGTTCTTCGTCGCGCGGGAGATCGGCTGGGGACAGGGTTGGCAGCTGCTCTCGGCCCTGCTGGTGGGCTTCACGCTGGCGATCGTCGTCAGCCTGGCGACGCGGCCCGAACCGGCCGACCGTTTGCGGCGATTTTTCACGCTGTTGCACACGCCGGTCGGCGAAGAAAAGAACCTTGAACGTGTTGAATTGAAAGTCGCGGCCGATTGAAATATCGGTAGCGCGCAAACCGAACTTTCCAACAATGCCTTGCCCTCAAAATCATGAATGTCGAAGAGAACAAGATAACTTCTGAGACACAACAGACTTTAGATATCGCGCCTTCGATCCCGCGCTCGAAGCTGGAAGAGGAGGGCCATTCGCTGCTGATCGTTGACCTGCTGCGACTGGCGCGAACGTTCAGCTACCGGCGCTATCGGCTGGATGTGATCGGATTCTTGCTGGCTTGGTTGTGGGTTGTGTTACTGCTGGCGTTGGGCTATTGGATTACGCGCATTGGCGCTTAACATGAGCAAGCGGCCCCGCGCTTCGATTTAACGCTTATGTTTGACTCATTGATTGAAACCTGGCGGCGAATAATCATCGGCGAATACAAATCCTGGGCGCTCTTCAGCAACGGGACTTGCGTGATCTTAATGCGGCCGGAAGTCGACTTGAGGCGACAGGCCGTAGAGATGATGAAAACCTACGGCCCGGTTCATGCCGGGGCGCCAGCCGGCGATTTTTCCGTCATCACCCTGGATGACGATCCGGGATGGGTAGTAACCAGCCATCATCCAGACATTCTGACCTATGTCTCGCCAGATGAAGTATCCGAGCAAAGTAACGACCTCGTGATCGGTCTGCTTGGCCGATCAAAGCGCGACCTGGATGCGGCGGAGCTCATGGTCGTACATGTTGAAGACAGTCGCGGCGTGATCACACAATGAGAGTAAAAGGCAGGACCGGCGCCGGCGATCAGCCGGTGGAGTTGTATATCGCCGACGGGCGGTTCAGTCCCCGCCCCGAAGTCGTTCCGTCACAGGCTTGCGACCTCGGCGGCGAAGACTTGCGCGTCGCGCCGGGACTGATCGACATTCAGATCAACGGTTACGACGGTGTTGACTTCAACGACCCGGACACAGGCGCCGAACAGATCGCCGCGGTGGCGCGAAAACTTTGGCGCGCGGGTGTGACCGCGTTCTGCCCCACTATCATTACCGAGTCCTTCGATCACATCTCGAAATGTATTTCCAACCTGATTCGAGCAGTCGACGAATCGCCGGAGTTCGCGCGCGCGATGATCGCCATTCATGTCGAAGGTCCCTTCATTTCGCCCGAAGACGGGCCGCGCGGCGCGCATCCGAAGCGACACGCCCGCGCGCCCGATTGGAACGAGTTTCAACGTTGGCAGGACGCCGCGCGCGGACGGATTCGCATCCTCACGCTCTCGCCCGAATGGCCTGGCGCGATTGATTTCATCGAACGCGCCGCCGCTTCAGGCGTTGTCGTCGCCATCGGCCACACGGCGGCGGCTCCCGCGCAGATCGCCGACGCGGCGCGCGCCGGGGCGAGGCTTTCGACCCATCTCGGCAACGGGTCGCACGCGAAGATCGACCGCCATCCGAATTACATTTGGGAGCAGTTGGCTAATGACGATCTGTGGGCGAGTTTCATCGTCGACGGCCATCACCTGCCGCCTTCGGTCGTGAAGTGTTTTCTGCGGTCGAAGGGCGTCACGCGCAGCATCCTGGTCACCGATGCAATCGCGGCGGCCGGTAAGCCGGCGGGCCAATATCGTCTGGGCGCCGTCGAAGTCGAAGTCACGCCCGCGCGCCGCGTAAATCTGCCTGGCACGCCTTATTTGGCGGGTTCGGTTTTAGAGATGCATGAGGCTATCGCGAAGACCGTTCAATATTCCGACGCGACGCTCGACGACGCGCTGCGGATGGCGAGCGCGAATCCGGCTGAATTGCTCGGCGTCGCTTCGGAATTCGGATCAATTGAAATCGGGCGCAGAGCGGATTTGATCTTGCTCCGGTGGGATGACGAGAATGCAACGTTAAATGTGGCGGCGACGGTCGTCAACGGAGAAACAGTCTATGTGGGTCAGTACCGCGAGCGGCGCTGACTCAAGGAGAAGCGGAAATGTAACTATTCCGCCAGCTAGAAGCAGGCGGCTTTCTTAGCCCTGCCCCGAAGGGCGGACCCTAAGCGAGTAGTTACGGGCTCGCATCCACAAAAGGCGCGCCGATTGTGGACATTGAAACTCTGAAGATTTTACGATTGGAAAGATTAGTGCAATCAACCTTATACCTTCACTGTCAAAGAGCGAAGCGGTTTGCTCTCGAAGAGAGCGCCTTTGCTCAAACTAAATATATCACGGAAAGAGGATTGCGCTAGGCAAAGCATACGCGCAATGCCAAATTCCTGCGGTCGGCTATAAGCCGATAGTCTCCTTTGGCTACACTTATGAACAAACAGAATTTGGACGGTCGCGTCGCGATTGTCACCGGCGCCAGCACGGGCATCGGGCGATGGGCCGCAATCGCTTTGGCAGAATGCGGCGCGGCCTTGGCGGTCAACTACAACAGGAATCAGGCAGGGGCCGAAGAGACGAAACGGGCTATCGAATCGCAAGGCGGGCGCGCCGTACTCGTTCAAGCCGATGTCTCGACAGGACAGGGCGCGAAATCGCTGGCCGAAGCCGCGCGCGCGCAACTCGGGCCAATAGATATTCTGGTCAACAACGCGGGCGATTTGATTCAGCGGCGCTCGCTGCTCGAATTCGACGAAGAGCTGTGGGATCGGGTGATGAACCTCAATTTTAAAAGCGTGCTGCTCTGTTCGCAGGCCGTGGCGCCTGAAATGACGGATCGCAGGCGCGGCGTGATCATCAACGTCGGCTCGATTGCAGGGCATCACGGAGGCGGTCCAGGGGCTGCGGTTTACGCGGCGGCCAAAGCGGGCGTAATGTGTCTGACGAAAGGGTTGGCCAAGGAACTTGCGCCTCACGGCGTTCGCGTCAACGGCGTCGCGCCCGGAGTGATAGACACTCCCTTCCACGAACGGATGTCTACGCCGGAGTTGCTGGGGCAATTCGTCAAAACCATTCCGATGGGCCGCCTGGGAACCTCGGAAGAATGCGGGCGAGTGATCGCCTTTCTGGCCTCCGACGCCGCGAGCTATATTCAGGGCGAGACCATTGAAATCAATGGCGGGCAATTGATGGTTTGATCCACGGCGCCTAAGGCTTACCAGGTGGATCGCACCCACTCGACGCAGCGCCGCAAATGTTCGCGCATCCCTTCGCTCGTGTCATGATGGATTCGCCCGTGACCGGGCGCCACCCATTCATACCGGTATCGTCAGTAAATCGCGAAATCGGGAAGAATGCGCATAAATCGAAAGAAGCCTGGGTACTGTTCGCTTCCAGCGTGCAGTCTTGGTGGGAGGCGCATTGATCGATATCAGACTTCTACAAAGTCGCCATACTTACGTTGAGCGATAATCGCCTGCAATCACGCGCATCAAATTCCAGACGCGCTTTAGTTCCCAACAGGCTTGCCACACAAGCCTGCGGGCTGGAAGCGAACAGTACCCGGGTTTGCGCCAATCAATGTTTGGAAAATGGATCTCTTCGATCATTTCGCGATTTACTGATCGTAGCAGAATCTCCATAGAACGTGTTTGCTTCGAGCGTGAGTACCAGTTCACGTAGCGTAACGCCGTCAATGTCCGCTTCGCCAGCGACCACGCCAGGTGATCGCCGGTTGCGCGCCTCTACAATTCACATAACTTTGTCGGGAAATTGAGTTAACATTATTGACCCAACCCAGGCACGGGCACGAATTGGGTTTATTAACCATCAACTCATTACTGGAAGAGGTTGTTCATGAAAAAAACCATTCGATTTTGCTGTCTCCTCAGTTTGACGGCGCTGGCGACAATGCTTTTCACTGCATGTCGCAACGGCTCCGTCGGCCAAAAAACTGGCGCCGCCGACGCAGGGACTTTCATCAAGGAAGCGGAGAAACGTTACCTGAGCGTGAGTATCAAAGATAGCCGCGCGAGTTGGGTGCAGAGTAATTTCATCACCGACGATACCGAGGCCATCGCGGCGGACTCCAAAGATACTCTGATCGCGGCGATCAAAGAACTGGCAGACCAGTCGCGCCAATTCGACGGACAACAACTGTCGCCGGACGTGGCCCGCAAGATCAAGCTGTTGAAGCTGGCGGTTCCATTGCCCGCGCCTTCAAACCCCGCCGAGCGCGAAGAGCTGACCAAGATCGCGGTCGGCATGGAGAGCGCGTACGGCAAATTCGAGTATTGTCCGGAGCCGGGCGCCGGCGAATCGAAGAAGCCTGGCGCCGCGGGCGGCGAATCGAAGAAGAAATGCCTGAGCCTGGGCGACCTCGAATCGATCATGTCCGATAAGCGCAATCCCGAAGAGTTGAAGGAAGCCTGGGCGGGCTGGCACAAAGTCTCGCCGCAATACCGCAAGGATTACGCCCGTTTTGTCGAACTGGCCAATAAGGGCGCGCGCGAAATGGGATTCAAGGACGTGGGCGCGATGTGGCGGTCGAATTACGACATGGAGCCTGACCAATTCGCGGCGGAGATGGAGCGGCTGTGGCTGCAGGTCAAACCGCTCTACGATTCGCTGCACACCTATGTGCGCGCAAAGTTGCGGGAGAAATACGTCGACGCGGTTCCAGCAACCGGCCCGATCCCGGCGCATCTTCTCGGCAACATGTGGAGCCAGACCTGGGGCAACATTTACGACATCGTCAAACCCGCCTCGACCGCGCCGACTTACGACCTGACCAAAATTCTCGTGGAGAAGAAGACCGACGCCAAACAGATGGCGCGATATGGCGAAGCCTTCTTCACCTCGCTCGGCTTCGAACCGCTGCCGCAGACTTTCTGGGAACGTTCGCTCTTCACCAAGCCGCAGGACCGCGCTGTCGTCTGCCACGCCAGCGCCTGGGATATCGACAGCCAGAAAGACGTGCGTCTGAAGATGTGCATCAAGATCAACGACGAAGATTTTCAGACCATCCATCACGAGCTCGGCCACAACTATTATCAGATGGCCTACGCCCCGCAACCGCCGCTTTACCAGAACAGCGCCAACGATGGCTTTCACGAGGCCATCGGCGACGCCATCGCGCTGTCGGTCACTCCCGAATACCTGAAGAAGATCGGTTTGATCACCACCGTTCCCCCCGAGAGCGCCGACATCGGACTGCTGATGAAACTCGCGCTCGACAAGGTGGCGTTCCTGCCGTTCGGCTACATGGTCGATCAGTGGCGGTGGAAAGTCTTTTCGGGCGAGGTCGGGCCCGGCGATTACAACAAAGCCTGGTGGGACTTGCGCCAGAAATATCAGAACATCGCGCCGCCCACTCAGCGCAGCGAAAGCGACTTTGACGCCGGGGCGAAATATCACGTGGCGGCCAACGTGCCTTACGCGCGTTATTTCCTCGCGGACATCCTGCAATTCCAATTTCACCGCGCGATGTGCCGGGAGGCCGGATACAAAGGCCCGCTCAATCGTTGCTCGGTCTACGGTGACAAACAGGTGGGCGAAAAATTGAAGAAGATGCTCGAGATGGGCCAGAGCCGCCCGTGGCCCGAGGCGTTAAAAGCTCTGACCGGCGAAGAGAAAATGGACGCGACCGCAATCCTGGATTACTTCGCGCCGCTCAAGACCTGGATGGATGAACAGAATAAAGCCCTGGCCAAGTGAAGACGGGAGCGGGAGAGCGAGGGATGGAGGGAAAGAGAGAAGGAAATATATCTTTCCGTGTCTCACGTTCTCCCGCTCTCTCGCTCTCTGTTACCCCAGAATCTGATCCAGCTTCATCGCCGCCATCATATTTCCTTCGAGCTTTATCTTGCCCGACATGAAGGCCATCATCCCGTTGGTCTCTTTGCGGTAGAGTTTGTTCATCGTGTCGAGAGACATCTTCAGCGTTACATCGGACGGGAGGTCATCGTTGCTGACGACGTTGGGAACTGATTTGCCGTCGATGAAGATTACGCCGCCCTCGTCGAAGGCGAATTTGATCACGGCGTCGAGCCCGGAATTATCGCCGACCCGTTCGCGAATGCCTTCGGTGAACTCAATCACACCCAACTCATTTTTCTCATCCGCCATTTATTTTTCTCCTTTTGAAACAGCACCGCGCGCGTAAGCAAGCAGCCGCCTTCGCATGCGACCGCTTGCTTACGCGCGCGGTACTGTAGCAGTTTAATAAAAACGGGCGGTCCGTCAATCCGAACCGCCCGTTTGTCTGGAGGAAGCTATTTCTTTTGTTGTTCCTGGGCCGGCGGTTTATTGAAAAACCGCTCGACCAACCTTGCCGAGTCATTGACGATGACGAAGCCCATTAACAACAGGACGAGCACAAAACCCACCTGCTGGAACCGTTCGCGGAAGTTCATCGTCAGGGTCAAGCCTACCAGGCCAAGAATCCCTTCGATGATAATCAGCAGGATCACGCCGCCGTCGAGCACCGGAATAGGTAACAGGTTTAAGATGCCCAGACTCAGGCTGAGCATTCCCATCAATTCGATGACTGCGGACCATCCGCCAATCTTATAAGCAGTGGCGGTTTGCTCCGCGATCCCGATTGGCCCGGCGATGGAACTACGCGCTGAACGCTGGCCGGTGAAAA
>Ga0154003_1000276_pt1 | contig 15902 bp, 8 predicted proteins | sample TSFL087MetaG_FD_104679 | JGI IMG/M metagenome (GOLD analysis project Ga0154003, IMG submission 104679) | Attine ant fungus gardens microbial communities from Florida, USA - TSFL087 MetaG | ecosystem: Host-associated > Fungi > Mycelium > Unclassified | place: USA: Florida, Lake Talquin State...
CGTCGTCATTGACAAGAGATTCGGCTCGCCAACGATTACCAAAGACGGCGTGACGGTTGCGAAAGAGATTGAGTTGAAAGACCCGCTGGAGAATATGGGCGCTCAGATGGTGCGTGAGGTCGCACGCGCGATGAAAGAGATCGAGCGTCTCTCAAAGCCGGTGAAGGGTGATGCGATCACACAAGTCGGCGCGATTTCCGCCAACGGCGACGCCGCCATCGGCGGGATCATCGCGAGCGCGATGGAGAAGGTCGGCAAGGACGGCGTGATCACGGTAGAGGAATCGCAGACGATGGAGACATCACTGGAATTCGTTGAAGGGATGCAATTTGACCGTGGCTACCTCAGCCCTTATTTCATTACCGACCCTGATCGTCGGGAAGGATGTATTCCCACCGGCCTGAAAATGCTGAAATCCGATTATCCGGCTCAGGAGCTGCGATTGATTTGACTGAGGTGAACGATGACTGAAAATAACCTGGCGGCGCTGATCAGAGGCGTGTGCCACGACGTAGGTAAAATGAAAGGTATTGAATTTCACCTTCCAGCCACCCGGGGTATGGAAGTGCCCGGGAGATGGGAAGCAGGCTACAAATTAAGGCGACAAGGCCATTCCACGGTGATTTTATCTTACTGGTTCAGTGTGGACATGATGCTGCGCGAAGAAGTCATCTTGCCTTGGGAGTTCCCACCCACATTGGAACAATGTGAAAAATTCAAAAGCGACATCATCGCTAAGGTAGACCAGATGTTGAAATGGCTATGACCACGCCTGATCACACGGATATGATACTTCCCAAAATTCGACCCTGACGCACTTTTGATACTGCTGGCCAATTGATCAAGACGATAAAGACTGTCCCATAAGCTTAACAAAAGTGGAGGTTCGCGTGTTTGCCCGCGGTCTAGATTTAATTGCATTTGCCTTTCCCTGAGACCACCCTTGCTTGACAACGCCGCTAACCAAGCACAGGGTAGTTAAGAACCGAGCAAAGCTCACTCCTTTTATCAGCTCCTCTGGAATTATCGAGACTATCTGAACCACACAACTCACCCCTAATGGAGCAAACAATATTTACACGTCATGTCACGATGAAACTCAGTGCAAATTCCACCGCAGAGTTTACCCGCATTATTGAGAACGAAATTATCCCCTTGCTCCGCAAGCAGAAGGGATTCCGTGATCAGGTAAAACTGGAAACGATCATCAACGAGGCCAGGACCTCGCTCGGTCGACGCCGAAATCGGAAATCGGAATTGACTGTGAGATCTTCAGCGGCTCCGGTCGCTAGAGAGACGAAGTTTGTGGAATTGACGGAACCTGTGGTCTCTGAAATCAGTGACCCTTCAGAGGCTGAATGCCCGGAGAGGCAATCGGGTAGGCTGCGTGTGGAAAATTGTTTGGAACTTTCCGAAGCCGCGCTCGCCGGGCAGTCTTACGATAAATTGATCGCGCTCACCGAAATCTATTTGTATAACAAACAAACTCAACAACGTCAGATGGTCGCTCACCAAACTTGCCAGTATGTCCCAGGCAATTTTACCTATGAGATCAAACAGGATTTCCCACTTCCTGAAGTAGGGAATTACCAACTCTACCAGATCGCGCGGCTATTCCCGCTCGGCGAAACTGCATATGCCGAAGGGCGGGTAATTTAACGGCTTGCGCTTTCTTCGCCGGTGTGTCGAGCAATTGCCCATCCACAGTCACAGGATCGTGAAGGTCTCGCCTTGACGCCGGTGGCTTTGTCGTCCACGACGTAGAAGTAGCCAATCTACGTACCGGCCACGTACCTTTTGGTCACAGCGTTTCAGCCTCTTGCGCTGCTTGGACAATGACGGCGCGTGTGCGGCGATTCAGATATTTTGACCAGACGATCCATTCCTAGCCCCCGACCGCCTTGAGGCTCGCAGTCGCCCTCTTTCCTCACGGGTTGAGTGGGCCACCGTTTAGTGGAATTACATTGTTCCGACAGCTTCGCACCGGATCGTTTCCAATCCCGCGCGTGCCGGTAGGAAACCGCTGGTGGAACAGAGGGTGAAGTCCTGCCAGTGCGGGCTCCACAGTGATTGTCGCGACCCCGTGTCGCACGGCTACATTGTCCCAAGAGCTTTGCACCGTTGGATTGCTCCAGCCGCACATCTTGGTAGAGTACCAGTGGCAGAACATTGGGTTGTGTCGTGAAGATTCAAGCGCAACAAACGCATAAGCGACTTCGTGTCGCAACTTCGCCAAAACCTTATCCCGACACCAAATGCCTCACAGTGGTCTCATATAACTCCAGTTAACATGTTATATCCGGTTTCCCAAGTTATTGAAACTAAAGGCGGATGAGGTTTTGGCGAAGGACAGCAGAGTGAGGCTTTGAAAAAGCAAAACAGCAAGGATAGTAATTCCCTCATACCAGTAGAGTGTCGCGCTCGGCTGTAAAAAGTCAACGATATCAATTGTTACGAGGTTTTGGCGAAGGACAACTCATTAATTTCAAAGATTTAGGCACGATTCTCTATATTTTACGTCTCTTCATGTTAGGCGCAATTCTTTATGTTTTACGCCTCTTTATATGAGAAAGTAGTGTTTCGATCGCTTTGATAATTGTATCCTGGGTACGTATGATTGTGGCGGTTAAGTGGGTGAACCGGCCGCCATAACCTTTTCTCTCCTTCCACGCCCTGATTCGTCGAGTTTCGAATCTGTGGCCGGACGTGGAAGGCGCGCCTTCCCCAAAACAACGGCGATGCCAACCCAAGCTGTAACGCCCTCATTTTTTGAAATACTTTGCTGATTTGCCTGACCCGCGAATTGATCGCCGTAAAGACCATGCGTTGATTGACATCATCACGATTGCAATTCTGGCCACGATTTGCGGCGCCGATTACGTGATGGCGCTCAAAGAGAACCAATCAACGCTTTGCAACGAGGTCAAGGGAATCTTTGAGGCGGTCCGTGAAGATGACAACGCCGACGGCTCGATCAGCGCGACCGAAAGCGTTGAGACGAATCACGGCCGAGCGGCTTTGGATAAAGACTTTTGCCTATTCACTTATTGGCGCATCCACCAAGTCTATGCAGCTTTTGGTAACTTGGCGATGTCCGATTGCCGCCGGGGCTGATGTCTCCGGCGTCGCCCCCAGAGAAATGGATGGCGGTGTTGGTTCCAATAAGCAGTGGCGGCTGCAATCGCTTGCTCCACCTCCGCCCAAGTATCAAAGCGGCGACCTTTGAGCGCAAGCGAGCGCAGCGTCTTCCACCACGGCTCGATCAGGTTGAGATAGGCAGCATACTTCGGTTGAAAGACGAACTACCAACGCGGATACTGCAGACTAATCAAGAGAACATCACTCGCGCGATGCGTACTCAAGTTATCAACAATTGCGTAGACAGGATCAAGATCTGCCGGCAACCACTCGTCGACGCGTTCAAGAAAGTCCACCCAGTTGAGTGTCGAGCGGGCGCCGTAGGTCTTCGTCAGCGCCTCTCCAGTTACTGGCCGAAATGCGCCGAAGACATAGCCTTTATCACGCCGCCCGTAGTCGATCTCTTGTCTGGCTCGTTGCGCAGGTCGCTGCGGTTCGGCTTGTGGTCGGGCGCGCGCCAATTGATGTCCCAGATAGCTCTTGGCAGCGACCGGACCCATTTCGTCCATACAAATCACCGCGCTCTTTTCAGGCGGGTTGGTGTAGATCGTTTCAATGAGCAACTTTTTTTGGCGAACTCCGGATCGACGCGTTCGCCGAACCAGGTCTCTTGTATGCGCCAGCGCAGGCCTTCAGCGATTAACAATTCATCAATTCGGCTCCGCTTGATCTCAATCTTCTTCACTTCATTAAGATATGTTTCAAGACGATCTAGCGTCCGGCACGGAAAGGGCTGTCCGAGTTGTTGTAGATCGCTCAAGGCCGCGGCGATGACTTCCGCCACTTGCTCGGCGCTGTACGTCGCGGGGCGTCCCGAGCGAGGGAGGTCCTCCAATCCGTCGAGCCCTTCGTTATTAAATCGCTTGAGCCATGCGCGCACAGTGATCTCAGTCAGTTCCAACTCCTGCGCCATGGCAGGCGCGCGCTTGCCGTTGCCAGCGAGCAGAATGATCCGTGCGCGCTCGACTTCGCGCGCTGCTGCAGTTCGTGATCGCGCTAGTTTTGCAATCGCGGCTTTTCGAAAACATTGTAATGCTTCTGATGAAGGCGCCTTATGGCAATAAAAAAAATACCGAATTTCGATCCCAAGGCCTTCCTCTCAAAAGTCGGCGAGGGAAGAGTTATTTTGCGTTACCAAAAGAACCGGATCATCTTTTCGCAAGGGGATTCCGCGGAGGCCATTTATTACGTGCAGAAAGGTAAAGTCAAGCTCACGGTCGTGTCCTCACGGGGGAAAGAAGCGGTCATCGCAATGGTGGCTGCTAATGACTTTTTTGGTGAGGGATGTTTAGTAGGTCAGCCTCTGCGCATTGCGACGGCCAGCGCGATTTCAGAGTGTGTTATAATGAGAATCGAAAAGCAGGCAATGATCCGTGTCATTCATGACGAGCCAGCGTTTTCCGAAGTGTTCATAGCATATCTGCTATCCCGCAATCTTCGGGTCGAAGAGGATCTCATAGATCAGCTCTTCAATTCCAGCGAGAAACGGCTGGCTCGGATTCTTTTGTTACTGGCCAACTTTGGTAAGGAAGGGAAACAAGAGATTGTGGTGCCCAAAGTCAGTCAAGAAACGCTGGCAGAAATGGTCGGCACGACCCGCTCAAGGGTCAGCTATTTTATGAATAAGTTCCGGAAGCTGGGTTTCATTGAATACAACGGCGAATTGCGGGTACATAGCTCTCTCCTGAATATCATTCTGCACAAATGACTATCCTCACCACCTAACTATAGAACAAAAGCTGTATAGCCTTATTCCAGACAACTAGATCGAATTACTCAAAGTTTGTCACTGTCCGACACAAAATATTGAGTCCGCCGAGATACCTGCTTTGGGTAAGACAATTTAGGCCGCTGGAAAGCCAATCCCGCGATGGACTATCGAGAGCATCAAAATATTGAGATCCACGGGGCCGGCTTTCCAATTGGTCCGATCCTAGGCCGGCGTTTATGGGCTGGGAAAGCCAAGCAACTTCACCACGAACTCCGCGAGCGGGGATCGTCGGACAATCCTTCGAATTTATAGTCCGCCCACTAGTCTAACCGCTGGCTGATGGAATCCCGGTCGATCTCAAAGATGGCGCCGAGTTGGTTCATGGCAAAGCCTTTTTCACTGAGTAGGATCGCTAAGGAGGTTTTCTCCTCCAATATGAGCAATTTTGACCAGCTTCTGGCCCAATAACATGCCATCCTGGCTATTCATGGTAACTCTTCGGATAAACCAGCGCTGTGATGGTTGGAGTGAGCCAATATGCAATTTGAAGGTCTCTTCTAAGCGTTTGTGATGATTGACATTTCTTTTCAAATGCCTTTACGGATCGTTGCACTGTTAGGTTAACTCGCGATTCAGTGAAGATGCTGCAAAATCAAAGAGCACGTCCCGTTTTTCGTATCTCGAGGTTAACCTAATCAATGCAACGAACTGTAATTTGCACACGTTTCAATTAATCATAAGTTAGTTAGCAAAATTAAGTCGGTATTTAGAGCCAACTCCTCTGAGGACCTCATCGAGCGCCTCAGATCGATCTCTGAACGATTGATAAGCCGAAAACGGAAGCCATTCGTATTTGATCTTACGCCACAGGATCTCGATCAGAATGAGCTCCGGGCAATGGGGCGGAAGAAATAACAGGTAAAGCCCTTGCGAGTTTTTCAGCGACTTGCAGGACTCCGGCTTTCAAAGATCGAGGATTTTCCACTTCCAGCTTCAACGCTTCGTTTTTTTGGCTTCATCGGCCAGGATCGGCGGACGACCACTGCGGGGATCATCGGACAATCCTTCGGATTTATAGACCGCCCACCAGTCTAACCACTAACTGATGGTATCCCGGTCGATCTCAAAGATGGCGCCGAGTTGGTTCCAGGCAAAGCCTTTTTCACTGAGCAGGATCGCTTGCGCTCGCATTCTCGTTCGCCGGTTCGCATCCGTTTTGTGAATCTCTTTGAGTCGCTGGCGCTCTTCATCGGTTAAGGGCTAAACAAATTTGGTGGCGGTTCTCATAGCGGGTGTTTTAGGCAGTTTAACTGCGCCACCGTAAGAGAGGTGCTCCGATGAACGATCAAATAGATCCGAATAAACCATGCTGGTACTTGGCGCAAACCCATTCCAGACAAGAAGGCCGGGCGGAATGTAACCTGAAATCTTACGGGGTAGAGACCTTTGCCCCTAGATTAATAGAGTGCAAATACAATCTCTATACTGGAGAGGCGACCCCTCATATAAAGCCTTTGTTCCCCAGTTATATCTTTGCCAGGTTCAAAGTCGATGGCCTGTATCATAAAGTTCGATATACTCGAGGTATCCGCCGACTGGTCAGTTTCGGTGACTACCCAACTGTAATTAGTGAGGAAATCATCACCGAGATTCAATCCAGGATAAAAGAAGATGGCTTTGTAAGAATAGATGAGGTTCTCATACGTGGCGATGAGGTAATAATAAAGGACGGCCCTTTTAAAAACCTCGCAGGGATATTTGATCGGGAGGTGAAAGGCGCTGATCGGGTAAGAATTCTACTGCAGACTGTGAGCTATCAGGCGCATCTCGTAATCCAGAAGGATCTACTTAAAAAATCAATAAACCGGGTTTGAGTCCTTGGCTGGACATTGGTGAAATTTTGACTGTTTTCGGGTACCTAGGCTGCCCCTTCGGGTAATTTCAGGTAACATTGTTCCGAGCCGGACACCAATCGCAATGTTTCATCCATCGGTATCACTCAGTACCGCAAGTCAACCGACCCTGATTTCGTCTCCAAAGCCGCGCCCGTGCTCGACCTTTACCAGACAGCACAGACCGACGCTGAACCCGATTCTCGACAATGGACCAACGCATGCGCCCAAGCAACTGGGCAACTGTATTGCTTAGTTCGATCTTTCCTTCGAAGCGCGCATCTTCTGGTCGACGATTATTTTCAGAACTGGTCAATATTGACCAGAACTCTATCCCGAGCTAACTAATATTATACTCTGAATCAGTAGTACGAGTTCTTTCTTTAATAGGCTAGCTACTGATTATTGTTTATACAGTCTTCGAATATTTTACGAAGGATAATAGCCTCTCAAGAAGGTTCTACCAGGAGCGATTGGTTCAGTCGTTCTTGGTTTCACAAACGAAATGTCAACTCCAAGCTATGAGGCCAGATACATTTGGCGGCTCGACATGCGGTAGCCCACCCAGAGTTTCATTCCATATCGCCATGCCTGACGAACCATCAATAAGTCTGAAAAACAATGATGCGTCTGGGTTGGTATGTTTTTGTTGACACACTCCAATATGACCAACGCTGCAAGCTCCTGGTTCCGAAGCAGGTATACGCATAGACAGGTGGATATGCGGCTATTCTGTTTTCCATATGCTGGAGGGACGGCATTAATATACCGAGATTGGGCCGATCTTCTACCTTCAATTGTTCAAGTTGTGTCAATCGAGTTACCTGGGAGGGGGACGCGATCGAAGGAACCTCCCTTCACCAAGTTACCCCCTCTAATAGACGCTCTTACAAAAGCAACACTTCCTCTATTAAATGCGCCGTTCGCATTTTTTGGTCATAGTATGGGCGCTGTGATTGCATTCGAGCTGGCTCGCAGTTTGAGTCGTCAGTATAGCCGCGAACCGCAGGCGCTTTTTGTATCGGGTCGTTCGGCGCCGCAGCTACCCGACAACGCGCCATCCAGTTATAACTTGCCAGGAGATGAGTTTATAGAGGAGTTGCATCGGCTAAACGGAACTCCCAAGGATGTTTTGGTGAACGCAGAGCTGATGGAACTTATGATCCCTTTGCTCAGAGCCGATTTTCAGATGGTTCAAACTTACGAGTATTTCGCTGATAAGCCGCTTAGATGTCCAATTATTGTTTATGGAGGATTGGAGGACTATGAGACGCCCCGTGAAATGCTGTTGCAGTGGGGAGAACAAACCAGTTCGACCTTCTCATTGCAGATGTTTCCCGGGGACCATTTCTTTTTGCGGTCGTCCCAAACTCTTTTAGCGGAGTCGCTCTCGCTAGAGTTGCGCGAGATCGTCGCGCGTTCACATATAAACAATGCGGGGAGTTGACCTTCGATAATTCGACATTCTTATTTGTCGCGCCGGCTCGCGAAAGATTGCACCGAGGCGCCGACGAATATTCCTCCGCATTGATCAAGGCGACCGCCTTTGAGGCGGTCCCATTCACTAAGTTGCCGACACTGTCGGTGGCGCCTGACTTACGAGGAGGTTAAAACATGAGTTGGCATGATCCCGATAGAGAAGATACTACTATCTACAAGGTTGTTGTAAACCACGAAGAGCAGTACTCAATCTATCCCGAGTACAAAGAAAATCCGCTTGGGTGGAAAGACGTTGGGAAGACTGGGCCCAAGGCTGATTGTTTAGCCTATATCAAGGAAGTATGGATTGATATGAGACCTCTTAGCTTAAGGAAGAAAATGGAGGAAATGGCTAAAAATCCAGGTATGTTCGAGCAGCGTATATGACCGTCTTGGAGCGAAAGCGGAGGGTACGCTCGGACCTGCCGAAGCTCTCGAATCAAACGATCCCGGAGCGAGACCGAACGGGTCGGAAGCCGGTCGTCCAAACATCGGGAAGGAGCAAAGAGTGAGCGGAATAGCCACTTATTCTGATGACTTTTCTGAAGCGCCTGCAAAGCGCTCCACTTTGGTTGCGCTTCTGCGGTGGAGGGCGTGCCATCAGCCTGACCAGCGGCTCTACACTTTCTTGCCGGGAGGGGAAGGGGAAGAGCCCGGTTTAACTCTCAAGGAGTTGGATAAGCGTGCCCGGAGCATCGGCGCACAGCTTCAGTCTCTCGGGGCGAGTGGAGAGCGCGTGCTGTTACTCTACCCTCCAGGGTTGGAGTATATCACCGCCTTCTTCGGGTGTCTTTACGCCGGGGCGATTGCTGTCCCGTTGTACCCGCCACGCCCGAACCGCACTTTGCTGCGCATCCAGACCGTCGTCACAGATGCTGAAGCAACATTCGCCTTAACCACCACGGCGGTAAAATCAAGGTCGGAGTCTTTGTTCGAACAGACTCCGGAATTGAAGAGTTTGAAATGGGTCGCTTCTGACAGCGTCCCGGACAGTCTGTCCGAGCAGTGGATGGAACCAAAGGTGAGTAAAGATTCGTTAGCTTACCTTCAGTACACCTCCGGTTCCACCGCCGATCCGAAAGGCGTGATGGTGACGCATGAGAATCTACTGCGAAATTCAGCGGACATCGACAGCGGGTTTCGGCACACCTCCAGCAGCGTGATCGTCACATGGCTGCCCCATTTTCATGACATGGGGCTCATTTACGGGATAATTCAGCCACTTTATAAAGGCTTTCATGCCATTCTGATGTCGCCGGCTGCGTTCCTTCAGCGACCGGCGCAGTGGCTTGAGGCAATATCCCGTTACAGTGGGACACACAGCGGCGGGCCTAATTTCGCCTACGACTTATGCGTCCGCAAGATCACCCCGGAAGAGCGCGCGACGCTGGACTTGAGCAGCTGGGAGGTGGCTTTCAACGGAGCCGAGCCTATTCACAGGGGAACGCTCAAACGGTTCGCGGAGGCGTTCGCGCCTTGCGGGTTTCGCTGGGAAGCCTTTTGTCCGAGCTACGGACTGGCCGAAGCGACCCTGAAAGTTTCGGCCACGCGGAAAGAGAACGCCACAACCTTCTACGCCGTTCAGTCGGCGGAGTTGGAACGGCATAAGGTGATGGGGGCGGAAGAGAATGAAATGCTAGCTGTCTCCGTAGTCGGCTGCGGCCAGCCGTCGGCCGGGACGGAGGTCATTATCGCACATCCTGAATTGCTAAGGCGGTGTGCGCCCGACGAGGTGGGGGAAATCTGGGTCTCGGGGCCGGGCGTGGGGCAGGGCTACTGGAACCGACCGGCGGAGACGGAGCAGATCTTTCAGGCCTATTTGAAGGGTGCGGGGGGCGGGCCGTTTTTGCGCACCGGAGACCTCGGGTTCATCAAAAATGGCGAAGTCTTCGTCACGGGCCGGCTCAAAGAACTCATCATCATTCGGGGGCGCAATCACTATCCGCAGGACATCGAATTGACAGTGCAGCAAAGCCATGAGGTGTTGCGCACGGGATGCGGGGCGGCCTTTTCTGTAACCGTCGGCGGCGAGGAGTGGCTGGTCGTCGTTCAGGAAGTCCAACGCCATTACTCGGGAGCGGACGAAGAGGTGGTAGTGAGAACCATCCGACGAGCGGTGGCGGAACATCACGAAGTGCAGGTTTATGCTGTGGCCTTGATTAAAACGGGGGCGCTTTCGAAGACTTCGAGCGGCAAAATCCAGCGACAACTCTGCCGCAGAGAGTTCCTGACGGGCGGCCTCGACATAGTTGGAAGCAGCATCTTAGATGAACGCTATCTGGGAGGCGACGAGGAGCGCCTGACGCGCGAAACGGCGCTCGCGTTGAACCCGGAGGAACGCCGCCCGGCGCTGGAGACATACCTGCACGCGCAGGCCGCGCGCGCCCTGAATGTCGCGCCGCTTCGGGTGGGGTCACAACGTTCTTTGAGCAGTATGGGGCTCGACTCCCTAGCGGCGATGGAGCTGAAGAACCGTATCGAGGTTGACCTCGGCGTTGTCCTCTCGCCGACCTCCCTCCTCGACGGCGGCGGTATCGAGGGCTTGGCGACTGCCCTGCTCGAGCAGTTAACGACAGAAGTCGTGACGCCTTCAACGGCCCTCGACACACACCACGAAATTACAGGCGAGCATCCGCTCTCTTACGGCCAGCAGGCCCTCTGGTTCCTACGCCAACTCGATCTTCAAAGCGCGGCTTACAACCTGACCTACGTGGCGCGCGTCGACTCGGAATTAGATGTCGCGCGCCTCAGACGCGCGTGCCAATCCTTGATTGATCGCCACTCCGCTTTACGCGCCACTTTCACGGCGCGAGACGGCAAGGCGGTTCAGACAGTTCACCCGCGCCGGCACGTCCATTTCGAGGAGACAGACGCTTCGGACTGGGATGAGCGTGAGCTTGACCAACGCCTGACGGAGGTGGGAGACCGTCCCTTCGACCTGGAGCGCGGCCCTGCGCTGCGCGTCTACCTGTTCAAGCGCTCGGCGCGTAAACACTTCCTGTTGCTGTCGGCGCACCACATCGTCTGTGATCTATGGTCGCTGGGCATACTGGCCGCAGAACTCCGCGCGCTGTACCTCGCGGAAGGCGAGGGCGTGGAGTTCCCTCTGCGCCGACCGGAGCTGCACTACACGGACTACGTTCACTGGCAGGCGAAAATGCTTGCGGGCGCGGAAGGCAAAAGGCTGTGGGAGTTTTGGCGGGAGCAGTTGGCCGGGGAATTGCCGGTCTTGAATCTGCCGACTGATCGCCCCAAACCGCCAGTCCAGACCTATCGCGGGACTTCGCACGTCTTTGAGTTGAGCGGCGAACTGACCCGCCGGCTCAAGGCCCTCGCGCAGTCCGAAGGGGCGACGCTGTACACGACGCTGCTCGCCGCGTTTCAACTCCTGCTGCATCGCTACACGGGCGAGGAAGACATCCTCATCGGCTCGCCAATGGCCGGGCGCAGCCGCCCCCAATTGGTAGACGTCGTCGGATACTTCGTCAACCCGGTACCCATCCGGACGGACCTTTCCGGCGATCCTTCTTTCAAGGCGCTGCTGCGTCGCGTGCGCCGCGTGGTGACGGGCGCCCTGACGCATCAGGATTACCCGTTACCGCTGATGGTCGAGCGTCTTCAGGTGGCCCGTGACCCGAGCCGCTCGCCGATTTTCCAGGTGGCCTTCGTATGGGATAAGCCGCAGCGCCCCGCGTCGGGGGGCGTCGCCCCCTTCGCTTTGTCCGGGGCGGCGAGCGAGACGGCGTCGCAAGATTTTCAGTTGGAGACGGTCTTCTGGAAACAGGGCGGGGCGGCGTTCGACTTGATGTTGTCCGTCCTCGGAGAGCGGGAATCACTCTCCGTCAACTTGAACTACAACACGGACCTTTTCGAGGCTGATAACATCACGCGGATGGCGGGCCATTTTGAGACCCTTCTGGAAAGCGTCGTCTCCCGCCCTGACCAGCGTCTTTCGGAAGTGGCGCTGCTGACCTCCGGCGAACGCCGGCAGTTGCTAGAAGATTGGAATGCGACCGAGGCCGAATACCCCGCGTCCTCTTGTATTCATCATCTCTTCGAGGCCCAGACAGAGCGCACGCCCGAGTCCGTCGTGTTGGTTAGCGACGACGGCCAGTTGACCTTTAGAGAATTGAATAGCCGCGCCAATCAACTGGCGCATTACCTGCGGGCGTCGGGCGTTGGACCGGAGACGCGCGTCGCCATCTGTGTGAAGCGCACGCGAGAAATGCTGGTCGGTCTCCTCGGGATATTGAAGGCGGGCGGGGTGTACGTGCCTTTAGACGCGGATTTCCCGAAGGCGCGGCTAGCCTACATGCTCGAAGACTCCGCCGCGCCGGTGCTGCTGACGCAAGAATGCGTTCGCGCGCAACTGTCGGCGCCTCCGCGAGCGCGCGTCATCCGTCTCGACACGGAGTGGCAAACCATCGCCTCGCACGCCGACGAAAATCTCGCTGGCGCGGTCGCCGCGGACAACTGCGCCTACGTCATTTACACGTCGGGATCGACGGGCAATCCGAAAGGCGTACAGGTCACGCACCGCTCGGTCGTCAACCTCCTGTCGGCGATTAGCCGGCGGCCGGGCCTCGCGGGCGACGACAGGCTGCTGGCGGTCTCAACGCTCGCATTCGACATCGCCGGGCTTGAGTTGTACCTGCCGATGGTGGTGGGCGCGCGCGTCCTGCTGGTGTCGCGCGAAGTGGCGGCTGACGGAGCGCTGTTGGCCGGGCGAGTCGCCGAAGCAACCACGTTGCAGGCGACGCCCGCGACGTGGCGGATGCTGATTGCCGCCGGCTGGAAGGGCGGCGCGAAGCTGAAGGGACTCTGCGGCGGCGAGGCGCTGACGCGAGAGTTGGCCGAGCAATTGCTGGCGAGGGGCGTCGAGCTGTGGAACCTGTACGGCCCGACAGAGACGACGATCTATTCGAGCGGCGGCAAAGTCGAGCTGGCGACGGGAGATATCAGCATCGGCCGCCCGATCGACAACACACAGTTGTATGTATTAGACCGCTGGTTGAACCCCATGCCGGCCGGCGTGCCTGGCGAACTCCATATCGCTGGAGACGGACTGGCGCGCGGGTATCTGAACCACCCCGAGTTGACAGCCGAGAAGCTCATTCCCAACCCCTGGAGTGCGAGAGCGGGAGCGCGTCTGTACAGGACGGGCGACCTCGCACGTTACCGTGCGGACGGCGAAATCGAGTTCTTGGGGCGCCTCGACTATCAGGTGAAGGTTCGCGGGTATCGCATCGAACTTGGAGAGATTGAAACGCGCCTGAAGGAACATCAAGAAGTCCGGGACGCGGTCGTGGTGAGCAAGACCGACGCTTCGGGCAGGGAGCGTTTGGTGGCCTACGTCGTGGCGCGGGACGGGGAAGCGATCACGGCGGGCGGGTTGCGCGAGTACGTGCGGGAAACGTTGCCGGACTATATGGCGCCTTCGGTCTGGGTGACTTTGGATGAGATGCCGCTGACGCCGAACGGCAAAGTGAACAGGCGAGCGCTGCCGGAGCCGGAGCAACATTCGCTCGCGGCGGACCCGGAGCGGGTCGCCGCACGCACGCCTGTCGAAGAAATCTTGGCGGGAATCTGGAGCGAGGTGTTGGGCGTCGGGCAGCCGGGCATTCACGACGATTTCTTCGCGCTCGGCGGCCACTCGATTCTCGGGACGCAGGTGGTCTCGCGTGTCCGCGGGGCGTTCAGAGTGGAATTGCCCCTCCGCGCTTTGTTTGAAACGCCGACCATCTCCGGCCTCGCCCACAAGATCGAGGCGGCGCGTCAGAGCGGTGAGTCCCAGCCTTCTCTACCCTTGCGGCCCGTAGCGCGAGAAGAAGCATCGCCGCTGTCCCCGGCGCAGCATAGGCTCTGGTTCCTCGACCAGTTGGCGCCGGACAGCGCCTTCTACAACATCCCGGCCGTGATACGCCTGTGCGGGCGTTTGGACGTGGCCGCGCTCGAATCGAGCTTCAATCATGTGGCGCGTCGCCACGAAACGTTGCGGACGAGATTTGCGGCCGTCGACGGCCAGTCCGTCCAGTTGGTTGAGCCGGCGGCGCAGATGAAGCTTGAGGTCGTAGACCTGCGGGAGTTCTCCCCGGGTCGGGAGGCGGAGGCGCTGCGGCTGAGCGCCGAGGAAGCACGGAGACCGTTCAACCTCAACACGGGCCCTTTATGGCGCGTCTCCTTGTTGCGTCTCGCGGACGAGGAATATTTCTTACTGTTGACGATGCATCACGTCATCTCCGACGGGTGGTCGCTTGAGGTGCTGATGGGCGAAATTGCCTCATTGTACGCGGCTCACTCGACCGGAAATCCCCTGACGCTTCCTGAACTCCCGGTCCAGTACGCCGACTTCGTACACTGGCAGCGCGAGTGGCTGCGGAGCGAAGCGCTCGATACGCAACTCGCCTACTGGAAGCGGCAGCTTGTCGGCGCCCCTCCGGCCCTGGAGTTGCCGACAGATTATCCGCGGCCGAAAGCGCAGGGCTACCGCGGAGCGACACAGTCGCTGGCGATGCCGGAGGAGCTTGCGGCGGCCCTCAAAGAGTTGAGCCGGAGAGAGGGGATCACCCTCTTCATGATCTCGATGGCGGCGTTCCTGACGCTGCTCTTCCGCTACACGCGGCAGGAGGATATCGTCGTCGGCACGCCCGTCGCCGGGCGCAACCGTGCGGAGCTTGAACCGCTCATCGGCTTCTTCGTCAACACGCTGGCTGTGCGCGCCGACCTCTCCGGCGACCCCACTTTTCACGAACTGGCGGCGAGGGTGCGCGAAGTCCTCTTGGAGGCACACACACATCAGGACGTGCCTTTCGAGAAGCTCGTGGAAGTGTTGCAGCCGGAACGCGACTTGGGACGCTCGCCGTTATTCCAGGTGATGTTAGCCTTGCAGAATAGGCGGCTTGAACCGTCAGCGCTGCCGGGGCTACAGATGAGCGCGATGCCGGGTGACACAGGCACATCCAAGTTTGATCTCACGCTCTTTGTCACAGAGAGTGGAGACGAGTTGCTGCTGTCGCTGGAATACAACACGGACCTCTTCAAAGCCGAGACGATGGAGCGGCTGCTCGGGCATTTCACGGCGCTGATCGGGGAGGTGGCCGCACACCCCGCGCGCCGCCTCTCCGAATACTCCATCCTGACGCCGCCCGAGCGCCGCCGGCTCCTCTTCGAGTGGAACGACACGGCGGCCGACTACCCGCCCGGCCAGACCCTTCACGGCCTCTTCGAAACCCAGGCCGCGCGCACGCCTGCGGCGCCCGCCCTCGTCTTCGAGGGCGAGTTGCTGACCTACACCGAACTCAACGAGCGGGCCAACCGCCTTGCGCGCCACCTCCGGGGTCTCGGCGTCGGCCCGGAAGTCCCCGTCGGGGTCTTCATGGAGCGTTCGGCCGAGCTGGTCGTGGCGTTGCTCGCCGTCCTCAAGGCGGGCGGGGCCTACCTCCCGCTCGACCCCGAGTACCCGCGCGAGCGCCTCGCGTGGATGCTGGAGGACGCAAGCGCTCCCGTACTGCTCACGCAGTGGCGGCTGCTTGGGCAAGTCCCTGGGCACGGGGCGCGGGTCATCTCTGTGGACTCTGACTGGCGCGCCATCGCCCTCGAAAGCGCGGACCCTCTTGACAGTCGGATGACGGCTGAAAATGCAGCCTACGTCATTTACACGTCGGGCTCGACCGGGCGGCCCA
>Ga0154003_1000277_pt1 | contig 15860 bp, 12 predicted proteins | sample TSFL087MetaG_FD_104679 | JGI IMG/M metagenome (GOLD analysis project Ga0154003, IMG submission 104679) | Attine ant fungus gardens microbial communities from Florida, USA - TSFL087 MetaG | ecosystem: Host-associated > Fungi > Mycelium > Unclassified | place: USA: Florida, Lake Talquin State...
CGGGGCGAGGGTTCTGATCCATGATGGGGGGCAGATTATCAGGAATCGGAGATTTCCGTCAGCCCCCGTTTTGTCCCACTCTCCCTTTACCAGTGGGATAAAGCCGAAACGACGCATTGCGCCTCAGGCGCTCAACCGCTTTAGGCAGCGAGTGCGGGAACTGACGCAACGGACACGAGGGATCAACCTGAAAGAGATGATCGAAGAACTAGCCATCTATCTGAAAGGATGGAGAGGCTATTTCGCTTTCAGTGAGACCTCAACAGTGCTCCAACGCCTAGACCAGTGGATAAGGCGACGGCTACGCTGCTTTGTCTGGAAGCAGTGGAAGACTGGGCACAGAAAGTATGTCGAACTGAGAAAAAGGGACGTGGGAGACAAACTGGCTACGCAAACAGCCGGTAGCAACCAAGGTCCGTGGCATATCAGTATGAGCCCGGCGCTGAGCATTGCTCTATCGGATGCCTACTTCGACGTAATCGGACTTCCGAGATTATCTAACAAGAGAAGAGCATAACTGTCCGAACCGCCGTGTACGGAACCGTATGCACGGTGGTGTGGGAGGGAGGGGCTGTAAGGTCCCTTCCTATCCCGATGGTCTGGAATTTCGCGAATGCGCCAGCCAGCCGAAGGCACACCGTTTAAGAGCGCAGTGGTTCAGATCAAGAGCAGTTTATAAAATGCGATTTCCCGCTCGATCATACTTTGCAAAGTCTTCGTGTCGAGTTGAAGCGCCTCGCCCGAAATCTGCACCTGAGCCCAGAACGCCATTCCGTTTCTTTTCGTGATCCCGGAGAGACCGACCACGCCTTCTCGACCGACCGCTGCGGCCTCGATGATTTCGCCGGCTTCTGTGGTAGTGAGCAAGGAGACAATCCCGCTTGTGATAAACCAGGCGTGATCGGCTGTCGAGCCGATGTCGTAGAACGCGCTGCCGGCTTGCAGACGAACTCTTTTGAGGTTCGGCGTCAAGCGCGCATAGACGGCGGGTGTAAGGTCGGACAACACCCCATTCTCGTTAGCGATCGGTTTCACCAGCATACGCTGGTCTAATCTACGTAAATTCCGGCCCCAACGGATTAGCAACGCCGAGTGATTCTTCATTCAATCTATTTCGAATAGAAATGAATAATCCGCATGCCGGACAGCGATCCTGCGGCGTCAAGCACCGAAAGCCCGGTGACATCACACTTGCTAATTCAGCACACAAAAACAACGAGTTAAATGCGAGCGGCGAAGCGATCAGCTTCACCTAATTGAGTAGCAGAGTTGCAGCGCAGCAGACTCAGGCGCAAGTCTCCGGCGGCGGATTGCTGATAGATGCAGCGCAAATTAGACTTCTATTTAATCCTTTTTTGTGAATAATGCTGAGACTGTCGGTTGTAGCAATAAAACTTCCCCCTAGATTGTAGCTGTCTTTAGCCGTCTTAGTTTCCGCGTAGGAAACCCCAAGGCTCACATACAGAATTTGTACTGCAAATCAATATCGCAAGCAGTGACGAGCGCACCTCCGGTCAGACATGCGTTTGCGCCGACGAACGAATTTTGGACCTAAGCTAACTTCGGAGGGATGCTCGGCCAAAACTTGCAAAACTTAACCAATTTTTTAGGAGCGAGGTTGAAGTGAGGCGTTTGTAGAACGCTCGATTTCCGCATGTTGGTAAAAAAGATCCTAAGCAATTCCGCTGCATTACTATTTCTCGAAGTCTCTAGTAAGACTATGCCACTGCTGACGCTGCCTGTGATAGCGCGCGCGCTAGGGCCAGCAAGCCTGGGCCGTGTCGGGTTTGCCATATCGCTGGCGGGCTTTTTCGGTCTGCTGGTCTCGTCAGGTTTCCCGACTTATGGTGTGCGCGAGGTGGCGCAACGCCCACACGATGGACAGGCGCTCATCGCTCAATTGCTGGGCGCGCGGCTGTGCTTTGCCGTCCTGGCTTACGTTTTACTGGTCGCCTTTACCTTCACCCTGGCGCCCACGGATTCCTTCACGCGCCCGCTGATTCTCTGCGCGGGGCTGAGCCTGTTTGTAGCGAGCGTTGATCTACAGTGGCTCTTCTCCGGATTGTCGCGGATGTGGACGGTAGCGCTGGCGGGCATTGCCAGCCAGGTGGTGAACGCGGGGCTGACTATTTGGCTGGTCGGCAGTCCGGGCCACGCGCTTCGGTTGATATTGATTATCGTGCTTTCGCCAGCCCTGGCCGGGCTGGTCTTTCTCTGGCGCGCGCGCCAACAATTTGTCTTGCCGCAACCGGCGCTGCAACCGCGCCGCTGGCTGAGCATTCTGCCTGGCTGTGTCACGCTCAGCCTCGCGGGGCTGATGTCACTGATTTATGACCAGCTCGATCTGGTGTTGCTGCGCTACTTCAGAGCAGACGACGAAGCGGGCGTTTATGTAGCCGCCTGTCGCGTCATGAACCTGGCGCTGTCTTTCGTCTTTTTTATTGGGCAGGTCTATTTCCCACTGATCTATCAAGCGGCCAAAGAGAACGACGAGCAGGAAGAGCGTTATTTGCAATTGATGTGGAATACGACGATGTTGATTGCGCTGCCGCTGAGTATTGCCGGGATGATTTTGGCCCGTCCGCTTACCCTACTGATCTTGGGGCCGCAATTCGCCGCGGCGGTGACGCTGGTGCGCTGGTTGATGCCGAATGTGGTGGCGACGGCATTGGCCATCTATTTTGGCGGCCGCCTGATCCAGCACCGGCGCGACCGGCAGTATCTGATCAGCGTGGGCGCGGGCGCAGCCAGCAATATTGTGTTGAATCTTCTGCTGATGCCACGCCTCGGCGCCTTGGCCGCTGCGCTGACGACCTTTATCAGTCAACTGCTGGTCGCCGGATTGGCTTGCTATTACAGTCGCGGTCTGGCGCGGCATCGCCCGCTGACTGTCAAAGTAGCGAGTTATGCGGCAATGCGGATCAGGGCTTTCAGCCGTTCTTAGCTCGGCTTTCCTGGCGCATGGTACGTCATTTGCAGGCGCAGCTAGGCGCGACTTATGACACGCATCAGACCGGGTTCAAGATGAGCGAGACAACGCAAAACCATGACTCACGGTTGAGCGCACGACTAGGCGAGCCGTTGCCACTACGCATTGCCATCTTCCGCGCGCTGATGCTGGGCGATCTGCTCTGCGCAGTGCCCGCGTTGCGCGCACTGCGCGCGGCCTTGCCGGAAGCCGCCATCACGCTGATCGGGCTGCCCTGGGCGCGCAGCTTCGTCAGCCGATTCAAGCATTACCTGGGCGATTTCCTCGAATTTCCCGGCTACCCCGGCCTGCCCGAACGCGAACCGCAGCTTGCCGCGATTCCGCGTTTTTTTGCTGAGGCGCAGCGGCGGCAGTTTGATTTCTCAATTCAACTGCACGGCAGCGGCTCGTTCGTCAATTCGATTGTGGTGTTGTTGGGCGCGCGGTTGAACGCGGGCTTTTACATGCATGGTGAATACTGCCCTGATGAAGAACGCTTCCTGCCGTTTCCTGCGGGCGAGAGCGAAATCAGAATCATGCTGCGGCTAATGGAATTTTTGGGTGTGCCGCTGCAAGGCGAAGCGCTGGAATTCCCGCTCTTCAGCAGCGACTGGGATGAGCTTAACGAAGCCGCCAACGCGCGCGAATTGCTCAACAGTGATTACGTCTGCCTGCATCCTGGCGCGCGCTACCCCTCGCGCCGCTGGCCCAGCGAACGATTCGCCGCCGTAGGCGACGCGCTCGCCCGCGCTGGATTGCGCGTGGTCATCACAGGATCAGAGAGCGAACTCGACCTGGCCGAGCGCGTCAGCGCAAATATGCGCGAATCGCACTTTAACTACGCGGGTCACACAACACTCGGCGCATTGGGCGCGCTGCTTAGCCGCGCGCGCTTGCTCATCTCAAATGACACAGGTGTCTCACATCTGTCCGCCGCTTTGCGCGTGCCAAGCGTGATCATTGTTTCCTGCTCTGACACTCAACGTTGGTTGCCACACGATCACGCGCTGCATCGCGCAGTACTGCACCCGATTGAATGCCGCCCTTGCAAGTATGAGATCTGTCCCATCGGGAATCCTTGCGCTCTCAGCGTGACGCCGGCGGAAGTGTTGGCGCAAGCCGCAGACTTAATCCGCTGAGAAAACCTATATCCATACGCCTTTCAGCGATTTGCGTGCGCTAATGCGCACGCGCCTCGGCATGTAGTTTGCCTACTGGGTCATGTTCGGTTGATTGCAAATGGCGGGAGGTCATCAATGCAAAAGCTACGCATACTGACATGGCACGTCCACGGCAACTACCTTCTTTACCTAGCGCGCACGCCGCACGAATTCTTTCTGCCCTACAAGCCGGGCGAAGAAGGTTACGGCGGACGTGGCGAGACTTTTCCCTTTGGCGCTAACGTGCACAATGTGCCTGCCGATGAAGTGCGGCGCATGGATTTTGACTGCGTGCTATATCAATCGCGCAGAAACTATGAATCCGATCAGTACGACATCCTCACTGAAGCGCAACGCCAATTGCCGCGCATCTACCTTGAACACGATCCGCCGCAGGCGCACCCAACCGATACACGCCATTGGGTAGACGATCCGAATGTGTTACTGGTGCACGTCACAGCGTTCAACGACCTGATGTGGGATAGCGGGCGCACGCCTACGCGCGTGATTGAACACGGCGTTTTCTTGATGGCCGAAGCGCGCTACACGGGCGACATCGCGCGCGGCGTCGTCGTCGTCAATCACTTGCGCGAGCGCGGGCGGCGACTCGGCGCCGATGTGTACGAGAAGGCGCGCCGTCACGTGCCGCTCGAATTGGTCGGGATGAAAGCGGAGGAACTGGGCGGGCTGGGTGAAGTAAGACCGCCGCTGCTCGCGCCCTTCATTGCGCGCTACCGCTTCTTCTTCAACCCGATTCGTTATACCAGCCTGGGACTCGCAGTCATCGAAGCGATGCTCGTCGGGCTGCCGATCATCGGGCTGCGCACCACCGAGATGGCGACGGCGATTGAAGACGGCGTGACGGGATACACCGATACAAAGCTCGGCGCCTTGATCGAGCGCATGCACGAATTGTTGCGCGCGCGCGGCGAGGCGCGGCGCTTGGGCGAAAACGCGCGGCGTTACGCGCAACAGCGTTTCAACATTGAGCGCTTCGCGCGCGATTGGGACGCGGCTTTCCGCTATGTCACGCAGACCGCGCCCGTGTTGAAGGCGGGCCACGTGGCGCCGTCTGCGACCGACCAACAAACGTCACAGCCGGAGGCGCGAGTATGACGAGGCGCATCGCCATCATCAGCGAACACGCTTCGCCGCTCGGCGCGTTGGGCGGCGCAGACAGCGGCGGGCAGAACGTCTACGTCGGCCAGCTCGCGCGCCGTCTTGCCGCAATGGGGCACGGCGTTGACGTCTTCACGCGCCGCGATGACGCAAACCTGCCTGAAATCATTGACTGGGAGGACGGCGCGCGCGTCATCAACGTCACGGCTGGCCCGGCGCGCTTCATCCGCAAGGAAGAGCTGTTGCCGCTAATGCCCGATTTTACCGATTACATACTCGACTTCATCGGGCGCGCGGGGATTCGTTACGACATCATTCACGCCAATTTCTTTATGTCGGGCCTAGTCGCGGCGGAGATTAAACGCGCGCTCGACATTCCGTTCGTGATCACTTTTCACGCGCTGGGCCGCGTGCGCCGCTTGCACCAGCGGGAAGCAGACTTGTTCCCCGACGAACGCTTTGAGATCGAAGACCGCTTGATCGCCGAAGCCGATCACATTATCGCCGAATGCCCGCAGGACGAAGACGACTTAATGCGACTCTACAACGCCGACCCGGCCAAGCTCAGCGTCATCCCGTGCGGCTTCGACGCGACGGAAATGTATCCGGTCGGGCAGTCGCGCGCGCGCGCTCACCTGGGTTTTGCGCCCGACGAAAAGATCATCTTGCAACTGGGACGCATGGTACCGCGCAAAGGCGTCGAGACGGTCATTCGCGCCTTCGCGCTTTTGCGCAAAGAGCACGGTCTGGCCGCACGCTTGGTCATCGTCGGCGGTGAAGCCGATGAACCCGACCCGCAACTGACGCCTGAAATCGGGCGACTGCAAAAGATCGCTGCGGAGGAAGGCGTGTCGGAGCGGATTACTTTCATCGGGCGACGCGGGCGCGATGCGCTCAAATATTTCTACAGCGCGGCCGACGTCTTTGTGACCGTGCCCTGGTACGAACCTTTTGGCATCACGCCCGTCGAAGCGATGGCTTGCGGCGCGCCCGTCATTGGCTCGAACGTCGGCGGAATCAAATTCAGCGTGAGCGACGGCGAGACAGGCTTTCTCGTTTCGCCCAAAGATCCACAGGCGCTGGCCGGCAAACTGACCGAGCTTTTCCGGCAGCCCGAATTGCTGAAGCGCCTCAGTCACTTTGCCATTGAGCGCGCCAACCAGTTCTTCACCTGGGAGAAGGTGACGACGGCGCTGGCCGCCGTGTATGAAGAAGTGCTCGAAATGCGCTGCCCCGCCTGTCGCCACAAAGCCGGGCAGCTCGCACTCGTTGATCAATGTTTTGAAAACGCGCTCGCGGCCTTGCGGCAGTCGCGGCGCAAACTGCGCTACGACATTCTCACCGCCGCGGAGACGATCGCCGAATGTTTTGACACGGGCGGCAAGTTGTTAGTCTGCGGCAACGGCGGCTCGGCGGCGGACGCGCAGCATTTCGCCGCAGAATTCGTCGGGCGCTTCAAGCGCGAAGGGCGCGCGGCGCTGCCCGTGTTGGCGCTCAATGCGGAGACGGCTTTCTTGACGGCTTGGTCGAACGATTACGGCTACGAGCAGGTCTTTGCCCGGCAGGTCGAAGCCTTTGGCCGCGCGGGGGATCTGCTCGTCGGCATCAGTACGAGCGGGCGCTCGCGCAATCTGCTCGCGGCCTTTGACCAAGCGCGCCAACAAGGTATGCGCACGCTGGCTGTGTTGGGGCGCGACGGCGGGGCGCTGCGCGAATTGGCCGACCTCGCGCTAGTCGTGCCTGCGGACGAGACGCAGCGCATTCAAGAAGCGCAAATGGTCGTGCTGCATTTGCTTTGTGAACTGATCGAGGAACGTTATCTCGCCGAGCGCGACGAATCGGTCGCGATTCGGGAGGCTTCGTTTAACGGCTATGCGCAGGCCGGCGGTTTTTCTCGATAAGGATGGGACGCTCATTGAAGACGTGCCGTATTGCGTTGACCCGCACAAGCTGCGCTTGCTGCCGGGCGCGCTTGAAGGATTGGGGCGGTTGCAGATAGCAGGTTATCAACTTCTCGTCGTCAGCAATCAGTCGGGCGTGGCGCATGGGTATTTTGCCGAAGCGGCGTTGGCGGCGGTTGAAGCGCGGCTGCGCGCGCTGCTCGGCGCGGCGGGAATCGAGTTGGCGGGCTTCTACTACTGCCCACATCACCCGGCCGGTCGAGTGAAGCAATACGCGCTCGACTGTGATTGTCGCAAGCCTGCGCCGGGGTTGCTCCTGCGCGCGGCGCGCGAACTCGGGCTTGAATTGGCGCGGTCTTGGATGATCGGCGACATCTTGCACGATGTGGAAGCAGGGCATCGCGCCGGGTGCCGCGCAGTCTTGATTGATAACGGCAATGAGACGGAATGGGAGTTGACGGCGTTGCGAGCGCCGGAGGTGATCGTGGCCGATCTGAGTCAGGCGGCTGCGGTGATTGCGTGAATGTCCGACAAGCTGCCAGAGCTTGTTGGCGGCTTCACGGTTGCGCCAAACCGTAAGCCTGCCGACGAGCTCCGGCGGCCTGTCGGACGGCAGGGAGAGATAATGGGAAAAGAACTATGGCAGTTGATTGATCGTTTTGCCGACGCGCGGATCTTAGTGGTCGGCGACGCGATGCTCGACTGCTATCTTAAAGGTTCGACCGAGCGTTTGTGTCAAGAAGCGCCGGCGCCCATTGTGGCGCTCAATGCGCGCACGCACGCGCCCGGCGGGGCGGCCAACACGGCGGCCAATGTGGCGGCGCTGGGCGCGCGCACCTTCTTTCTTTCCGTTGTTGGCAATGACTACGAAGGGGCGGCGCTGCGCCAGTCGCTCGAAGAATACGGCGTCAACACAGCGCACCTGTTTATGGAATCCTGCCGCCAGACGCTTGCGAAAAATCGTATTATCTCGAGCGGACAGATTCTGCTGCGCCTAGATCAGGGGAGCGCCGAGTCAATTGGCGCCTCCTGCGAAGCGGAATTGTTGGCGCGACTCGACAGGCTCTTTCCGCAGTGCGATGCAGTGATCGTTTCGGATTATGGCTACGGCGTTCTCACACCGCGCGTGATTGCCGCGCTCGAAGCCTGGCAGCGCGCCGCGCCCCGCGTAGTCGTCGTAGATGCGAAAAATCTGCTGGCGTATGCGCGCGTGGCGACTGCGGTCAAGCCGAATTACGTCGAGACTGTGAATCTGCTCGTGTCGAGCGGCGCGCCGCCTCCCGGCGGCGGTTCGCGCGCTGAATGGATCGCCGCGCACGGCGCGCGCATACTTGAATTGACTGGCGCGCGCTTGGCGGCGGTGACGTTGGACACCGAAGGCGTCTTGCTGCTCGAGCACGACTGCCCCGCTTATCACCTGCCCGCGCAACCTGCGCCACAAACACACTCGGCGGGCGCGGGCGACACCTTTGTGAGCGCACTCGCGCTGGCGCTCGCCGCCGGCGCCGAAGCCCAAACGGCCGGCCGGATAGCGGCAATGGCGGCGGCAGTAGTAGTGGCGAAAGAAGGTACGGCCTGTTGCTCGCCCGATGAGTTGCGCTACCGCATATTGGACGAAGGCAAATGCGTGAGCGATGCGGCCTCGTTAGCCCTACTCGTCGAAGCGCGCCGCCGCTTGCGGCAGCTCATTGTCTTCACCAACGGCTGTTTTGATTTGCTGCATCGCGGTCACGTCGAATATCTCAACCGGGCGCGCGAGCATGGCGATGCGCTCATCGTCGGCGTCAACAGCGATGCGGGCGTGCGCCGTTTGAAAGGCCCAGGCCGCCCGGTAAATCGTCTCGAAGACCGCTTGCAGGTGCTCTCGGCGCTGAACTGCGTTGATCATCTCATCGCCTTTGAAGAGGACACGCCGAGCGAAATCATTCGCGCGCTCAAACCGGACGTCTTCGTCAAAGGCGGCGATTACCGGCGCGAAACCATCGCTGAAGCGCCCCTGGTCGAGGCGCTCGGCGGGTCGGTAGAAATTCTCCCCTGCTTTGCCGACCTCTCCACCACGCGCCTGATCGAGCGGATTCAGGGTGGCGGAAGCAACGGTTATCACAATGGTGACTCCCGGGAACGCGCGGGGCTCGCGCGCGGAGGCTCGCGCGCGAGCCTCGCGCGCTCCGAGGAGGAGATTGATTATGAGCACAACGGAGGCGTGGCGTCGCGCCACGAAAATACTCTGCATCAGGCTTGATTCGCTGGGCGACGTGTTGATGACCACACCCGCAATTCGCGCGCTGAAAAGATCGGGCGCCGAGCGGCGCATCACGCTGCTAACTTCTCCCGCAGGCGCGCAAGTCGCCGAGATGGTGCCGGAGATTGATCAGGCGCTGGTCTACGCCGCGCCGTGGATGAAAGCGACAGGGCCACGACCGGACGCGCGCAAAGAGTTCGCGTTGATCGAAAGCCTGCGGCGCGCGCACTTTCACGCGGCGGTCGTCTTCACGGTCTACAGCCAAAATCCGCTGCCGTCGGCGTTTCTCTGTTATCTGGCTGGGATTCCGCTGCGGCTCGCGCATTGTCACGAGAATCCATATCAGTTGTTGAGCGATTGGGTGGCCGATCCCGAACCGTCGCAGTTGGTACGCCACGAAGTGCGCCGGCAACTCGATCTGGTTGCGCAGGTCGGCTGCCGGACGAATGATGAACGCTTGTCGTTGCGCGTGCCAACCGCCGCGCGCGAGCGGGTGGGGCGATTGCTCGCGGCGCTCCGCGTGAAGGGCAGACGCTGGATCGTGATTCATCCGGGCAGCACGGCGGCCTCGCGCCGTTATCCGCCGGAGCAGTTTGCCGAAGTGGCTCGGCTGTTGGCGCAAAAGAAGCGGTACCAAGTGGTGTTCACTGGCGTGGCCGAAGAGACGGAGTTGGTCGGACGCATTCGCGCCGCGATGCGCTGCGAATCTCATTCGCTCTGTGGGCGGTTGAATCTCGGTGAGTTGGCCGCGCTGCTTGAGGCTGCGCCGCTGCTCGTTTCAAACAACACGGGGCCGGTGCACGTCGCGGCGGCGCTCGGCACGCCGGTCGTTGATCTGTACGCGCTGACCAATCCGCAGCACACGCCCTGGGCCGTGCCGCATCGTGTGCTCTCGCACGAGGTGAGTTGCAAATACTGTTACAAGAGCGTCTGCCCTGCCGGTCATCACGACTGTTTGCGCCTGGTTACACCGGCGGAGATCGTCGCGGCGGCGGAGGAATTGCTGGCGCAGCGCATAGCGGCGCGCGCCGCCTGAAAGGAGAAGGGAACATGTACACGCTGGGAATCAACGCCGCCTTTCACGATTCGTCGGCCTGTCTGGTCAAAGACGGCGTAGTTATCGCCGCCGCCGAAGAGGAGCGTTTCACGCGCGTCAAACACGGCAAGCGCCCGATTCCGTTCAGCGCTTATGAACTGCCGTATCACGCGATTGACTATTGCTTGCGTGAAGCGGGAATCGAGCTAGCCGGGGTCGAGCATATCGCCTACGCCTTTGACCCCGACATCCTCTTGGGTGAGCGGAGCGGCGCGGCGCAGTTGGCGTTGCCGTTGGAGCCGAGCCTGCAGGCCAGGCCCGAGGGCTGGGAATCGCCCTGGGATCCGTTGTTTCTCTGCTCAATCATCAATGCGCCGGGGCATCTGGCCGATGGCGCGCCGCATCATCTACAAGAGCGCTTTCGCGGCGCGCGGCGCGCCGGGCCGTATGAGTGGCACTTCGTCCCGCATCACCTGGCGCACGCGGCCAGCGCCTTTCACGCCTCGCCGTTCGCGCGCGCGGCGGTGATGACGCTCGACGGGCGCGGCGAGCGCGCGACGACGACTTACGGACTGGGCGAGGGCAATCAACTTGAATGGCTCGGCCAGGTGCAGATGCCGCATTCGCTCGGACTGCTCTACGAGCAAGTGACGAGCTACCTCGGCTTCCTGCATTCCTCGGACGAATATAAGGTAATGGCGCTCGCCTCGTATGGCCGCCCGCGCTATCTGGACGAGTTCCGCGCGATCATTCAAGTGGGCGAAGGCGGCCAGTACACGATTCAACAGCCGCTCGAACTGGAAGGGCGCTTTGGCCCGGCGCGCGCGCGCGGCGGACCTTATGAAGAGCGGCATTTCGACATCGCGCATTCGTTGCAGGTGGCGCTGGAAGAGGCCGTCTTGGAACTGAGCCGGTGGTTATATGAAACGACGAGGGCCGAGCACTTGTGTCTCGCGGGCGGCGTGGCGCTCAACTGTGTAATGAACGCGCGGCTGCGCGAGCGCGGGCCGTTCCGGCGCCTCTGGGTGCAGCCGGCGGCGGGCGATGCGGGCACGTCGCTCGGCGCGGCGCTCTGGGTCGACGCGCGGGCGCGCGGCGACAACGAGCGCCGCTATCAAATGCATCACGTCTTTCTCGGCCCGGCCTTCAGCGACGCGGAGATCGAAGAGTTTATTCGCTGGTCGAAATTGCCGTATCGGAGGTTGGACAACATCGCCGAAGAGGCGGCAGAGCTTTTGGCCGAGGACAAGATCATCGGCTGGTTTCAGGGGCGGATGGAGTTTGGCCCGCGCGCGCTCGGAGGCCGGTCAATCCTGGCCTCGCCGCTCGCCGCCTCGATGCAAGCGCGGTTGAACGAGATCAAAGACCGCGAAGATTTCCGCCCCGTCGCGCCCGTCGTGTTGGAAGAAGAGGCGGACAAGTGGTTCGTCAATGCCGATGTTTCCCCCTTCATGCTGTTTGTTTATGACATGCGACCTGAAAAAGCCGGGCTGATACCGGCAGTGCGCCACGTGGACGGGACGGCGCGCGTGCAAACGATCAACCGCGCGCCGCACGCGCTCTATTACGACCTGCTCCGGGCTTTTGCGCGGCGCACGGGCGTGCCGGTGTTGGTCAACACTTCGTTCAACACGCGCGGAGAGCCGATCGTTTGCACGCCGCGCGACGCGATCGAATGTTTCTGGACTTCGCCGTTGGACGCGCTGGTGATCGGATCGTTTTTATTGGAGAAGCGCGCATGATTTCAAATCGCAAATTTGAAACTGAAGAGGGACCGCCGCGTGTTTCTGTCGTCATGCCGACTCACCAACGCCCCGCTCTGCTCGAACGCTGTTTGCAGGCGCTCGTCAATCAAGATTTCGCCGCGCGTGACTACGAGGTGATCGTGGCGGATGACGCGGCGAGCGAGATGACGCGGCGCCAGGTCGAGCGTTGGGCAGAGCATTCGCGCGCGCATGTGCGATACGTGCCCGTCACGCGGGCGCACGGACCGGCGGCGGCGCGCAACGTGGGATGGCGCGCCGCCCGCGGTGAAATCGTCGCCTTCACTGACGATGACACCGTCCCGGCGCGAGATTGGTTGAAGGCGGGCACGCGGGTCTTCGTGGATGGCGTGGCCGGAGCGTGGGGGCGAATTCTGATGCCGCTGCCGGCCAAGCCGACCGATTACGAGCGCGATGCGGCGGGGCTGGCCGAGGCCGGTTTTGTCACGGCCAACTGTTTTTGTCGGCGCGCGGCGCTCGAAGCGGTGGGCGGGTTTGACGAGCGGTTTGAGGTAGCTTGGCGCGAAGACAGTGACCTGTGCTTTTCGCTCTTGGAACGCGGAATGAAGTTGGCGCATGCGCCTGAGGCAGTGGTGACGCATCCGATCAGGCCCGCGCCCTGGGGCGTGAGTTTGCGGCAACAGCGCAAGACTATGTTCGATGCGCTGCTTTATCGCAAACACCCGCGGCTTTACCGCTCGCGCATCCCGGCCTTCCCGGCGGATTATTACGCGACGGTAGGCGCGTTGGCGCTAGCGTTGGGAGCCTGGCTGAGCGGCAGAAAGAGCGTTGCGGCGGGCGCGGCGCTGACGTGGGCGGCGTTGACCGGGCGCTTCTGCGCGCGGCGTTTGTGCGGCAATTCGCGCGCGCCGTCGCACATGGCTGAAATGGTTTTAACTTCGGCGCTGATCCCGCCCCTGTCGCTCTACTGGCGTTGGCGCGGCGCGCTGAAGTATCGCGTGTTCTTCGTCTGATGCCGCGCGGGAGAAGATGATGGAGATGCCAAAATTTGTACAGATCGAGCCGGTCGGGCAGTGCAACTTACGCTGCCAAATGTGCTCGATTCAATTCCGCGCCGACGGGCCTCCGCACGGGCCGTTGGCCTTTATAGATTTCGAACTGTTCACGCGCCTGGTGGATCAATTTGTAGGCGCTGAGGAGTTGCATTTACAGGGCCTGGGCGAGCCGCTGATGTACCCGCGCTTTGCCGAGATGGTGCGTTACGCCAAAGCGCGCGGTCTGCGGGTGACGACCAATTCGAACCTGACAATTCTGAACGCGCGGCGCGCCGCCGAGTTGGTGGCGAGCAGGCTTGATTGCCTGCATGTCTCGATTGACGGCGCTACGGCGGAGACCTACGAGCGCATCCGCGTGCGCGCGCGTCTGGCGCACGTCGTTCGCAACTTGAAGCTGCTGGTCGAAGCGAAACAGAGCTTGGCGAGCGAGACGCCGCACTTGCAGATGGTCGTCGTAATTATGCGCCAGAATTTAGCTGAATTGCCCGCCCTAGTGCGCTTCGCACACGAGCACGGCTTTGAAGCGGTCTTCGTTCAACACCTTTGCCACGATTATGGTGAAGCGGAGCTGCCGGAGCGCTATTTGCCGATGCGCGATTTTGTGCGGTCACAGACGTTGCTGGGCGAAGACGCGGCGTTGGTTAAAAGCAGCTTTACCGAAGCTCGCGCGCTCGCGGCTCAATTGGGCCTCGAACTGCGCTTGCCTCAACTGCAGCCGCGCGCCCACCAGCCCGACACGCCAGGGCCTGAGCGGTGCGATTGGCCTTGGCGCGGCGCGTATCTGAGTTATCAAGGACTGGCCATGCCCTGTTGCATGATCTCCACGCCTGACCGCCTCAATTTCGGCAGCATGGCGGAGGCGGGCGTCACGGCAGTTTGGAGCGGGCCGGCCTACGAAGAGTTCCGCCAGCGGCTCTCCTCAGATGACCCGCCCGAGGTCTGCCGCTCGTGTTCGATCTACTCAGGGACATTTTGAGCCGACGGCTTAACATTGAGACAATTTTTGTCCCGAATTTGTCCCAGGAACGCCGCCCCGCGCCGAACGCCATGTGAAATGAACAACTTGGCTTGTGGGCCAGGCTGTTGTATGTTCGTGTTGTGAACTTGAGGGATATTCCAGTTCCATTGCGTGATTATTTCGAGCAGACTCCCGACGTGCTCGGCGGAACCTGCCGCCCACGACCACGATTCTGTTTCGCGTGAAATTTATTGCCCGCCCGCGCCGCCGGTCATGCCGCCGGTGGTTATTTGCCCCAGTAGCGCCTTGCCCCACGATTGCTGCGCCCAGCGGACATGTTCATCCTCCTGCTCTTCCACTTGTTCTACTGCGCGGCGTATGGCCTGGGCGGGCGCCGAATCGGGCAGTCGATCGGCCAGCGCCCTGAGCAGCTTCCAATTAGCCTGATCCTTCCACTCGGCCAGCAACACGGCTTCCAGCATGGTCAATTCCATCGTCATGTTGTCCACCGACCCGGCGAGCAGGGCCGGCTCCATCAGCTTCGCGCCTTGGAACTCCGCCATCCTCGCCTGCGGGCTGACGTACATCGGGTCGCCGCCCAATTCCTCGATCAATTCCGACAGGATGCGCACATGGTCTTCTGTCTGCTCCAGAAACTCCTCGTACTTGTCGCGCCACTCCGGGAACTGGGTCATCCCCGCCGCAGTCCGGTACAACTGTGCCCCGCAACGTTCGTGCGCGGTGAAGGCGCTCAACAGGTTGGCGAAAAAGACGCTTTTGACGTCAGCGTCGGCCGCAAAGTCGGTCAGTTCCGAGCCGGCCGTTTGGCGCTCCGGCTGGGCGACGGTCATTCCGATCGGCATCGTCTTCGCGCCCGTCGCATTGGTCACAATCATCGGATTCATCGCTTTCCTCCTCCTGCCGTTCGCGTGGACGGCCTCTGCTGTTGTTGATCGACCGGGTGCGGGCCGCCGGGCATGTCGCGGTAATCGCTCCCATACTTGCTGATGTGGTCTTCGATCACCTGTTCGCTCGGCACGAACCCGCCGCCGTTGACGGCCTTCTGGTACTCGAAATATTTCGAGTCTTTCGGCATCTGGTCGAGTGGGATGAACTGCGCGCCCATCGTGCGCAGGTCGATCTGGCTGGCCAGTACTTTGCGCACATAATCTTTGTTCTCCTGGAAGAGCGTCGGCTCGGGAAGTTCGGCGGGCAGAATCTCTTCGGCCTCTATGCCCTCGTAGCGGCGCATCATCTCGCAGGCCACGCGCAGGTGTTCGATCTCCATCCCCAGGTGTAACTCCCAGATCGCGCGGATGCGCGGGTCCGGCTCCTGGCTCATGAAAGAATGGTAGAGGTAGCACTCGTTGTAATGGTGAAAGACCTCCTGCTGGAACCAGGATTCGAGCGGGTCGAGCAGTGACTCGTACTGCGTGACGTGCTGCTCCTCGATCATGCCGATTTCGAGATAGAGGGCGCGGGCTATCGGCTCGGTGTAGCGGTTGCCCATGTTCATGTAGAAGTTCATCGTCTGCTGCTCGGCGGCGGTGATCGTCATCGCATGAAGGCGTGAGAGCGGGTCTACGGTATGCTTATCGTAATGCGCGCGGATGTCGTCGAACGGGTGGCGGTGCTCGGCGATGGTCGGACGTCCCGGCATGATCTCGGTCAAGCCCCGCGTGATCCGCTCGGCCTTC
>Ga0154003_1000281_pt1 | contig 15736 bp, 12 predicted proteins | sample TSFL087MetaG_FD_104679 | JGI IMG/M metagenome (GOLD analysis project Ga0154003, IMG submission 104679) | Attine ant fungus gardens microbial communities from Florida, USA - TSFL087 MetaG | ecosystem: Host-associated > Fungi > Mycelium > Unclassified | place: USA: Florida, Lake Talquin State...
CCGGTGACTGTCCCTTGGGAGCTTGGGTCGCTGGGAGTGGCATACCCACACGATGTCGTGTTCGCGCCGGACGGAGCGTTCGGATATGTCGTCAGCGAATTTCATCACGCATTCTATTTGCACGTCATTGACGCTGGTTGTAATAAGCAGGTCGCGGAATTAGCTCTGGATAGCTTCAATGCGAAGCGGCTCGCCATCAGCCCCAACGGCTCACGTCTATATCTGGCGGGCGAATCGGGTATTCAACTTGTCGATGCTCGCGCCCGCGCCGCGCTTGGCGACCCATTCGACATCAACGATATCACCGCTCTGGCTGTCAGCCCCGATGGCAGCCGATTGTTCGTGGCGGCGACTGAGGATGCCGATCCGGGAATCGCCTGGCTGGACGCGGCGCAATTGGAGCTGGCTGTCACGGGCGTAAATCCGGATCTTACGGCGCGAAAAGATATCTTTTTAGACCCGGCCGCGCGCGTTGCCGATCTTGCCACGGCGCCCGATGGCAGCCGACTTTACGCGCTTGTCAACTTTGGCGAGAGCGCCAACGGAGAAGTCCGCGCCTACGACTCAAATACGCTCGTCCAGATAGGCCCTTCGATTGTCGTTGGCAATCCGAGCGCCATCGCGCTGACGCCGGACGGCAATCGCGCGCTTGTTACCGACGCGGCCGACAATTCCGTGAAAATTATTGACACGGTGATCGGAACCGTCATCTCGCAGATACCGCTCAGCGCGACGGAGCCCACGTCCGTTGTGGTTTCATCCGATGGGCTGCGGGCATATGTCGCCACCATGAAGGCTGCCCTCATCAGTGTGATCGATCTCTTGAGGATGAGGGTGAGCAATGAGATCGATGTCAGCTTCCGCGGTTTCTCGCCAGGACGTTTGGCCATCACGCCGCAAGGCGATCGCATCTATGCAACGCCTGGTTCGATCTCTGCGACCTGCTGGGATCTGGCCACACTCCAGATCGGCGCCCCACAACCGGAGGAATGGAGTCTGACATCAGGACAGGCGGCGCGTATTTGTTTGGACGAGCCATTTCATCAGGTGGCGCTACTGGCGGGCGAAACGCCGAGCGGAGATCTCGCGCCTGCCGCGCTCTCGCAGGTTACGCCGGCGCCGGCGTCGTGCGCCTACGATTTCAGCTTCTACGGGATCACAACCGCGAATGACGCTTTCGCTGAGGTCTTTTGGCTGGGCGGTGAATGCGGGCCGATCAATCCTGAGCCGGATCGCGTCCCCATAGAGGTTTTACCGCCGAGCGCGGAAGCTTCATTGAGTTCATCCGGGCGCAACCCTGTCGCTGCGCCGCCTGCGCTGGCTCTGCATCGCAAGCGGTTGACGGCTCCCGCCGGCGCCGAGCAGGCCGAAGTCCGCTTCAACATTCCACCCGGAGGCTTCGCCTTGATTGATCGCGTCTCTCTGAGGGGCGCGACGGAAGCGATTGTTAACGGAGATTTCAAATTGCAACAAGGCGGACGGCTCGCCGACTGGACGCTGGCGCCTGCCACTGCGCCCGGTTTCACCATGGTCGCGGCTCCAGGCGGAGTGCGCCTGCAAAACGCCGGCGCGAATACCGTCGAGCTGGCGCAGAAGGTCTCAGCCAAAGCCGAGCAACCATTCCTGCTCGAAGCGCAGGCGCGGAATACCGCAACTTCTACCGCTCCGGCTTTGTCCTCAGGCGAGGCGCGCCCCAGGCTTGAAGCGCGTTGGCTCGACGAGGGCGGTAACGTGACCGGATCGCCGGCAAGTATTGAAATTCCACCAGCCGGCATCGGCGCGGCGATCGCGCGAGGGACTTCGCCAATCGGCGCGACACAAGCCGAGATTCATTTGATTATCCCGCCCGGCGGGGCGCTGGAGATCAAAAGCCTATCTCTGCGCTTCCCGCAGCGCAGGCTCGTTCCCATCACATTCATCGCGGATGCGCCGGGCGAGTTGACGGTCTCAGACTGGCAAGTGAGCTACGAAGAAGCGCCGCCAGAACGCCCGCCAATTCCGCCACGCGGCCTGTGCCCGCCCACACCGCCCGGCCGCGACCCTGGCGAGGCGCCGGAAGAGCGAGGTTTCTGTCATTGCTGCGAAGGAGAGCGAGAAATGGCCGACTCCGAAACCATGCGAACCGCCGCCGGACGGCCCGTTCTTGTAGGCCACTGTGTTAGTTGTGACAGTGAGATGGTCCGGTTTGGCGGGGCGCCTGTTCCTAATTCCCCTCGTTTCCCTGGTCGTGGCGTTATTGCCACTCGGCCCTTTATCATCGTTCCGCCGCGCATTGTGGGCGAGACGACTGCAAGAGTAGCGCCGCCGCGCGCCGCGCAGCCGCCGGCTGAATTGCCGCTGGCTGAATTGCCGCCGATCACGGCGATCAAGGGTATTGGCGAACGCCTGGCCGCCGCATTGGCGCGTCGCCGCATTAAAACAATCGCTGATTTGGCTAAGGCCTCGCCCCAGCGCGTCGCAAAAGTTAAAGGCATTTCTGAAGCCCAGGCCGCACAGTTCATTGCCCAGGCGCAAAAGCTTTCAGCGCAAAGGTAGAGCCAGGCGCTATGAAACTCTGATAAGCCGGTTCCCTGCCCTTTCTCTGTGGCGCCAGAAACATGTGAAATACTTTTCCAATTTTAGCATCAGTCGTTGGAGAGGAGGTGTTGGCCTGGCCAGGGTTTCAGGTCTCGGCTCGGCGATAGCTTGCAGCAACGATTCCACTCCTCTTCAAACGCGAAACAAACTGTTAACCGCCAACCACTAAGTTGTAAAGCGAGGCTCTCATGACTGCGACTATACTGAATATCATAGCTAGTATCATTGGTGAATTTAGCCCGGCTTCAGCAGAATACCAGCCGTCAGGAAATCCGGTGACTTGGCCCTTGGGGCCATCGCTATAACAGGAGCATATAGCCCTCAGTCCACTCCCCCTCGGCCCCAGGGGCAGGAATGGGTGCAAGTCTCCGTTTGTTGCCCTGATGCTATTCCGTTATCAGACGCAAGTCACCACCTTTCCAATTGGTAACCGTTCAGGTGGCGCCTGAGGCCTCAAGGAAAAGGACACCTTACTCATGGAACTTTCCTACTTGATATGATCAAACGCTTGGAAATTGAACAGGCTGTGACCGCTTAAAAGTAGTGGCTACCTTTTAAAGCTGATTCGCTCCATTCTGTATTGAGTACTATAGCGCCGAAACCGATTCGATTTGAGATACATTCTAGTGTAACATCCGGGTACACCTTTTATCGAATGAATATAACTTGCTGATTTATCCTCAGGCAGTGTCTTGCGATCCAGCCTGGGCGGTGATGTTCCGATCGAGAACCCGGCGCCTCCTGACGGATGGGCCTCGATCTGAAACGGTTTTCAATATATGCAAGAGACTTTCTTTAACTCTAAAGGAGAGATCATCCGATTAGGACAAAGGGTGGGCGCCGGCGGCGAGGGAGGAGTCTACGGGGTGCAAAACCGGGATGAGCTTGTGGCTAAGGTCTATTATGAGATGCCCCCCGCCGAGAAGGCTAAAAAACTCGTCGCCCTAACTCGTCTCGGCTCCGAAAGGCTGCGCGGGCTCTCAGCCTGGCCCATCGACGTTTTGCGCGATCGGCGCAAGGGTAGGATCGCGGGGTATGTCATGAACAGGCTCACTCAGGCAGAAGAGGTCCACACACTGCACAGTCCCAAGAGCCGATTGCAGAAATTCCCCGGCGCGTCCTGGGCATTTCTGATTCATGTGGCTGCCAATTTCGCGCGGGCCGTAGCCGTGATTCACGAACACGGCCTAGTTATTGGCGACGTTAACCCCAAAAATGCCCTGGTCACGAGGCAGGGGACAATCTTTATGCTCGACTGTGACAGCTTCCAGGTTTCGATCAAAGGAAAAAAGTTTCGTTGTGAGTTCGGGATGCCGGAATACACGCCTCCGGAATTGCAGGGCACCTCTTTCCGCAAGGTAGATCGCAGGCCGGAACATGATTGCTTTGGTCTGGCAGTAGTTATCTTCCAGCTTCTCTTCTTGGGCCGCCATCCGTTCTCGGGCCGGTTTCTGGGAGAAGGAGAGATGCCGCTGGAGCGAGCGATCAGGGAATTGCGTTTTGCCTATGCCCTTGATGCTGAATCCCGACAGATGATAAGTCCGCCCGGCGCACTCGAGCCCGCAGCAGTCTCCACATCCGTCGCGGATCTGTTCGGCCGCGCGTTCACAGCGACTTCAGCGGATCGGCCCAAAGCGAGCGACTGGATCGCTCCGCTCGATCTGCTGGCAAAATCACTCAGGAAATGCTGTCTGCACGACATGCATTATTATTACGCGCAGTTGTCGGCCTGCCCGTGGTGTGAGATCGAAGCAGCTGCTCGCGTCACGCTCTTCAATTTACCGTTTGACCGGGTGATTGGGAGAGGCGGCCATTTCCGGCTCGATAAGATATGGAGAGATATCGAAGCAGTCCAGGCGCCGCCCGCGGCGCCGGTCTACAAGGATGGAATATACGATCAACTCAAGCCGTCTGGAGAGGCCGTCGCCTTCGGTCGAAGGAAGGGCGGAGAGATCGCTGCGGCAGTCTTTATTTCGGCCCTCATCGGTTTCGCGGCGGCCTGGTTTCCCACTCCCAGCAACATGCCCATCATCCAACGGATACCGCTGGCCCTGGTCATGGCCTTTTTCTCAGTCATCACGTGTGTGCTTCTTGTCGTGCTCATAATTGATCGGTTCTCTCCCCTTCAACGGTTATTTGACCGGTTATTTCCTTTCCAACCTTACGATGACCCTTTCATCGAGAGGCTCGAACGAGCAAGGGGCCTTGCCCGGGCCGAGGTCGAAAGGGTCGAAAAGAGATGGAAGAGAGAGTCCGACGAGGGGCTTTTCTCCAGCAGGCTGGCCGAGCTGCAATCTGATAAAAGGGAGTATGAGCGGCTCGCAGGGATGAGCTATGCGGAGCTGAGACGGCTCGAATCCCGCTCACCGCATGCGCGCGCCAAGTTTAAAAGAGCGATCGGCAAACGGCTGCAAAAGTTGGAGACCAAGCTCGCCGGGGGAGCGATCTTTCTGTATGAAGCCAGGCAGGAGATCGAAGAGAACCGGCGGAAGCTCTTTCCAGCCGTCATCGAGGCCCACCATTCTCTGGCCCAGGCCGAGAGGGATCTCAAGACGGCGAGCAAGTCCGGATGGTCGAAGCTGGCGGTGATAGTCCTGATCATAGCCTTTGCCGGCGGCTCAGTGACGAAATACGCGCGGAAGACGGAGATTGGAGATAGCGCTAGTGTTCCTAGCGCCCAGGCCCCAGCTAACAACGACAATACCGTCAAGCTGTGGGACGCGCAGACCGAACAGGAACTGGCCACTCTCAAAGGGCATGACGCTACTGTCTATTCAGTCGCCTTCTCGCCCAACGGCAGGATGCTCGCTTCGGGGAGTATGGACGATACCGTCAAGCTGTGGGACGCGCGGACCAAACGGGAGCTGGCGACACTCAAAGGGCACGGCCACTGGGTCAGGTCAGTCGCCTTCTCTCCCGACGGCAAGACGCTCGCTTCGGGGAGTTATGACAATACCGTCAAGCTGTGGGACGCACGGTCCAGACAGGAGTTGGCCGAACTCAAAGGGCACACCGATAGTGTCAATTCAGTCGCCTTCTCTCCCGACGGTAAGACGCTCGCTTCGGGCAGTTGGGACAATACCGTCAAGCTGTGGGACGCGCGGTTCAGACAGGAGTTGGCCACTCTCAATGGGCACGCCTATGTTGTTTCTTCAGTCGCCTTCTCTCCCGACGGCAAGACGCTCGCTTCGGGCAGTTGGGACAATACCGTCAAGCTGTGGGACGCACGGTCCAGACAGGAGCTGGCCACTCTCAATGGGCACGCCTATGTTGTTTCTTCAGTCGCCTTCTCTCCCGACGGCAAGACGTTTGCTTCGGGGGGTGGGGACAAGACCGTCAAGCTGTGGGTGGGAGGTGCGCGGCAATGAGGCAGGAGGAATGCGAGATGTAGGCCTTTTCGACCAATTTAAGATGGCTGGCCCATTTTTCAAAATCTCATACTGAGAATTGCCGGTCACGCTATGAAGAATCCGGCAGCAGACAACAGGCGCTCGGCTGACCCAGGGTCGCCCGACACGCCGCCGTCAGATACTCCAGTACATCCCGGCCTTGTTGCCGCAGGCTCGTAATCGCCGTCAATATCCTCTCGACGAATCGGCTCCCTCTTTCACTCTGCGTCCCGAATGACTTCCGCCTCCACATCACCGCGCGCCGCAACGGCCGCTCCGCATTGTTATTGGTCGGTTCCACTCCTTCGTCTCTCACGAAGGTCCAGAGTGAGATCTCGTGTTTGAGCAGGTTCTCGCAAGTCCGTCGCGTCTTGGCCTGGTCACATGCCACACCTCCCTGAATCAACTCTTTGACCCTCGCTTGAACCGGCTCCATCTTTCGCTGAAATCCCTCCCGGCTCAAGTCCCCGTCTTTGAGCGCGCGCCAGGATTCAAAGATCTCTTTGACCTGTTCCAGCAATCCATCCCCGATCTCCGCCGACATTCCTCCGCGCCCTTTGATCGCCAGAAACTCACGCTTTAAATGCGCCCAACACAGTTGCCGGCGATGCGCATCCATCCAATGGTAACCGGGATAGCGATCGGTATTGATGATTCCCTGGTATCCTTTGCCAATAACCTCTTTGGCCTGAGCCTGTCCACGTCCGGCCAGGATTCGGAAGACCGTCACCCCTGGTGTGGAATCGATCCAGAGCCACTTTTGTTTCTCGCCTTCGGGCCATCCGGTCTCATCGACCTGATTGACAGGCTGCTGATGGACATACTGCCGCGCCGTTTTGACCGGCTGCTCCAGCGCTCGCGAAACCTGGGTTTGAATGGCCGCCACGCTCCCCAATCCCAAGCTCAGTCCATGTAGCGCCGCCATCGCCTCCACCACATCGCGATGGCTCAACGCCAGTCTGCCCGTCAGGTAACCGACGATGGCCTGCGCACGCGGCCCGAAATTTCCCCTCGGCATCTCCTCCGGCCATCCCGCCACAGTCACCTCTCCACAGGCCGGACAACTCAACCGATGTTGCTGGTATTCCGTCACTTTAGCTTTGACCGGCGGGATTTCGCTGACCTGATGGCGCGCCGGGTCCGGATCATTGCCCATCAATAAGCGCCCGCACTGTCGGCAAGCGGTCGGGCGCAACTCGATGATGGTATCGATCTCTTCCGGCGCCAATAGTTTCCGGGCGCGCCCTTGATGACCGAGTTGACCGCCGCGTTTACGGCCACTCGGCTGGCGGTTGTTCGGACGTGAAACCGAGGGCGGGTCGGAGGAGGGAGGTTTGGAAGAGTTTTGAGAATTTTGCCCCAGCCGTTCGCGCAGTTCGGCCACTTCCAGTTCCAGCCTTTTAAGCCGTTGCAGTTCGGCTTCCAACCTCTGGACTTGTAGTTCATATGTGGCGCAGCGATTTTCCAGACGTTGATTTTGCTGGAGTAGAAACATCAATGCCACGCGGACTGAGGCAGGCGTTTGGTTCCAATCTTCCTCACTGATTCCAAGTTGGTCGAGCGTCAACACGGCAGCAGATTAGCTAGGTTGTTTGGAGATGTCCATCGGTCCACAATTTTCCAGAGACCCCACCTGAACGGTTACTTCCAATTGAGGTTCAAACGCGCGGGAATCTCAGAAGCGCGCTCCTCGAAAGTTCTACCCACAATTCCTCATATAAGGATGAAGAGCTTAGTCTAGAGAGGCGATCTATGCAGGAAATACAACGTGCTCTTACCGTTACTTTTTTCGCCTGCTATTTCTAAACACCTATACCACAGGAGTCAACCGTGCGAGCGTCGAAGGAGCGAGCCCTTCAACTTGCGCACGGTCTCGATTTCCTCTCCATCCAAGCCTGCCGGCTTTGGATGGAGTATCCATCGAGGAAAAAAGATGAAACGCATGATCTTTTCGGCATTGATGTGCATGACAGTGTTTTTCAGACTGCTCCAGGGTAGCCCGGTTCCTATGATTGCACAGTCCACAGAAAAATCTCAGAGCCCAGAGCAGCTCAAGGCGAGGCTGCTCGAGCGAATGGTGCGTCTGCCACCGACTTACCGCGGCGACAATAACGCGCGATTGAAATGGGAATGGTATGACGGCATTGTGCGTAGCTACCTTTACGAAAAGAGCGCCATCATCGAGGAAGTATCGGCCGACCAGGGTTCATTACTCAGGGCCGACTATGTGTTCCGAGGCGTCAAGGTCACGTTTCAGGAGATCTTTAAGCTCACGGACAAAGATGACGACAAACTCGTACCGATACTCGCCCACTGGGGCCTTCTTAAGAACGCGCGACAAAATGTATTTGAAGGCCTGACGCTATTGGGGAAGCAAGGCGAGGTAAAGGGACCGATTACCAGGAAGTACATCGCATCGTACAAAGATGCGGGGCTCCGCTATGGAGGCTACTTTGATTTTTTATATGTTCTTGAATACAAAGATCAGACGAGCGGCAAGCTCGAGAGGGCCGGTGGAGTTGCTGACGACGCCGTCAACTTTAGATGGCGTGATATCAAAGACCGGGTCGTTGATGACATGACGGAGGAGCGAGCCGCTGAAGACAGAACACTGCTGCGTGAGGCATACGCGAAGAGTTTGAAGGCTAGTGTTCCTACTCAGTGATGCAGTGGCTCTCGAGGTTGTATCCGTATATGGCCGGATTTCAAGAGAGCGTAAAAACCTGGGGCATCCACAATAGATTGTTACGCTTAGAGTCTTGACATCGCAATTTGTTGAGGTGTCGTACTCTCTCGAAATCCGGCCATAGAGGCGCCAATGAGCGACGGGGAGAAAAAAGCTTTGATATTTAAATGGCTGAGGGAGATAGAACCTTTGAAAATTCTCTTGCCGGCATTCACTCTGCTGTGTTTATTGAATGGCTGTGGACCATCCTCCGCAGAGCCGCCGGCTTCCCTCAACGGACGTTGGGTTGGCTCCATCGCCTTTCGTGGCCGGACGGATCCCATGATCATGGACTTTTATGGCGCTTCCGGCGAATGGCAGGCGTTTGTCGGTAAACCTGGTTTGCCAGACTACCTCTTCTTATCTGCGGTGAATGTTCGTTATCAAGATCCTCACATCTCCTTCGAACTGCGGTATGGCGACGAACGCCTGTCCTTCGCAGGGATAATCGCCGGCGATTCGTTCAAGGGCGGCGCGCGCCTGGGAGAACAGGAAATGGTCCTCGAACTTCGACGGACAGGCGCAGCGGTGGCGCGGACTTCACAACCGTTTACAGAGGAAGCAATACAGTTTCGTAATGGCGAGGCGACCCTTGCAGGGGCGCTGCTTTTGCCGTCTGGCCCCGGGCCGCATCCGGCTGTTGTTCTGATTCATGGCTCGGGGCGTCAATCACGCGATGAGTGGAGAATTTTCGGGATGCTCTTTGCGCGACGAGGCGTCGCGGCGCTCCTCTATGACAAGCGCGACGTGGGACATGAACCGAGCGGCATGGATTTGGTAGACCTGCGCGACCTTGCCGGCGACGCTCTCGCGGCGGTCGCGCTGCTCAAAGCGCGTAATGACATTCGCGATGATCAGATTGGCCTCTGGGGCATCAGCCAGGGGGGAATGGTGGCGCCGATTGCGGCGGCGCAGTCGAGCGACGTCGCTTTTGTAATCGCCGTCTCCGCGCCGGGCGTGAGTTATGCGGAGCTGTACCAGTTCGGTGTAGCGAATGCGCTCCGCGGTCGCGGTTTCTCCGGCGGCGAGGTATCGGAAGCGACAGACGCGCTACGGCGACTGGACAACTTCGTTCGCAAGAGAAATCCGCAAGGCGCACGGCCAATGCTCGAAGAGGCGCGGCGCAAACGTTGGTTCGAGTTTTCGACACTGCCTCCCGCGCCGCCCACTGAAACGGAGTTGCGGACCTGGGTCCGCTGGCGCAATCTCGACCTCGATCCGACGCGTCACTGGGAGCGAGTGAAAGTCCCCGCGCTTTTGATCTACGGGGAGCGCGAAGACAGAATGCCGGTGAACAAGTGCGTCGAAAGAATTCGAGAGGCGCTGCAGCGCGCGGGTAATTCAAGGAATATGATCAAGGTTATTCCGGACGCCGACCACGAGTTAATGCTTGCGCCCAACACCGGCGCAGATCGACGCATCGCGCCGGATTACCTGGACACGATGACAGTATGGTTGCGCGAACAACTCGAACTGGCCCGGTAGGGGAGCTTTGCCACGCTTCTATCTGAGCAAATTATCCTACCAGACCACAGTAGCGAAACTCAGATCCGCTCGTGACGAGGCGGAGCGACAAGCAATCTGCGCCGGAAAATGCGAGTTTGAATTAGGACCCGGCGGAACAGTCAGCCGGGTTGTTTTTCCCTGGACTTATGACGACGCCCTCCTGGGTTGGATAGGAGTGGTCTATGATCCCGAAGGGAAAGTCGCTACGACACAAGCGCGCGAGGGTAGCTTCTTCGGATGCGCGTTCTTCGGCGCCAAGCATTTGAGTGAAGATTGGTATCTCTGCTCCTTTTGGCATCGATGAGGAATGAGGCTACCGCTCCCATCGCCGCCCATGAACCGGGTTCAATGTCCGATGCCCCCACTGAACAGTTACAATCATCGCGTCATACACTCCGAGCGATTCATTGATTGACGGGCGGCGCGGCGAGCGGCAATGACAAATCTTAACTTCGTCCGGCGTAATGACAAGCAATCGCGACATCGGTCGTGTGTGGAAGGGCTTTTGAGAATTGAAGTGGGATCACTTCCAGCCGGGCGCGAAAGGACTGTTATGGCAGATGAACTATTGGAAACAGGACTGATCGGAGGCGTCGAAAAACGCGAGATCAGGATTGTCGACTACGACACGGATTGGCCGAAGAAGTTTGAGACGCACGCCAGGATCATCGCCGACGCGCTTGGCGGCTCCGCCCTGCGAATCGAGCATATTGGGTCGACATCCGTGCCTGGTCTGGCCGCCAAGCCCATCATTGATATTCTTGTCGTAGTCCCGGATTCCGCGTATGAGTCCGCATATCTGCCCCAATTGGAGGCGGCGGGGTATGTCCTGCGGGTGCGGGAGCCGGATTGGTACGAGCACCGGATGTTCCGGACTCCTGAAAAGGACGTCCACATCCACATCTTCTCGGTCGGTTGCGAGGAGATTGAGCGAGTCCTGACCTTCCGGGACCGCCTGCGCCGAAACAGCGGCGACAGAAGCCGCTACGAGCAGACGAAGCGCGAACTGGCCGCGAAAGATTGGTCCGACATGAACGCATACGCGGACGCCAAGACGGAGGTGATCAAAAATATTATTGCCGCGTCACAAGCAGCGGGCGAAATCTCCCGATAGCTCCTTTGGGGCTTGAACGGTCATGTCTCCTATCTGCTCACCTGAAGGTTACTATTTCATCTGGGCGCCCCAGGCGCATTGTGAAGCCGTACTGTGGCGACGCAAGCCGTTTTGTTTGGCGCCGGATTCATCGTGATTTGCGCTCACAGACTACCGACGGTTACGATCAATGCGCCATGACGGACTTTATTCCAGGAATTAAACTGGCCGGAAAATTTTATCAGGAGGCCATCAGGCCGATCCTCGAATCTGATTTTTCAGGCGTGCCACACTCGGCGGCGCTTATCGGAACTGGGTCGGAGGCGCTCGGTTTCGACACAGAGATGTCGACTGATCATCACTGGGGGCCGAGGGCGATGTTGTTTCTCCGTGAACGTGATCACGAGCGCTACGCGAGCGCGATTACTGAGTCGCTGCGGCGAAAGCTCCCGGTGAGTTTCTGTGGCTACTCGACAAACTACTCCGAGCCTGACCCACACGACCACCACGTCCAGCGCTTGCAAGTGGTCGAGAATGGCCCGGTCAATCATCGCGTAGAGGTTCGTACAATACGCGGCTTCTTTCTCGACTATCTCGGATTTGAGCTTGACCAAAATCTCGAACCGCCTGACTGGCTCACCTTCCCCGAGCAGAAACTTCGGACGATCATCGCGGGCGCCGTCTACCATGACGAGATTGGGCTGCAGACCGTGCGGGATCGATTCAAGTACTACCCACCAGACGTCTGGCTTTACCTGATGGCCTGCGGGTGGAATCGGGTCGGACAAGAAGAGCATCTGATGGGGCGCGCTGGTCTGGCGGGCGATGAGCTCGGATCGGCGCTTATCGGTTCACGTTTGGTCCGTGACCTCATGCGGTTGTGCTTCCTCATGGAGCGGCAATATGCCCCTTACCCGAAATGGTTCGGGACAGCCTTCGCTCGGCTTAGCTGCGCGAAGATTCTCTCTCCGTCCCTGCGTCAGGTAGAATTAGCCGAGACCTGGGTCAAGCGCGAACAGGGGTTGACTGAGGCCTACCAGCTGGTGGCTGCCATGCATAATGCGCTCGAAATCACCGAACCGCTCCCAACAACGGTGAGAGACTTCTTCGGCCGGCCATTTAAGGTAATTGCGCTGCAAGGTTTCGCGGAGGCATTGTGTAGCCGGATCACCGATCCAAAAGTCCAGCAGATTGCCGATCGTCGCCTCATCGGCGGGATTGATATGATCAGCGACAATACAGACATATTGTCGGACCCGCGCTGGCGCCCAATCCTGCGAGGTCTCTTCGCATGAAGAGTTGCGAGGGAATGGGACCGTTTGCGCTCGGCGGCGAAATGGGTAGCTGAACGCTTACTTCCAATGGGTAACCATTCACCCAGGTCGGATTAAATTATGAATCAGCAGACAACAGAAGAGATTGAGAGAACGATGTCTGACATGTTCTCCCAACTGATTGACTCAATACTTACGCTGTAACTTAAATTACCTGGGCGTTATCACTACTGCTGGCATATCCCGGATCGGGGCCTTGCCAGCCTTGACACTAACATCAATCTTTTATGGAGGAAATATATGTTCACCGCTCAGACGCGAAGACTCGCGCTCAAATTCTTCATATTGGGCGCGATTGTTGTGGCCATTGCCGCATCCACTCGGCTAAACGAGGCGGCAGTACAATTACCCTGTTGTCAGGCTTGCCTGAATACTTACCGCAGTTGTCTAACCGGGTGTGGCAGTGACATGTCCTGCAAGCAGCGCTGCTACACCACCTACTACGCTTGTATTAGTTCCTGCGGCGCGGAAAGCATAACGGCTGACGGGAAGCAGCGGAGGCAGATCTGTCCTCTGTAAGACGTTAGGCTTTGGTAAAAAAGCGGAGCTCCCCTCTACCATCTCGCATCGAACAGCATATTTTCCAGCCAGCGCGTTAATCCCCATTGCGCACGCCTATCTCGTGTGCGCGTTGCGACACACCACACCCCATGACGCCATAGACGCCGAGTCTTGAAGACGCTTTCGCGCCGAAACAGCGCGCGCAGCCGCGCCCTGAGAATGTTGAACCATTCCATCATCGAGCCTCCTCAGACTGCTTTTCTGACTTTCGCAATGGCCAGGGCGAGCCGGTCCCAACTCTCTTCCTCGGCGGTGAGTTGTTTGCTCCCTGCTTTAGTCAGCCTGTAGAACTTGGCCCGGCGGCCGGTCTCGGTCACGCCCCACTTGGAACTGATCCAGCCGCGCTGCTCGATCCGGTAGACCGCCGGATAGAGAGAGCCTTGCTCGACCTCAAGTAGTTCGTCAGACAATTGCCGAATGCGCTGGATGATGCCGTAGCCGTGGAGCGGCCCTAAGCTGAGGGCCTTAAGGATGAGCATGTCTAGAGTGCCTTGCAGGAGATCCGCCTTCTGTTGAGCCAAACTTCACCTCCCAATCTGTGTCGTTTGTTGGTTACACTTAGAAATTCCAGGCGCAGAGTAAAGAGGGAGACCTAGAATGTCAATGCATAGCGCGTGAGGTTGTCTACAAGTTCAGCTCTCGTTTCATCAACAACATTATCCTTAATGTCCACCGCGTAAACCTTGCCTTCGGAACCCACGCGCGCGGCCAGCCGGAAAGTGAAATAGCCGTACCCGCATCCGATCTCCGCCGCGCGACGTCCGGGTTTGGCCCCCAATGCGTCCATCACTTCGCCGGCGATTTGGGTCATGCCGGCGATTATCCGTAATTATCGGGTTTGCGCCGGAACTCGCTAACTGTAAGTAATTCAAGGCCGGATGAGGTTTTCGGGAGAGACATGTTTTCGGGCGCGACAGGGGCGTGAGCCAGATTTGCGGCGTTTTTCGTTTGAGTCGGTGAGATCACTCGTGACTTACGAGTTGACGTTTGAAGCTACAACCACAGGAGGAGATCAAAAATGAATCGAACATTCGCCATAACGGCCGCCAATGAGGTCGCGCGTCTCGCCAATGATGGTAAAGGCGAAGCCTCATTCACCGTGACAAACAGCGCGGCGCGCCAACTGCGTGGCCGGCTTCGAGCCAGGCCGTTGGATTCGACCAAAGCCGAGTGGCTGAGCATTGCCGGCGAAACAGAACGCAATTTCTCGCCCAACGCGACACAGCAGGTGTCGATCAAGATCTCCGTGCCCCAGGGCATCCCCGCGGGAAAGTATTTGTTCAGGCTTGACGCCGTCTCCGTCACCAACCCCGACGACGATTTCACCGAGGGGCCAGTTGTGAGCATGGAGGTCCAGACTGCGGAAGCGCCGAAGCGGCCGTTCCCATGGTGGATCATTGCCTTAACTGCGGGCGTCGTTGTGATCATTGGGTTGCTCGTCTGGGCGCTGACGCCGAGCAGGGTCGAAGTCCCTCCGGTCGTCGGGCTTAAACTTGAAGAGGCTCGTAAGAAGCTGGAAGAGGCGAAATTCAAAGTGGAGATCGTGAAGCAGGCTGACGCCGCGGCCACTCTCGGCCTGATCTTCAAACAGGAGCCGGAAGCAGGCTCGAAAGCGAAGGTGGGCAGCGACGTCAACATCTACATCAATGAAAAGGGGGAGGATAAAGCCACTGTTGTTTTTGAGGAGAATTTTGACGGGACTGTGAGCACGAACTGGTCTAGCACGGCGACGACCAGAGCGCCGAGCGGCGAGACGCGGTTCCTGGGACGATTCACCAGCGACACAGTCATGCTGGAACTGGATAATCTGCCATCGCACAAGACCGTGACGGTCGGCTTCGATCTTTACATCATCCAGACCTGGGACGGAAACAAGCCATACATCGGCCCGGATAATTGGGGAATGAAGCAGGATGGCGGGCCTGTGTTAATTTACACAAGCTTCATCAACTCCAAGGAAGCACAGCAAAATTTCGCGTGCAAAGAACCTGAGACGGAATTCACACAGTGTCCTCAAGGCCCCGTCCTTGGTTTCACGGGCGCGGTTCGGATAGGCGCGCTCGGCTATGTGACCCCCGGCTGGCCCCCGCCTGCGTATACAGATGCGACTTACAAGATCAAGCGCGTTTTCAATCACAGCAAGACCTATCTGAAGCTCGCCTTCTTCGGCGAATTGCGGGAACAGAACGCTACCGGCCAGGCCTATATTCACAACGTCACTGAAAATGAGAGTTGGGGGCTGGACAACGTTCGTGTCGAAGTTAAATGAAGGTGGCGCCAAACGTGAAAGAGACAGCAACCAAGGAGACACAAGCATGGCCTCAGTCCCATTTACCCCTGCGCTCAGAGACGAATACCAACGCCTTTTCGACGCCTGTCAGATTCGACCGAAGCGGTTGCAAGATGTGGAATCGATGATCAAAAACATCACGCAGAACCGCAATCGCTACCAGGCGGTGGGCGACCCGCTGGGAATTCCCTGGTATTTCATCGGCGTGATTCACTGCATGGAAGCGTCGCTCAACTTCAATAAGCATCTGCACAACGGCGA
>Ga0154003_1000282_pt1 | contig 15724 bp, 15 predicted proteins | sample TSFL087MetaG_FD_104679 | JGI IMG/M metagenome (GOLD analysis project Ga0154003, IMG submission 104679) | Attine ant fungus gardens microbial communities from Florida, USA - TSFL087 MetaG | ecosystem: Host-associated > Fungi > Mycelium > Unclassified | place: USA: Florida, Lake Talquin State...
CCATCGGCGCGGCCTTCGCCGGCCACATCGGGTTGACGGGAACTTCCGGCCCCGGCGTCGCGCTCAAATCGGAAGCCATCGGCCTGGCCGTGATGACCGAGCTTCCGCTGATCGTGATCGACGTTCAGCGCGGTGGCCCCTCGACAGGGTTGCCCACGAAGACCGAACAGGCCGACCTGTTGCAGGCGATGTTCGGGCGCAACAGCGAATCGCCAGTGGGCATCGTCGCCCCGGCCACGCCCGCCGATTGTTTCAGAATGGCGATCGAGGCCGTGAGACTCGCGACGAAATACATGGCGCCGGTCTTCTTCCTGTCAGACGGCTATCTGGGCAACGGCTCGGAGCCGTGGGAGATCCCCTCGCTCGACAGCCTGCCCGAGATGAAGATCAATTTCCGCACCGAGGTGGAAGGCTTTTTCCCGTATCTGCGCGATGAAAAGACGCTGGCGCGGCCATGGGCCATTCCCGGCACGCCCGGACTCGAACACCGCATCGGCGGCCTCGAGAAACAGAACATCACGGGCAACGTCAATTACGAACCCGACAACCACGATTTCATGGTTCGGTTGCGCACCGAAAAGATTCAACGGATGCAGCAGGACATTCCGCCGCTCGAAGTCTTCGGCGATCCGGAAGGTAAAGTCCTGGTGTTGGGCTGGGGGTCGACTTACGGAGCGATTACGACGGCGGTCGAACAGATGCGGGAGAAGGGCCAGGCCGTGTCGAGCGCGCATCTGCGCTACCTGAACCCGTTCCCGTCGAATTTGGGCGAGGTATTGAAGCGCTTTGAGACAGTGATCGTGCCGGAGCTGAACCTGGGGCAATTGTGCATGCTCATCCGCGCGAAGTTCCTGATCGACGCGGTCAGCCTCTCGCAGGTCAAGGGCAAACCGTTCAAGGTTTCGACGCTGATCAATAAGATCAACGAGTATCTATGAATCATCGCCGCGAGCGGTAGCGAGCGCCGGCTTAATCGACAGACCCGCTCGCTATCGCTCGCGGTACTGACCCGGTAAATTCAAATGAGCGAAAACGGACATACAACTAATGGCGCGGTCAAGCTGACGCGCAAAGATTTCCAAACCGATCAGGAAGTTCGCTGGTGCCCCGGCTGCGGCGATTATTCGATCCTGGCGCAGGTTCAGAAGGTGATGCCGGAACTCGGCATCCCTAAGGAAAAGATAGTGTTCGTCTCGGGCATCGGCTGTTCCAGCCGCTTCCCCTACTACATGAACACTTACGGCTTCCACACGATTCACGGGCGCGCCCCGGCGTTCGCCACCGGCGTCAAAGTGGCTAACCCCGACTTGCAGGTCTGGGTGATCACGGGCGACGGCGACGCGCTCTCGATCGGCGGGAACCATTTCATCCACGCGCTGCGCCGCAACGTCGACCTGAAGATCATTCTTTTCAACAATCGCATCTACGGTCTGACCAAGGGGCAATATTCGCCGACCTCGGAACTCGGCAAGCGAAACAAGTCGGCGCCGATGGGCACGATCGATTATCCGATCAACCCGTTGAGCCTGGCCTTCGCCGCCGAAGCGACCTTCGTCGGACGCTCGATGGACGTCGATCCGAAGCATCTGGCGACGATGGTTGAGAGGTTGGCCGCGCACAAAGGTTCGGGATTCCTTGAGGTCTATCAGAACTGCAACATTTTCAACGACGGGGCATTCAAACTGTTCAACGAGCGCGAGGTCAAAGAAGACCGCATGCTCCAGCTAGAACACGGCAAGCCGCTGGTCTTCGGCAAGAACAAGGACAAGGCAATCCGCTTGAACGGTGTGACGCCGGAGATCGTCACGATCGGCGAAGGCGGAATAACAGTTGACGACATCCTCGTTCACAACGAAAATGCTCACGAACCCAATCTGCCGTACATTCTTGGAAGAATGCAATTTCCCGAATATCCCGTTCCGATGGGGGTCTTCCGCGCAATCGAGAAGCCGACTTATGAGCGGATGCTCGCCGGTCAAATCTCGGGGGCGGTTGAAACGAAAGGCGCGGGCAGTTTGGAAAAATTGATCAACAGCGGCGAGACCTGGGTTATCAATTAGTTTGTAGCTCCGCCTTCAGGCCATATGGCTTGATGATCCGGGCCGACCGCCTGAAGGCGGAACTATGAACCTCACAAAGGAGGCGCAATGATCTGTCCTTACTGCGGTCACAACAATCTGGACGGGGTGGATACCTGTGAAGAGTGCGTGCACGATTTAAGCGTCTTCGATGTGCCGGCTCCCACCGGGGGCTTGCAGATGCATATTATGGAAGACACCATCGGTCACATCCCGTATGATCGGCTCGCGTTGATCAGCCCTTCCGATTCGGTGGCTCATGCAGTCTCTCGCATCAAGACTATCGGCATCGGGCAGGCAGTGGTGGTCGAAGACGGCAAGCTGGTCGGCATCCTGACCGAACGTGACCTGCTCAACAAGGTCGCGGGGCGCGAGTTGGACTTAAACGCCCTGCCGGTGAGCGAAGTGATGACGAAGCTCCCGGAAACGATCGGAGAAAAAGACCCGATCCGAGTGGTCATCAACAAAATGGCCGTTGGCGAATATCGCCACGTGCCGATTGTCAGAGACGGAAAGCCCGTCGGCATCGTCTCCGCCAAAACAGTAGCCAACTACATTCTCAAATATAGCGGCCTCGATTTCTAGAATCAGCGTTGATCGGGAGGAATTCACGATGTCAATCGCAGATAAATTGAGTGAAGTCAAAATCCGCCGCCTCCCGCTGCGCCAGCCGGCTATAGTCGAGCGTGGCGCGAGCATAAGCGAGGCGGTCGAAGCGATGAAGACCAGCCGTTTGGGATGCGCGCTGGTCTGCGAGCGGGGCAAACTCGTCGGGTTGTTCACCGAGCGCGACCTGCTCAACAAGGTTATCGGCGAGCCTGTCAGTTATTCGACCCCGGTCGAGCAGGTGATGACCTTCGACCCGGCGCATCTGAGCCTGGACGATTCCGTCTACTCCGCGATGCGGCTGATGCGGGAGGGCGATTATCGCAACGTCCCGCTGGTGGACGCCCAGGGCGCGGCGGCCGGCGTGGTCACCGTGCGAGACCTGGTCTCATACTTCGCCGAACATTTTCCGAAAGAGGCGCTTAACCTCCCGCCTGATCACGATCAATTGATGCTGAACGCGGAGGGAGCGTAACGAATTTAAACTTATGTCCATACTTTCAGACATCGTCAACGCAGCTAAAGAAGTGGTCCAGGTGGCGCGCACGACCGCGCAGGGAATGAGCGTCACTTTCAGCCACATCCCTACTAGAAAAGAGACGGTCCAATACCCCGACGAGCCGGTGCAGATCTACCGCCGGTTTCGCGGCGAGCATTTCCTGGACGTGAACGAGGACGGCAAAGAGAAATGCGTCTCTTGTTTCCTATGCGCGGCGGCCTGCCCGGCTGACGCCATCTACATCGAAGGCGCGGAAGACCAGCGCCCTTACGCCGAGCGCATCGGGCAGGACCATCGCTACGCCAAGGTCTACCAGATCGATTACGGCCGATGCATCCTCTGCGGCTTCTGCGTGGACGCCTGTCCGACCGACGCCATCAACCACGGCCACAATTTCGAATGGGCCGTCTACACGCCCGGCGAGATGGTCAAGGACAAGGAATTCCTGCTGGCCAACAAATGGCGCGAGCCTGACGTGTTTCCCAACGAGAAGCAAAAAGCGCTGGCCGCGAAGCAGAAACAGGGCAAGTTCAACATCGTGCTGAAATAGACGACTGAGCGAAGCAAAAAGGGCAAGAAGGGCAAAAAAAGAGCCAAAAGCTATTTTTGTTCCTTTTTGCCCTTTTTGCTTCGACAATTGTATTAAATCAGTTTGCGATTGCGTGTACGGGAAGGCCTGCTGGATCAGTATCGCGGCGCGCCCCAACGTGAAGCTCGCTCGCGATATTCATCCGTACCTGCATGTGTGATCAGCCCTTGATTCAAGAGACTTCACCGGGATATGAACAAACACCACATAGCCGTCATCGCCGGCGACGGCATCGGCAAGGAAGTGATCCCCACGGGTTTGAGCGTGTTGCGCGCGGCCGCCAGCGTCTGCGGCTTTGAGATCGAAACCGAAGAATTCCCTTGGGGCTGCGATTACTATCTGCAAACCGGGCGGATGATGGACGATGACGGCCTGCGACGTTTGCAGGATTTCTCAGCGATATACCTCGGCGCAGTCGGCGATCCGGCGCGCGTGCCCGATCACATCAGCTTACGCGACCTGCTGATCAGAATCCGCCAAAGCTTCGACCAATACATCAACCTGCGCCCGATCAAGCTGCTCGCCGGGACGCAAAGCCCGCTGCGCGACAAAGGCCATCGCGAGATTGATTTCGTATGTGTGCGAGAAAATTCCGAGGGCGAATACTGCGGCTGGGGTGGACGCCTCAAGCAAGGCGCGCCTGACGAGGTCGCCGAGCAGACCGTCGTATTCACCCGGCGCGGCGTCGAGCGCGTGTTGCGCTATGCGTTCGATTTAGCGCGGCAGAGGCGCAAACGATTAGCGAGCGCGACCAAATCGAATGCGATGCAATACACGATGGTGATGTGGGACGACATTTGCCGCGAAGTCGCGCGCGATTATCCGGATGTGGCCGTGACCCCATACCATGTTGACGCGCTGGCGGCTCGCTTCGTGCTGCAGCCCGAAAGCCTCGACGTGGTGGTCGGCTCGAATCTCTTCGGCGACATCCTGACCGATCTGGGCGGAGCCTTGCAGGGCAGTCTGGGCATCCCCGCCAGCGCCAATCTCAATCCCGAACGCCGATTCCCTTCACTCTTCGAGCCGGTCCACGGCAGCGCGCCCGACATCGCCGGACGGGGCATCGCCAACCCGACCGCGGCGATCTGGGCCGGCGCGATGATGCTGGAACATCTCGGCGCCAAAGACGCCGCTCAACTCGTGATGAACGCGTTGGAGCGCGCGCTGGAATCGGGACGCTCGCGGACGCCCGACCTCGGCGGAAGCAGTTCGACAGTGGAGATGGCGGAAGAAATCATCACGATGATGAACTGAGCGACAACCGAACCTCGGCCTGCGCCGGAACCGCTTCCCATAAACTTACGCTGGATTTTGCGCGCGGTCGGGTTCCTGGTTTGAAAACCCCCACTTTGAAAACCCAAGCTCGCGCCAGTGGCGAATGTAACGATGCCAGACGAAGACCATATCAAAAGTCAGTATCACTGTTTGCCAAAGGTAGAGCGCGAACGCCCCCGCCAACAAAACCGGCCATAGCGACCCACGATCAGCATTATCGCTGATTGCGCCAATTAGGATCATTCCTATTGCAACCCCGCCGATTATAATCAGCATTCGTAAGCCCCATTGGGGGAATAACAGCTCGGCCAGCCAGCTCAGCAAAACCACGATCAGAGCCAACGCGATCACTGCCCAGGTTGCTCCGATGATCGTGTTTTCCGGTAAAGAGACGTTAATTCTGGCTCCGATTGCTGATAGAGCCAGATACAAGCTCCGGCCCAGAAAATCGCGCTCGGTCGGCCTTACGACAAAGTAACCCAGCGCGCCCAGCGCGAAACCTAGCGGCGCTCCCAACAGCCTCCAGCGCAATGCCTTCGTCAGTCGTGGAATACGGGCCAGAACCGTCATTCCCGCCAACAACGATGAGATTCCGAAAACGGTCCTCAAAGTGACGCCGTCGCTTTCCTTCAGACCGATTTTAAGCAAATCGCTTAGCGCTTTTGCCTCATCACCGGCGAGGCAACCTTTGATCGCTTTGTAAAGCGCATAAACGCCCGCGCACATAAGCGTCATCAACAAAAGGTAAGGAGCGCAGTAGCTGATTAACTGCGCGCGTCTTCTGGTTTTGGGTGGCTTGCTGTAATTGGGCTTTTTCTTTTTGGGTTTCGATCCGGCGCCGTATCGAGCCCTTTTCGGCATAAATTTGGCTTTTTTCTCTTCATCCCTTTCATTGTCGTCTATCTCTTTTTTATAAACGACGTTTTGGATGAAGTGGCCGAAGATCTGGTTATCGCCCCAGTAATCGTTGTGCGCCTTGCCCGGAAAGTAATAGCGGCTGAAGCCGAAGTCATGTACCGGGGGGCCCGTTTTGCTCTCCTTGGGCTTCACCAGATTTTCTGATCCCTTGAAGTTGAAAGCCTTCCAGTCATTCTCGTACAGCCAAATGCGCATGCCCTCAAGCTCGAAGCCTATAGGATCGCCATTATCGTAATAATTCCGCCATTCAATCGGGGGCCGGTCCTCGTCGGGGACTTTCCATACCTGCTTCAAAGGCTTCCCATTCGGCTCAAACAGTTCCCGCCATAGCAACAAATGTTTGTCCAGCGGCGATCCGATGGTCATCAGTCCCCGCACCCGATTGAGCCAGTCAGGGGGCGCGGCGCTGGACATCTCTTCCATCAGGCTGAGTAAAGTGACTACTGTCCCTTCGCTGTGAGCGACAATGTAAATGTCCAGGTTAGCGGGGAGGCTCTCCATTGTATTTTTGAATCTGGCCAGAATCTTCTCTCTGACGCTATCAAACTCGGTCACTATCTGCACATCGCCTAGATATGCGTTGAGAATTACGGCGAGATCGAACTTGAAAAGACCGGCGAGCGATGAAATCTTGAAGAGGTTTTCCAGTGTCCGGAGCGTTTCCAGCATTTCGCGCAGGAGCAATCGGACGCTATCGAATTGCCTGGGGGTTAGTTGCTCGGTTTCTTCTTTATAACGTTTGGGCAGGCGTTCGATGATCGTCTTCGACCAGCTCTTCGGTTCTTCGAGTAGGAAGTGGTTTTCATCCACCTCTCGCGCCAGGTCGGCCCAGTGGACTTCGATGAAAGAGAGTTCCCCAAGCTCATCCTTATAACCAAGGGACGACATCTTGAACGGTACACAAGAGTAATCATCCGGGCTTGCTTGCCTGGCGGGGTTTTTCTTTTCGTACGGATCATTTATGACCGAGAAAGTTTTGATCTTCCCGAGCGGGACCCCCATCGTCTCGCCGTGATAGCGGCAAAAGCGGTTGATCACCTTTTGAACGGTTTCTGACAAAACCTGATCGCCGACGCCGTGTACGGCAACGATTACTTTGGGATTAGCGGGCATAGGGCAACTCCTTCTTGAACGGGCGGCAATGGCTTGCCGTGAACGTTGATCAATAGTGGCCGCGGTTGAGGCGCCTCAACTGCGGCCACGGCGCGCGAATCCGGACGCGCGCGGTTTATGGCGTGAGACCTTTGATGCGTATGATCGAGCCGAAAAAGAATTTGATCTGATCAGGCCCATAACCGGCGTTGACCTCCACGCCGAACATGGGCGCAAACGTACGCTGAGCGCTGAAGTCACGGTTGAGACCGGTGGGGAATATCCGCAATCTGCCGACAAATCGATTTTGCGTCTGGTGTTTTCCCGTGAGGTCCAAGCCTTTCAAAGCCTCATAATTCCCATAACCAAGCAGGCTCTGCAGGTAGAGTTTTTTGTTGAGCAGCGAGATATCCATAATCAGGCCACCTTCTTTGTACTGCTTGATGTCGTTATCGATCCTTAGCTGGCAGACTGTGTTGTTGGCGGCTGTCCCGCCGCCGCTGGTCGAATTGCTGACGAAAGAACAAGCTTTAGGAGTAGTCGAATTATCGGAACTCACGGATTGGACAACCCCGCTCTCTCCTTCAAGCTCTGTTTTGCTGAGAATTGTAGAACCTCCCCAAAGACCGTAAATTCCCAAACTCATTCCCTTTTCGGTGACAAGCCATTGATTCGAAAGCCGAACCTCGGTGTCGAAAGTCTTGCGTGAGGCGATGAAGGGGGTAAAGTCGACGGGATTGGTTGCGCCAGTTGAATTGGTAGTTGTCCCTTCGACCGCGCGGGGCGCGGTTTGAAATATTCCCTGGAACTGCAACCGCAACTGTCCAGGCGCCCTGCGATACTCTGTCTGGCCTTTGATGTAGCGCCCCGCTCTATCCATTTTTCTGACCATTTTTCTGACCATTTCTTTCCTATTGCAGTCAGGCGGCTTACTAGGCGGACATTTATCGCAGTTAGGCGGCTTACTAGGCGGACATTCATTGCAGTTAGGATTATCAGGCGGACATTCCAGGACATAACCTTCCTTATCTAACATCCTGTTCTCAGCGTCCCTTCCTGTGGGGAATGCGCCAAAGTTATAGCCGCCCACGAATCCGAAAAAAGGATCGGACTGTTTGAACTCCTGCGCCTGTTGCGAAAGCACTATCCCCCCGAGCAGATAGCCAATTGGTGAAGCGAGTCTGGTGTCGACCTTCTGGTCAACCGACTCGACCTTGAAAAAGTCGGATTCCGGCGAGAATCGATTCTCCCCAATTTTCTGCTTGAAGCTGATGAGCTCTCCATCGTTGAGTGGCTGATTGGGCGGCGGGTTCCAGACGAAATCGCCGTTATGATTCGCAGTTACCGTGCTGGGGATGGAAACGCCGTTTCTGACAATCTGCACCTGCATGTCGGGCAGCGCGCCTTTGCCACGAACCTCGACATCGCCTTCGTGGATTTTGTCGATAATCCCAAGCTCGGAGGCTATGGCGACCGGGGTCGCTGACGTTGACTCGCCGGTTGAATTGTTTGTCAATCGTTTGAGGGTGTCGCCCAATTCTTTCTGGCTGAGCTTGACCGGCATTTTACTCAAAGCCTCGAGGTCTTTGATCGCCGCTTTGCGACTTTCCAGGACCGGCTGAAGGCTGGCGCCCAACGACGGCGACGCCGATTGAATGAAGGCTTCCAGTTTGCCGACCTCGTCTTTAGCCTGTTTGATAATGTCATCGAGCGATTGGCCCTGCGTTTGAGCCACCACGATCTGCGCAGTTATCAACAGCATTCCCGCAAGCGGGGCCAGAAGGCGCGATAGATTTTTCATGGGCTTCCCTTTCATGGGATATCCTATTGTTGGTGTTGTCAGGCTGAACTGCTGAATGGCCTGGCTTTGTTTGGCAAACTCTCTGTGGCGGTCACCACTGCGTCTTTGAATTTGGATCCGCGAATCTGACCGAAGAACTAGCCGAAAATTTGATTGACTAAGACGGCGAGAATTTAACGCAGACAAAGAAGGCAGTCAATTCAAATTTCGCGCCAAATTTCGTGTTTGACCTGCGTTTGGGCATTCTTCCACTTATGCTTCTTCACTTCCGGCGACCGGCGAGGCGTGTAATAAGGCTTGCCATCGGGCGCAAGATGCGCCCTTGTTCATTCCGATCCCCATGACGACCTTATTCGCGGGCAACATTGCAAGATCCCAGCATGTGTGAGAAAACGGCCTGTACCGGAACGGTCTCCCGTATTTATAATTGTCCCTATGAGCGACTCTCCTTCATCTCCGTGGTGGGAGCGGCCAACTATGCGCCTGGATCGCCAGGCTCCTTACCTGCGCATTTTTTTCTCCACGGTTTTCGTTCGCGACCAGGATCGAAGCCTGCGATTCTACCTGGACCAGCTCGGATTCAGTCTGGTCGCCGATAATCGCTTAGAAGGCGGTGGCCGCTGGGTGGCGGTCGCGCCGCCGGACGGCGGCGCGATCCTTGCGCTTGTCGCTCCGGCCCCCGGCTCCGAAGAATATGAACTGATTGGCAGGACGAGCCAGATTGTTTTCATCACCGAAGATGTCAATGCCGTGTATGAGAAGTGGCGTAAGCGTGGAGTAAGTTTTCACCATCCGCCGCAAACTCCTATATGGGGTGGAACATTCACCGGTTTCGAAGATGTGGATGGGAACTACTTCGCGCTTGTAGGCTCCGACGAGATGAGCCGGGAAATCGAAGCGCAACGCAGCGCCATGGGCGAGAGACTGGAATCCGAACGTCGCGCCGCCCAAGAAATGGAGATCGCAAAACAGGTGCAGGCCAGGCTCTTCCCCCAAACGCTGCCGCCCCTTCGGACACTGGACTACGCCGGTTTGTGCATCCAGGCTCGCCAGGTCGGCGGCGATTACTATGACTTCCTCAACCTGGGCCGGGATCGGCTCGGCCTGGTGGTCGGCGACGTCTCAGGGAAAGGAATCGCCGCCGCTCTTATGATGGCCAACCTCCAGGCCAATCTGCGCAGCCAGTGCGCAATCGCCATAGATCAGCCGCGGCGATTGTTGCAATCAGTGAACCGGCTCTTTTACGAGAACACGACCGACAACGCCTACGCCACGCTCTTTTTCGCCGAGTATGACGATGGCGCGAAGCGCCTGCGCTACGCAAACTGCGGCCATCTCTCCGCCCTTCTCCTTCGGAGTGACGGCGCCCTCGAACGGCTCAATTCGACTTCCACCGTGCTCGGACTCTTCAGTGAATGGGACTGCTGGATGGGAGAAAGCCGGCTCTTCTCTGGAGACACGCTCGCCCTCTACACCGACGGCGTGACCGAATCGTTCAACAACGCGGGGGAGGAATTCGGAGAAGAGCGGCTGGTCGAAGCGTTGCGGCGGCGCAGTGGGCTTTCTTCACAGGCATTGATCGCCGCGATTGTCGCTGAACTTCGACAGTTCAGTCCTTACGAGCAGAGCGACGACATCACTCTGATAATCGCCAAAGGCAGAGGAGGCTGATGACAAACTCGGACATCGCGCGTCTGCGACTCCATAACCAACACATCGCCGGAGCCATGTTTGAGAAACCGAGCGACGTGGTAGCCTGGCTTGGCGCCGTCCAGGCTCAGGACTATCTCGGCGCGCTCTGGGCGGTCGGATTGCGCCTGCGGAACGCGGTCGAAGCCGACGTCGAGCGGGCGCTCGCCGATCGAACGATCATTCGCACCTGGCCGATGCGAGGCACGTTGCATTTTGTGGCGGCGGCGGACGCGCGATGGATGCTCGAACTGCTGACGCCACGCGTGGTGGCGAACAACGCGCAGCGCCTTCTCCGGCAGTTCGACCTCGACGAAAGCGCATTCGCGCGGAGTAAAGATTTATTCGCGCGCGCCCTGCAAGGCGGCAAGCAATTGACTCGAACCGCGATGTATGAGGCCTTAGAGGCGGGAGGCGTTTCAACGGCCGGCCAACGCGGCCTGCATATTTTGTGGCGACTGGCTCAAGACGGCGTCATCTGCTTCGGCGCGCGCGAAGGCAAGCAACAAACCTTCGCGCTGCTCGACGAATGGGCGCCGAAGGCGAAGCGCATGGAGCGCGACGAGTCGCTGGCCGAACTCGCAAAGCGCTATTTCACGAGCCACGGCCCGGCGATATTGCAGGATTTTGCCTGGTGGTCGGGGCTGACGAAGGCTGACGCGACGGCCGGACTTGAAATGGCGAAGCGATCTCTTGCGCAAGAAATTATCAACGGCCAGACCTATTGGCTCGCCTCGCCAACGCCCGCAACAAAGCTTCGTCGCTGACCGCCTACTTGCTGCCGGCTTTCGACGAATACACAGTCGCCTATAAAAACCGCAGCGCCGCGCTCAACCCGAAGTACGCGAAACCGCCGAATTACGGACAAGACACCTTAAGCCCGACGATTGTCGTGGACGTTCATATCGTCGGGACCTGGAAACGGACGCTCAAGAAAAACACACTTGCCATTTCCCCAAGCCCCTTCGCTAAACTCAAGCGCGCCGAGAGCCACGCCATCGCCGAGGCCGCGAACCGCTACGGGAAATTTCTTGGCGCGTCGGTTGTATCGACGTGATTCATTCATACCGCGCGTCACATTGTTTTTCGCACGTTACATCACGCTGATGACAACGGGTTCGGAGTTCTTGTCTATCCATTCATTTCCTTCATAGTATTCAAAGTGACAATGTTCTCCGCTGGCTGATCCTGCGCCGAACTCGAAGAATGAGGCAAATCCTTCAAGACTGTCTACCGACCCAATCACATAGATTACGTTGCTCTCTTGAAACGATACTTTCACCGGGCCTGGCTCTTTCTCTATGACGAGCTTGGAAATCATCAGGTCATAGGGAGAAGGATCAGAATCCGACTTTGCTTCGACTGTGAGACGGTTCGCATCGGTATACAGGAATTCATCCATCTGCTGTTTCAATCTTTGCAAATCATCGAGAGTCCCTGAAATATCCAGGCCGGATTGGGCGGCGTATCTTATCTCTATCATGACATCTTCAAGATTCACTTTGACTCAGCATGCAGACGTCTAGCATCAAGTTTACCGGGCCGCCGCCTTACCGAAATGGACTAATCTGTAAGCGGCGGCGGCTCCGGTAGAATGCGGAATCAGGCGCTTGCTCACGCTTACCACTGCATTAATGCGAAGCGATAGCCAGCTTCCGCTGTCCGTTTGCGCTTCACGTCGCGCGCGTGTCCGCCGTCACAATGCAGACTCATTTCTGCTCCTTCGCTTTCGGAAACCGGCGCGGCGCGTAGTAAGGCTTGCCGTTCAACTTCTGCACCTCTTTCATGAAGCTCGTCCCGTAATCGCGTTCGGCGTCCGTGAGCGCCCACGCCTGGCGTTTGTAGTTCCAGCTTTCTGGGTTGAGCCGCTGCGCCTCTTTGTAATGCCGGATCGAGGCTTCGCTTTGACCAGCGCGATAAAGATATTCGGCCAGGGCGAACTCGACCGCCGCCAACGCCCAATCGGGGTTTTGAGGCGCGAGGCGTTCTTTCAGTTCCTTTTCGCTCAGGGCAAAGGCGCTTCGTTCGCCATTAGCCGCCCAATCGCGGATGGCGTCCAGGTATTCCGAGGCTTCAAGCCCGTGCATCCCTTTGTAGCGGTTGTCCACGAAGGCAACCTCATTGGGGCGCACGATGCGCCCTTGTTCATTGATCCAGACGGCGGTCGGCACGTTGACCATGTCGTAGAGGCGCGTGACCACGTGCTGAGTGTCGATCAGGGCTGTGTATTCGGGCTTGGCGGCTTCGATCCATTTGCCCGCGTCCTTGACCCCGCCGGTGTCCTCCGCGACGGAGACGATCTCGAAATTCTTGTCTTTCAGTTCGCTGTAAAGCTTCTGCCACCCTGGCAGATCGAATCGGCAGCCTCACCACGACGCCCAGGTCAAAAGTAAAACTTTCTTGCCGCGAAAATCCGAGAGCGAATGCGGCTTGCCATTCATGTCAGGCAGCTTGAAATCCGGCGCGATGAGCGAGCCGATAAACGAGTTCTGCTGGTCGGGCCGAGGGCCGAAATACCATAGCTCTTTTTCGTGGGCGATCGGTTGGCGCAGCATCCGCCCGAATTCGCTCAGATTGAACCACGTGGTTGACCGCTGTTTGGAGAGAAAAGCCGAACTGCGCGCTTTCGGAATCGGGAAACAGAGTTCGTCGCGGCAGACGCCTTGCGGTTTGATCACGAAGCCCGTCGCGCTTTTCAAATCCGCCAACGTGACCCACAAATCATCAGTGGAGAGCGTCGCCGGCGACGGCGCGACTTCGGTCGTCCGGTTGTCGTAGATAATTGTGCGACGACCTGTCTCGGCGGCAAACGCGCTGAGCGCAACCAGCAGACAGACCATCGATGCGTAAAGAAGAATTTGCATTTTCAGCATTGAACCTCCTTGCTAGACTTAAATTACCAATAGTTCCGTTGAGTATTCATTGTTTTGCGACCTTTGCGCCTTTGCGAGAAATAGGGTTCTTTATTATCGAGTAATTTTACGAGATCTCACCCCCAAAGTCGCACAGATAAAATTGCAAACATTCAGTGAAGCCGCGACCAGGCGCGCCTTAGCGATCGATTTCCGGCAGCGCGGACTTTCGCGGGTCAAGGAGCAGCCACATGGCCACGCCGAAAACAAACACGGCGGACATCACGTAAAAGGGCGCCGTCCACGATCCCCAACTTTTGACCAGGTAGCCCACGACCAGAGGCGCGATCGCCCCGCCGACGTTGCCCACGGTGTTCATGCACCCGGTCACGATCCCGGCGTATTTCCTGCCGACGTCCAGGCAGACGGCCCATGCGGAGCCGGTCGTGAACGTTTGAAACCCCAGCGCCAGCGCGAGCAGCAGCGCCGCCGCGCGATTGTCTTCGACCAGCGCGACCGCGAAGAGCATGACCGCGCTCGCCGCGTAGCCGAAAACCCCGACCCCGCATCGCGCCAGCTTCAAGTCGCCCGTGCGACACGCCAGCCAATCGGTCGCCCAACCACCGACCCAGAAGGCCAGCGCGCTCACCGCCCACGGCGCGGCGGCCACCCATTTCGTCGAATTGACCGAAAACCCGCGGGCTTCGAGCAGATAAGTCGGCAGCCACGTGATGTAGAAATACAAGCCGTAGCCGTAAGCGAAATACATCAGGCAGATGAAAGCCAGGTTGGCGCTGGTAAACAATGTCTTCCATGGAACACGATGCGATTGCTCCTGACCGCTCTGACCGTCTCGGATCAATTTCAATTCGGCCTCGTTGACCGCCGGATGCTCTTCGGGAAGATCTCGGAACCATCGGCGCCACCACACACACCATAACACGCCTGCCACGCCGCACTCGACAAAGGCCCATCGCCAGCTTTGCAGTTGCGACAGCGTAAAAATCACCGGCGCGGTAATTGTCGAACCGGCGGCCAGGCCGACGAATGAAACGCTCATCGCGCGTCCCTGCTCGCGCTGCGGAAACCAGCGCGAAACCGCCCGCGCGATGTTCGGGAAAGCGCCCGCTTCGCCCGCGCCGAACAGAAACCGGATGACGAGCAGCGACCAGAATCCGAAGGCCGCGCCGGTCAGCGCGGTGAACGCCGACCACCACAAGACGATTCGCGTCAACGTCAGCCGGGCGCCGAAACGGTCCCCCAGCCATCCGCTCGGAATTTCGAACGCGGCGTAAGCGAGCGTAAACGCGCTGAAGACCCAGCCTTTCTGATCGGGGGTGAGGTTGAACTCGTCGGCCACCTGCGGCATCGCGGCGGAGATGCACAAGCGATCGAGATAAGTGATGACGGCCAGCGCGAAAACGAGGCTGAGCAAGGAGCGCCGCGCGTTAGTGGGTTCGTTCTCCATATGCGTATGCCATATGCGATATGACATACGGCATACGCATATGGAATTAAATCTACCGCGACATTTTTCAGCCTGTGCAGGTATTTTTTCATTTGCGCGGCCGCGGCGATCGCACAGGTCGAAATTTCGCCTGAACGCTTACGGCCTAAACGCTTAAGGTACGATGGCGGCGGAGCGCTTCTCGTAACAATCGGCGACAATCGCCGTTACAACCGCCTTGCCCGTATGCTCTTCGGGCTGGATATGAACTGTCAGGCCGTGCGACCGCGCGGCCTCGGCGGTCACGGGGCCGATGCAGGACACGCGCGTGTTGGCGAGATGCGACGCCAGATGATCGGTCTCCAGGATCGCGGCCAGATTGGCCACCGTCGAAGGGCTGGTGAAGACGATGTAATCGGCCTCGGCGTCGCGGAGGAGTCTCGCCACGTTTTCGCCTTTGGCCGCCGGCGTCACGGTTTGGTAAGCTTCGACAACTTCGACGTAAACGCCGATCTTCTCCATCGCCGGTCGGATCACGTCGCGCGTGGTGCGCGAGGCGGGCAAGAGCATGCGCGAGCCGTATAAGCGTTGACGCTTGCCGAAACGTACGGCGAACTCCTGGGCCAGGTCTTCGGCGGTAAAGCGCTCCGGGGTCAGATCGACGAATATGTTCTCGCGCTCCAATCTCTCGGTCGTCTTGCTCCCGACCGCGCATATGCGATGCGACTCCAGTTCGATCCGGCCGTGTCTCAGCGCGTCCATTCGTCCCAGAAAATATTCGACGCCGTTCACGCTGGTGAAGGCCAGCCAGTCGTACCAGCTCAAATGGATCAGCGCGCGGTCGAGTTGCTCCCAACTCGACGGCTCTTTGATTTCGA
>Ga0154003_1000283_pt1 | contig 15657 bp, 10 predicted proteins | sample TSFL087MetaG_FD_104679 | JGI IMG/M metagenome (GOLD analysis project Ga0154003, IMG submission 104679) | Attine ant fungus gardens microbial communities from Florida, USA - TSFL087 MetaG | ecosystem: Host-associated > Fungi > Mycelium > Unclassified | place: USA: Florida, Lake Talquin State...
ACTGCGATCCCGAAAAAGAGTGAGAAGTTGTACTGGATCAATGAGTACTCGTTCTCTCCGCACGCGCCGTCCTCGCACTCCCCATCGTTTTTTGACACGAGGGTCTTGGATCCATCTTCGTTCACTCGAATTAGCTTCCTGGATTTCCACCACTTCTCGTGAAACGCCAACTTGATCATCTGGTCGTATCGGTTGAACGAGAGGCCTTTTTGCGGCCAGCGGCTCATTGAGCCGAGCAAGCTATCGGTCGGCGAGACCAATTGCTTTCCCAGCGGACGGACCTTGGCCACCTTTTTGCCCTGTTCGCGTTTGCCTCTGGCCAGTTCACGGCCGACATCGAGGTGAGTGCGTTCCGGAGCCGCCATCTCGAGGTCGCTCACGATAGGCGCCACGGCCTGGGAAGCGAGACTGGCGTTGGAGAGTTCGACACGCGTTTCGACCGGCCTTTTGGGGTCGTCGGCGCGAAACACCTTGGCGTTTGGATCGCGCTGGCCGAGGTGATTGACGCCGTTGAAGACGTTCTCCGCGCGCCCGTCCCAGAACTGGCGATGGTTGAACACCGCGTTGATTACCGATGGCGTGTTGCGTGGCTCGACTCGGCGTGTGTTCGCGGCGCCTACTCGGAAACCCTGGGGGTCGAGGGCATTACCAGGATGATGGATGCCCTGTGAAGAGACGGCATCGTTGCTGTCAGTGGCCGGATCGAGGGCGCCGCGGATTCCCGGAACGGCAAGCCGGGTCAAGGGGAAGTCCGAAGCCTCGAGTTGTCGGTTCGGACCTGTGCCGGTCGAGTACGTGAGGTCAGCGTCTAGCACGCGCTTCAAGCCCGGGCTCACCTGGTTCTTAGATCGGGGATCAGCGCCAGCTCGAAAGTGGCAACTCGCGCAGGCCTGTATACCATCGCTTCCGACTTGCATATCCCAAAAGAGCGCCTTACCCAGGGCGCGCGCCATCGCTGGATCCCTGACGAAGTCATCGAGGTTCGGGGGCATGGGCACAGCGACCGCTCGCAGATCACCGGGTAGGTTGACCAGGTCGCTATTCAGCGGAGGGTTAGGCACGCGGGGAATGAGGGGGTCTGACGACGCCTGACCGACGGCCTTCCCTGCGATTGTCACTCCCGCGGCCACGAATGCGGCGCCGATTATCAATAGCTTTCCAACTCTCATGATTCCTCCCACGAAGAAAAACTTGTGAAGTCTGCCGAGTAAATTCATCGCTCTTCCTCTGTTTAAGACTTTTGTTCGTTGAAGAAACGGAGAGCAAGAAGGTTTTTTCTGTTCTTCTTCATGTCCTTCGTTTCTTAGTGATTGATTTTCATTGTTTCTGGGCGTCGATCACTGCGATATGAACGACTCCTCCGAATGGGTAGGGCAAACTGGCAGTCTCGCTTTCGGAAACGACAAACGGAACTGAAACCGGAAAGCCTGTATAAATAATGTGGCGCTCGCTACTCGGGCCGTGACGATCAAACAGCTTTGTAGAGTGGCTGGCCTGCGACGAGGCTATGGTGGTTTAAACAGAGCCGCTTTGTAACTACGTAAGCGCGTAGGTAGGTCATTTGACAAATGACCAATCTACACGAGGTGGTCGCGCAGGGCTTTGGCGACGGCCTCGGATTTGGAATGGACCTGCAGCTTGGAGTAGATGTTGCGAAGGTGGAAGGAGACGGTGTTGGTGGTGATGCTGAGTTCGGCGGCGGCCGTTTTGTAGTTGTGGCCCTCGACAAGGAGCTTCAACAACTCGGTCTCTTGCGGCGTCAGGTTATGGCTGGCGCGGGCTGGCGGGCGGACCTCGCGGAAGAGTTTGATCACGCGGCGAGCCACTTCCGGTGACATCGGCGCGCCGCCGCCGACCACTTCCCGGAGGCATTCGAGTAGCCTGGCGGGCGGTGTGTTCTTCAACAGATAGCCCGAAGCGCCCGCGCATAGCGCGTCGAAGATTCCCTCCTCGTCGTCGTAGACGGTAAGGACGACAGCAGGAGTGTCCGGATAGCGATCTTTCAAGATGCGAATGCCCTCGATCCCGGACATGCCGGGCAGTCCGAGGTCGGCCAGTATCACGTCGGGCCGCTCGTGGCCGATGGCGCGCAGCGCCTCTTCCATTGTGCGGTAACCGCCGGAACAGCGGAAGCCCGGAGTGCCGTTGATAAGGACTGTCAAGCCCTCGCGGACTTCGCGGACGTCTTCGACGATGACGACTTTGATCAGGTCAGGCATTTTCTGGGTTGATGGTCGCGCTAAGCGTCGATTGTCACATCTGAACCGCAAATGGTCGGGACAGTCTACACTGGCGGCGCCGATTATTTACCTACGTATTCAGGTAGGGCCCCCATTTTCCGAACACACATTTTGAAATGGCGCCCGCCTTTGGCGCGCGATGCTAAGACCCCAATTACTTGAACGCCGGCCTTGCCCAGATCCGGCTCCGTCGCGTCATCGGGACGCGCAAGGCGATGGTCGTCCCGCGCCCCGGTTGTGAAATCGTCTCAAGCTCAGCGCGCATGGAGACCGCGCGGCGCTTCATGTTCTCCAGCCCGTTGCCCTCTCCAGCCTGTTTTGGGTCGAAGCCCCGGCCATCGTCGCTGACGCGCAGCGCGAGATGCGCGCCGTCCAGACGCAACTCGATCTCGGCGCGCGCGCAGCCGGCGTGGCGCACGATGTTGTTGACGGCCTCTTTGAAGATCAAAAAGACGGCGCGGCGCACGTCCGGCCCGAGCTTGAGCTCCTGCTCCGAGTCGGGCGCCTGAAAACTGAACTCGATGTTGCGGCTGGTGAAGACCTCGGTGGCGAAACCGCGCATACGCCGCGCGAGGTCGCGAAGACTTTCGCGCTTCGGATTGATTGTCCAAACTATGTCGCTCATCGAGGCCACCGATTCTCGCGCGATCTGGGCTATGGAGGGGAACGGGGCGCCGTTCAACTGGCCCTCTCCACTCGCTCGCTGCTGGGCCACTTCGCTGAGGATGGCGATCCTGGTCAGGTTGGCGCCGATGTCGTCGTGCAGGTCGGTCGCGATGCGGGTGCGCAGGCGTTCGAGTCTGAGAAGTTGCGCGACCCGGAGGCGATAGAGCAAAGAACCCACCAGCCCGATCACCGTCGCGGCGAGCGCCAGAAACCACCATCGCTGCCAGACCGGCGACAAGATCGTGAAAGAAAAGCTCGCCGGCGTCTCGCTCACGACCCCGTCAGAATTTATCGCGCGCACGAGGAATCGGTAGCGGCCCGGCGCAAGGTTCGCGAAATTTATCGTGCGCTGTTCGGCGCCTGCGCTCCAATCCTGGTCCGCGCCTTCAAGCTTATGCTGATAACGCAAAACCTCTCCAGCGCCAAGCGCGATGCCGACGAAGTCTATTCGGATGTTGCTCTGGTCCCGCGCAAGCTCCAGGTCGTTGACCGCCGCTTCGCCCAGCTCCGAGACTGGATAAGGACTGCCCGATATTTGCAGTCCGTTAATGAGCGCAACTGGCGGGGGCCGAGGGTGATCAGCCTCTGGAATAAACCGCGAGAGTCCCGTGTTGGAGCCGAACCAGAGCGCTCCCCGGCTGTCACGAAAGCCGCTCGTAACTTGATTATTCGCCAATCCATCCGCGGTTGTGAAATGCTTGACGCGCCCGGTCGCCGGATCCAGTCTGTCAAGGCTTTGACCGGTTCCTATGTAAAAGCGGCCCCAACTATCTTCAGTAATGCTCCACACGCCGTTACTCGAAAGCCCTTCGGCGACAGTGTACGTTACTATCACCGGGCGTTCCGCCCCCGGATTGTCAATGCGCGCAAATCCGCCCTGACTGAATCCAATCCAGAGCCGCCTTTCGCTGTCGAGGAACAGGGCCTGGATAACTCCCGCCGGAATCCCATCGGCGGCGGTAAAGAGCTTGAAGTGGTCTTTAGCGTACCGCGCCAGTCCGGCTTCTCCGAAGCCCATCCATAGATTCCCCTCCTTATCTTCTGCGGAAATATTTATAAGGGCTCGAGCCGGCGCCAAACCGTCCGCTTCCGCATATACGTGAACCGCCGCTGTGTTCCGGTCCCACCGAAACAACCGGACGCTATTTCCGATTGAAAGCCGGAAATCGTCCCTGCTGTCTTCGTAGCCCCCGGACAATCGCCGTCTAGCTCGATTGGCGATCTCCGGAAAAATGGCTTCGTATCGAAGCCCCGCGAGGTCGTCAACACGAGGGGCTTTCGAGAAGCGCAGCAACCGATTGTCCACAGCTATCCACCAGCGCCCCTCTCTATCCTGGAGGCACAAGCCGCACTCATCGGGGTGAACCTGGCTCGGAAGATTCAGTTTGATTGCGATAAAACGTTTGCCATCGAAGCGATTGATGAAAGCCTGATGGTCGCTTCTCGTGTACACGCAAAGCTCGCCTGACGGGGTTTCCATAAAGGAGCAGACATCCCGGCTGCCCAGCCCGTCCGCCTCGGTGTAAATTGTGAATCCGCCCCTTGCCACTTTGACTGCGCCGTTGGCCGTGCCGACCCAGAGGTTGCTGTGGCTGTCTTCGGCCAATGACCATACTCTGGGATCGGTCAATTCTTCCTTGCCCAAGGCTCTGCTTACTTTTCGCCCCCCCCCGCCGGCGTCCGGGATCAACTCAGCCAACCCGCAATCGCCGCCTATCCAGATTCTTCCATCCCTCGCTTCGTACAACGAGGCTATCCGAACACACCCGAGACCGTCTTTGGTCACATATCGGCGGGCGACGATGGGGCGGCCCACGCTCGGGTTGGCGACCAGCAGGCAAAGCCCGCCATACCTGTCGCCGACCCATAATTTACCCTGGCGGTCCTCAATCAAGCCCAATAACCTTTCGCTCGGAAACCCGTGATCCCGGGTAAAACGATCCACTGTTCCGTCAGGACGACGCCTGTACAGGCCGCTTTCGGTTGTCACCCACAACGCTCCCTGCCGATCTTCGAGTATGTTACGCACAATATGACGCTCGCTCAGCGGCATCCCCAGATCTATAAAATGGAATCTCACCCGATCTAAGATCTGTTCCAGTCGATAAAGCCCTCGCCATGTGCCGATCCAGATTGTCCCCGATCGGTCTTCATAAAGAGCTTTGATGCTCGATGTGATTCGATCGCTGCCAATACGATAAGCGACGAACATCGGATCGGATCGAAGCGGCCCTTGCCCGGCGGGCAAAGGCAGGCCTTTCGGGTTATACCGGACCAGCCCGTTACCAGTCGCAATCCAGTAAGTCCCGCCGCGGGTTTCCAGCAGGTCATTCACCTCATCATCGGGCAGACCTTGCTTGGACGTGTAGTTGGTGAACATGGATCCGTCAAAGCGGGATAGCCCGTTTTCCGTGCAGAACCACATGTAACCGCGTGAGTCTTGAACTATTCGGCTGATGCGATTACTTACAAGGCCATCGGCCGTGGTGTAGGTTTTTATCGGCAAACGTTCAGCGCGAGCGACGCTCGGTTCAGTCGCAATAATGCACACTCCCAGAACAATGGCTTCGATGGCAATAAATAAATGGGAGCGGGTTCGATTCATAGATCCAAAAGGTTAGCGCTTTGACGCAAATGGTTCCGGCTCATATTCCCGTGAGCAGCATCATACCTCGCTCCGGCTGGAATGGGCGAGGGCTTATCGAACTTTGAGGTTAAGCTCCCGGCAGCGAGCGAACTCTCTCTCCGCCGCGGCCTCTTCGCCTTGCCTCAGCCGCGTCAGACCCCGCTTGCAATACGCTTCGGCGAAGCGCGGGTCGAGCGCGATGGCCCGGTCGTAATCGGCCCTGGCCCGCGCCAGATCGCCCCATTCGCGCCAGACGAGGGAGCGATTGAAGTAACCGATCGCCGACGCGGGATTCAATTCGATGGCGCGATTGTAATCTGCCAGCGCGCCTTCGAGGTCCCCTTTGGCCAGCCGCGCCGCGCCGCGGTCGCCCCAGGCTGCGACGAAGTCGGGCTTGAGCTTGATGGCCCGCGTGCGGTAGGCGATGGCGCCGTCGAAATCTCTCATGCGATAACACGCAGTACCGCGATTGTAATAGGCTTCCGCGCGCTTGGGATCGAGCTTGATGGAGCTGTCGAAATCGCTTACCGCTCCTGCCAGATCATCTTTGCCCATCCTCGCCAGTCCGCGATTGTTCCAGGCAAGGGCCAGCCGAGGATTGAGTTCGATGGCGCGGGAGCCGTCGCTGATCGCGCCGGTCAGGTCGCCAGTGACGTAGCGAATCCCGCCGCGATTGGCCCAGGCCTCGGCGAGACGAGGGTCGAGTTGAATCGCGCGGTCGTAATCGGCGAGCGCGCCTTCGAGATCGCGTTTCTGACTCCGGGCCGAGCCGCGGTTGTAAAACGCCACGGCCAAAGTCGGGTCGGACGCGATGGCGAGATCAAAATCGGCGATCGCTCGATCCAACTCCCCTTTTGAGACCCACGCGGCCCCGCGCTCGAGATAAGAGGCCGCCGTCGCGGCGCGCGAGTTTTGAGCCCGCGCCGTCGCCAGACAGCAAAAGATTGACTGAAGGATGATTAAAGTTGTCAGTACGCTTCCGAGCTTCATTAGTCTCCCTCCCCTGAAATAAAATGAAGCCGCTGACGAACCAGCGACGGCAAACGCCAGCAGCTTCAACGGCGCAATCTCTTCATCGCGCCTCACTGCCTCATGCGGAAATCGGAGAGAAAATCTGCAACCGCTGCGTAATTATTTTCCGCGGCGCGCGTAATTATTTTCAGCGGCGCCGCCCTGTCGCCCTCGCTCCAATCCAGCTTGCAAGCTACAGGAAAATATCCAAGGAACTTGATCAGTCCGATTTTCCTGTCATGCATTTTTCTGTTTTCGCGCGGCGGCTCACAAAAAACGCGGCGCCGACGCTGAGTGAATAACCGGAGATTGTGCAAAATATCCTATGGCGGAGCAGAACCTACACGAAGTCACCCAATTGCTGCTGGCCTGGAGCGAGGGCGACAGGGCGGCGCTCGACCGCCTTGTGCCGCTGGTCTACGCCGAGCTTCGCCGGTTGGCGAAGAGCTATATGCGCCGCGAACGCGCGGGCCAGACTATGCAAACCACCGCGCTCATTCACGAAGCCTACCTGCGGTTGATTGACGCTGATCATGTGCGGTTGGAAAACCGCGCCCATTTCTTCGCGGCGGCGGCGCGGGTGATGCGCCAGGTGTTAGTAGACCTCGCGCGTGAACGCGGCAGCCGCAAACGAGGCGGCGAGGCGCGCCGAGTCCCGCTCGATGAGGCGATGGCGGTCGGCAAGCAACACGACGAGGGGTTGCTCGCGCTCGACGAGGCGCTCGGCGCGCTCGCGCAATTCGATCCGCGCAAAAGCCAGGTGGTCGAGTTGCGCTTCTTCGGCGGGCTGAGTGTGGAAGAGACGGCCGAGTCGCTCGGCGTCTCGGCAGAGACCGTTCATCGCGACTGGCGATTGGCCAGGTCGTGGTTGTCGCGCAGACTGCGCGGAGGAAAATCCGATGTCTGAACGTTGGAAACAGGTTGAGAGTCTTTACCACGCGGCTTTGGAGCGCGAGACGGCGACGCGCGCGGCTTTTCTGGCCGAAGCCTGCGCCGGCGATGAAGAGCTGCGCCGGGAGGTCGCGTCGCTGATCGACTACGACGGCCAGCCCGCCAGTTTTATCGAATCGCCCGCGCTCGAAGTCGCGGCCCGTGAATGGGCCGATGAGCCGTCTTCTCTTCTATCCCAACATCCGGCAAATGCGCCGTCACAGATAGGCGCTTATCGAATCCTGTCTCCGCTCGGTCGCGGCGGAATGGGCGAAGTCTGGCTAGCGCGCGACACGCGATTGGGCCGCAAGGCCGCCGTCAAGCTGCTGCCCGCCGAGTTCACCAGTCAGCCTGAACGCGTGCGGCGCTTCGAACAGGAGGCGCGCGCGGCCTCGGCGCTCAACCATCCGAACATCGTCACGATCTATGAAATCGGCGAAGGCGATGGACGGCGCTTCATCGTCACCGAGTACGTCGAGGGAGAGACATTGCGCCAACGCTTGCGGCGGCGGATCGGTCTGACCGAGGCGCTGGAAATAGCCTCGCAGGTGGCCGCCGCGCTCCAGGCCGCGCATGAGGCCGGAATCACCCATCGCGACATCAAGCCGGAGAACGTCATGGCGCGCAAGGATGGTCTGGTCAAGGTGCTCGACTTCGGGCTGGCGAAGCTGATCGGCGGGAATGGGGAATGGGGAGATAGGGAGTGGGGGAATGGAGAAAAACCCCACTCCCCACTCCCCACTCCCCACTCCCCGCTCCCTTCACTCACCACGCCCGGGATGGTGATTGGGACGGCGAGTTATATGTCGCCGGAGCAGGCGCGCGGGGAGAAGGTGGATCACAGGACGGACATCTTCAGCCTGGGGGTGATGCTTTATGAAATGCTGGCCGGGCGCAGGCCGTTCGAGGGAGCGACGGCGAGCGATGTGATGGCGGCGGTTCTGACCAAAGAACCGGTCCCGTTGGCGGAGGTCCCTGACGCCGTGTGGCGGATCGTGCGGCGATGTTTGGAGAAGGAACCGGAGCGACGGTTTCAATCGGCGGGCGACCTCGCTTTTGCGCTGGACGAATTAAAAACGTCGTCAGGCTCCAGTCCAAGCGTGAAGGTCTCAACAGAAGCGCGGATCGCGGCGCCGTTGTTAAGTAGTCTCGGCAAAGGATGGAGACGTTGGGTCCTGGCTACGGCGGCGACAGCCTTGACGCTCGCGGCCTTCGTCGTGGTCGTGTTTAATTTGTGGGGCAGACCGGAAGAGAAGTTAGCCGTTAGTTTTACCTTCGGCTTACCGGATAATTGGGAGTTCCGGTGGCATGATTCGCCGGCCGTCTCGCCGGACGGGAGGTATATAGTCTACAGCGCATCCACGGTTTCGGCCCGAAGTGAAAACGAAGCGCCACTCTGGCTGCGTAGTCTGAACTCAGCCAAGGCGAAACCCTTGCCTGACACCGAGGGGGGATTTTCGCCGTTCTGGTCGCCAGACAGCCGCTTTGTCGCATTCTTTGCCAGGGGGCGACTACGAAAATTTGACATGTCGAGCGGCTCCGCCGTGACAATCTGCGAGGCTGGCGGCTCGCTCCCTGGGAGTTGGAACCTGGAAGGCGTGATTCTCTTCTCGCCAGACTCCAGACTGAGCCGCGTCGCGGCCGCCGGCGGACAGGCTGTCGCGCTAAAACCCTTCGCCGACGGCGAGACGGGCCAATTCAATCCCCGCTTTCTGCCCGATGGGAAACATTTCCTCTATTCCTCACAAAATAAGGATCGGCAAAACGACGGGATTTACGTCGCGTCCCTCGATGAAGGCGCGCAGCGGAAGCTGATCTTAAGGGGCGCGGCTTCCGCGGTCTATGTTCCGACGGATCATCTGCTGTTCACCAAAGAAAACCTTCTGATGGCGCAGCGTTTTGATCTCAAGCGACTAGAAGTCACTGGGGAGCCGGTCTCGGTCGCCGAGCAGGTGACAAGTTATACCGGCGATAAATCCATTCCATTCGCCGCGTTTTCCGCCTCCGAAAACGGCGTGGTGGCGTGGAAGATCAAAGCCGCCGACCCCGACAAGACGCAGTTGACATGGTTTGACCGGTCAGGCAACCGGCTCGGAACGATGGGCGAATCGGCTATGTACTCCGGGCCTTCTTTTTCGCCCGGCGAAGACCGACTGGTAGTGTCTATGGCTAATCCTGAAACCAGGATGCGCGACTTGTGGATTATGCAAATGCCGCTCGGCGCCGGCTCCCGGCTGACATTCGATCCCGGCGACGATTTAAATCCGCGCTGGACGCCTGACGGGAAATGGATCATCTTCACCTCAACGCAAAATGGGCCGCGAAATATTTATCGCAAGCCGGCGGACGGCAGGGGCGCCGTGGAACGGTTGCTCGCATCGGATGAGACTCTGAACCTCGAAGACATTTCCCCGGACGGACGGTTTCTCCTCTTCAATCACTATCCCGGTCAGTCGGATCCGCGCCTCTCTCTGTTGTCGCTCAATGGAGAACGGAGGCGGACGCCGTTCCCACCTGCTAAACTCAGGGAGGACTCGGGCCGGTTCTCCCCGAACGGACGCTGGGTCGCTTATCGTTCCTACGAAACCGGCGAGTCGAGAATCTTTGTCCGAGGTCTCCCGTTGTCCGGCGGCGACGCGGGCGGCAAATGGCAAATCTCGGATCGCGGAGGAAACCAACCGCAATGGCGGGAGGACGGGAAAGAGTTGTTCTACCTCGACGGCGCCACATTGACGGCGGTAGAGGTGAACACCGAAGGAGCTTCATTTTCCGCCGGAACGCCCAAGCCGCTCTTCGGCGTGAATATCGAGGCCGAGCAGCGTCGAAACAGGTACATCGCCACCAAGGACGGCCAGCGTTTTCTGGTGGTCTTGCGCGCGCCGAACGCCATCGAGACCACGATAGCCGTGCAAGTCAACTGGCCGGCGGCGTTGAAGCGATGAGCGGTGATCATTCATAATCCGCGCCATGGAATTCTCCTTCACACTCCCCAACGACAGAGAGTTTGACGTCGTCGGATTCGGTCTCAACGCGGTCGACCATCTGGTGACGATCCCGCGCTTCCCTTCTTTCAACACCAAGGTCCGTTTGACCGACCACCGGCAGATGTCCGGCGGGCAGGTCTCGTCGGCGATGGTCGGGGCGCGCCGTTTAGGATTGCGCGCAAGCTACATCGGCAAGGTCGGCTACGACAACGAAGGCCGGATGCTGATCGAATCGCTGCAGAAAGAGGGCGTCGATTGCGGCGGCGTGATGATAGCGATGAGCGCCAAGACCCAGGGCGCCGTGATCATCATCGAGCAGTTTTCGGGCGAAAGAACCATCCTCTGGTACCACGACGACGGCACCCGCGTCGCTCCCGAAGAGTTGAAGCGCGAGATGATCACGCGAGCGCGCGTTCTGCACATTGACGGCTTCGACACCGAGGCCGCGATGAGGGCCGCGCAATGGGCGCACGAAGCCGGAATGCCGGTGACGATTGACCTCGACACGGCCTATCCCGGAATTGATGAACTGCTGCCGATGGTCGATTGTTTGATCACTTCGCAGGGACTGGCTAATGAGCTCTCCCGGACCATGGACGAGCAGCAGGCGCTGAAGAAGTTGAACGAGCGCTACGGCTGCTATCTGGTGGCGATGACGCAGGGCGCGCGCGGCGCGCTGGCCTATGTCGAAGATCAATTCATCGCGTCACCGGCCTTTCGCCCGCCGGTCATCCGCGACACTACGGGCGCGGGAGACGCGTTCCGCGCCGGATTTATTTACGGATTGTGCAAGGGACTGAACATCGAAGAGACGATGCGCGCCGCGAACGCCGTGGCGGCGCTGCAATGCCGCGAACTCGGCGCGCGCGACGGACTGCCGTCCGAAGCGGAATTGAACCAATTCCTGGCGGGCTGAAAGCGCGCCTGGCGGCCTTCTGGACAAGTCGCCCGCGGGTCAAGTAGAGTGGCTTTTACCGCCATCGCCACCGACAGGAGAAATCATCAGTGTTACGCGCAGGCATCGTCGGTCTGCCGAATGTCGGCAAATCGACTCTATTCAACGCGCTCACCGCGACACGCGGCGCCGAGAGCGCCAGCTATCCTTTCAGCACCACGGGCGCGAACGTCGGCGTCGTCAATGTGCCCGACGCGCGGCTCGCCCCTCTGGCCAAAATAGCCAAGACCAGCAAGATCGTTTACGCGACGGTCGAATTCGTCGACATCGCCGGATTGGCCAAAGGCGCGAGCAGGGGCGAAGGACTCGGCAATCAGTTCCTCCATCACATCCGCGAGACCGAGTTGATCGTCCACGTCGTGCGTTGTTTCGAGGACGAAAACGTCGTCCACGTCGAGGAGACCATCAACCCGAGGCGCGACGTCGAGACGCTCAACCTGGAATTGATCCTGGCCGACCTTGCCACAGTCGAAAAACGGCGCGAGCGAGTAACCAAACAGGCCAAGGTCGGAGACAAGGCCGCAAAAGAAGAGCTCGATCTTCTGGATAAACTGCAAGCCGCTTTCGACGACGGCAGACCCGCGCGGCTCGCCGGATTGACCGATGATGAAAAAGCGAAGGCTTATCACCTCTTCCTGTTGACCATGAAGCCGATGATCTACGTCGCCAACGTCTCGGAATCCGATCTGAGCAAACCCGAGACTGATTTCATCCGGCAAGTGCGAGAACACGCTGAGAGCGAGGGCGCCGATCACGTCGTCATCAGCGCGCAACTCGAAGCCGATCTTGTAGACCTCGAACCCGAAGAGCGCCCGGAATACATGGCCAGCCTGGGCGTCACCGAAACTGGACTCGGCAAACTGATCCGCGGCGCCTATCACACGCTCGGCCTGATCTCCTTTTTCACCGCCGGCGAGAAAGAGGCGCGCGCCTGGACCATCCGCAAAGGCGCGAAAGCCCCCGAAGCCGCCGGAGAAATCCACTCAGACATCGAGCGCGGCTTCATCCGCGCCCAGGTCGTCGCCTATAACCAAATGATCGAGGCTGGCTCTGAAGTCGCCGCCAAAGAGAAGGGCTGGATGCGGCTCGAAGGCAAAGAGTACGTCGTGCAGGACGGCGATGTGATCGAATTTCGATTTAACGTTTAAAGAGAGCAAGATGTCAGATGACATCTGACACCTTTTATCCGAGCTTCAGCCTGCCAGCCTTCGACTTATACTTGCTATCAGAGAGAATCGCATTGTCGGTCAAGCGGGTTTTGCCGAAATAGGCCGCGACTGAAACGAGGGCGTTCTGATCGGTTAAGTCGTCGAGCGGATCGAGGTGCTCCGTGTCCGTGATGCCGATGTAGTCGATGCGCGCCAGCGGCTCTCTTTCAATCTCCTTGCGCACGGCTTTGATGATGCGTGAGGGGTTTCTTTCGCCGTCGTTGAACATCTCTTCGGCCATGCGCAGGGCGCGATAGAGCGCTGGCGCGGCGAGCCTCTCTTCCCGCGAAAGGCGGCGGTTCCGTGACGAACATGCCAGACCGTCCTCTTCGCGAGCTGTCGGCGTGACCACGACCTCGACTGGGAGATGCAGATCGCGGACGAGTTTTTTAACGATCACCACCTGCTGGGCGTCGCGCTGGCCAAAGAAGGCGAACTTCGGATTGACGAGGTTAAACAACACGCTCAGGGCCGTCGTCACGCTCCGGAAATAGCCCGGACGGGCCAATCCTTCGAGTTTGTCGCTCAGGCCCTCGACCTCGACGTGAGTGGCGAACCCTGGCGGATACATCTCGTCGTAGCTCGGCGCGAAGACGTAATCGACGCCGATCGGCGCCAAATGGTCGGCGTCCCTGGCCAGATCGCGCGGGAATTGCTCGAACTCCTGCTCCGAGCGGAACTGCGCCGGATCAATAAAGATCGAAACGACGACGGCGTCGGCCATCCGGCTGGCCTCGCGCACCATGCTTAGATGGCCTTCGTGCAGCGCGCCCATCGTGGGGACGAAGCCGATCGAGAGGCCATCCTCCCACAACTTGCCCGAAACTACCCGCATGCGCGCGGCTTTAGTAATAATCTCCATAAACGCCCTTTCGAGTGGCCCTGAAAACAATTAAAGCGCCAACCTTCCCGGCCGGCGCTTCAATGCTTAATCGAGTTGTATCTATTAAACAGTTTGGCAAGTCCGTTTGGCCGAACACATTCGGCCCGCCCGCTAAACATCTTCTTCGACAGAAGAGACGACAGGGCTGACACTCCGATTTAATTAGGGGATGATCTGGGTTGAATTGCGGTCCCGCAAGACGACTCATCGAATAGCTCTTTTCTCCGTGTTATGACGGCGCCAGTAATTATATGCCCCCGCGCGTGCTTTGCAACGTCCATTGATCTTCGGTCATCCGGCGTAAATCGACACGGAGGACGAATCCTTCAAATCGTCCAGGAGTCGCCTAATCGTCTCGCCGGAGGTCGGGTGGCGAAGTTCCGGCGCGATCTCGGCCAGCGGCGCGAGCGCAAACCTGCGCAGATGCAATCGCGGGTGTGGCAGCGTCAGCGCGGCGTCGTCATGAGCGCCGTCGATCACCGCGCCGCCAAAGAGCAACAGATCGATGTCTATAACGCGCGCGCCTTTCGAGGTCAGGCGCTTTCGGCCAAGGCGCGCCTCCACATCGAGACAGAGTTTGAGCAGCGAAAAAGGTTCGATCCACGGCGCGCTGACGGCGACCGCCATGTTCAAAAAATCGGGCTGGTCGAGATAATCAACCGGCCCGGTCTCGTATATTGATGAGATGGCTGTCAGATTCAGACCCGCGTCTCGGAGCGCTTTCAGCGCGCGCAACAGGTTGGCGGCGCGGTCGCCCAGATTCGATCCAAGCCCCAGATACGCCGCGCTCGCATCGTATGAACTAAGGGTTTCATTTTCCATGTCAATCATCTTAACCCGTTGACCCCGCCGATTCATCACATGTAATGTGATGGCTGAATGGCTCAGAAAACGATTTCACCAATTCCGTCCGACGCCGTGGTTTCGGCGAAAGGCGCGGCGCGCGCCCGATCGGGCCATCTGTGGATTTACCGCAGCGACGTGACACAAAAACCGCAAGCCGAAAGCGGATCGGTCGTCCGCGTCGTTGATCACCGCGGGCGATTCGTCGCTCGGGCGCATTACGGCAAAGAGTCCGAGATCACACTGCGGATAGTTTCAAAAGACGACGTCGAGATCACGCGCGACTTCTGGCTTGCGCGTTTGCGCGCCGGCGCCCGATGGCGCGAGCGGGTGGTCAGCGACGCCGACGCCTACCGACTGGTTCACGCTGAAGGCGACCTCCTGCCAGGTCTGATCATCGACCGCTACGGCGATTGTTTTGCGCTTCAAACGCTGACGCGCGGAATGGATTCGTTGAAGGCCATGTGGGCTGAACTGCTCGTCGAAGAGTTCCATCCGCGCTTGATCGTCGAACGTAACGACGCCAAGGTCCGTCAGCTCGAAGGGCTGCCGATGACCAATAGTTTGCTTTATCCCGCTGTAGGGCAAACTGGCGGGGCGCCTGGCGCTTCGCAAACCGCGGATGAAGGGGGCAAGGGCGAACTGTCAGCCCGCCATACAGCGGGCGCCGATCTTTTCATTATCGAGAACGGGATCAAATTCCGGATCGACCTGTTTAAAGGGCAGAAGACAGGCGCGTTCCTGGATCAGCGCGAGAACCGCGCGGCGGCCATGCGCTACGCGCGCGGGCGCGGGCTTGATTGTTTCAGCTTTCACGGGTCGTTCGCGCTCCATATGGCAAAAGGTTGCGAACGCGTCACCGCCGTTGACATCTCCGAACCGGCGATCGAGAGCGCGCGCGTCAACGCCGAACTCAACAACGTCACAAACATCGAATTCGCCGCGGCCAACGCCTTCGACCTGCTGCGCGATTACGACGACGCCGATGAACGCTTCGACACGATCGTACTCGACCCCCCGGCCTTCGCCAAGAACCGAGGCGCGGTCGAGGCGGCGCTGCGCGGCTACAAGGAGATCAACCTGCGCGCGCTGCGGTTGTTGAATCCCGGCGGCGTCCTAATCACCTGCTCGTGTTCCTATCACGTCGGCGAAGAATTATTTCTGGACATGCTGGCCGAGGCCGCGCGCGACGCCGGACGCGCCGTGCAAATAGTCGAAAAGCGCGCGCAATCGCGCGACCATCCGATCCTCCTCACTGTGCCCGAGACTTATTATTTGAAATGTATTGTGGCGAGAGTGATGGATTGAGGA
>Ga0154003_1000284_pt1 | contig 15625 bp, 6 predicted proteins | sample TSFL087MetaG_FD_104679 | JGI IMG/M metagenome (GOLD analysis project Ga0154003, IMG submission 104679) | Attine ant fungus gardens microbial communities from Florida, USA - TSFL087 MetaG | ecosystem: Host-associated > Fungi > Mycelium > Unclassified | place: USA: Florida, Lake Talquin State...
AATGGTTGGAGCGGCTGGACGAAAAGGCGTATGTGGTTCGCGGGAAGGATGGAGTGCGCTATAAGTTTGCTTCGATCAAAGGGCAAGATTTGGTAATCGAGGCCGTTGACGATCAGGAAGGAAGGTCAGAAGCGGCGGCGCTCAGGCTGAGCGAGATCGAAGATCGTAATGGTAACCGGATTGGATTGTTTTACGAGGGCGGGCGTCTTAGTTGGTTGGAAGACACGTCGGGAACGCGGCTGAACTTTACTTATATCACTTTGGATAACGGCGCGGCGCGACTTGCCGGAGTGAACCTGGCGCTGGATAAGAACTCGGGCCGGACTGCGAGGCTGGTCAATTTCACATACGATTCGGAAGGGCGATTGACGAACGCGACCGACCGCGGGTTAGTCCCCTGGCGCTACGCCTACGACGGCGACCTGCTCGTTCGAGAGACGAACCGCAACGGATTGAGCTTCCATTTCGCCTACAAAGGAGAAGGCAGAGAAGCGCGATGCGTGCATACGTGGGGCGACGGAGGCATCTACGAACGGTGGCTGGACTACGACCGCGAGGCGCGGATGACGGTCGTTGAAAACTCGCTTGGGGTCAAGACGAGATACTATTTCAATGAACTCTATCTGCCGGTGAGAATCGTTGACGCGATTGGAGGAGAAAAGCAATTTAGCTACGGTTCGAACGGAGAGTTGCTCTCGGAGACTGACCAGATCGGTCGCGAGTCGAAATACTTATACAACGAGGATTTTGACAATATCAGTGTCATGCATCCTGACGGAACGATGCGCAGGGTCGCTTACAACAGCGACTCACTGCCGGAAAAGCTGACTGACGAGGCCGGGTCGGAGTTCAGGCGGGAATACGACGATCGCGGCAACATCACCGCCACGATTGACGCGCTGGGGAATCGCCGCGAATATTATTATAACCAGTTCGGCGATCTGGAGAAAGCTGTCGATCCGCTCGGCGGCGTGATGAAGTTCAAATGGAATGAGCGTGGTCAAGTAATAGAGTTCACTACGCCGGGCAGAGCAACTACCACATGTATCTATGATGACTGGGGTAGGTTGGCGCGAGTCTCCGACCCGCTGGGGAATGCGACGCGTTACGCTTACGACATGGTGGGTCGTCCCTTGCAAGTAGAACGTCCGGACGGAACCCGGCATCATTACGAATACGATCCAGAAGATAATCTCATCAGCATTAAAGATGCGAATGGCGCGGAGACGCGCTTCCGCTATGTTGATTACAACATGCTAGGAGAGCGCGTTGATGCGCTGGGCTATACGCGGCGTCTTGTTTATGACAAGGAGGCGCGTTTGGTCGAGGTTTACAATGAGCGCAAAGAAAGGTATCAGTTCGTTTATGACGCCCTGGATCGAGTTACAAGCGAGATTGGATTTGACGGACTGACGTGGGGATACAATTACGATCCGGCAGGTCAAGTAATTGCCAGAACTGACCCCACAGGACGCGTCACGCGCTTCGTGCGTGATCTCCGTGGGCGATTAATCGAAAAACAACGACCGGAGGGCACATCAGTCAGTTTTGGGTACGATAGTATTGGCCGAATGACTGAGGCCGACGCCCCAGGCAGCGAGTTGGTGTTTAAATACGATGCGCTCGGTCAGATCCTTTGGGAGTCCCAAAATGGTAAGATGATCACGCACGAATACGATTCGCTCGGGCGCCGTATAAAACGCCACTCTCCTTCGGGTCAGGCGGTTGAATTCGCCTACAATGCCGACAGCCAACTCACTAGCTTGCAAACGCCTCAGGGATCGATGAGTTTTGAGTACGACCCCGCCGGTCGAGTTATCAAGCGCCATACGTCCAGTAAGCTTGAAGAAACTTTTCATTACGACGAATGCGGGCGGCTCATTGAGCAATCGCTGAGTAAGCAAACAGGCCTTCTTTCTCACCGCAGATACAGTTACGACGCGGAGAGTAATCTGATTGAACTGCGAGATAGTAATAGGGGGGTGAGCCGCTTTGCATATGATCCGTTGGAACGATTGCATGAGGCGTTGCATCCTGGTAAGGAGGTCGAACGATTCGTTTACGATTCAACCGACAATTTGCTGCGACGCGGCGCAAGAGAGTTTCGATATGACGCTCCTGACCGCCTGACAAACACCGAAGGCGTGAATTTAGTTTATGACGAGATTGGTAACTTGATAGAAAAACGCAACGGCGGGTCGGTGATTCGTTACAGTTATGACTCGGATGACCGGTTGATTGCGGTTGAATCGAAAGAAGGCGGGCGAATCGAATTTTCTTATGACGCTTTTGGGCGAAGGTTTGCTAAGAATACAAAAGACGGCGAGGTCGGCTTCCTGTGGGACGGGAATGTGTTGCTGGCTGAGCAGTGGAATGATAAGTCCGGTGAATATGTTTTTGGAACTGAAAATATTGAGCCACTGTGCCGCTTCGACGAATCGGGTTTTGTGAATTATCACAACGATCATTTAGGCACTCCGTGTGAGCTAACAGATGAGAAAGGGCAGGTCGTTTGGTCAGCAACCTATGATGTGTACGGTACGATTAGTCAGTTGCGCGTAAATCAAACAGAGAATTGGTTGCGTTTTCAAGGGCAATACGAAGACAGTGAGACCGGCCTTTATTACAATTTTTACCGTTATTTTGACCCACAGAATGGAAGATACATAAATGAAGACCCGATTGGGTTGTTCGGCGGGTTAAACCCGTACGCTTATACGTCGAACCCGGTTAATCGACTCGATCCGCTAGGGCTGGCAGTAAGCTGCGGAAAGATGAATAATATTATAGGTAACCTCTTTGAGAATCTAATTGCAAATAGGTTCGTCAGATTAGGGCGGCATGTTTTTTTCAGACCCACTAGACGTGGCGGGATTGACCTCGTCTCCCTCGAAGGTGGAAGAGTCGTATTGAATGAAGCGAAGTACGTCAGAAGGCTGCAGTACGATGACTTCACTGCAATTACTTCAAATCTGCGTGGTAATATTCGAGAGATTATTGACAACTTGCACGGCCATACCGGATTGTCACGGGCCGATAAACAAATAATAAGAAGCACGTTAGAAGATTTCCTGGCGGGAAATAATCCTTCTAACCTGAGCATACGGGTAATAACAGGTAATACACCAGTCGGGACGAGGCTCCAGGAAACGATCAGAGGAAATGTTGGTGGCTTGCCGGTTCATTTTGAGGATTTTCGACGATGAGTGAAGTTTTTGAGGGGATTTTGCTTGCATCCCCATTTAATGAAGTACAGCAAGCGCTTAGAACACTTTCTCCATCTTTTAGTCTGCAAGTGGAGACACTGGATGATTTGTCTATAGTCTCCCGTAACGATCAAGTAGGTAGATCGCAGTTTTCGATGGAAATAGAGCCGGTTGCGACTGATCTCTCGAAAATTCTGGGAAAAGCTCTTGTCGTGCGATATGACTCTAGAATTGGTCATAGAACATCTGAGCTTTTTATAAATGGGAATATGGAGAAAGCTTTCGGTGAGGATGACGAGGTATGGGTTCCGCTCGGTGAAGATGGCAAACCGCTCGTTGATGGGGAGAGGTTCAAGCTGGAGGATATGGATCCTGATGAGGAGTACGAGACGATTGAGAATGCTATCCAGTTAGGTCTCCAGTCCTTTGGTTCGGGCGATTATAAGGAGTTGCGGGCATTCATGGGGCGAAGCTAGCGAGCCCAAATTGGAATAACCAGATGTCCCCCGAAAAGGTTGAAAACGTAGAATTGATGCCGGATGTGACCCAGCCGCGTCACGGATTTCATCACACAATAGATTCGGCCCTCCTGACGCTGTTGCGTATGGGCGTCGGGACAGATCGCATAACGATCAGAAAGGCGGGGCGCGGATGGAGTCGCTCTAGCGTCATCGAGCAGCAACCCGCCGCGGGCGCGCCTCTCACGCAGGATGCGGTGCTCGAACTGACCGTCGAAGGCGACGGCATGTTCTACCGCCTGCCGGTCGGGATGCGTGAAGCGTCACGTGAGGGCGAGATCGGAACGGGTGAGCTGGTATCGATCTTCGACGACGCGGTCGAGAAGGCGGCGGTTTATATGCGGTTGGGCGGCCCCTTCTTCAACGTGCGTCCGGAAAACCCCGGCGGCTGCGCGCGATGGATAAAGTTATTCGGCATCGAGCCGGAAGACTGGCCGAAAGAGAAGTGGTATAAACTGGCGATCCTTTTGCCCTGTTTGCGTTATTTGACCGGGCGCGAATCGGGACTGCGGCTGTCGATGCGAATGCTGCTCGATCTTGAAATCGCATCGATCTCCTGGCGCCCGCGCCGCACGCTGATGGACGCGTCGGATCGCTCACTGCTAGGCTCGCGCGACAGTCGTCTGGGGGTTGATCTGATCGTCGGCGACGGGATCGAGGACGAGGCGTTGATGGAGATTACGCTGCGGGCCGAGACGCTCGAAAAGTTTCGCCGTCATCAGACGGACGAAGGTCAGAAACGGATCAACCGTGTGATGCGTCTTGTCGCGCCCTATCATTGGGTCTATCGATTCAAATGGTTGATAGGCGACATCTCGCGCGCCCCGCGCCTCGGGCTAGAGATCGAAAATGCGGTGTTGGGCGTCAACAGCCACCTGGGAAGCTCATGAATTTATGAATGGCAAAGAGATAAACCTCGGCTCCGTCAACTGGGCGCAGGGAATGCTGCTCACGCCGGAGCATTTTTTGAAGCAGGAGAGGTATTTCGATTCGGCGCTGTTATGGGCGATTCACTTCGCAATGGACGGGTACGGGCTGGTCGGATCAGGGGGCCGGGTCGAGCCGGTTGAACGCGGCGCGGCCAAGCATGACCCTGTCATCGACATCGACGATGACGGCGAAACGATCAAGGTCTCGGTCAGCCAATGTCGCGGCATCAGCCCATCGGGCGACATCATCGAAATCTCCCCGTCGAATGCGATCCACGGCTCGTTTCCCAAGTCGCAGATCGAAGGTTCCCAGGAACTCGGCGTCTATATCGTTTGCGAGCCGCACGACAAGATCGTCGAAGACGGCTACGACGACCCGGCAAACCCACAGGTCAAATCCACGCGGCGACAGCGTTATCGGTTGAAGTTGGACGTGACGGCGGCCGAGGCGGCGCACAGCCTGATGATCAGCCGGTTGCGCAAGGCCGAGGGGAGCATGCGTTACGAACGCGCCCCCGGCTTCATCCCGGTCTGTACGACGCTCATAGGTCACAGCGAACTGAAGCGCGCGTGGGAGCGACTGCGCGACCAGACAATCTCGCTCAGCGAGCGCTATCTGCAATTGCACAAGGCTATCGTCGAATACATAGCGATCGCGGCCGGAAGCTATATTCCGACGGGGGCGGATAACGAGGTATTGCAATTTGTCGGGCGGATGGTGATAACGCTCGAATCGAGCGTCTACGACGCGCTCGACCCGCTTCAGTCGCCGCGGCAATTTTTGCAGAAGCTCTATCGAGTGGTCCGCAGCGCGTCGGTCTATCTCGACCTCAGTCCCCCGACGCGAGAATACTTTCGCGAACTGGTCGCACTTGGCCTGACCGAATTCGGCTCCATGCTCGAACAAGAGCAGCAGGCGCTGCTGGCCAACCGGGAGTTGACGATACACGACAACCTGGGCGATGACGTGAGGCGCATCGAGCAGGCGTTTCAGAGGCTGCGGCGGCTGGAAGAGGCGTTGGAGGGCAAGTATCTCGATTATCGCGTGAGCACGGCGCTGGAAGCTCTGCCATTTTTCTTCGACCGCCGCACCGACGACCCCGCGCTTTATGAAAGCCAGGCAAGGCCGGCGCGCCCGCAGGTTTACGGCGACGACCTTTCATTTGTCTTTGCGCCGCTTCGGCTGGACGGACGCCAGAACTTCCGCGTGGTCCTGATCCGCGAAAACGACGCGCAATTCGACGTGGGTCAAAGCGTCGCCACGATCGTGCAGATCAATCAAGGGGCGGGCCAGGGGCACGAGCCGATCTACCCGAAGGCGAGGTGTGAATTGTACGATCAGCGCAACTTCGCGGTTGATTTCAGGCTCCCGCCGGAAATACACACGATCTCCGATGTGCGCGTGACCGTCAATTCGTCTTATCGCATTCGGAGTTGCCTGCTCTACAGGCGGCGCCTCATCACACCCGGGGCGTCGCGCGTCATACAACCCATCCCTCCCCCACCCGAACCCCCTCCGCTCACTCCTAAGTTGGCGGTTACTCCCCCTGAACCGCGCCCGACCGGCAGAATATCCGATCCATGGCCGCTTGAAGAAAGGACGGATGAACAGCCGCGAACGGCTGATCCGAATCAGCCGAGGAGACGCCGGAGGCTTGAGTAATTATGGCGGCTAACAAATGCGTGTACGAGACTGTGGCGCGAGTTGTTTACTCGCGCTTGGTTCCTGATCGCACAAGGCCACAAGCAGGGCGATTAAACAAATCGCCTCACACCGTATACTCATTTGCTAACCGATTGAATCGGAACAGCGGCCGCCCAATCCGGCGCGCGACATACAGACCTTCGTCGGCGATTTCATGTCTGTCGTCTCCACACCGCTGGACATTGCCAATCTCGGCGTCGCGCGCCTGAAGCGCAATAAATGGAAGTCACGTCAGGTTCTTCTGAATAGGCGTACTTTTTCCTTAATCTCGTTAACGAGGTCTTCGAGCGAACTAACCTGTTGTATCTCGAAGCGCTGACAAATGACGTCGACATTCGTCTTTCTCCAAAAACCATGCGGGCAACAAACAATGGCCTGCTTTCGCCGCGCGATCAATCCGAGTTCGAGGAGCGAGATCGGCGATTTTGTTCCCGGAGCGAAGTAAAACGCCATGAGATCTGAACGTTCAATTGCGTCGAGTTCCCAGTTGATCTGCCGGCGTGTCTCTTCCGGTTCAGATTCGAGGGATGTTCCCGGAGTCCAGGCGTCTCTTCTGGGGTTGAATACCACGACATCAAGGTCTCTCAGGCTGCTTGCGATCAGGGATTGCCAATCCTCCGCCATTCCGGAGTCGATTGAACCGGCAAGAAATAAGCGCATGGCCGTAGACGCCACATCGATGCTGCTTGGAGATTGAACGTAGAACATAACTTAGAACGTATAAGGATCGAGGAGCCGTAGGCGCCAGTCGATGTTACACGAAGAGATTGAGAAGGTAAATTTATGGAACTGGACAAGCTTTCGCTAGAATTTGAACGCGCGCTAGAAGACGCGAGGCATTTTGCCGAACGGCGCGGCGAAGCGTTCATCACTCCGATTCACCTGCTTCACGTCATGCTCGACACGGGCGGCGCCCTCGCGGCTATGGCTGACAAGCAGAACCTGGACCGCGCGCGAGCGCTCGATCTGCTGATCGCAAAGGCTCTAGAAGAACGCGGCGTAAAACTTGCGCCGGGAAAACGCCCGGTCGCAGGCCGCGCGCTGCGCGATCTGATCGACCTCGCGTTCGAAGTCTCCGAGCGGCGAAACTCCGAACTTGTCGAACCGGCGGACTTGCTGACCGCCGCGCTGGAGGGCGGCGAGGAGGGCCTGCGCTCGGCGCTCGGCGACGCGGGGCTGCAGGCCGAGGCGGTGAAGAAGGCGGCGCAGGCGAAGAGCAATACTGGCGAAGTGTTAGGGAGGAGATCGGATCCGGCCTCGCTGCTCGAACGCTTCGGCCGCGATCTGTGCGAACTCGCGCGGCAGGGGAAATTCATGCCAGTCATCGGGCGCGACGAGGAGATCCGCTTCGTCATTCAGACGCTGCTCAGAAAGGCGAAGAACAACCCCGTGCTGGTCGGCGATCCGGGTACCGGCAAATCGGCGATAGTCGAGGGTATAGCTCAGCGCATTGTCGCCGGCGACGTCCCCGATTCGCTCAAAGGATGTAGGTTATATGCGCTCGACCTGACGCTTCTGGTCGCGGGCGCCAAGTATCGCGGCGAATTCGAGGAGCGGATAAAGGGCGTGGTCGATGAAGTGACGGCGCGGCAGGGCGAGATCATTTTGTTTCTCGATGAACTGCACACGCTGGTCGGCGCCGGCGGCGCCGCAGGCGGCTTGGACGCGGCGAACATTTTGAAACCGGCGCTAGCCCGCGGCGAACTGCGCTGCATAGGCGCGACGACTTACGACGAATACCGCGAACGCATAGAGAAGGACGGCGCGCTGGCCCGGCGCTTCGAACGCGTGATCGTTGAAGAGCCGGACGACGAGACGACGCTCGCCATCCTGCGCGGCGTGCGACAGTATTACGAGGCCCATCACTCCGTGCGGCTTCCGGACGAGAGCCTGGGGCTGGTGGTCAAACTTTCGCGCCGGTACTTGCGCGACCGCTTCCTGCCGGACAAGGCAATCGACGTGATCGACGAGGCCTCCTCTCGCATACGGATGCAGTTGGAGTCGAAGCCGAACGCGATCGATGAACTCGAACGGAAATTCATCAGGGTCCAGGGCGAGATCGAGACTCTGCGCAAGGAAGACGCCGCGGGCGCCCGATTGAAGGAGGCCGAAGCCGCGGAGGCGCAGGCGAAGCTCGACGAACTGAAAGGGCGGTGGCGGCGGGAGCGCGACGCGAACGCGAATCTGCAAAAGACCAAACAGGCGATCGAAGAACAGCGCCTCGCGCTTGAAGCCGCCGAAGCGCGCGGGGAGATCGCGCGCGCGGCGGAGATCCGCTACGGCAGCCTGAAATACCTCGAACAACAGCTCGCGGACCTCGATCGCGAGGTCGCAGAGATCGGGCGCGACGGCGGGCTGGCGCCGCAGGAGGTGGGTAAAGAAGAGATCGCGGAAGTCGTCGCCCGCCGCGCCCGCATTCCCGTAGCCCGATTGTTCGAGTCCGAGCGCGAGCGTATGGTGAAACTCGAAGAGCGCATAGGAGGCCGAGTCTTCGGCCAGCCGCAGGCCATAGATTTGGTCGCGAGCGCGGCCCGGCAGATGCGCGCCGACCTGCGCCGCACGAGGCGCCCCGCGTCGTTCCTCTTCGTCGGACCGACCGGCGTCGGCAAAACCGAGATGACCAAGGCCCTGGCCGAAGCCCTCTTCGACGATGAAGACAGCCTGATCCGGGTCGACATGGCCGAGTACAAAGACAGCAGCTCGGTCGCCGGCCTCATCGGCTCTCGCCCCGGGCTGGTCGGTTCGGACGAGGGCGGGTTCCTGACCGAACGCGTGCGGCGGCAGCCCTACTCTGTCGTGCTTTTCGATGAGGTGGAGAAAGGCGCGAGCGAGGTGCACGACCTTCTGCTCGGCGTGCTCGGCGAAGGGCGTTTGACCGACGCCAAGGGGCGCTTCTGCGACTTTTCGAGCGCGATGGTTGTCTGTACTTCGAACCTGGGCGTGCGCGAGGCCAACGACCTGACCGACGATCCGCAGAAAAAAGCCGAGATCATCCTCGAGGTGGTCAAGTCCCGTCTCAGGCCCGAACTTTACAACCGGTTCGACGAGGTCATCTGTTTCAATTCGCTCGACGAAGCGTCGCTGGAACAGATCGTCGCGCGGAACCTGAACGACCTGCGCGCAAAATTGGTCGAAGAACACGGAGTCGAACTTGAAGTCGAATCCGAAGCCATGAGCTTTCTCGCCAAGAAAGCCTACGATCCGGTTTACGGCGCGCGCCCGGTTGAACGCACGCTGCAGCGGATGGCGCTGGCGCCGATCGCGAAGATGCTGATCGCGGAAGACGCCCAGCGGGGGCAGAAGATAATGATTTCGTATTCAGAGTCAGAGGGGTTGGGCATTCGTCCTGTATGAGCGGTAAGGCAAAAAATTTGAGGCAATTTCATTTTCCATATTCCATATTACATTTGTCATTTGACATTGCCGGAATATTGCCAGAACTGCGCGGCGCCCGAGCAATGTCAAATGACAAATGTAATATGGAATATGGAAAATTTCCCCATTCCCCATTCCCCATTCCCCATTCCCTTTTTACCTTTCTTGCTCTTTTTATCTTTATTGCTTGCCATTCGCTCTCATACGCGCAACCGGCCAAGGATCAAAGGCAGGAAGGCGTGGGTGTCATCGAAAAAGATAATTTGCCTGTTTACGTCGCCTTCACCCTGCTGGTGGAGTGTTGTTTGCCGAACGGCACGCGCCTGACCTCCGGTTTCCGCACGGCCAACGATCAGCTCGCCGTCATTCGTCATTACGCGCAGGTCGAGGGGATCGGCTTCCCGGCGAATATGCGGGTGGAAAAACCGGAGACATGGCGGCTCGTCCTGGCCAAATTGCGCGAGCGCGGATATGTCATCGCCAATCCTGATAGGACGCCGCATTCGAGCGGTGACCTGATCGTCTTCGATCTGGTCGGACCCGATCAAAACGCGATCGAAGCCGCCGTCCGAAGGGCGGAGAGAGATAAAGGATTGGTTAAGATCGAGCGGATTATCCGGGAAGGCCCGAGGCAAGCGGTGCATGTCGAGCTGTCATTGACTCAGCGCGGGCTACAGGAGCTCAACCTGCGCCAGGGCGCCTCCGCATCGGGGGCGCCACCCGATAACGATAAGAAGGAGGGATTGCGGAGACTGCAGGAGCTCCATGATCAGGCGAAGGATAACCCTGCCAGGCAGATCGCTCTCGACAACCTGATGATAGATTTTCTCGACCCGACCGACCTGGCCTCTCGGGCGAGATTGCAGGAAGAGCTCAAGACGCACGAACAGGAATTGGACAAGATCGCGCAGGATGCCGCCAAGAAGACCCTCTACGACAAGATCAACACCGCAGAGCGTAATGACCAACTGGAAGAGGCGTTGCAGATCGCGAGAAAAGGGTCCGGCCAGTTCCCGGAGCTTCAAGGGATGGCCTCAAAGTTCGAGGCGTTGGTGAAGATCAACATCGCGAAAGAGATTTACTTTGAGGGAAAATGTGAGGAGGCGGAGACGGCCAGGGAGTCGCTCGCCCAGGCGCGCCGAATAGATTCGTCGAATCAATTGGCCCCGAGGCTTGAAAAAGAGATAAACTCCTGGGCGTCGCGGTGTTCCTCCCCCACTTATTTCTGGATCGCTTTCGCCATACTGGCCGTAGCCGGCGCGCTCTTCGCACTCTATTTTTTCTTCCGTCCCGGGCATTGGGAACTGAAATGCGTTGATGGCCCTCGCAAGGGCGAGATTTTTTCGCTCGACGGGCCGGAAATTCTCATCGGCGCCGTTGAAGGCGAGGCGGACATCGTTATTAACGACCGCAAACGGCTAATCTCGCGAAGGCATTGCCTGATCTGGCGGGAGAAACGCGATTTCTACATCATAGACGAGAGCGCCAACGGGACGTTCGTGAATGGGCAGCCGGTGTCGAAAGAGAGCGGTCAATTGTTGCGAAACAAGAACGAGATCTCACTGGCGGGCGCGGCCACGTTGATTTTCCAGCGGGCCGCCGGCGGGACGCGAAAGGCGTAGTAATGGCTAAGCGCGACCCACTGGGTTTAATCGGAGAAAAACTGAACCGGTACCGGATCGAGGAGTTTGCCGGGCGGGGAGGGATGAGTGTCGTCTACCGCGCGCGACACGAAATCGGCGAGTACGTAGTGGCCGTGAAAGTCCTCGATCCAGAGCTGGCCGGCGATCCGAAGATGATAAGCTCTTTTCTGGCGGAAGCAAGAAATACCGCCGCGCTAAGACACCCTTCGATCATTCGCATCAACGACGTCGATCAAACGGAAGAGGGCTGGGCTTATCTGGTCATGGAGTGGCTCGACGGGCAAACGCTCTATGACGACCTAAAAGAGCGCGGCTCGCTCTCCATCGAGCGGGCGTCGAGATTGCTCGATCAAATCTGCGCCGCCGTCGAGTATGCCCATAGCAAAAACGTCATTCACCGCGACCTGAAGCCGGGCAACATCATGCTGGTGGCCGACGAGTTTGAAGAAGAAACGATCCGAATTCTGGATTTCGGCATCGCCAAGGTTCTCGACGCGACCCTCGGAATAAACACTCAGGTCGCCGGGACCTATTACTACACATCGCCGGAACAACTCACGAGAGGCGCGGCGATAGACCGTCGCGCCGACATCTACAGCCTAGGCGTCGTCCTCTATCAAATGCTGACAGGCGAGAAGCCGTTCGAAGCCGATTCAATGTGGGAGATGATCAAGCTCCACTGCGAGGCTTCGCCCAGGCCACTGCGCGAGATCAACCCCGCGATTCCGCAGGCCGTCGAGGATGTGATCCTCAAGGCCCTCTCCAAAAAACCGGCGGGCCGTTATCAGTCCGCGACCGAACTCGCGCGCGCATTCCGGAATGCGGCCAACATCCACCCGGCCACGCTGATCGTAGAATGCATTGACGGGACAGATGAATCACGGCTTGCCGGCGCCTCCGTCTACCTCAACGGAAAATTCGCCGGGAACACCGGCGCCGGAGGCGAATTGAGATTAGAGCAGTTGACCCCAAGAGAATACCGGATCGAGGTCGAGTCCCAGCATTACCGGGGATCGCAAAAATCATTCAGGCTCGAACCGCAGGAAGAACTAGTCCTCGCAATCAAACTCGATCGGGAGCTTCGAGGAAGTTTGGAAATCAAGCTCAACGTGGCGGACGCCAAGGTTGAGCTTGACGGGAAGGAAATCGGCGTAACGGACGCCGATGGGCGTTTCGCCTCCGATTCGGTAGAGGCGGGCCGGCGCCGCGTCAGGCTCACCCACCCCAGGCATCTGCCGGCCAAGGCCGACGTCGAAGTCGAGGCGTGGCGGCGGGCCAGACTTGATCTCAACCTGCAACCCAAGTCCGGTTTTGAATGGCGCAGAATGATTGCGCCGGTGGCCGTGGTTATATTTTTGTGGCTTATCTTTCTGGCGCCTTTCGGCTATCAAAAATGGTTTAACCGGAAACAACCGCTGGCGCCGACTCCGACGCTGACGCCAGAGGTAAGCCCCACTGCGGATGCGGGGACGAGCAGTCCGACGCCCGAAACGACGGCGGCGCCGGGCCCTTCTCCCACTGCCGTTCTCCCCACGGTTACCCCTCCGGCTGACCATGCGTCATTCGCTGAATTGATGACCAAGGGCGCTCGGTCGCGAAAGGCGGGGCGTCATCAGGAAGCGATTAACTATTACAAGCAAGCCCTGGCTCTGCGTCGAGAGGACGGCAAGGCTCTGGCCGGGTTGGTGGGCGCCTATTACGACGCCGGCGATTATTTTCTTAAACGGGGGCAGTATAAGAGCGCGGCCATAGCCTTTCAGCAGGTTCTGGATGTCAGGCCGAATGACCTCCCGGCCAGTCTCAGGCTCGGGGACGCCTACTCCGGCATTCCGGAGAATTACGATAACGCGATTAAACAATATAATCGGGCGATCAAACTCGGATTCGATAATACCGTGGTCTATGTGAAACTGGGAAATGTTTATCTCCGTAAGGCCAACTACCAGGCGGCTTCGAGTCAATGCGCAGAGGCGATCAAGCGTGATGTAAAATACCGCGAGGCTTATTCGTGCGCTCACAAGGCGTTCCTCGCCCAGCAGCGAGGCGATGATAAAGCCAAGGATTTTTACCGGAGACTGATCGATGCGAATCCGCAGAACGAGCTGGCGATCTATCATCTGGGGTTGATTTATGTGGCTCAAAGGCGTAGGAATGACGCCATCTCCCAATACAACAAGCTGCAGGCCCTAAGATCTGATTGGGCGGAGAAGTTAAGAGCCGAGATTGCAAGGATCTACTAGAAATGACCTCACAATTGAGACGCGACCCATATAAACTCGTCGGCGCCAAACTGGAACGATACGAGATTCAGGAACTGATCGGGATCGGCGGTATGGGCGCCGTCTATCGCGCGCAGCACGAGATCACCAAGGCCAAAGTCGCAATCAAGGTGTTGAGGCCGGACCTGACCATCAGTAATGAAGAGGGTGTGGGATTCTTCTTCGAGGAGGCCACCAAGACGGTCTCGCTCCAACATCCGATGATCGTCAAGGTGCTCAGCGCCGATTACACCCCCGACGGTTCGGCGTATATGGTGATGGAATGGCTCGACGGGCGCACGCTTGAGCAGGAGATGAAAGAGCACGGCGTTTTCCCGCTTCAGCGCGTGATTGTCCTGCTGGAGCAGATCGCCGAGGCCGTCGCCTACGCCCATAGGAAAAGGATCATTCACCGCGACCTTAAACCGAGCAACATCATGCTCGTCCGGGAAGAGAGCGGGGAAGAGAGCATCCGCGTCCTCGACTTCGGCATCGCCAAGGTGCTCAGCACAACCATCGGAATCGGGACCAACACGCGTGTCGCGGGGACGTCGTATTACATCTCACCGGAACAGACCATCGCTCACAGCCCGATCGACCAGGGCGCGGACATCTACAGCCTCGGCGTCATTCTCTATCAAATGCTGACCGGTCAGGTTCCATTCGAGGCCGATACCGAGGGACAGGTGATGGACATGCACCGTTCAATCCTGCCCCGCCCGCTGCGTGAGATCCGCCCGGACATCCCCCGGGCGATCGAGGACGTTGTCTTGAAGGCGCTGTCCAAACGGCCGCTCGATCGCTTCCAGACGGCTACCGATTTTGCTCGCGCCTTCCGGCAGGCCGCCAACCTCGCTTTGAGCGAGCTTGTGGCGCAATCCGTCGACGCCACGAGCGGCAAGGCCGTTCCGCAGGCCGAGGTCTATCTGAACGGCAAATATGAAGGGCGAACCGGCGAAGATGGGTGGTGGCGCAAGGAAGATCTGACGCCGCGCCAATATCTGATTGAAGTTGAATCGCCGCGTTATGTTCGCTTCAACCGATCTGTTGATCTCGAGCCCAACGAGGAGTTGACCCTCGTCGCCAAACTCGAACGCAAGCAAATAGGCGAATTGATAGTTTCCTGCAACGCGGCGGACGCCGGCGTCGAGATCGCCGGTAGGCTCGCGGGGAAAACTGATCAAAACGGCAGATTCTATCTCGAATCGATTGACGCCGACTCATATACCGTCAGGGTCTCGCATCCCCAATATCTTCCCGCCGAAACGACTGTTACAGTCGAGGTCTGGAAACAGACCTACGTCCCTTTTCAATTGGAGATACGCCCACGACGCGATCTGCTGGAACCTGTGAGGCGCACAACAGGGTTGCTGGTGGAACGATCGAGAGATTCGGCGTCTTCAATGATGAGAACGACGAGGTCTCTCGCCGGACGGGGCGCGCAGGCTTTACGGAGAATCAGTATATGGAGCTATGCGGGAATTGCGGTGGCGATTTTGGGCTGCGTCATTGCTGTCCTGATAGTCAATATGCCCAAACCGACTCCAGAACCGGTCCCTCCCCCTACAGAACCTGCTCCTTCGGTTACCACTGCCCCGCCGTCGCCGCCGTCGCCGCCGTCGCCGCCGGAAGGAATGGTCTATATTCCCGGCGGAACTTTTCAAATGGGCTACGACATGACCGCCGGAAATCTTCAGTCCGGGCCTCCGCACCAGGTGACGGTCGAGCCATTCTTCATCGATAAATACGAAGTTACGATCGAGGCATACCTGAAAAATCAAAATTCAACGGGGCAAACGGATCAATCGGGGCAAACGGAAGAAAACAAACTGCCCAAGACCGGGGTGAACTGGCGCGAGGCTGACAGTTACTGCAGGTCTCTTGGCAAACGCCTGCCGACCGAGGAGCAGTGGGAGTTCGCCGCGCGCGGCGGGGGCGGGAGGCTATACCCCTGGGGGAACAATTTTGAATCTGATAAGGCCAACGTTGCG
>Ga0154003_1000285_pt1 | contig 15587 bp, 9 predicted proteins | sample TSFL087MetaG_FD_104679 | JGI IMG/M metagenome (GOLD analysis project Ga0154003, IMG submission 104679) | Attine ant fungus gardens microbial communities from Florida, USA - TSFL087 MetaG | ecosystem: Host-associated > Fungi > Mycelium > Unclassified | place: USA: Florida, Lake Talquin State...
ACCCGCGCGACTTACAATTCAGGAACAGGATCATCGAACACGGGGGCCCTCTACAGCTTCGGCGTGGCCGGAACTAACCCGGTTACCGATCGCGCGCTGGGGTCCGTAGCCTCGGGGAGTACTGGGACCGTGTTCCAGGCCGCGCGGTTGACGAATAATACCGGCGGAATGATTACCTCGCTTGACATAAGTTATGTCGGCGAGCAGTGGCGAAACGGGGGCAACGCCGCCGCCCACACTCTTACTTTTCAATATCAGGTGGCGGATGCCGGCGTCATTACCGGCGCAAATACTCCGGCGAGCGGCTGGACGACTTTCTCCCCGCTGAGCTTTACCGGGCCCGTTACTGGCGCAACGGCCGCCGCGCTTGACGGTAACGCGGTGGTGAATCGCACGGCCATAGCGGCGACCTTAACCGTTACGGTGAACAATGGGCAGGAGATCTGGTTACGTTGGCAGGACCCTGATGACGGGGGCGCCGACCATGGTTTAGCGATCGACGATTTCTCGGTAATCGCGTCTGGCGGCGTAACGCCGACGCCCACGCCGACTCCAACTCCAACCCCAACTCCCACGCCGACACCCACGCCAACCCCAACTCCGACTCCATCGGCAGGTGGAATTGTCGTGATCAGTCAGGTGTATGGGGGAGGCGGGAACACCGGCGCGACGCTGAAAAACGATTTTATCGAGATCATTAATCACAGCGATACTGCGATTGATTTGACTGGATGGTCCGTGCAATTTGCATCCGCGACCGACTCGAATTGGCAGGTCACTCCACTGACCAGCTTTATGCTTCAGCCGGGTCAATACTACTTAATTAAAGAGGCCGCCGGTCTTGGGGGCACGGACGAACTGCCAACCGCCGACGCCACCGGTACAATCGCCGTAGGCTCAACCTCAGGCAAAGTCGCCTTAGTGAGCAACACGGTCGCATTGACCGGCGTCTGCCCATCTGATCCGGCAATCATCGATTTCGTTGGATACGGCGTCGCAAACTGTTTCGAAGGCCCAGGAGCGGCGCCTACGCTTACGAACACAACTGCGGCGCTGAGAGGGCTTACCGGTTGTCTCGACACGAACAACAACGCCAGCGATTTCGTCGCAGGGACGCCGACTCCGCGCAACAGCTCGGCTCCGACAAACAATTGCGCGATTCTGTCAGGCATCGGTTCGGCGAATCCCAACTCAGTTGCGATCGGCGAGGCTACAACCCTGACCGTACAAGTCTTTCCAGCCCCTAATCCGCCAAGCACGGGGATCTCTGTCGTCGCCGACCTCTCTTCGATCGGCGGCGCGCCCAATCAATCGTTCAGTGGCGCGGGGAATTTTTTCACGTTCAACGCCACAGTGGCCTCCGGAACGGCTGGAGGGATGAAGTCTTTGCCCGTGACAATAACGGACGATCAGGCTCGTTCATTCACCACAAGCATTTCGCTCACTGTCCGGGCGCCGCATATCGTTATCAGTCAGGTTTACGGCGGCGGCGGCAATAATAACGCGACCTTTACGAACGATTATGTCGAACTCTACAACCCGACTGATGCGACCGTGACGATCACCGGCTGGTCGTTGCAGTACACTTCGGCCACGGGAACAACGTGGACCAACATTCAGCCCATCGGCGGTCCCATCGCTCCCGGAGAGTATTATCTCGTCAGCTTGGCGTCAGGCGGCGATGACGGCGCGCCGCTTCCGGTCGCGCCGAATCTCTCCGGCGGTATAAACATGGCGGCCGGGGCAGGGAAGATCGCGCTTGTCAGAAACTCCCGTCCACTCTCAGGAGCTTGCCCGATCGGGGCCGACCAGGACATCGTGGATTTTGTGGGTTACGGAGGCGCCGCGAATTGTAGAGAAGGGAGCGCCAACGCTCCCGCGCCTAGTAATACGACGGCGATATTTAGAAAAGATAACGGGATCACAGACACCGATCAAAACGGCGCAGATTTCATCGCCGCCACTCCGAATCCCCGTCGCACGGCGCCGATTGTGGAATTGGGACCCTGGGTGGCGTTTACCGATCCGTTAACGGACGGCGCGAATGCGCCTTTTGACGCGACCGTTTCGGTTGACTTCAGTGAGCCGGTGAATGTCTCCGGCGCATGGTTTGACATTACTTGTTCCTCCACGGGGCAGCACAACAGCGCCACCGTAGCGTCGCACAACGGCTCTAAGGGGTATCACATTACGCCGAACGTCGGCTTCCAGTTCGGCGAGGCGTGCACGGTCACAATATTTAAGACCCAGGTCAGCGATCTGGATTTGGACGATAGCCTGCCGGATACCGATACGTTATTTGAGAACTTCACATTCTCCTTCACTGTCGTAGGCGCGGGGGCCCCGGCGCCATTTCCTCCTAGCGTTCACCTGACGATGGGCAACCCGTCCAACGCCACTCCTTCTTTGTCGGACCCGAACAACTTCTTGATGGGGAAGCCTACCTATTCGCTCTCTTACAACAGAGATAAAGGAACTCCGAACTGGGTTAGCTGGCATCTGGATCAGTCCTGGTCCGGAACTCTTGCGCGTGTTGACACCTTCCGAGCCGATCCCGCCGTGCCGTCCGACTGGTATCGCGTGCAATCCACCGATTATTCCGGCAGCGGTTTCGATCGCGGTCACATGACGCCGAACGCCGATCGCGACAACCAGAATCGCATCCCGATCAATCAAGAGACGTATTTAATGACGAACATGGTCCCGCAGTCCCCGGACAATAACCAGGGCCCCTGGGCGGAGTTCGAAAACTATCTTCGGGAACAACTGGCGCTCAACGGCGGGCAGGAGATGTATGTCATCTCAGGGCCTCTGGGAGTCGGCGGCTCCGGCTCTAACGGCGGCGCTACTAACACCATCGCGGACGGCCATGTGACTGTTCCGGCCTTCACGTGGAAGGTCGTCCTGGTGTTGCCGATAGGAGATGACGACGTTTCGCGCGCGTCCTGCTCGTCGAGGACAATCGCCGTCCTCATGCCCAATATTCAAGGCATCAGAAACGACCCCTGGGAGATCTATCTGACCAGAGTCGATGTGATCGAGGCCTTGACTGGTTATGACTTCTTCTCGAACCTGCCGGAAGCCGTTCAAAACTGCGTCGAGGCGGGAATTGACGGAACTAACCCTCCGGGCACGGCGAATCAGTCGGCGAATACGACGGAAGACGCGCCTGTCACGATCACCCTGCGAGCGGTCATGCCGAACAACAACACGCCCACATTCAGCGTCGTGGGCGGCGGTCCGACGCAGGGCTCGCTCGGAGGCGTTGGCGTGGCCTCGTGCGCGAACGGCGAATGCTCCGCCACCGTTGCCTACACGCCCGGCCCGGATTACAACGGCGGGGACGGCTTTAACTTCAAGGTGAACGATGGAACCGTTGAGTCAAATGTATCAGCGGTAAGCATCAATGTAACGGCGGTGAACGACTCTCCTGTGGCCGCCAATGACACAAAATCAGCAAGCCAGGATACGACCCTTAACTTCCCGGCCAGCGATCTGACCGCGAATGACGTCGCGGGTCCGGCTAATGAAAGCGGCCAGACATTGACCGTGGCCGGCGTAAATGCGACCGCGAACACGCATGGGACCGTGGCGCTCAGCGGCGGCATGGTTATTTATACGCCTGACGCCAACTACAGCGGCACGGCATCGTTCGATTATCAGGTGTGCGACAACGGCGCTACCAGCGGCGCGCCTGACTCCAAGTGCGCCGTCGCCAGCGTTAACTTGTCCGTAGCCCTGACCTCACTGGTTGGACTGGACGGCGTTACGATCAGCGGCGCAGCGTCCGTGGACAGCTACGACTCGAACGGCGGTTATCCCGCCACGAAGGGAAGCCTGACGAAGATCCTCAGCAACGGCGCGATAATAATCGCCGGCAGTGGCAAGGTGTGGGGCAATGTTCGCTCGACGCAAGCCGGTGTGGCCGTCTCAGGGGCAAGTAAGGTGACGGGCAACGCCACCGCTGGGACCACGGTATCAAGATCGGGGAGCGGCGCCGTGGGTGGGACGATAACTGATAACGCATTGTCCCCGCTTGTGGCATTACCCGCAGTTGCAGCCTGTGGGCCTGCGTACAGTTCCAACAGCGGAATCAGCGGGACCTATTCGTATAACGCAAACACGGGCGACCTGATTCTGAGCGGCGTCAACAGCGCAACCCTGGCAAATGGAACCTACTGCTTCAATAATCTGAGTTTGACTAATATCGCGCAACTCAAGGTCGATGGCCCGGTGGTTATCAAATTGACGGGCTCATTGAAGATCGGCGAAGCAAGCAGATTGTCCAATACGACCGGAATTCCAGGCAACCTGCGAATATTGTCGAGTTTTAGTGGGGCTAACGGCGTGACGATTAACAACGGCGCCAATAACTATATGTTGGTTTATGCCCCACAGACTGAGATCAATATTTCAGGAACGGGGCGGCTGTTCGGCGGCGCTGTGGGTAAAACCATTACGGTCGGCAATAGCGGAGCGATCCACTATGACACCAGGCTGGAAGCCGTTTGGCCGGAGGTTTGGAGTTTGATTTCTGGTTCCTTACCCTAACCGGTAAAGTACCGCGCGAGTGAGCAAACGGCTGTCTCATTGGTCAGCCGCCTGCTCACTCGCGCAGTACTTTACCGGCCTCACCTGTTCTGATTGTGTATAGGCGATTACCGTAAATCCAACGCCACGATCGTCCTGCGATCCCGTAGGTATAGATTCGCGCCCACCAGTGTCGGCGGCGTCCATGCGATATGGTCCAACACCGACGCTTTCGCCAGGACGTTCATCCCTTGCGGCGACAGTTGAACCAGCGCCAGCTGCCCATCTTCGTCCAGCAAAATCAACTTGCCGTCGGCGTACACAAAGGTGGCTTTGGGAAAGCTCCGATCCTGCCAGGCAACCTTGCCCGTTTTGACGTCCACCGCTGTTATGGGCGCGGGGCCGGAAGTCCCGCTCGATCCGAAGACCAGATCGCCCAGCCGAATGATCGTGCCGTGATGCACGCGCATGCGATTGCTGGCCCACAGCTCCTTGACCATTGTCTTTCCGCCCGCTTGCCGCAATTGCAGCGCGCGGCTGCCACACTCGTATGCCGAAGTGATGACCAGAATGTTGTCGGACCCCCACACCGGCGGCGTGATATTGAACCCGCCGCACGGGTGCGGATGTCGCCAGAGCAGTTCGCCGTTGTTGGGATCAAGCCCAACAACGTCATCGGCGAATGCCATCACGACCTGGTCTTGCCCGTCCACGTTGATCACCGTTGGCGTCGAAAATGAAAGACGGAAACTCTGCTTCTTCCACACCACGGCGCCGGTTTTCAGATCGAACGCCATGAGCGACTGTCCAGCGCCGCCGACGATGACGATCACCGTGTTCTTGTAGACCAGGGGGCTGCACGTATAGCCGCGTTCTCTCCGCGTTCCGCCATACTCCCGCCAAAGATCATGCGACCAGACCACGGCGCCGGTCTGCTTCTCAAAGGCTTGCAATTTGCCGATTATGCCGACCGTGATGAGCAGATTGCCCTCCACCAGTGGTGTCGAGTGCGGGCCTCTGACTTGGAATGATTCGACTCGCAAGTTCAAGCCGGTCGTCGGGGCGGCGTAGCCCTTTTCCCAGACCGTTCTGCCGGTCGCCCGGTCGAGCGCGACGACGAACTCCTGTTCGCCTTTGCTGTACATCGTGTAAAGCTGGTCGCCGTCCACGATGATGGAAGAATGGCCGTCGCCCAGCGCGCGGCTCCATAACCGTTTGGGGCCGCCGGCAGGCCAGGTCTCGGCCAGTCCTTTCGCGTCCGCCATAAAGTTGCGCTGCGGTCCGCCCCATTGCGGCCAGCTTTGCGCCGTGGCGCCGCAGCTAAAAACCAGCCAACATAAACAGAGCTGGCCGAGCGGGTACCGGTATCTCTTCGTAATACTTTGTTGTCCTGGCATGTGATGGCCTTTCATTGGTCAGGGAAAAATCCTTCAATCGCAGCGCAGCGCGAGGAGCGGGTCTACCTTCGTCGCTCGTCGCGCCGGAATCCAACAGGCCATCAACGCAACTACCAGCAGCGACAAGGCTGTCACGGTGAATGTCAGCGCGTCGGTGGCGCTCACGCCATAGAGCAAACTCTTCACCATGCGCGTCGCGGCATACGCAGCCGCCAATCCAATCCCTACGCCAGTGAGCGCCAGCCTCAGCCCTTGCGCGATGACGAGTCGCAGCACGTCACTGTGTTTCGCGCCAAGCGCCATACGGATGCCGATCTCGCGCTTGCGCTCGCCCACCGCAAACGCCAGTACGCCGTAGAGTCCGAGCATGCTCAGAAAGAAAGCCACCGCCCCGGTCCATGTCACCACGGCGCTCGTCAGCATCACGGACTTGAATACGACATTTATTTGCCGGCCCAGCGACATGGCTTCGCCGAGCGGAACTTGCGGGTCCACTGCCACAATCGTGCGCCGCAAGCTCGGGAGCATCGTCTGCATATCGCCCGAAACGCGTATAAGCAAGCGCCCGTCTATTTGCGGTCTGATGTTGTTCTGCCAGTATGGCAGGTAGAGAAACGGCTGCGGGTCTTCGATGGCATTGCGCAACCGCGCATCTTTGCTGACGCCCACCACCTGATAGGGCTGGTCATTCAGGATCAGCGTGCGTTCCAGCGCCGCGCCCTGCGGCCACAAGCGGCGCGCGAGCGTTTCGTTGATGACGGCCACGCGCATTGCGCCGGGTCGGTCTCCCTCGTTGAACTCACGCCCTTCGATGAGCGGGATCTTCAAGGTCTCGCAGTATCGGGGCGCGACTTCTTGATAATACACTTGAAGCTGGTCTTCCGCGCGCTGCGCCGTTTGTTCCGGCAGCCTGACTCGAATATAGCTGGTACTGAACCAAGGCAGGCTGCCCAAACTCACCGACTGCACGCCGGGGGCGCCTTCGAGGCGGCGAACCACTTCGCGCGTAAACGCCTGGGCTTTCTCCGGATTGTAGTTCAACAGCGCCGGTCGCAACCGCAACGTAACGATCTGTCGCGGATCGAAGTTTGCGCCGTGGTGGATATTAGATTCGCTGCGTACAAGCAAACCCGCCGCCACGAGCAACGCCAGCGACAGCGCCACCTGCCCGATGACGAGCGCGCTACGCAACCGGAGCCGCCGCGGACTCTGCGAGCCTCCTTCATCCTTCAAGGCGCGCGCCAGGTCTTGGCGCGTCGCTTGCAACGCGGGCAGCAGACTGAACATAAGGCCAGTTAATAGCATGAGCGCGAGCGCGTAGACCAACGTTCGAGGGCTCAGGCTCAGATCATAGTAAACGTCCCAGCCGGCGGAGTTATAGAAGACTGCCAGCAGATCCTTGGCCCAGCGCGAGATGAGGAACCCCAGCGCGCCACCCGCGAATGCCAGCAACAAGCCCTCAGTCAAGAACTGCCGGATCAGCCGCCAACGCCCGGCGCCGATACAAAGACGGATGGAAATCTCTTTGCGTCGCGCCGCGGCGCGCACCAGTAACAGGCCGGCGACGTTGGCGCAGGCGATTAGGAGCAGCAGCCCGGTCACGGTCATCAGCAGTCGCATCTGGTAAGCATATTCCACACGCTCGTTCACCCTGATGCCAAGAGCGGGCCGCAGCGAAATCACACGCCCGTGTTCACCGGGAAATTCCGCAGTGAGTTGCCGGGCCAGCATATTCAATTCGGTCTCAGCCTCGGCAAGGGTACGGCCCGGCGCGAGCCGGCCGAGGAGTTCGAGCGGTCTGCAACCAGAGTCGGTGAGGGAGTCACAGTATCGGTAGCCCAGGCGCAACATCATCGTCGGCAGCCAAATATCATTGGGAAAGCCCGCCAACACGCCCGGAAAATCCGGCGGGGCGACACCGATGATCTGGCAGGTGGCGCCGTTGAGACTGAGTTTCTTGCCGAGCGCCGCAGGATCGCCGTCGAAGCGGTCTTGCCACATCCGATAGCTGATCACCACCACCGGATTGCGGTCGGGCACGGCATCCTCCTCCGGCAGGAAGAAGCGTCCCAGGCGCGGCTGAATTCCCAGCATCGAAAAATAATTGGCCGAGACGACCGCCCCGTTAGCCATGCGTGAATCGCCCTCAATCACCAGATTCAACGGCGCGGTGGAATAATGCGCGGCCAAGGCTTCGAAAGTTTTGCTGTTATCACGGTAATGAACGTAGGACGGATAAGCATAGTATCCGTGCCGCCGGCTGTTCGGACCTCCCTCCGGGTTCACTAGCCGCTCAGGCTCGCGCGCAGGAATGGGCCGCAAGAAAAACGCATCCACGAAACTGAAGATCGTCAGGTTCGCGCCAATGCCCAACGCGAGCGTTAAGCCCGCGGCGGCGGTAAACCCCGGATTCTTGCGAAAAACGCGAAGGCCATGTCTCATATCCTGTAATAGCGTCTCGACGAGTCTGATTCCACGCGTTTCGCGATGCGCTTCCTGCAGCAATGTGAGGTTCCCGAATTGGAGGTGAGCGGCCCGAGCGGCCTCGGCTTCGGTCATCCCCTGGCGAACATATCGCTCGATGAGCAAGCGCATATGAGTCTCGATCTCGTCGTCGAGCTCTCGATCCGCTCTGCGATCTCCGAACAACCCTCGTAGTCTCGCTGCGAGAGCGCGCAAATAGTGATTCATCTCTCCTCCTAGCCTTCCAGCTTCAACAGGCGACCGATTACTCCTGCGATACGCTCCCAGTTCTCCGTCTCGCGCGCGAGCTGTTTTCGGCCGCTTTTCGTTATCGAATAGTATTTCGCCTTGCGATTGTTTTCCGATGTTCCCCAATCTGCAGCGATCCATTTCCGCTGCTGGAGCCGCAAGAGCGAGGTATACACCGTCCCTTCATTCAATTGCAGAACCTGGTCGCTCACTTGCTCGATCCGGCGGGCGATCCCATACCCATGCTGCGGCCCGAGCGCGTCGAGAACTTTCAGGACCATCAGATCGAGTGTTCCCTGGAGGACTTCCGATTTTTGCGCCTCTGTGTTCTTTTCCTTGGACATGCCAAAGAAGATACTCTTCTTCCGTTGCAATGTCCATAGATAGACGACAAGATGTTTTCAGCTGACCTGGCGCTTGCTCACTTTAGTGGCTTTGTCCTTTTCGTCGCGTTTCACTTGGAACTGGCGTTTATCTCGCGTTAAAATCAGCCCTCCCATTGGCCCGCCGATGCGTTTCTTGGAAAGGTGAAACCTTCGGCGTTCTCTAAGCGCTGGCATTGCGCGCGATTGCGCAATGCGCCGAAGAAAATTGGACACTGTACACATTCTGCCCAATTTTGCGGCGACTGCCATCTGCGCACAGCTGACAACCCACGCCAGCGTCCAATACTAGACAACCATAACGCAGCAGAATTCATGTTCAGCCTCGGCGGTCATGTCATGTCCGGCCGATCGCAATATGAACCCTGTCCGGGCTGCTGCAAGGAGAGAGAGATATGGCTATCCGTAGAACTGCGCAACGCCTTCTCATGGCGGTCTCCGTCTGCTTAGCGTTAAGCTACTCGGTTCACTCGCAATCGGCGCGTCCACGCGTGAGAATCAAGATGGACGCCCCGCGCTATGAAGAAGATGAAGGATGGTACGCCTACTACGCCAGTTGCAACTTTTATACTATTGTTGATGGTCGCAAGTACTTGATTGATTGGCTTATCCGAGGCTTGGTCGCTATTCCAGAGCCGATATTTGACTCGGCGAACAATTACGTCGCCTATGCCAGCAACATCGGGTGCGGCGGGCCTCATGACGAAGGAATGGTCGTGTTTATCTCCGACGTATATGGAAAAAAGAAGGGCCCTATAATCGGGAACTGCATGTATCTGCGTCCAGTCAAGTTCCTGGACTATATGGGCCGTACCTATTTGCTCATTTCAGAAACAAGTGATGCAGACTCGACCTCCTTCTGGCTATATGACGTAAATGGCGGAGAGTTTGTTCTGCATGCCGATGGCGATGTCAAGGGATTAAAGAACGGGACCTTCGCTTACGGGAGTTACGATTACGATGGCGACTACAAGTTTAACAGAATTGGCATTGTAACGATGAGCGATCTGGTAGGAAGAGAGGCGCCGCTGAAATTACTCTCGAGGTATCCGACGCATGGCCTGACACAAGGTAGAAACGTTCAGGTTTATGGGTCGGACGGATGTTGGCTGCCAGGTACAACTAACGCGCCGACTAGGACGATTCGAAGGTCCCGAGAGAAAGTTCTGATTCTTAACGAGTGTTCCGAGGGAGATTATGTCGTTTATTGGCAAGGCCAGAGGGGTAAGATAATGAAGGGCGGGCTCAAGCCGATAAAATGGTAAAGGCGACGCCGGCGTCTCGTTGATGAATTGAGCGCGGAACTGTGGCGCGAGTTGTTTACTCGCGCTTGTTTCTTAGTCGGACAACGCCGCAAATCGGGCGATTAAACAAATCGCCCCACACCGTGCGCGATCTAAGCATTTGCCGCGATTAGTGGCGCGGACTTATGATCCTCGAAAATTAAATGGCGCCATGTAGGGGCAGACCTATGTGTCTGCCCCGGTCGGGATTGCGCCCATCGGGGCAGACACATAGGTCTGCCCCTACGTAGACGCCTTATTTTTTCAATAGCCATAACTCCGCGCACTAATCGCTAACTTAACCTCATTAAGCTATACCCGCAAATCACCACGCAGGCAATACTCGCTTATCGCACGTTCCCTCCCGTAGGGCCTCAGAGCAGGTCTGGATATTGCTCTGTTTCGCATTCGCCCTTAATTCGCTTAGAATCGAAGCGCGCTTATGCAACCGCGGCGACTCGCGGCGCCGCCAGGAGCCTTCTTCATGAGGACGCGAAACGAGATCGAACTCGAACATAGCCCCGAGGCGCCTCTTCGAAAGATCGTGCATGTCGATATGGACGCGTTCTACGCTTCCGTCGAACAGCGTGACGACGCGAGCTTGCGCGGCAAACCGGTCATCGTCGCATGGCGCGGAAATCGTTCCGTCGTGTGCGCCGCCTCCTACGAGGCCAGGAGGTTCGGCGTTCGCTCCGCCATGCCCGCGATTCGGGCGGAACGACTCTGCCCCGGCGCGATCTTTATTCCTCCAGACTTCACGCGGTACAAAGCCGCATCGCGCGCGGTGCGAGAGATCCTTTCACGACACACAGATATGGTTGAGCCGCTTTCGCTCGACGAAGCTTACCTCGACGTGACAGAGAACAAGTTGGGTTTGCCCACCGCCACTCGCGTAGCGAAGATGATTAGGCGACAGATTCGAGAGGAACTTAACCTCACTGCGTCCGCCGGGGTCGCGCCGAACAAGTTCCTCGCGAAGATCGCTTCTGACTGGCGCAAGCCGGACGGACTCTTTGTGATTCAGCCGGACGAAGTGATCGCGTTTCTCCAGCCGCTCCCCGTGGGACGCATCCCAGGCGTGGGGAAAGTCACGGAAACCCGATTGAAGGAATTGGACGTCGCAACTGTCGGAGACCTCCGCGGTCTTGGTCTGGAGGCGCTTGAAAGCGAGTTCGGACGATACGGCCGTCGTCTCTTTGAACTGGCAAACGGCGTTGACCACAATCCGGTAGTGTCCAACAGGCCGACAAAGTCGATCTCTGCTGAAGATACTTTCGAACATGATCTGCCTCTTTCCGAAACGGGGGAGTTGATTCGGCGCCTTGCCGAGAAAGTATGGGCGGCTTCGAGGAAAGAAGCGCGTATCGCGCGAACGGTCGTGCTGAAGTTGAAGACGAGCGATTTCAACATCATGACGCGCAGCCATACGCCGCCGAGCCCTCCAGGTACCTGCGAGGAGTTCACGGCAATTGCGCTCTGGTTGCGAGAACGCGTCGCAGCCGTCCCTGATCAACGTTTCCGCTTGGTCGGCGTGGGATTGAGCAACTTCATAGTCCCCGAACAATCACAACCGACGCTCTTTTAGGATGTGTCAGGTTAAATGAGGCCTGTGCATAAATCAGGAGGCGCGCCCTGGGTACGCATCGCTTCCAGCGTGCAGTCTCGGCTATGCGGCTCATTGTCTCCCCGGCGCGACTCTTGCTGAGACTGCACGCTGGAAGCGATGCGTACCCAGGTTAGCGCCAATGCGCTTAGATGGGTTCACAATCGCGTATACGGGACCGCGCCGCGAGTTGTTTACTCGCGCCTCACCGTACGCGCGATTCCAAACCGCCGTAAGGCCTCGGCATAACGATAACGATCTGATCTTCTGTCGAATATCGCTACCCTCTCGTCGCTACGGCGCAGACGGCGGAGGGACGCGGCGTTTCGTCGCTTGCTCGAACGCATACGCAAGCTCAATCAACCGAGGCTCGCTGCAAGCTAACCCCGTGAAGCCCACTCCGAACGGCGTGGGTTTTGCCGCGAAGTTTTCGGGGAACGGCTGGGCGGGCGCGGGCGGAGCGTTCGGAACCAGGCCGAACGGCACGATGACTGTCGGGTAACCCGGCTTCGCGGCGATGGCCGCGCTGCTCGGGCCGGGGAATAACAGAGCGTCGAGTTGATAATTCTTCATTGCGGCATCGATGCCATTGGTCGCCGAAAGCCGCAAGTCTTTTTCTCGGTCGGCTCGGTAGCGGGCGGCGTCAGTTTCGACATTCATCTCGTCCGAGATGTCCAGCAGCGCCTGGCCGTACTTGAGTGAGCCCGCCCGTTGATGCGCGACGTTCCATTGTCTCAATTCGGTGAGGGTCTTCACCGGGGCCACGGCGCCGAGCGAAGCCAGCCACTTGTTGAAGTCCCGCTTCATTCCGTATTTGAAGACAATCGAACACGCGGCGTCCTTGCCTTTGGCGTTATCCAGACCCGAGCAGACGTTCCAGAGCAGGAAGTTTTCTTTCGGGTCGGAAGACACGATGCTTGGGATCTCCACCGGATCGACGATGACGGCGCCCTGCTTCTTGAGGATGGCAATCGCTTCATCCATAACCTTAGCCTGCGCCGCGTCGAGTCCTCCGCGCGGCTCCTTGGCCCCCGGCGGCGTGAGCTTGTCGTAGAAGAACGCGCGGGGGATTCCGATGCGCGCGCCCTTCAACCCCTCGCGATTTAGATACCTCGTGTAGTCGCCGCCAGGGACGCGCGAGCATCTCGAAGTCGCCGGGTCGTTGGGATCAGCCGCCGCGCCTTCAAGGACGCCGAGCATGATAGCGGCGTCGGCGACCGTCCTGGTCATCGGGCCGGGAGTGTCCTGGTCGGCGGTGATGGGAATGACGCCGTGGCGGCTGACGCGGCCGATGGTCGGCTTGATACCGACGAGCATATTCTGATTCGACGGGCTCAGAATCGAGCCGGAAGTCTCGGTGCCTACGCTCCCCGCCCAGAAATTGGCGGCGGTTCCGACGCCCGAACTCGACCCTCCGGTGGACAGCGCCGGCCGCCCGTCGAAGACGCCCTCGCGTGGGTCGCGGCGCGGATCATACGGATTGAAACCGTGCCCGGCGAGCGCGTTGTAGTTCGCCGGCATACCGGTCGCCACCCAGTTGGCCAACTCGGTCAGATTGGTCTTGGCGATTATGATCGCGCCCGCCTCGCGCAGGTTTTTCGTGAGCGTCGCTTCGTAAGGCGGGACCAATCCATCAAACGCGAGCGCGCCTCCGGTGGTCGGCATGTCGGTCGTGTGGATATTGTCTTTGAGGGCGATTGGTATGCCGTGCAGCGGCCCGCGGATCTTGCCTTGCGCGCGCTCGCGGTCGAGAGCTTCAGCCTCCTCGATCGCGCGAGGGTTCACGACGATCACCGCATTGAGCTTGTCCTCGAAGGCGGCGATGCGTGTGAGGTACTGCCGGACGATCTCTCGAGCGGTGACGCGGCCTTCCGCCATCGCCGTTTGCATATCGCTAATGGTTGATTCAACCACGGTGAAGGGCCGCTCGGCAGGCGCCACAGGCGGTTTGCCCTGAGCGGCCAGGAGAAGGCCTGCCACCGCGAAAATAAGAGAACGCGTCATTTGTTTTTCTCCTCGTAGGTATTCATTCAATATTCCGTAACTGCTCAAGTCTTCTTGCCGCGGTGGCGGCGCATGAATTTAGCCGAGGGGTTCAACCCACGGTAGACGTGTGTGATTCTCTCCGCGTCGCGTCAGCGACGCCTGAAATCAACCGTCGCTGACGCGACGCCGAACGTTTCCGCCTGAGCCGCGCGCCGTTCAAACATGAGCGCATCTAGAAGGTCAGCGCGCTGGCTTCAAACGGACGTTAGACAGTCGCCCGCCCGATCGCGCGCTGTAGCAAGCCGCCACACAAATTCTTAATACGTTACGCCGGAAGCTACTCATGCTCGCTGCGGAGATATTGGGCGACCTCCTCACGCGACATCAGATTGCCGAGACTGGCGTAATCGCCATTGGCGCTTAAACCTTCGGCGATGTCCATAAATTTCCTCAGGCACGAACGGAACACGAATGGACCAAAACTGACTCGGTTGATCCCGATCTCCCGCAATACTGGAAGTGGCGCGGAATTCGGCGCCGCAAGTATGTTTATCGGATATTCAATCCGGTCCCGGAGCATGCGCGCTGTCGCTTCATCCCCTGGGCCGATGGGATAGACGCAGTCCGCTCCGGCTTCGGCGTAAGCCCTCGCTCTCACCACAGCTTCCCCCATCGCTCGCTGGCCATTCAAGAACGAGGATGAAACGAAGCTGTCGACTCTGGCATTTATTACTAAATGCACGCCCTGGCGATTCGCAATCTGTCTGAGAGTTGAAATCCTCTGGCACTGCTCATCAATCGCGCGCAGGCCGGCGCCTTCCTGTAGGCTGTCCTCAATGTTGACGCCGACGACGCCGGATTCGATCACTTGCTGCGCCGTCAGTTCCAATTCTGACAGAGATTCGCCGTAGCCAGCTTCGATGTCAGCGGTTACAGGGACATCTACGCTGCGCGCGATGCGCCCAAGAAGATCAATCAGCGTCGAGCGATTGATCTTCTCCCCGTCCTGGTAACCCAGAGACGCCGACACCGCGGCGCTGGCGGTCGCGACAGCCGGGTAGCCCTTCGCTTCAAGAATCCGCGCGCCGATCGGGTCCCAAATGTTTGGCAATACCAGCAGGTCCCCGTCCGTGTGGAGAGACAACAGAGCCTCCGCTTTTTCCTTTTGAGATCGCTTGCCCATCTTGAACTCTCCTCACACATCGGCCAATCAGCCCTCGCGTCCCGAGGCGTCTCGCTAGTTCCCCGGATGATACTCCCGCTTAGTGTGACCCTTGAGTTGCTGGCGGTAGAAATACACGTCCCTGAGATCGCCCGTGCTGTATCGTTTCGCTTGATCATTGAAGTGGGGCGACGACGGATTGCCGCTCGCTCCGCCGGCTGTCACGGCTTTGGCTCGCACGGTCTTGCCGAACTCTACGACCGCCACAAAGCTGTTGCCGCTGGTTCCGTATATCTTCTTTGACCCGTTGTACGAGCGCGCGCCGAACGAGGCCAACGATCCCCATGTCCCGGACGTGAAGCCTACCGGAATGCTGGGACCGGCGTCGGAGAATGGATGAACGATATCACCGGTAAGTCGCTGAAAACGATTGATGTCGCCCCAGGACGTCTTCCAGGTTCCAAAGTCGGCCGCGAGTTTGTCAGAGGCCGCTGAGAGAGACTGTAGCAATTGCTCCGCCGTGGCTTCGCC
>Ga0154003_1000286_pt1 | contig 15570 bp, 12 predicted proteins | sample TSFL087MetaG_FD_104679 | JGI IMG/M metagenome (GOLD analysis project Ga0154003, IMG submission 104679) | Attine ant fungus gardens microbial communities from Florida, USA - TSFL087 MetaG | ecosystem: Host-associated > Fungi > Mycelium > Unclassified | place: USA: Florida, Lake Talquin State...
GAATTCGAGCGGCTGGGCGGCGGCGAGACCGTGCGCGTGGACGTGCGGATCGTGGCGGCGACCAATCGGGATTTGGCCGAAGATGTGCGAACGGGCCGATTCCGCAGCGACCTCTACTACCGGTTGAATGTCTTTCCCATCCATTTGCCGCCGCTGCGAGAGCGCGTCGAAGATATTCCGCCGCTGACCTTTCATTTTGTCGCCAAACACGGCGAGCGGTTCGGTCGCGCGATCAGCCGGATTGACCGGCGCACGATGAATCTACTGTCCTCTTATCATTGGCCCGGCAACGCGCGCGAACTGGAGAACGTGATCGAGCGGGCGGTGATACTCTCGCGCAACGGCGCGCTGCGCGTGGAGCGGGACGTGTTGCCGAGCGCTACCGTTGCGGGAAGTGTGAACGAACGGCTTCAAACGCAGGAACGCGAGGCCATCGAGTCGGCCTTGCGCGCTTCGCGTGGCCGCATTTCTGGGCCGACAGGAGCGGCGAAAGCGCTGGGGCTGGCGGCTTCGACGCTTGAGTTTCGGATCAAGCGGTTGGGCATAGATAAATTCCGCTTTCGAGCAAAGGGCGTTTGAATCAGCGCCGCGAGCGGTAGCGAGCGCGCGGCGCCTTAGATAGGATTTCAAATCGGTGTACGGTAAAGACTGACTTACCACGGGGAACACGGCCTGTAGTTCGGCCTCGCGCGCCAGCGAAATGGCGGACTCTTGTTGGGCTGCGGCCTGTGAGATCGCTGCGTAGCCTTTGTTGTACACGAGGAGCGGGAACGAAACGTTGACGCCGGCGGTGTTGTCCGAGCCGGTGCGCTGATAAAACACGCCGACCAGGACATCGCGCGTGCGCTGCGCCATGGCCAGCGCCACGGCTTTATTGGCGGCGCCGTATCGACTGCGCGACGCGATCACATCCGGCCGTTCGACCAGCGCGATCGCGCGCAACTCGGCCAGCGTCTGGCTAATCGGCCGATCATCGAATTTGAACTCGATGTCGAGCGGCGCGTCGATCAATGAATTCGCGCGACCCGAATCAATCGCTCCCTCTCCTGTGTGAAAAGACGCGTTGACGACCTGAGCCTTGTTATCGTCAACGACCGGCTTGATTAACGACACGTCTTCGGCCCGCGCGCCGAGCAGGTTGAGGATGTCGCGGGTCGCCTGTTGATAAGACGTCCGCGCCTGCTGCACGGCCTGTTGATACGGCAAGGCGGCCACTTGCGCGCGATAGAGTTCGACGCGCGCCAGATCGCCGTTCTCGACCTTGGCTTCGGTCAACCTGATGGTCTGGTCGTATTCCTGCCTCGTGGTTTCGGCAAGCGCCAGGTTGTCGCGCGCCAACGCGGCGGTGGTGAAATCCTGCCGCAATTGATAAAGCTGTGTGCGCGCCTCATCGAGCATCTGCGCTTCGCCGGCGTTGAGTTGGTATGTGGTCAGTTCAGTGCGGATCTCGCGCTTCCCGCCACGCTCGATCAACCGGTCGTATCGAACGGTATAGGTCGTCTCCGCGGCGGTATTCAAGTCGGTGCGCGCGATGTTTTTGAAGAACTTGTTGGATAGATTGAACTATTCCGCGCCCAACATAAGCGTGGGATTGGGCTTGAAGCTGGCGATCAACCTGGCCGCGCGGAGGGCGCTCACCTGATATCTGGCGGCCAGCACTTCCAGATTGCGCTGCAACAGCAATTGTTCAGCTTGCGCCAGCGTCAGTTTGCGCGGGATGCTCAGGCCGCGGGGTTGAATCAGCGCGGGCGTTTGCGCGGCGGCGGCGAGCGGCAGGATCATCGCCACCGGAAGAATAAACCGGTGGACGAATTTCGCTTCTGATCTTCTCATTCATCTCCCTCCTCATTTTTAATTCTTTTCTCGATTTGCTCGATTCAAGCAGAGTGATGGGGAAGGGAGTTGGGCGGTGAAGAAGGGATTGTACCAGTAACATCACGTTCTGTACCGGCCAAAGAACCGGAATCTGATCGCGCGCGATCGGAGAGTCGCCGCCCAAAATGCAGGTGATGTTAGCGAATCATTGACCATTCCCGTCTGGCTGGCTTAATATCCGCTCCTGTAGCAAGATTTTGATCAAGACATTGCGGCTAATTCCTCTGTCTAAACATTTAGCCTTTGCCGCTTACCTTCGCTCTAGTTTCGCTCCTTGATTTGATCTGACACGACGCGATCGGTCGGTCAGGTGAACATCCGTATTCTCAGCTCGTGAGGGACTATGCTCCGAATCATTACACCTTTATGCGCGGGAATTTCAGGCCATCTCTTTGCGCTAGCGGTTTTACTCTTGTTTCCGGCGCCAGGCGCCGCATCGCCGGTTCAGGACGCCGCTACGTTGCAGAAGCAGGCGATTGAACGTATCCAACGTTGCATTGCGCGAATCCGCAAAACTGGAGATCTGCAAGACGCCTTGAAGGAAATGCGGCTGGCCGAAGACGAGTTGTCGCGCAGTTATCAGGAATTCATCAGACGAGGAGATAACTCCGCCGCCTCGTTGAGCCTGCACAAAGCAGCCGACCTGCAAAGATTGCAATCCCGCTGGCGCCAGGCCGACGACCTTTACCGCCAGGCTTACGAACTGGCTCGTAAGGCGAATCACGCCGCCTATGAGGCGAAAACGCTGATCGGCCGGGCAAGAGTCGCCAACTACGGATTGAAGAATTACGACGCCGCAATCGGCTATCTGGACGAAGCGATTCGTTTGATTGAGCAAGCGGTAGATACGCGCGATCTGTTCGACGCTTATGACGTAAAGAGCGACGCGCTCAGCTCGCGTGGCGAAATGGCCGCGGCGATCGACTTCACCAACCGCGCTTTCTCCTCGGCTACCGGGACGAACGACCATGAGCTTCTTTTCGACGCTTATTTCCGCCGGGGAAGCGTCTATCAGGAGCTGGGCCTGAAATGTGATGGCAAGCGCGCCGCGCGGCTATGCGTAGAAGCGCTGGGACGGGCGAAAACCGATCTCGAACAGGCGCTGGGGCTGGCGCGTAAACAGGGCTACGATTATTTTGAGAAGGTCTTGACTGACATGTTGAAGGACAACAGGTTGCTCCTGGAGGCGGTGCAAAATCTCGACCGCTTCTCGGAGCCGGAGCCGAGCGACAAAACTGTATACCCCTCCAACCCGAGCGACGTTCTTGTCCATGACAATTTTTTTTTCCCGCCTGACCCTTTTCCGCCACTGATGGAAGGTTTTATTCGTGAAGAGGTCAAGCGTCTCAATTTAAACGAAGACGCATTCGGCAATCACACTCAGGCGATGTTGCTTTATTCGCAGGGGCAGGTCGACGCGGCGCTGAGGAGTTTTCTGAAGGCCGCCGAGCTGTTGGAATCGGACCGACGGAAGCTCAGTGACGAAAGCGGTCGTGGCGCGTTCCTTGAAGACAAGATGGAGATTTTCCATCACTCGATTCTGCTTTTGCTGCAACTTCGCAATTATTCCAAAGCGTTCGAGTTGGTGGAGCGATCGCGTTCTCGCGCGCTGGCCGACTTACTTCAGAGTCAGAAGATCAAGTTCGCCAAACCCGGTGACCGCGCGTTTTACGCCGAGGCGCTAAACCTCGGCTCGCAAATTTCGCGGTTGCAGAAAGACCTGCTCAACCGGCGCGCCGGCGGCTCCGGCGAACAGGACACGGTCAAAATAGCCGCGGCGGAGAAAGAGATTCGACGTCTCGAAGGCGATTACCTTAAACTCGTCGGCAATGTTTCGAGCAGCGGATCGAGGTTGCGCGAATTGGTCGCGTCGCAACCCGCCTCCCTGGCCGATCTTCAGCAGGCGATGAAACGAGAGGGATTCGAGACGCTCGCATACATCTCATATGAAAATCAGGTCGTGCTTTGGCACATCAGCGGCGACGCCGTTCACGCGCGCTCGGTCGGGCTGGTGCGCGCGCATTTGATGAAGAAGGTGTCCGCGTTGCGGCGCAGTCTGGAAGACCTGAACGGGAAATTCGATGAAAAGTCCGCTCGCGAGCTTTTTCTATTCCTCATTCAACCCGCGCTGCAATGGATCAAGTCGGACCGGCTGGTGATCATCCCGCACGATGATCTGCATTACATCCCGTTCCAGGCCCTTATCGATCCGGCCACGGGACGCGCCCTCGGCGAACGATTCGCAGTCTCCTACGCTCCGAGCGCGACAGTGCTGCTGCGGCTGAAGAAATCCGAAAGTATTCGACAGGGAAGATTGCTGGCCGTCGCCGATCCGAGCATCCCCGGAGCCAGGCGTGAAGTCGAAGCCATCGGCAGGCTCTACCCGAACCGCAGCCGAATCATCAGCGACGCGCTAGTGAAGGAAGATGAATTGAAACGAATGGCCGGCGGTTACGACATACTCCATCTTTCGGTTCATGGCCAATTCGTCTTCGAGGAGCCTTTGCTTTCCCATTTGAAACTCAGGCGGGGCAAAAACGACGACGGCCAATTGACCGCGGCCGAGATGTTCGGTTTGCCGCTGGAGAACGCGCGGCTGGTCACGCTCAGCGCATGCGAGATCGGGCAGGCGCAGGCCACGCGCGCCAATGAATTGATCGGAATGGCGCGCGCGCTGTTTTATAGCGGGGCGAATTGCCTGGCGCTCTCGTTGTGGAAAGTTGAACCAGCTTCAACCGCGCTGTGGATGGAGACCTTCTACCGCGAAGCTCAGACGAAAACGCCGGTCGAGGCCGCGCGCGCCGCCCTGATTGCCGTAAAGAACGACCCGCGTTACTCACACCCGTATTTTTGGAGTCCATTCATTCTGATCGGCAGGTGAACATGGCGAATATTTTCGAGACGGTGACGGACAGATTGAAAAATTTGGGTGGGAGTTGGGCTTCTTACGCGACACTCGGCAGCTTCGCGCTCTATGTGGTCGGATACTTGGCGCTCCGCTTCCACTTGACTGCGCTCGGCGTGGGCACGGACCTGACCGCGCTTGACGAACGTTACGTCTTCACGGGCGCAAAATTCCTGGTCTATTTGTGCTCGGCGATTCCAATTGTCTTAATGGTGGCGGCCCCGGTCGCAGCCGTGGGTTGGCTGTTTACCCGGGCTATTCCTGCCGGAACTCGCAAGAGGATCGGCCATTGGATGTGGCGCCCCGCGCGTCTGGCGTCGGCGGGCGTTGCCCTTTCCGTGTTGATGATCCAACTGGTAATGCGCCAGTGTTTCGTCTTCAGCAATTTGCTGCTGGCCGACGGCCTGCCGCCGCCTGTGTGGTTGCAGAAATTGCTGCTCAGCGAAAACGAAGCCGCGCGGTCGCTCTACTTCAGCGGGCTGGCCGCAGGAATCGTCGTCACGCTCTGTCTGCTGCTCGCCGCGAGCAGTCGCGCCGAACAAACGCCTCGCTCGCGGTTTCTGACCGCGCTGCTGGCGGCGCTGGTCGTGATCCAGTTCCTGCTGCTCCCGGTCAATTACGGCGTGATGATCATTGACAAGACATTGCCGAAGGTCGCCGACCTCGGTGGGATCGAGCAGTTGAAAGAAGGCCAGGAGGCGTGGCTGGTGTGGGAAGGCAAAGACGGCGCGACCTACCTGGTTCGCGACGCCGGACAGAACGGCGCGGCAAGACGACTCATCACACTGCCGCAAAAAGATGTGAAGAAGACGCAGATCGTTCGGTATGATCCGATCCTGCGCTGCGTTTTCGTTGGGAGGTGTGAGGAATGAGAGTGAACCCGACGCTTTGTCTTGCTGTCATGCCGGCGCCGCCGGCCATCGGCGTTTATGCCGACAACCATTCCCGATCTTCGTTCTCCCCGGACGCTGAGGCCGGGCATTTTCGAGGAAAACACGATGACCACATTGTCCCACGTTAGACTGTCGTTCCTGATAGCCGCGCTGCTCCTGGCCGCGCCGCCGCAGCGGATAAAAGGCGAGCAAAACGGTAAACAGCGGGGCAACCAGCCCGACAAGCCGCGGAGCCAGAAGCCGAAGTCCCCGCCAAAGACCGAGACTTTCTGGCAAAAAGCGCTCAGGATCTTCGGCGTCTCCGCCACGCCCAGAGCGATGAAGGGCGATGAAAAGACGCTTGCCGGTGATCTCTGGATTTACGATATGAACACTGGCGCCAGCCGTCGCATCACCCGTGACGGCGGCTATCATTCGCCGATCTTTCTCGCCGGCGAAAATAAGCTGCTTGCGATCAATGGCGAAGATCTCGTTGAGATTCCGGTTGACGACGGAGGCGAGACGAAGAAACTCCATGCGACCAAAGGCATTCTAAAGCTGGTCGGGCTGAACTTCGATGATCGCGATCAAGTCTTGGTTCTGAGCGAAGACGAGCGGCAGCGATCATCAGTGGAACTGCTTTCGCTGAAGGACGGCCGGAGAGTCTCTCTGACATTCAACGTTGAATCCGAAGAAGACACCAGGATGCTTGCGCACCTTCGCGGCTGGGAACGGGTTTACGATGGCGGCCAGATCATCCTCTACACGAAGACAGAAACAAAAGAGGGATTTGCCGGCTCGATGATAGAGTGGAACGATGTTTACCTGAAGAAGGGGACTCAGGAGTCTTTGAATATCAGTAACTGCGGCGGCGCGAATTGCGGCCAGCCCTCGCTGTCATCGAATGCGCGGTATGTGGTTTACGTCAAAGAGGCGACTTGACACTGCGCCGTCAGAAATCAAACCGATCAATATTCCCTGCCATTTGCGATCCCGATTTCTTTTGGCGCCGCGGATCGTTACTACTGTTTTCTCTTCGCTTTGACGAGCTTGACAATGTGATCGACCGCGTAGCCGCCGTACTCAAGAAACGCCGGGCGCGTTATCATTTGATGTTGCGAAATCGTATGGCCAGTCTCCTTATCCGTGAAGATGATTTCCGCCTCAATGTCATGCTCCATAAAATGGTACTTATTCGATGGCGCGGGGAGAGGGGTAGTACGATATCTGACGGGCCTAGAGCTAATTGCGATTGCATGTACTGGGTCAACCACGGGGAACACTGGGATCACGGGGTGAAAAAGATGAAGGATTGTTGCGTCCCTTCTTCATCCCCGTGGTCCCCGCGGTAAGTCAGTCTTTACCGTACACCGATTTGAAATCCGATCTAAAAGTCGAACCGGTCGATATTGCTTCTGTTGAAAATGAAAGGCGCGCCCAACAACACGTCAGCCTCGCGCACCTGGATCACGCCAAGTTTACCCGCTTTCAAATCGCCGGCGCCGCGCTTCAATTTCCCGGCGCCCAATTCGTTCGCCGCGTAGACCGTCAGGTAGCCGAGGTCGAGGGTGTTCCACAGCACGACGCTTTCGATCACGCCGTCGTGGACATAGGGCTTACAGAGGTTCGGCAGCGACAGCCCGATGACCTTCACGTCTTTGCGGCCCGATTGTTTGACGGCTTCGGCCGCGCCGGGGACCGCGGGAGCGGCGATGCCCATGATCAATTTCACGTTCGGATGGACTTTCAAGACGGTCTGCGTTTCGGCGAAGGCGCGGTCGCGGTCGCCGTCGCTTGGCTGAATGGCCACGAGTTTCAGGTCGGGATATTTTTCGGCAAGCCTCGCTTTGATGTGCTTGATCCATTCGTTCTGGTTGGCCGCGCTCGTGGACGCTGTGATGATAGCGAATTCGCCTTTGCCGCCCAGGATTCGCGCGGCTTCGTCGGTCAGCGTGTGGCCGATGCCTTGCGGCGTGGCCTGGTTGATGAAGAAGTCTCGCGCGTCTTCTTGCGCGTCGGCGTCCCAGGTCAGCACGCGGACGCCGCGTTCACGAGCTTTCTTGAGCGCCGTCGAAATCCCGACCTTGTTTTCGACGCTCACCGCGATGACGTCGACGCCGCGCGTGATCCAGCCCTCGACGACTTCGTTCTGCTTGGCCGGGTCGAGGTCGGTCGGGCCGTCCCAAATCAGGTCGACGCCGAGTTCGCGCGCGGCCTCTTCGGCGCCCTTGCGGCAGCTGACGAAATAGGGGTCGCCCTTGGCCTTCGGCATCATCGCTACGGTCAGGCGTTTGGCCGGGGCGGATGACGCCGCCGCCGCGCCATCATTCGACACTCCTTTGAGCGAGCGGACGAGCATCCAGTTGCTGCCCGCGACGATCAAGGCGGCGGCCAGGATGACCGCGCTGAGAATTGCGACTTGAGAGTTTTTCACTTCGAACTCCTCTGATAAAACGTTTGTAGTCCCGCCTTCAGGCGGAATCCCATCTCGAACTGCCTTTCCGCCCGAAGGCGGGACTACGAACATAAAACGATCAACGCAAATTGTGGCGACGAGCAACGCCCCGGTCAGAATGCCGGCCAATTCGGCGGGCAGCGCGGCCAGTCTCAATCCGTTTTGCAGGATCACGATGGCGAACAGTCCGAGCGCCGTCCCCCAGAGCGTGCCGCGCCCGCCGAAGATCGAGGTCCCGCCGAGCACGACCGCCGTAATCGCCATCAACTCGTAGCCCGTGCCCGCGTCCGATTTCGCTTGCCCCAGATGCGCGACATAGATGACCGCCGCCAGGCTCGCGGCCAGTCCCGAGAGCAGATATACGAGGCCGACGCGGCGCGCCACGGGGACGCCGGCGTATCGCGCGCCCTCGGCCGAGAAGCCTATGGCGTAAAGGCTGCGGCCGATGATTGTGCGATGCAGTAGCAAGAAGTAGAAGACCGCGACAGCGATCAGCGCCAGGGACTGCGGCGGCAAAATACCGAACAGATAACCCTGTCCTAGAAACAGAAACTGTTGAGGAAACCCAGTGTAGTTGTCCACGCCGCCCGTCATTCCTTCGGCCAATCCGCGAAAGAGCGAGAAGGTTCCGAGCGTGACGATCAACGGCGGCAGATTGAACCGCGCAATCAGCAGCGCGTTCAACCCGCCGCCGAACAGCCCCAGCGCCAAGGTTAACGCGGCGCTCGCCCAGATGGGCAATCCGACGTCGCGCCACATCCAGCCGCAGACGATCGCCGACAACCCCATCATCGAACCGACCGACAGGTCGATCCCGCCGGTGATGATCACCGGCGTCAGCGCCATCGCCAGCAGCCCGACCTCGACGCTCAGCCGGACGATCTCGAACCCGTTCGCGCCGGTAAAAAAGTTGTCGCCGATGAAGGCGAAGACCGCCGTTTCTACAAACAGCATGACCACCAGCGCCCATTCGTGGTTCGGAAACATGCGGCGCCACAACGGCTCTTCGGTCGCGAATGTAATTGATGGTGTCATGTCACTTAGGCCCTGATGTCAGTACGGATCGACCTTGGAGTTCGTGGCGTCGGCGAGCGCGCGCAAAGACCACGTCTGAGGCGACCGCCGCGAGAATGATCGCGCCCTGAATGGCCTTCTCCCAATACGGATTGACGCCCAGGAAGGTGAGCGCCGTGCCGATCGTGCCCAGCAGCGCGACGCCGACGAGCGTGCCCACGAGCTTGCCGCGCCCGCCGTTGATCGCCGTTCCGCCGACCACGACCGCGGCGATGGCCTTCAGTTCGAGGCCGACGCCGGAATTGCTTTGAATGTCCGCGAATCGGATGGAATTGAGGGTAGCGGCGACGCCGGTTAACGCGCCCATCAGCGCGAAGACTCCGAAGACCATGCGCCGTGGTTCGACGCCCGCCAGCCTGGCCGCTTCGGCGTCGGAGCCTACGGCGTAGACCGCGCGGCCCGCCGCGAGGTTTTTCAATCCCCACGCGAAGGCCGCGAAGACCGCGATTGCCGCGACGACGATCACAACCTGTCCGACTGATTGGCCCAGTCCGAACCATTGGAACTCGCGCGGCAGTCCTTGAACCCATGCGCCTTCGGTCGCCCATCGCAAACCGTCGCGCATGGCGACCATCACGGCGAGCGTGGCCACAATAGAGGGGATGTTCAACCACGCTACCAGAGCGCCGTTGACCGCCCCGAACATGCATCCGATCAGCGCGACCGCGGCGAAGACCGCGATGATCGGCATCCCGGTCTTCGCCAGCAGCCCTGCGGCCACGCTGCAGACGGCGAATTGCGACCCGACGGAAATGTCGATCTGTCTCGTCAGAATGACCATCGTCATTCCGACGGCCACGATCAGCGCCGGCGCATTGCCTATGGCCAGATCGCGCAGGTTGGCGAATGAATAGAAACCGGGCGCTGCGACCGCGACAATCACCAGAAGCCCGACGTAAGCAATCGCGGCCGAAGCCTCGCCCGAAGCCTCGCCCAATGCTTTACTCAAAGCTTCACGTAGATTGCGCGCCGCGACCGAGCCGGATCTTTTATCAGCTTCGAACTTCATGCCTTGAATCAGTCTCTGATGTTCAGGAATATATTTTGCAGGTCAACGCGGCGGGGATTATAGTTGCGCTTACAGGGAAATCACAATCACCCGGCGCGCAATCTGATGTGAAATGGCGCGAAAGACAATGACTCATAGACAATAATTAACAAACGTGATCAAAGCGCTAACACAAATATCAATGGTTAGTTCATGTCGCAATGACGGACACGCCGAAACAACGCCACGTAGGCGCCGAATTTATTCGTCACGCGACGATTACGTGACGAATAAATTCGGCGCCCACGTGGCGCGTTTTCGGAGGAGGTGATTATGGATTTGATGGGGTTACTAAATGACGCGTTGAACAGCGACACGATCAAACAGATCAGTCAGCAATTGGGGGCCGACGAGGGCGCGACGAGCGACGCCATTCAGGCCGCGCTGCCGATGTTGCTCGGCGGACTGGCGAATAAAAGCGCGAGTCAATCGGGCGCGGCGTCATTGCTCAGCGCGCTCGATCGCGACCATGACGGGAGCATACTTGACGACCTGGGCGGATTTCTCGGCGATTATTTATCCCGGCGGGGCGCGGGCATACTTGGCCACATATTCGGCCCCCAGGAAGGCGCCGTCGAGCGCGGCGTCAGTCAGGCCAGCGGACTCGATTTGAGCAAAGTCGGGCCGCTGTTGATGATGCTGGCGCCGATCGTGATGGGCGCGCTCGGACGCGCGCGTAGCGAAAAAGAAATGGACGTGGGCGATCTGCCGAGAGATCTTGGCAATGCGGCTCAGCAGACCGGCGGAAATCAAGGGTTGCTGGGCGCTTTGTCTTCCATGTTTGACATGAACCGCGACGGCTCGGCGGTTGACGACGTCGCAGGAATGCTCAGCAGGGCAGTCGGCGGAGGCCGCTAGATCGAAGATCCAGGATAGAGTATAGAAGATCGAGTATAGAAGATCGCACAGCGCTATTCGATGCGATCCTCTATCCTCTATACCCGATTCTCTACACAACGCCAGAGACCATTTGGGGATGTGAGGGACGTCAGGGCTGCGGGGCGTGGAGCGTGCGCGACCTGGAATTGATCGATCATGGCTCAGGTCGCTTACGCTCTCCGTACCGCGCCACTCACTCGGCATTCAACATAATTTTCGGCGGCGAGCACTCACTTTAGCCTTTCTCAACAAATGTCGAATCTCAAATATCAATACGGGCGCCTGTCTTACCGCAAAAAATCGACGGGGGGCGAGCGCGGACGCGAGGATTGGCGCCTGACCCGCAACTGCGACGGCACGGTCACCATGCGGTGCCTGGCGATGATCGACGACTCTAAATTGGTCCGCGATGTGATCTACACGCGCTGGAAGGAGGGCCGCCCGGTGGACGCGTTCATTCGATTGCAAGCCGCCGATCGGTTGATCGGCTCCGGTTATTTCCGCGTCCAGGGCGAATCGATGGACGTGATCGCCGACAGCGACGAAACCGGCCATTCGGTTCAAACGCTCACTGTCCCGAAAGACCACTTTTCGATCGCCACCCACGCCGTGATGCTGGACGGCTGGATGTATTTCAACTACGACCGGGCGAAAGGCGGCGAGCAACTACGGACTTTCTACAACACTTCGACCCGACTGGACGGCGCCGACGGGCCGCTCGGCCGAGTGGAGACCCGCCGCGTCAAATTGATCGGCGAGGAAGAAGTGGAAGTCCCGGCAGGGAGGTTTAAAGCGGCCCACTTCCAGATGGATTCCGATAACCTGGAAGTCCCCGCGGCCAGCCTCTGGGTGGCGGGCGAAGACAAGATACTTCTGCGCTGCGATTGGCGGGAACTCGATCTCGAATATGTCTTGACCTCCTGGAAGGTCGAGCAATCCTGAAATACCCATTTCTGTTTTCGCTGTGTCAGCGTAATAAAAAACCATCCCTCAATTCATCACCAGGATCAATCAAAAACTCGTGCCTTCCGGTGATGCGCGCCGTTCCTTCGACCTCGGGAATAATCGCATCGTAGGGGCCGAATGTGGTCGTTTTTACCACCCTCCCTGTGAAATGGGAGCCGATGACGCTCTCGATCACGATGGTTTCGCCGGCGCCGATCTCGCCGCGAGCGTGATGAATGGCCAGACGCCCACTCACACCGGTCCCCGTAGGCGAACGATCGACCTCTCCTTCGGCGAAGACACAGACGTTGCGGCTGTGGCGCCTCGCGTCCGAAGCCGGGCCGATGAAGATCACGCCGTAAAGAAAGCTCAAATCCTCTTCAAACGGATGCGGGATGGCGCGGCCGGCCGCCACCGCCCGTTTAATCGCCATTCCAGCTTCGATCAATCGCCGGTAATCTTCGGGTGAGCAGCTAAGCCCGACGTCTTCCGCCTTAACGTAGGCGTAAACCGCCCCGCCGAACGCGAGGTCGTATCTCACTCGCCCCAGGCCCGGCGCTTCGACCACCGCGTCAAGCTCCAGAACGAACGACGGCACATTGTGAAAGTAGACGCTCCTGACACGCCCATCGCTCACCCTGCCGCGCGCAGTAACCAACCCGGCGGGAGTGTCGATCTTCAGCGTCGTTTCAGGCTCGGTCATCGGAAACATGCCCGTTTCCAGCGCCACGGTTGTGAATCCGACGACGCCGTGGCCGCACATTGTGCTGAAGCCTTCGTTGTGAATGAAGAGGACTCCCACGTCGGCTTCGGGAGTGACGGGGGGCGTGACGATGCAGCCGTACATGTCGGCGTGTCCGCGCGGCTCCCACATCAACGCGGTTCTCAAATCGTCGTAATGCGTTTTGGCGTAGCGCCGCCGCTCCAGTATCGTATCGCCAGGCAGTTCGGGGAAGCCGCCGGTGATGACGCGAAACGGCTCGCCTTCGGTGTGCGCGTCAATGGTCGTGATCCTGCGCCAATCAGAAGGCGGGTTCCAATGCGAAGCTTGTGTCAGTGGTTTGAATGCCATAGAAAATTCCTGGGTACGCATCGCTTCCAGCGTGCTCTCGACAAGATGTCATTGGGGCCGAAGAGGAACCACTGTGTAGCCAGGTGGGTTCCTATAAATTCGTTTCTCGCCGAGACTGTGCGCTGGAAGCGACGCGTACCCAATGGAAAATCGCCTCAGCGCTTAGCTTAACAAATCAATTTCAACTCCGAGACCTTCCTGCAAGGCTCGTTGATAGATCGCCTGCGCGACGGCGGCGTCCTGCGCGGCGTTGCCGACCGATTTGAAGTATGTGATCTCGTCGTCGTCCTGACGTCCAGGTTTCAAGCCGGCGGCGATCTCGCCAATCTCGGCGTAAACGTCCGAAGGGGCAATCTCGCCGCGTTCGATTGCGATGATCAGGTCGCCGGCCTCGGCCATCGCTGCTTCGCGCGAGTCGACCACGATCTTTGACGCGCGCCGGAGCGCGCCACAATCGACTTCCTGCATTTCGGGTTTATACGACCCCACGCCGTTGACGTGCGCGCCCGGCCGCAGATCAGCGCCGTCGAATACCGGAGTTGACGAAGTCGTCGCGGCGCAAACCACCAAGGCTTCGCGCACGGCCTGCGACGGCGAATCAGCCGCGAGCAGTTCGACTGACGGCCCAAGTTGGGGGCGTATTTCGACGATCATCTCGTCGACCTGTTCGCGGCGTCTGGAGTAAATCCAGATGCGTTTGACCGGGCGCACGGCGGCGATCGCGAGCGCCTGCGTGCGAGCTTGCGCGCCTGCGCCGATGATCGCCGCGACCTCGGCGTCCTGACGGGCAAGCAGATCGGTCGCCGCGCCGCTCCCCGCGCCGGTCCGCAGCGCCGTCAAATAGCCGCCTTCCATCGCGGCGACCGGTTGGCCCGTGGCCGGGTCAATTACGATGACGACGGCGTTGATGCGCGGTAGATCGCGTTCGGCGTTCCGGTTGTGGACGGAGACTACCTTGACCGCCAGCGATTCGGAGTCGCTCAAATACGCCGGCATAACCAACGTCACGCCGTCGCGCTCCGGTTGGGATAACGCTATCCGCAGCGGAACATCGGCGCGGCCTGTGGATAGCTCAATGAAGGCGTGTTTGACGACCTCCACCGTCTCGCGCATCGAGGTGGATCGCCGAACATCGGATTGGGTGAGCAGTCTCATCATTATTAAACTTATTGATCCCGTAAATTAAAGTCAGAATTACGAGTTGAATTACCGGCTTGAACGCGTATAATCGCCCGCGTCATTCAGCATTATATTCATGACAATTCTATAAATCACCGCTGAATTTTTCTCCCACTGAAATCACCCACGTTTCGCCGCATTAACAGTAAGTCGGGATAAGAGTCTCGATCGCTGTTGGCGGCGGCGCCCTTCATTTAGCTAAGCAAAATCCCTCAGAAGGCCGGCAATCCCTCATAAGTTAGACACGTAGTTACTCAATAACTCATCGTCCGTTTATGGGCGCCCCAAGGTTGTTGAGATCAACATTGTTACTAGGTGGTTAAAGTTAATTTGAGGTGAAAATGAAGAACAGATTAGGGCTAGCGATTTTAATTATTCCTGTTGTTTTTCTCCACGGAGCCTGTCCGGTTCAAAATCGAGTGAGTTCGACTCAAGGCCGGGCGCCTTCGACTCAAGGCCAGGCGCCTTCGACTCAAGACCGGGCGTCTTCGACGACCAGCGGAATGGTGAGCGTGAAAGCTCAGAGTGGGAACGCGCCTGAGGCGCCAAGGGTCTATCTCAATACCGATTACACGCCGCCCACAGGGCGCACGATCGCAGTCGCCGCTGGCGGCGACTTCCAGGACGCTCTCAATCAGGCGCAACCTGGTGACGTGATCACGTTGCAGGCGGGCGCGACCTTCACCGGCAATTTCACTTTGCCCAATAAATCCGGCTCTGGATGGATTGTGATCCGCTCTTCAGCTCCGGATTCCAACCTCCCTCCACCGGGCGCGCGTATTACCCCATCTTACTCATCCGTCCTGCCCAAGATCGTCAGCCCCGGTTCCGATCCCACCATCCGGGCCTCCTTGGGCGCTCATCACTACCGCTTCATCGGTCTTGAGATCGGCCACCAAGCAGGCTCGATGATCTACGCCATCGTGGATTTCGACGGCGGCCAGACCTCGCTCTCGGAGGTCCCTCACGATCTGATCGTCGACCGTTGCTACATCCACGGCAACCCTTCCGACACCTCCCGACGCGGCGTCGCGCTCAACAGCGCCTCGACCGCCGTCATCGACTCTTACATCTCCGAGTGTCACGAATCCGGCGCGGACTCGCAAGCCATCGCCGGTTGGAACGGTCCCGGCCCATTCAAGATCGTCAACAACTATCTAGAGAGCGCGGGCGAGAACTTCATCCTCGGCGGCGCGGACTCCCCAATCCAGAACCTGATCCCGTCCGACGTCGAGTTCCGCCGCAACAACGTCGCGAAGCCTTTGA
>Ga0154003_1000288_pt1 | contig 15536 bp, 28 predicted proteins | sample TSFL087MetaG_FD_104679 | JGI IMG/M metagenome (GOLD analysis project Ga0154003, IMG submission 104679) | Attine ant fungus gardens microbial communities from Florida, USA - TSFL087 MetaG | ecosystem: Host-associated > Fungi > Mycelium > Unclassified | place: USA: Florida, Lake Talquin State...
AAAACGCAAAAATGAGAACGATGGGGTATCTATGGCAAAGAAGCCAGCATCAGCACGGATAACTCAAAAAAGGGAGTGGAAAAAGCTTGCCTGAGTCATAGATAGAACGATGGATCCAATCTGTCGACCAGATGTTACACAATTTATTGATGACACTAGTATTCTTGAGATCATCACTTGGAGAAGGAACATCGACCAAACCACCTTCCCGATAGAAAAGTGTTGGGATGGATATCTGGATGGGATTTCGGACCGAGTAAGGGAGGTCTAGAAAATCCCCTTCTCGGGCAAGGTTTCTAGAGCGACCAAAATTGGAAAATGAAAAGGGAGCAACGACATCTGCACGCTCAAACAGTTCGGGATGATTGCAGACTTTGCGGAACTGCATAACAAGGTTCATGAGTGAACGAGCAGAATCCGCGTCACCAATATTTTTCGCCTTCTCAAGAAGGTCTGTGATAGAAACATTTGCTAGCAAAGCGGAATAGAGGGCTCGCTGGCGGGCACTGAGATCGACGAATACATCTTTTTCGATCTACAGAAGCGTTATCAGTTTGAGTAGTATATTTTTGTTCAGACAATGAACCTTTTCGCTGAGCTCATTCTGAACATGTCGTTTAACACGCCGAAGCATGAACGGCTTCAGGATCATGTGCAGCCTCCGCAGCTGATGTTCATTGAGCTTACTTCCTTTGTTCTCGGCCGCATTCTCAATATCCTTGGAGAACCACTCGTTGAATTCATCATGAGAATCAAAGAGACTTGGCATAATGAAGTGCAGTAACGCCCACAGCTCTGAGAGTCAGTGAGTAGGGATAAATCAAGCCGTTCAGACAATTGATTTTACCTTGCATTGAATTTTGGATGGGAGTACCGGTCAAAAGCAGACGATTTCTACATTGGAATCCAAGAAGCGTTTTCCAGCGGACACTTGAAGAGTTTTTGATGTTCTGAGCCTCATCAAGAATCATGTACTGCCACTTGACTCTCTGGAAATACAATTGATCCTGAGTGACCTTGGGAAAAAATCAGTGACGTCTCAGATAGATGCGCAATCTCCTTGCGCACCAGCTGGTAGCTTGTGATCAAGACATGGAAAGGTGTATCCTGATCATAGCTAATCTCCTTCTTGCTCCAGATTTTTCTGAGTGTCGTCCGATCCTTGGCATTTCCCCAATACGGAAGAGCTTTCAACTTGGGCACAAAACGGGTAATCTCCTGTTGCCAATTATGCAGTGTCGAGGCCGGCGCAACAACAAGAAAAGGGCCCCATATGTCATGGGTCTCAGCCAGATATGCAAGCAATGAGATAGATTGTACTGTCTGAGATAGTGAGATAAGTATCAGCCTCAAGTACATAAATTACAGGATACATACTTTTCCGAGTCCCATTTCATCGGCAAGAATACCATTTATGCCCTGTTCATACAAGGTTGCCAGCCAATTCAGACCTTTGAGTTGGTATTCTTTGAGCTGAGCCATCAGCATCTTGGGCTGTCCAATCGTTAGTGTGGTGCTCAGTGAAGTTGGGTTTTGGAAATTCAGCTCGTCAGAGTCAACTAGCAGACAAGTGAGATGACTAGAAGACGGTATATAGAATTGAAGAGCTTACGGTCCAAAGGAACAGATGACGACCCAGATGCAACTTGTACGGTTTCCTCCTCTTCTTGCATTTGTTGCGATCGGCTCTGGGCAAGTTTCAATGGTTCTTTAGCCTTTCTGATTGTCGCAACCTGATTGTCAAACTCTTGAGCTCGGGCCCTAGCAAGAGCAATAGCCTCCTGAGCATTGGCCCTAGCATGGCGGTGGAGATTGGTTTGGTCCTCTGAGAAGAGTATGGATATAGAGACGAGACAAGAGATCGAAGTTCGCTCACCATCATCGAAATTTATTTCAGGCAGAATATCACCATCATCAGGTACGTTTGCGCCAGCGGGAAGCGGCAACTGCTCTCCATCTCCTTCTAGCTCCATGGCTAGAAACGTACTTCAATACCTATTTGTCGATCGAATCGTAAACTCACTCTTTAATTTGTTACCCACAAAGTGACTATATAGTTCCGTTTGGCTGATCAAAAATTCCAGTTTACGAGCTTGTCTAGCGGCTTCCCGCTTCTCCTCTTCAATCTTCAGGCGGTCCATTGCTTCTTTCTGCTCGCGTTTCCGAACATCACGTTCCTCTTTCTCATTCTTTTTCCAAAACGCTTGCATTTCACGCGCAAGACGTCTGCCCTTGGTCTGAGTATCCCTCTGTACCTTCCTCTGCTTACTGTAGGGCTTGCGGGCTTGTATGGAAGCCGTCCGAGCCGTGCGCTCAAGTTGCGCCTGCCGAGCTTGGTATCCCGAAAGCATTAAACGATAAACCTACAAAAGCGTGAAATCTCGGACTGATATTGAGAAAATGACTTTAATGACCTTGGAAACGTCACGCTTCGCGATGCTGGTCCAGACCTTGCGCTGCGTCTCCTCCAGCGTCTTCACACAATCCAACATTGAAGCCTCATCCATCTTTTCTGCCTTCTTCAAAGGGGGGATGGGCTCATCGAGTTCGTAAATAGAAGATACGGTAGGAGCAGGTGATGCAGGGCGGGAACAGGCTGGAGTAACATCTCCAGCCACAGAAGGAGCATGCGAAGTAAACTCTGCTTCAAGTTCAGGCACAAGACCGAGTTTCTTCTTCGAGCTAGCTTTCTTCCTCCCACCTTTAGGAGTGGCAGATAAACTGTCGGGTGTAGGCTCTCTAATTTGTCTATCATTGCCTTTGGGCCTGAACCCAGGGACTTTGAGCACGAGAGGAGCATCGACCACCGACTTTTCAAAGTCATCAGCAACACCCGCAGCATCTTTGTCGATCTTGCGTTTCTTGTGGGCAGGTCCACGTAACACGCCTTTTCTAGGCACTTCGAGGTCACTTCCAGAATCAGAATCTGCAGACAAGACAGCACGTTTGGATGCAACCTTGGCCTTGCCCTTTCCCTTGGATGGGACATCGTCAAAGACAAGATCACTGTCCTCATAAACAAAACGCTCCAACTCGAGAGCTGCATCTTCAGCATCGAGGCGGCGACGGTGTTCTTCTCTGATGCGACCTTGTTCTTCATTGTAACCATTCTCTGAGGGTGAAAACTCACGGCGAGCGTTTACACTGGGGTCGATAAGAATGTCAGGGGGCGGAGAGGGTGGAGGAAGGGGGATATTAGCTATACGTCCCGCGTAGTGATGAGACAACCGCTGGGCAGTCAAAGTATTCTGGTCCTGCAAGATATGTTTGTTAGAATCAAAAAAAGACAAAAAAGACGAGAGAAAGAGAAAGCACGCACTATGATGCTCGTTTCAAACCATTTATCAAGCTGTTGTTGGTGCTTCATGGTGTACCGCTTGTACACCTCGAGATCATCGTTCCAGATGTCTCCACAGTCATCGAGGTCCGAGGAAATGAGTTGACGGTCGTCCGTAAGCTCTACGTCAAAGAGGTTGAAATTGGGATCAGCGTCCTCAGTCTGCTTTGCACGTTTGGAGCTTTTGCGGAGGGGAGCCTAGGGACACGTCAGAGTGAGAAAAACAGGGAAGAGCGCTACGAGACGGCTTACGCGTCGTGAGTTAGTGGAGGAGTGGGAAGAATCATCGTTGGTATTCTTCCTGCGCTTGCGGGTAAGGGAGTCTGGGTTGTCTGGAGACATGTATCTGGGGTGTTGGAGGTCTGGATAGACGTCATGAGCAAGGGGAACTGTTTCGCGAGGCCATTCAGGGAGGACTGGGTGGGGTGAAGTGTGGAGGACGGCAGAGAGCTGAATGTGGTCGGTGTCGGGCTCGGAGTGATGGCGGGGGAGCGGAAAGGAAAGGGGATCGTCGTTGAGAATGCGGGAGAGGGACATGTGTGAGAGAGAAGAGCGATAGCCTCGTGGGATGCGGGGCAGCCACGACAGCGGGACTTCACCTCAAATATCTCTGCGACGACCAATTTGGTAAGTCACCAGGCGTCGACTCTGTGGCCGTCACCCATCAACTTTTTCATATTCTGGCTACTAATACTACTCTTCGCTACACCTCATCAGGGTACAACATCAGTTCAGGGCGCACTTTCTCGTCAAACTCATCAGCCGTCAACAGTCCCAGTGCCACCGTCGCCTCTTTCAGCGTCGTGCCCTCCTTGTGTGCTTTCTTTGCACATTTCGCAACATCTGCACAGAAAAACCATGTCAGGGCTGCTATCGCAGCATCTCGCATTACTTACTATCGTAGCCGAGATGACTGTTCAGAATCGTCGCAAGCATCAGAGATTCATTCAACAACGAATTGATACGCTTCTCGTTGGCCTTAATCCCCACAACACAGTTCTTCGTGAACGATCGCGCCCCTAGCCATGAACCATCGATCAGTATTCGTCCACACAGCCTCCAGCTGTCACCTACCATCGCTGATGAGACGGATGCTTTGCAGCACATTCTTAATGATCACAGGCTTGAACACATTCAGCTGAGACGAAAATAAATGAGTCTTCTGGCTCTTCCACCATGATCAATTAATATCCCAACCTCGAACTGTCCACTAGCCCCTGCAACGCTAACCGTAGTTTGGTTCCCCATCACCTGTGCGGCAACCATTGTCAATGCCTCGCATTGCGTGGGATTCACCTTTCCAGGCATGATACTACTCCCAGGTTCGTTTTCAGGCAAGCTCAGTTCTCCTAGACCACATCGAGGTCCAGACGCCAAGTATCGAATGTCATTTGCAATCTTCATCAACGAACACGCAATCACGTTCAGTGCGCCATGTGCCTCTACGAGCGCATCATGAGCAGCCAAAGCCTCGAACTAGAATATCATTCTTATCATTGGCGTCAAATCAGCTTTACATGTCACTTGCTTTGTTGGGAGCCGTCTTGAACTCGAGTCCAGTCAGCTTGGAAACCTCTGAAGCAAGCTTGACGTCGAATCCTTTTCTAGTATTTAGACCCTGTGGCGCAACCGTATCAGAAATTGGAAACATTGGTTATGAAGATGATACGAACTGTCCCAACAGCGGTGCCGCCTTGAGCCAAGAAACTGAGTCGAGGTAGAACACTTTGAGCACGCTCAATTCCATTTGAGAGTTGCTGCACATATCCGCTAAACTCTTGCCCAAGAGTCAATGGCGTAGCATCCTGTGCCCATTTGTATCACCCCCGCTACTGAGAGAAGTGGTATATCAGATGTACCTGCAAGTGAGTTCGCCCAATCTTGATTATGTTATCAAAGCCCTTTGCCTTTGCGTCAAGGGCATTGCGAAGTTCTGTGAGAGCAGGGATGAGGCGATTGTTGATTTCGTCAACGGCAGCAATGTGCATTGCAGTGGGGAACCTGAATACGAATTAGCTGACGACTAAAGTTAATAGACACATGCGTACGTGTCATTACTGCTTTGACTTCGGTAGACATGATCATTTGGATGTACGGGCGTCTTGGAGCCAAGTTGTCCTCCGAGAATTTCAATGGCGCGGTTAGAAATCACCTTCCAATCGATATTTAGCTCTCCAAGACATCCAGAATCCCTGACATGAACCCACCTCGTTCGCGTTCATGTTACTCTGGGTACCACTTCCAGTCTGAAAAACGACTAACGGGAAATGGCCAAGCAGTTTCCCAGAAATGACCTGTAAACAAAACCGTTCACGATGTTCAGACCTCACAAGCGATTCGCAAGTCCTCACCTCATCGGCGGCCTGCTGTATAGCTTCCGCAATTCTAGGATCCAAACCATACTCGGTATTGACTCTAGCTGCAGCCTTCTTGATGATGCCGAAAGCTTTGATGAGAGGAGGAGGCAAGCGCTCAGTCGAACCACCAATATCAAAATTTTGGAGAGACCTGCCCATAAATCATTTAAGTCGGCTGCATCTCACCTCGTCCCCTATACCTCGCCTCACCTCTGAGTCTGAGCACCCCAATAGCGATCGGCAGGAACTTCAAGGTCACCAAAGGTGTCACATTCTACACGATACTTTTGCGAATTCTAGTGAATGTTTTAATTTCTGGGGAATGCCAAAAGATATTCCAGCGCACCATGCGGGTTGCAGTTGAGAAATAGCTCAACCTAGGTGCTCTCAAGGAGCGGGATATCTAAGAGGCTAATCAGTGTCACGTGGATGGAAGCAGTACATGATTCACACCTGCCGGAAAGCTGCAGTGGTATACATGAACAGAGTAAGCCCTTTTCAAGACGGCTTATGTGGATCCCCGAGGTTCTACCGACATGGAACAGGTCACATGATCCAGTCATAGATATTTGTGAGATTAATTAGTCGGGCTGAAGTACAGAAGTAATCTATGTGATCAAACTTGCGTTCTCATAATGCTGATGTATATATACTGTCAGATGCCACCGGGCGTTCCGTCTGTTGGTTGTGGACTCTCTTTCTAAGGACGTTCTCAATAAAATATTCACCAGCCTGTAACAGATTAATACGAAGGCTAGATGGCAAGTACGATGGACTAACCTTGTAGCTGCTTCTCACGAGCGGGCCACTTGCAACATAGAGGAAACCCATATCTTCTGCAACCCTTCGCCATCTATCAAACTCTGCCGGTTCCACGTAGCGTTCGACTTTCATATGCCGCTTTGTCGGCCGCATATACTGCCCGAATGTTACAACGTCAACATGAACCTTGCGTAACTCTGAAGGAGATCAGATATGAGAAGATAAAAAGATATGAGGCACACCTTTTAAAGCTGCCATAACCTGTTCTTCAGTTTCACCCACACCAAGCATTATGCTTGTCTTTGTGACAAGGACACCTTCCTTCTTGGAGTGCTCTAGAACGCGCAGGCTCTGGCGAAAGGTCGCACGGCGATCACGAACGCAGGGGGTCATCTCTTCGACAGTTTCAATGTTGTGAGCATAGACATCGAGACCTGACTTTGCAACGAGCGAAACATGTTCAAGGTTGCCCGCAAAGTCACCTGTCAATGCTTCGACTAATATGTGGGGGGCCCTACGTAATGTGAGCATGGATAATTGGAAAACGGAAAGCGGAGGCAAACTTCTGTTTGATTTTACTGATCGTTTCGGCGAAATGCCGTGCACCACCGTCAGCAAGATCTGGGTGAGAAACATGAGCAAGACTTGAGACACAGCATATAGAATGCTCGTACCGTCTCTATCGACGCTTGTAAGGACGATATAACCAAGGCCCCATCTACTAATGGCTTCAGCGGTGTTCTCTGGCTCATGAGGATCCAATGGAGGGGGAGCTCGGGAAGTCTTGACAGCGCAAAAACGACAGCCTCGAGTACATGTATCACCCATCAACTAATCTAAGTGAATGACCAAAAATGCAACGATGTGAGCGGATATACCATGATAGTAGCCGTAGCTTTGCTTCGAGCTTCCGCATCGCCCGCAGCTGATCCTCCACCCCAGCAGTCGCCAATATTGGGACATCGCGCCTCTTCACAAACAGTGTGTAGATTGAGGCCTCGTAGGTCCTTCTTAATCCTTGCGTAGGAGCCACCAGCAGGAATGGAAGTTTTGAGGAATGAAGGCAGTCGGGGCCTGATGAATTTTTACATGGTTAGAAAACATTATCTCAAGTTTGGAAAACAGACGCTTTTGTATTCCCCAGGATAATTCGGTCAGAACTGTCAGGTCCGTCACCAGCTATGAAGTCGTTTAAAGTAGGTCCAGTCTCAAGCTTCTGGCTAAATTTCGAGCGTGAGGCAGAAGCAGATGCAGAAGAATCCGAAGATGTCGCTGCAGTTGCAAGAGAACGAGTGCAATATGCTACAACCCTTCGAGTGCTACGCAATGCAACTGACATCCGGGTGACTGGATTGACTAGATACAGTTTCCGCCACTTAGACAACACAGCCAAATAAGTCACTGCCCTGTTTTGCCATCCATCCCTGTTTGTTTCAACTGCTAGGAGTCATTCTATGAATGTTGCATCTCACTGTGAAGGGGAGATTATATTGAAGATGAAGACAGAAATTACTGTGATCCTATTGTGATCCTATTGTTAGTTCTGCCTGACACAAAAATTTGTTCAGTGTCTCTGCACTCATTATCTTACCTGAAAAGGAAGATCAAAAGTCTTTAGGGAGTGTATGGTTCAAAAATATCAGCCCAATCTTAGCAGTGGAACAGATCTGTTCAACTGGGCCTTTGAGATGCAGCTATAGGGAGCTCTTCTGTATGGGTGTTACTCAGTGACAGAGTGTTTGTAGGATTTTTTATAAGAGTATGTTCCTTCCAGCAATTAGTTCAGTTCCCAGATGGCATCCTCTTCTAGCAGATGCAAAGAGCAGATGCAAAGGGAACATACCATGGTGGTCCCTGATGCATAAGTAAATATAAATGTTCTGTTTTAAAGGACAATCAAAAATAAATGTGGATGGGTGACTTTACAACGATATTAGTAAGAGGTGTTAGGCAAAATTCAACCCCCAGGGTCATCGGGGATGGTGGTAAGAGGAGTCCATGTGTGTAATAATCCGTGGGAATTTAAAGTACCTTCAACTTAGCCAGCAAATCTGCTGACATGAATTCTACATCCACTACTCTTCAAGTCTTGGCTCGTATCTATACCAGTGCAGAATATGCCTTTCAAAATATCCCTGGCTCAGCTGTCATCCAACGCTACGTCAAGAGTTCTCACCAGAATGACCCTGGCAGGACCATTCTTGAACTTATCTTGCTCATATTCGCCATCCGCACCCTCTTTCAGTCCAAGACCCGTGCAGACAAGCACTTTATCCGCTTTTCCGACAAGGTCGGCCTTATTCGTTTGTTTTTGGACAAAAAAAATACAATTTATGTTTAGGAAATTGATGAATTAGTGGACGAATGGACGCCAGAGCCCTTGGTACAACCCCTCACAGCTCAACAAGAGCGGGATTTGGCTTCAGTCCCTATTATTCTCGGTCCCAATGGTCCCAAACCCAAGCTAATGTCCACAGGCAAGCCGGTCGTCAACCTGGCTAGCTTCGATTTTGCAGGCTTGTCTGGAAATGAGGAAGTCAAAGACCGGGCAGTGGAGGTCCTGAGGAAATACGGTTTGGGGAGCTGTGGGCCGCCTGGTTTCTATGGTACACTGGGTATGCATGTCTCTCAGCACGCACGCACATGCACTTTTTAAGCTTTACATTTTTTCCAGACGTGCATATACAATTGGAGCGTGACATTGCCGATTTCTTGGGCACAGAAGCGGCCATCCTGTACTCTCAAGGATTTTCGACCGTCTCCTCCGTCATTCCCGCATTCTGTAAACGTGGTGACATCATTGTCGCTGACCGTGGTGTCAACTTCGCAATCCAAAAAGGCATCCAAATATCACGTTCAACTGTCCGGTGGTTCGATCATAACGATTTAAAGAGTCTTGAAGACGTGTTGGAAAGCGTCGAAAAAGAGAGAAAAAAACGACGTGGTCCTTTGACTCGTCGGTTCATCGTGACCGAGGGTATTTTTGAAAAAGATGGTGCAATGGTGGATTTACCCAAACTCGTAAGATGCTTAATTTTTTTACCTACTCATCTTTCTTACAAAAATAGATTGATATTAAATTCAGACATAAATATCGTCTTGTTCTGGACGAAAGTGTCTCTTTTGGTACCGTTGGAAGAACTGGTCGTGGGTTGACCGAACTTTACAATGTTCCCGTAAGTAACACCCTTTTTTTGCGGGAAAGAAATTTAAATGTCAAATCAAGGCATCGAAAGTAGATATGCTGATTGGCTCTGTTGCCAATGGACTTTATTCATGTGGAGGGTTTTGTGCTGGTTCACAAATCGTTGTGAAACATCAGGTATGGGTTTTCATGTTAATAATCTCTAGTCTTCTTAACATGAACTTTTTCTTTTTTCTTGAAACGGTATAAAGCGCATCAACGGTCTTGCTTTTGTTTTTTCGGCCTCGATGCCGGCACTTTTGTCCGTTGCTGCCTCGGAAGGAATCAATATTCTTCGTAACACGCCTTCAATTCTTGTAACACTTCAGGAAAATGTTCAAGCGGCTCGTGCGATTTTGGATCGATTGGAGTGTATCACTATCCCTTCTCATCCTGCTTCACCGATCATTCATATCTACATCAAACGCAAACCATTGCCGAAAACAGCTGATACAGGGACCAAGAACAAAGACAATCAACAAGACGATGGCGAAGAAGAAGAAGAAGAAGAAAGGTTGTTGCAAGATGTGGTGGATGAAGTTCTTGTTCAAGGGGTTATGATCACAAAAGCAAAACGACTTGCAGGTCAGGAGGTGGTTAAAAGTAGGCCAAGTATCAGATTAGCGATGACGAGTGGGTTAACAAGGAAGGAAACGGAAAAGGCAGTGGGGGTGATTAAGAATGCTTTGGTTAAGGTACTTGGGAGTGGTACGAAGAGACGTTGATCATACTACTAGTATCTTCTAAATCATCCTACAGACTATTGAATAGATGCTGGCGGTGATCAACCTAGACGTGTTCGAATCATGATCTTGGAGTCACAATATGGTTGCGCTCTATGATTATGAGATCTAAAGGATCCAAAGCTGTATACATGCTCCTCATGTCATTCTCGCAAAAAGGAATCAACATGTCTAAGAGGTGATCTCGAAGAATAGTGCGGCTGTAACTCTTCAAATGCCTTCGATAGAACAAAAGCATATGTTGATGAAGTATCCTGGTGGGGACTGAAGGATTTTATGGTGAATTGACCTATTCTCGGTCTTTCCTTCCAATGGTGACATGTCACTTATTCCTCATCCAGGGTTGAACTGGTTCAAGGAGCACTTCATGATATGTAATGAGCATGTCGGTCTTGTGAGAACTTGGCTACCAGCGCAATATGGGGGCTCGAAAGCTTGGTTGGATCAGCTCGTATATGATCGTGCACTCGTGCTCTTTCTCTGTAAGCCTTCCAAGGTTGAGTCCAACTCTTTTCAGTCACGCACTGCGGCACAGAAAGGATTTTTGGTCAAGCATATCAAGGACCGATGAGTGTGAAAAGTTGTACAAAGAGAGCTTATGGTGCCCTCCTAATCATGAACTACTGGAACAAGAGCTGATGACAGAACCTTCTCCAAAGTATGTGAAGGAGTATGGATAACCAAACCGGAGGCATACAAGCAGGCATGGTCCGTTTTCGAACAGCATCTACCCGAGCAATTGTCAGAGCAAATTCCGGAGGGTGAAAAAGTATCGGTGAGTTTTGGGACTGGCAGTTTCCTGACGCGTTAGTTGGCAGAGATTTTCTCGCGTTATGGAGGGAGGACACCTAGACAAGTAGCAAGCCGAGTACAAAAGTATTTTGAGGATAAATACGGTATAGAGCGGTCATGATAATACCTAATGTAGATTAATTATATCACTTGGTACACTTAGAGATTGATTTGAGACTTCGAAACAGATGAGCGACAGGTCATGAGCTGTCAAATTGCCCTTTCTGGTCAAGTAAGTACTCATGACTATAGTTTGCTGCTGTCGGAGATGGAAGAGGATGAAATGGAAGTAGAACTCGTAGAAGAGCTAGAGAGGTTGAGTGGGGGAGGAACGTAAAGAGTAAAGGGACTATGAGTGGAGTGGTCATCGATTTGAACGGGATTGAAAATGGCTTCGATGAGAGATTCTGTTGTGGGATAAGCTATGGAAGGTGGTGGGGGTGGGATGGGGTCGTCTGTAGGTGGAGTTGAGGAGGAGGAAGGGGTGCGGGAGACTTGGAGGTAGGCTGAGAGACCGTTAAGAATTTCTGCCTTTGGAAGAGGTGGAGGAATGTAAGAGGTCTGGCCTGAGACAAAGTCAAGTTGGATGGTGAGCTGGAGAGGGATGAGCGAGGGAGGGGTAAGAAGAAAAAGGAAAGGACCTTGAGGGTAGCATTTGTCTTGCTGTCTCGCAGGAGATAGCGACGCTGGACAGGACCCTGACCAACGTAGGCACTGAGATTGAGATGAAGGGCACCTAGGGGATGGACATGGTGGTGTGGGTCGGAGGGGCGGTGGATGACGGAGAGCTTGAGGGGTGAGGGAGAGACATGGCCGGTGAGCCTGTCAAGGTCGAGGCGGATGGGAGTGGAGAGGTGGTGGTTCCAGCAGACAGAGTGGTCCTTGAGGGGATGGAAGAGGGTCGAGCTGCGCGAGTGTTTGAGCTTGCAGGAGACTGCAAAGTGACCAGAGAGAAAGGGGACAGCGTCGAGCTGGTGGATGGTGATGTTGGCGGTGAAGGAGGCGTGGTGAGGGAATAACATTAGTGAAAACTTAAGAGTAGCAGTTGGTCACATTGACAAAATCAGTAACATTGACATTTTAACAAAGTCACTCGGCGCAGATCCCACCCCTGTATGTGCCCCTATGTTCTTAAGCTAAACTATGAAAAGGCACACTCTGAATCTTATGTCCGAGATGCAGCAACGACGAGTTAAACCTCTTCATACCACCGTTCATACTCAGAGGTTTCAATCTTGCTTCCAATGCCGTGTACGCAAAGACACAAGGATGACAAACTGCGATCAGCGATCCATTATTGGACAATTGTCCAGGAACAGAATATACGTAGCATCATGGGATCTTATTGACCGTTCATAGTTGTTTAATGCGCCAAAATGCACCCACCCGGGGAGAACCGGGAAGCGTAACCGACAAATGATGTCACGAAAGATGAATTGACAAGGATACATGTAGCGCTTCTAATGTGGCAGTTGTTGGAATTTGACCAGTACACAGGCCTGTGCAATGATGGCGATGTGATATCTTTGGTTTGTATTTCATTCACTATCTGTTTGCCTCGCGAGTTCATAGATGATTGTTATGATTGTTGAGATTGCACTGTCTGTGTTTGCAGGATAACGTATGACGAGATAATAATAATAATAAACCAGCTTCAACTGTTTCTAGGCATCCAGCATGGGCAATGAAATCTCGGTGTGAAGGGAGACAAAGAAATTGATGGGCACCGGGCTGTGCCAATCTATCAAACATCGAAATTAATTTGACGAAAGAAATAATCTGTCACATATCCATTTGCATTGATGTCTTTCATTCTTTTGCAAGACATGAGAGCATTACGGACTGCGACTGGGCACCGTGTAATAAATTGATGATCCAAAGATAAAAATAAAAAAAAGACATGGAAGTGCTGTATTAAGCCGGAGAGCAATCATGGATTTTTGGGACGATAATAATTGATTGATTAGATCTTCGTACATTTCTCTTTCTATGTTTTTATATAAATCACAATTCTCCAGCAGCTTAATTGATTGAATTAGGACGTCAAAGTCGTCAGATAGAACAGTCAAATGTAAATTCATGATTTATTCAGAATAAAATTTGCTTCATACGAATAGCGGAGCGTCCATCATTGATCCATTGATTCTTTACTCAACATCAACATGGACGACTATCATCAGCGTAAAATTGAATTTGTGTCTCATAGAACTGGCTCGTCCGTGCTGCACGTCAACGCTGTTGCGCTTGTCGCGCCAGCCTCTCTGCTGCTTTTCAAGTGTCGTCAGTCTCCTCGCCTCCTCGTCCAGTGGATGATGCTTGTTCTTCCTCTCCTCCTGGCTCTCACGTTCTTTGCTGCTGCTCCTCTCCTTCTTGCTGCTCTCCTTGCTGTCCCTGCTTGCTTGTTGCCCTCCCAATCCATCCAGTTGCCCTCCTACACCAGTCATCCCACTCTTCATCTCCCTGCCCTCTCCCTCTACAGAGCTCACTTGGTCCTCATCACAGTCCTCTCCATCCTCGCCGTCGACTTTCCCCTCTTCCCCCGCTTCCTCGCAAAGTCAGAGTCCTTTGGTCTTTCCCTCGTCCGTGCCCCTCTTCCTTCATTCCTCATTTACTTCACCACTCCCAGATGGACCTCGGCGTAGGCTCCTTCGTCTTTTCCCAGGGCATCGTCTCCGCCATCCCCCTCATCTCTCATCCTCATCATCTCCTTCGCCCTTTCTCTTCAAAGCTTCACTCATCCCTCCGCAAGTCCCTACCACTCTTCTGCCTCGCTTTTATTCGTCTCGCCCTCCTCAAGGCCACCAATTACCCCGTACGTACCCCTTCCTCATTAACCACCGTCCTCACCTCCAGATAGGAACATGTCACAGAATACGGCATCCACTGGAACTTTTTTTTCACCCTCGCCTCCATCCCTCTTCTCCAGCTCCCCCTCCATCCCCTCCTTGTCTCCTACCCGCCGTCCCTCATCGGTATCGCGCTCGCGCTCCGTACGCCCTCCTCTTTCCTCATCTGCACACTCTCTGATCCCCTCTAGTTCAACAATTCCTCCTCTCTACCACTCTCCAACCCCTCGTCCTCTCCGCCACACGTACTCACTCCTCTTCCCTCATGCTCTCTCTCTTTTACCAGAACAAGGAAGGCGTGTCTTCTCTCCTTGGTTACCTCTCCATCCACATCCTCGGTCTTTCCCTCGGTACCACCGTCCTTCCTCATTCCCCCAACTTCTTTCCTAAACTTCAGCTTGCCCTCCGCCAGTCCCCCTCTAATCCTCAACTCCCACCCACGCGCAATAGACATCCCCTCAAAACAGCTCTCCATCTTCTCAGTTACGCTCTCCTTTGGTGGTCCCTCTTCGGTTTCTCTCGTTTCATACAATCAAACGGCGTGTCTAGACGAATGGTACTTGATCTTGCTTCTCCACCAACTTCATCTCATTCTTCCTATAGGTTAATTTATCTTACATTTTATGGGTCGCTGCCTTCAATGTCTCTTTCTTCCTTATTTATCTCCTTCTTGCCACAGACAATGTACCTCCTTTGCTGGCAGCTATCAACCGACATGGTCTTGTCGTTTTTCTCTTGGTATGTCCTTTTTTTGTTCGAGAATTCGGCTTATGGTTCAGGCCAATGGGATGACGGGTCTAGTGAACTTGAGTATGGAGACGATGGAGATGGGTGATGTGATGGCGATGACGGTTTTGGTCGTGTATAGTTGGGTGTTGAGTGTGATGGTGTGGTGGTGGGATGGTTGTTGATGCTCATGTTGATTGTGTTGTGCTCGGCTTGAAAGATGCGATGGTGACATTTATGGGGTTTCGTGTAGTTTTGATGTTGATGCTCTCTTTCGCTATCTTTACAAGACGAGCGTTGTGCAGTGTGATGAATAACTGCCACGTAATATGTGGATCTACATTTCTGGATATAGTATTCGTAGTTAGAAACTCATAATGGTCAAAAAGAATGTTCAAGCGAGAGGGGGTTGGACTCTAACGTGATTTTTACAAAGACATCATGCTGTAGATGTCAAATCATTCGTCTTTACAGAGAAATGATCCCCAATGTGTGTGAGTGACCAGATAGTTAATTGTAAATTACAAGATAAGGAGAAACGCAATCCATTTTTCTCCGAAGACAGACAACATAAGACTACTTACAAGAACGGAGCATCCAAATGAGGGTAGCAATCACCCGCACGTCTCTGTTCAGCTTGGACTTTCTCTTCTCTATTGCTGCCGGATACTCTCTCCCTGGTGCCCTTATATCGCTAGATTCCGCCATTTCTCGTACTCATGTTCTCTGTACCGGATGTGTGCTGATTTCTTTTCCTTCCTTGACACTGATACCATAGAGGGATTATAT